>Ga0209536_100015538_pt1 | contig 10866 bp, 7 predicted proteins | sample DeeMarSeWOR28_12_FD_187461 | JGI IMG/M metagenome (GOLD analysis project Ga0209536, IMG submission 187461) | Marine sediment microbial communities from White Oak River estuary, North Carolina - WOR-2-8_12 (SPAdes) (version 2) | ecosystem: Environmental > Aquatic > Marine > Intertidal zone >... | reverse complement strand
CAGTGCCTATCCCGGCCCTGGCTGGTTCTCGCGCGCCCGGACTTGCGCTTCACTCAAGTGGTAGCTACGGCTACCACTTTCCCTCCAGCGCGGCGTCCGAACACACGAGCCCTGCGCCAGCATCCGGGATCCCGGTGAGAAATGCGGGCTAGTCGTCTCGCGCGGAAAGATCGTCGCGCGGGTCGTGCGCCTTGTGGGCCTCGATCTCGGCCTGACGCTTCTTTTCGATGTGCTCCCGGCGGGTTTCTAGACGCCGTTCGCCTGCGCCCGCCTTGACCGGAATGCTCTTTTCGCCGAACAGCACCTGTTTCAGGAAGCGGCAGGCGAACTCAAGCAGTTGCTCCTCATCGGTAAGCAGCCTCTCCATGGTCGCGCCGTCCACGTCAAAGATGTCCTGAAAGCCCGACGTCTGGATAAACTCACGGAAGCTGTCCATGTCGTAGCTACACATGTCGAACAGCTGCATGCTGCGCTCGGAGGGCTTGCCGATGGTGGGACCGCTGGAGCGTTTCTTGATGATGAGATCCCGCCAGTCGCGGTTCATCTCATCATATTTATCGACCCCCTGTTCCTCGCGGTATCGCCGCACCGTAAGCTTGCGGGGCTCATTGTGTCCGAGACAGTGTGATTCCTTCACCAGGAAGAAGACATCCTCGACCAGCGGACTTTCCTTCTTGCGCACACCCATCACACCCAGCGCATAGTAACGGCATGCCGCCGGGCGATCCTCGTACACCGTGCAGCCGTCTTCTCCGAGAAAGACGCACGCTCTGGAATCCGGTCTGGTAATCATCTTCAGACCCGGCAAACCATGAAAATCCATCTCGAAGGGCAGGGTGTAACGGGCCACGAACTCCTGCGACGACAGCCCCAGACGCTGCTTGAGACGCACGATATCGTAGGGTGTCAGCTGGATATCGATATTGCGACAGCACTCGTTGAAACAGGCGATGCCCGGATGACAGTCGAACTGGATTTCACTGTCCAGCGCGAGCTGAGCAGGTGTCACAGGGCTCTCGAAGGGAATGCCTTGGAAACGGCCTTTGAGTATCTGCCCGGCGCCCTGGTATTCCACCGGCTCACTGACAGGTTTGTCGTCTTTCATAATCGCGATGAACGCCTCAAAGATAAAAGGGGACTCACAGGACGCACGTATCTCTCCTCTGACTCCAAAGTAAAAGGCCGGACGCCTCCCGGCGTCCGGCCCCCTTAACAACAGACTGTGCAGCCTGCCCTAGACGGGCGAACCCGGGTTGGAAATACCCTTCGGCTCGTCGTCTGCAGGCTTGATGAGCTGCACATACGGCACCTTCTTGAGGCTCCACTGACCCGTGCTGCGGTCATAGGTGGAGTTCACGAAGCACTTCCATTTCTCATCGTCGACCTGCAGGAAGTCGGCCCGGTAATAGTAACCCGGATAGCGTGATTCCTCGCGGAACTGAATGTGCTTCATGTGCGCAAAGGCTGCCAGAAGACGGTGGTAGTTCTCCCAGGCGCGCAGCAGTTCATGCAGGTCCTTGGCACGCATCTTCAGCGAGTCTTCGCGCAGCATTTCCAGCTTTCTCTCGGCAACACCCAGCATCGCCGCATTGGTCTGGTACATGGTCGACACACCCGCCACATACTCATCCATGACCTTCTGCAGTCGGTACTGGAACATCTTGGGCGTGATGTAGTGCGGATTGATATCGATTGCCGTGGTGTAGTTCTTGTTCTCCAGGAAGTTCTTGACCGGACGGTAGATTTCCTCGACGAGCTCGTCAACCGAACGCTCCAACTCCGGCTTCCAGTCCTTGTTGTCAATCACGAACTTGACCATGGACTTGGCGGCGATACGGCCCTCGGTATGCGAACCGGAGGAGAACTTGTGGCCAGAAGCACCAACCCCGTCACCCCCGGTGAACAGACCCTTGACCGTGGTCATACGGTTGTAGCCCCAGTGATAGTGATCCGGGGTACCGGGGATGTCATCAGGACCGGAGCACCAGATACCGGCGCAGCCCGCATGCGAACCCAGCAGGTAGGGTTCGGTCGGCATCAGCTCGGACATCTCCTTGTCGGGCTCGATGTTCTCACCCGCCCAGACGCCACACTGACCGATGGTCATGTCGAGGAAGTCTTCCCAGGCTTCGGCCTCGAGATGCTTGATCTCTTTCGGGGTCATGGTCTCGGCCAGTTTGGCCAGCGCGGTCGGCGTATCCATGAAGATGGGACCACGACCCGCCTTCATCTCGTGCATCATGAGGTGGTTACGCAGGCAGGTGCCCATCTTGTGGCCTTCGGCGTATTTGTCGTAGCCGGCCTCGACCAGCAGGTGGGCATTCTTCGTCTGGTAGTCCTCGCCCGCATGGTTCATGGCCTTGGCCTTGAACAGCAGGAACCAGGCACCGACCGGACCGTAGCCGTCCTTGAAGCGGGCGGGCACGAAGCGGTTTTCCATCAGCGTCAGCTCGGCACCGGTCTCGGCGGCCATCGCATAGGTGGAGCCGGCATTCCAGACCGGGTACCAGGCACGACCCTGACCCTCACCGACGGAACGTGGACGGAACACGTTCACGGCACCGCCACACACCAGCAGACAGGCCTTGAACTTGTACACATAGACCTTGTCTTCGCGGACGCTGAATCCCGCAGCGCCGGCGATGCGGCTTGGATCATTCTTGTCGTTGACCAGGCGCACGATGAAAACGCGCTCCTGAATGCGGTCTACACCCAGCGCCTTCTTGGCGGCTTCCGCGACGATCCACTTGTAGGACTCGCCGTTGATCATGATCTGCCAGCGGCCGGAGCGGACCGGTTTGCCACCCTCGGTCAGCGCCTTGCCTTCGTCACCCGGCTGCTTCCAGACCGGCAGACCCCATTCTTCGAAGTGATGGACGGAGTCGTCGACATGACGGCCGGTGTCATACACCAGATCCTCGCGGGTAACACCCATGAGGTCGCCACGCACGTAACGCACGTAATCGGCCGGATCATTTTCGCCCATGTACGTGTTGATCGCGGACAAACCCTGCGCGACAGCGCCGGAACGGTCCAGCGCGGCCTTGTCGACCAGCTTGATGTTCAGGTCGACACCCTGCGCCTTGGCCACATCGGCCCAGCGCATGATCTCGAAGGCACAACCGCATGCCGCCATGCCACCACCAATGATGAGGATATCGACTTCTTCTTCGACTACCTCGGGATTTCCAAATTCGTGTTCAGCCATTGCTCTGTACCTCGATACTGACGTTCTTGTTCATCCTGCCGGGCCGGCCGGCAGGAACGGTTTGGCCGTGCAACCCGCTCAGCCCGCAGAAAACTGGCTGGTGTCGCAGGAATGTGTGCCCTTGGTAAACAGCGTCGAGTGATCGCTGAGCTCGGCCATATTGGCGTCAGGCTTCGCGTTATAGGGCTGAATGGAGCCCTCCGGGGTGGTCCGGATCGGGAACTTGAAGCGTTTCATGTTGCCGTTGCGGAACTTGATGGTCCACATGATGGAGTCACTGCCGCGCAGGGGCTGCACGGATGCACCCATGGGCACGATGTCGGCATAGTGACGGCACTCGATGGCCTGCTGCGGACAGATCTTCACGCACGAGTAACACTCCCAGCACTGCTCGGGCTCCTGGTTGTAAGCCTTCATTGCATGGCCGGTGGCAGAGCCATCCTTGTCCAGCATCATCAGGTCGTGCGGGCAAATGTACATGCAAGCGGTCTTGTCCTGACCCTTGCAGCCGTCGCACTTATCGGTACGTACAAATGTAGGCATGGTATCTTCTCCGTCTCACGTCTTACTGCAGTATTTGCTACCCGTCACCGCCATCTGTATTCCACGGCGACGGCCTCTAGAGCCTGTGTAGCAGGGGTCAGGAACCGGGTCTTGTCGCGACCCGACCAACCCGCCGCGAGGTTGATCTCATCCTTACCCGTCAATCGAAAATTCGGTATTTTCTTACCGGGACGGCTAGTACCAGAGGACAAACAGGCCCCGGTTTCCCGGTCGAGCAGGGCCTGTAACCATATAGATTCGCGCGGGGAAATCCAACCAGTTTTATCTTTCGCAATCATAAAGACGCTTTATTATTTGCCTTTGTCGCACGCGTTCCAGGTAAAGATACATAATTCAATATCTTACAATCTTACTGGGCGATAGCATATTAACATATTATAATGGTCGTCAGTTTTTGCTTCCCTGTTCATGCGAGGCGTTTGCCGCTGTCCACGACGTGCAAGGCCTCCGACCTGCAGCGCATAATCCCGACATGGCCAAACCACGCCCGATTCACGACCCACTGCACCAGGCCGGCGATGCCGGGGCACAGATCGAGACGCGCAACACCACCTGTTATATGTGCGCCTGCCGCTGCGGCATTCGGGTAACGCTGCGCGACGGCCAGGTCCGCTATATCCAGGGTAATCCCGAGCACCCGCTGAACAAGGGTGTCATCTGCGCCAAGGGTGCTGCCGGCATCATGAAGCAGTATTCGCCGGCCCGGCTGACCCGCCCCCTGCGGCGCAAGCAAGGGGCCGCCCGTGGCGACAATCAATTCGAAGCGATCAGCTGGGACGAGGCCTTCGGCATCATGGAGGAACGCCTGGCGAAGATCCGCAAGGATGACCCCAGGAAATTTGCCTTGTTTACGGGGCGCGACCAGATGCAGGCCCTGACCGGCCTGTTCGCCAAGCAGTTCGGGACGCCGAACTATGCAGCCCACGGCGGCTTTTGCTCGGTGAACATGGCCGCCGGCATGATCTACACCATTGGCGGTTCATTCTGGGAGTTCGGCGGCCCCGATCTCGAGCGGGCCAAACTGTTCGTCATGCTCGGTACGGCCGAGGATCACCATTCGAATCCGCTCAAGATCGCCCTGTCCCGATTCAAGCGCCAGGGCGGCAAGTTTATCTCGGTTAATCCGGTGCGCACCGGTTACTCGGCAATTGCCGATGAATGGGTGCCCATCAAGCCCGGCACGGACGGCGCCCTGCTGCTGGCGCTGACGCATGAAATCATCCAGCAGGGACTCTACGATCGCGAGTTTCTGGTCCCGTACACCAATGCGGCTCAGCTGGTGAACATGGACGCGGCAAGCACCGAGCATGGCATGTTTATCCGCTTCGAGGTCCCGCCGGAAGAGGGCTGCTTTGATCCCCAGAACAAGCTCTGGTGGGACCGGCATCTGGACAAGCCGATCTCCACCCACACCGAAGGCGCGGACCCTTACCTGCTGGGCGAGTTCACCCTCAGTGACGGCACGCCGGTCAAGCCCGCCTTCCAGCTGCTGGTCGAGCGGGTCAGGGACTACACCCCGGAGTGGGCCGCGGAGATCACGGGGATTCCGGTCACGACCATTCGCCGGCTCGCCTACGAAATGGGCGTCACCGCGCGCGACCAGAAGATCGAGCTGCCGATTCCCTGGACGGATACCTGGGGCAAGGATCACGAATCCGTCACCGGGAACCCGGTCGCCTTTCACGCCATGCGCGGGCTGGCGGCACACTCGAACGGCTTTCACACCATTCGGGCGCTGGCGATTCTCATGACGCTCCTCGGCACCATCGACCGCCCCGGCGGCTTTCGCCACAAGGCACCGTTTCCGCGCCCCATACCCCCCTGCGCCAAACCGCCCAGGGCGGCCGGCGACGTGCGGCCCGAGACGCCCCTGAACGGCATGCCGCTGGGCTGGCCGGCGGACCCCGACGACCTCTTCGTGGATGAGCAGAACGAACCTATGCGCATCGACAAGGCGTTTTCCTGGGAATACCCCCTGTCGGTTCACGGCCTGATGCACAACGTCATCACGAACGCCTGGCGGGGCGATCCCTACCCCATCGACACCTTGCTGATCTTCATGGCCAACATGGCCTGGAATTCGACCATGAACACGGTCGAGGTGCGCAAGATGCTCAACGATCGCGATGAAGACGGCGAGTACAAGATCCCCTTCGTGATCGTGGCCGACGCCTTCCAGTCCGAGATGGTCGCCTACGCCGATCTGGTGCTGCCGGACACGACCTACCTGGAACGCCACGACGTCATGTCGATGCTCGACCGCCCGATCTCGGAGTTCGAGGGGCCGATCGACTCGGTGCGCATCCCGGTGGTGCCGCCGACCGGCGACTGCAAACCCTTTCAGGAGGTGCTGATCGAACTCGCCTCACGCCTGAAACTGCCGGCCTTCACGACCGAGGCGGGCGCACGCAAATACCGTGATTATCCCCATTTCATCGTCAACTACGAGACCGAGCCCGGCTCCGGCATCGGCTTTCTCGCCGGCTGGCGCGGCAAGGGCGGGGAAAAGTTCATGCAGGGCGAACCCAACCCCAGGCAATGGGAGATGTATGCGCAAAACAATTGCGTGTTCCAGTATGAACTGCCCAAGTCCTATCAGTACATGCGCAACTGGAACCAGGGCTACCTCGAGTGGGCCCAGCGGCATCGCCTGACCCGCTACGCCGAACCCATTCTGATTCACCTTTACTCCGAGGTCTTACAGAAGTTCCGCCTCGCGGCCCAGGGCAAGAGTGACGGCAGGCAGCCGCCGCAACGGCTGCGCAAACGCATCGAGACCTATTTCGATCCGCTGCCTTTTTACTACGAACCGCTCGAGGCCCAGGCCACCGATCTGCATGCGTATCCCTTGAATGCGGTAACCCAGCGGCCCATGGCGATGTATCACTCCTGGGATTCCCAGAACGCCTGGCTGCGGCAGATTCACGCCCATAACTATCTCCACATCAATCCACGACTGGCGCGTGAAAAAGGCATCCGGGATGAAGACTGGGTGTGGGTGGAGTCGCCCTGGGGCAAGGTACGCTGTATGGCTCGCCTGTCGGAGGCGGTCGAACCGGGAACGCTGTGGACCTGGAATGCGATCGGCAAGGCGGCCGGCGCCTGGCATCTGGATCCAGACGCCAACGAGGCACGCAAGGGCTTCCTGCTCAATCATCTGATCAGTGACGAGCTGCCGGGCGGCACGGACGGGCGACCCCTGTCCAACTCCGATCCCGTGACCGGCCAGGCGGGCTGGTATGACGTCCGGGTGCGGCTGTACAAGGCGGACGCCAAGGAGGCGCAGGAGACCTTTCCGCAGTTCAAACCGATCGCGCCGACACCGGGCGAGGGCAGGAAAGCCAGGCGCTGGCTGGGCTATTTTGCAGGCAAGAAACAATGACCCAGCTGGCCCTGATCATTGACCTCAACGTCTGCGTCGGCTGCCACGCCTGCGTGACCAGCTGCAAGGAATGGAACACGTCCGGAGCGGCCGGCTTCCTTTCCGATGATCGCCCCTCCGGGAAAGACCCTACAGGGACCTTCCTCAACCGCGTCCAGACATTTGAGATCGGCACCTTCCCGGATACCGAAACCGTACATTTCCCCAAGAGCTGCCTGCACTGCGAAGACCCGCCCTGTGTACCGGTCTGCCCCACAGGCGCCAGTTACAAACGGCCACAGGATGGCATCGTGCTCGTTGATTACGATAAATGTATCGGCTGCAAGTATTGCTCCTGGGCCTGCCCCTATGGCGCGCGCGAGGTGGACGAACACCAGAAGGTCATGAAGAAATGCACGCTCTGCGTGGATCGCATCTATGACCAGACTTTGCCCGAGGCAGAACGCAAACCGGCCTGTGTCCTTGCCTGCCCGACCAGTGCACGGCTGTTTGGCGACGTCCATAATGCGGATTCCGAGGTCTCCATCGCCATTCGGGAGCATGCCGGCTACCAGCTGATGCCGGAGTGGGGCACCCGACCTGCCAACCACTATCTGCCGCGGCGCAAGACCCGGATCCAGATCCATGCCGATGAGCTCGAGCGGGTCGACAACCCGCTGCGCAAGGAGCGGCAGCTGCCGCGCCCGGATCTGGACGAGCCTTCACTGGATGACGCGACCAGCTGGTAGCGTGCACACCTGCCGCCAGCGCTGCTGTCAAACTCACCGGAACGGACACAGGACAGATCGAGATGCACCCCGCCTTCTCAGTGATATTTCTCACCACCCTCATCGGCGTCGGTCAGGGCCTGTTCCTGGCACTCTACACGGGGGAGTTGTACGCCGTCGTCAAAGTGTTGCCCGCCCAGGTCGATAGCCGCGCCTTCTATGGCGGGGGCAGCCTGTTGGCCCTTGGCTTGCTTGCCGCGGGTCTGCTGGCGTCGCTGTTTCATCTCGGACGCCCCGAGCGGGGCTGGCGCGCCGCGGCGCAGTGGCGGACCTCCTGGTTATCCCGTGAGGTGATCGCGCTGCCCGCATTCATGGCGAGCGTGCTGCTCTATGGCGCAGTCCACTCACTTGGCTGGAACCCCGTGTTGCTGACACTGGGTGAATCCATCGGTGTGGAACTCTCGCTGCTGGCTGGCGCGTTGGCGATGCTGCTGGCACTCGCGCTCTTCCTGTGTACGGGGATGATCTACGCCGCCATCAAGTTCCTTCAGGAATGGGCCAGCCCCCTCACGGTGATCAATTACCTGTTACTCGGCGCGGCCTCGGGGTTCACGCTGGCGACCGGTTTCTCGTTCTATACGGCTCCCAACCTGATGCGCTTCTACGGCATCTGGGCGATCGTTCTGACACTTGCCGCGTTGCTGAGCCGCAGTGCCTCGCTGTGGCGTAATGCCCGCCTCCAATATCGTTCGAGCCTGCAGACGGCCATCGGCGTACGCCATCCGCACATTACCCAGATGGCACAGGGAGCCATGGGCGGCTCGTTCAACACCCGCGAGTTCTTTCATGGCAGATCGAGCCGGTTCCTGCACTGGGTCAAATGGCTGTTCCTCATCCTGGTCTTCGTCGTACCAGTCATCCTGCTGGCAGGCGGGCTGCAAACCGGCCGGGCGCCGATCCTGCTCAGTGCCTTTCTCGTTCAGTACATCGGCCTGCTCGCCGAGCGCTGGTTCTTCTTCGCCCAGGCCAGACATCCGCAGAATCTGTACTATCAGACAGTCTAGCCCGCATTTCTCACCGGGCGGCGATAGAGTCACATAATGCACTGAGGTAAGGAACAGAGTGCGGATCAGGAAAAAGACAGTATGTGATCAGGCCGAGCCTATCCCGGCCCTGGCTGGTTCTCGCGCGCCCGGACTTGCGCTTCACTCAAGCGGTAGCTACGGCTACCACTTTATCGCGCCCAGGGCTCGGCTGTGCCAAGCCCGCTCCGCAGGCGAAAGCTCCACTGGACCTTTCGCTTTCCTGGCTCCGCCCAGCGCGGCGTCCGGACACACGAGCCCTGCGCCAGCATCCGGGATCCCGATGAGAAATGCGGGCTAGGGGAGGTATCGTCGAACCTGCAAAGCAGCGCGTATACCTCAACACAGGAAGTCAAGAGCCGCGCCTGACTCCTGTATTCTGTATTCTGACTCCTCACGCCTCACTCCAAGCGTGCGATCAGAACTGGCTCGCATTCAACCATGTGTGCACAATGATGCTTGCCGCGTAGCCGAGTGCGATCACCGGCGTCCATTTGAGGTGGCTGAAGAACGTGTAGGTGCCGCGTGCCTGCCCCATCAGGGCGACGCCCGCTGCCGAACCAATCGACAGCAGACTGCCGCCGACCCCCGCCGTCAGCGTCACGAGCAGCCATTGTCCCTGCGCCATATCGGGGTCCATGGTGAGCACGGCAAACATAACCGGAATATTGTCGACAACGGCCGAAAGCACGCCGACCATGATATTGGCGAAGGTCGGCCCCCAGTCGACGTACATGACATTTGAAGCCAGCGAAAGATAGCCGATGAAGCCCAGCCCGCCCACACAAAGCACCACACCGTAGAAAAACAGCAGTGTGTCCCACTCGGCACGTGCGATGTGGCGGAAAACCTCGAACGCCGTCACATCGCCGACCATCTCATTCGCCTTGGCCTCGCTGTAGGGCACCCCGGGGGTATCGCGTCGATGGGTCTTGCGCAGGTAGAAGCCGAAGAACTGCAGATAGCTCAGACCCGTCATCATCCCAAGCATGGGTGGCAGATGCAGGAAATTATGAAAGCTCACGGCAGTGGCGATCGTGGCGAGGAACAGCAGGATGATTGTCGGCGCGCCGCGCTTCATGAGGATCACCTCGGTGATCACACGGGGATTTTCGTCAGGCACCGCAAAATGCATGAGTGCGGCGGGAACCAGGAAGTTGACGGCAGCGGGGCCGAGCAGATGGAAAAACGTCCAGAAGTCGACGATGCCTTTCTGCCAGACCATCAGCGTGGTGATGTCACCGAAAGGACTGAAGGCACCACCGGCGTTGGCTGCGACCACGATGTTGATGCAGGCAATGGCGACGAAGCGCGGGCTGTCCGCCCCGACTGCCAGCACCACGGCGCCCATCAGCAGCGCGGTGGTGAGGTTGTCGGCAATCGGCGAAAGCAGGAACGCCAGCAGACCGGTGAGCCAGAACAAGGTGCGATAGCTGAAGCCCTTGCGCGTGAGCCAGGCGCGCAGCGACTCGAAAACCAGTCGCTCCTCCATGGCGTTGATATAGGTCATCGCCACCAGCAGGAACAACAGCAGCTCGGCATATTCCAGCACATTGTGACGCAACGCGGTTTCGACCACGCCCGGCATCTCGTGCTGGGCATACACGTAGGCGATCGTGCCCCAGATGAGCCCCGCCGCCAGGATGACCGGCACGGACTTGCGCATATGCGTGAACTCCTCTGCCATCACCAGCAGGTAGGCAACGAGAAAGATCACCAGCGCCGCGTAGCCAACGGTTTCGGTGGTAAGTGTGAGCCTGTCCATCGTCGCCTCGGCGGCCCACGCCTCAGGGACCGTCCCCGCTGCCAGCATCAACATCAGGATTGATAAGCGCCGCTTCATGAGTCGTCTCCTCCAGAAGAGATACACTGTGTTTCTGTCACCAGGCTGCTGCTTCGGGTCCTGGCTCGCGTCAGCCCCCC
>Ga0209536_100015537_pt1 | contig 10867 bp, 10 predicted proteins | sample DeeMarSeWOR28_12_FD_187461 | JGI IMG/M metagenome (GOLD analysis project Ga0209536, IMG submission 187461) | Marine sediment microbial communities from White Oak River estuary, North Carolina - WOR-2-8_12 (SPAdes) (version 2) | ecosystem: Environmental > Aquatic > Marine > Intertidal zone >... | reverse complement strand
GGGGGGAATCGGGGTTATGATCAGCACGGCATTAAGACTCCGGGCTTTCATTGCTTCCTGGTGTTTACCATGACCGACAATTCCTGAGAAATGCCAAGGATCGGATGAATCTCAATGGCATAATCAGCAGAAAACAAGTTCCCCCGGAATCCGATTCCCATGGTGGGTTGCAGAGTATAGCTTGAGAAGCCGGTTCTTAAGGCTACCTTATTTTGAATGAGGTACTCAATCCCGAAGACCAGGTCATTTTTGTCAATGGCCATCCAGAGGTACTCGGCATTCATCATAATACGCTCTGAAGGCCGGTAGGACAATCCTACTTTCAACAGCGCCTGTGCTACACGCGGTTGTCCCAGGTCAGGATGGCCCGTAAACGGGTAATACAGATATGCCCCCAACGTCAGCCTGGTGTGGATGTGCACAATCCCTCCGAATTCAAACGAAAAGATCTTTACGGATCTTCGGTCTTTTATTTTATATTGCAGATAATTGATTTTTAATCCCAGGCTGACAAAGCGCATCCGGTTGCTGTATCCTATGCCAACCTGATGTTCATTCAGATTTCTATTTCCAAAACGGAAAACATTTATCACTGACACTCCATCCAGGAGCGGCACATTGAACGCCACACCGGTTTTTAATAAACCGGGCAAATTGTATGGTATGGCACTGGTAAAACATATTGCAGTGTTTTCTGCGCCGGCTAGTGCACCGATGTTATTGAAGCCGGAAAAAGCATCGGAAAGCGTCAAGGAAGCGCCGCCCAGTCCGGTGTGGCGCGCGCCCAGGGAATAATCCCCATGCTGAGCCCGGGCATAAAGACAAATGAACTGAAGAAAGATCAGTAGGGTAATGAAGGATCTCATAAGCTGGTCGATTAGGTTTTGAACTTGTTCAATAGATCATGGCGGCTGGCCTATGCCTTAGGGCAGAGTAAAGCTATGATCTATGCATGTGCACTGGTAGTACTTAGCTGGTCGTGCAGACAAAATTTAAAAAAATAATCAGGGAAAGTCAATTAAGGATAGCTTTTAAAATTTCAGGCTTTTGATTCCTTACAGTTTTTGATGCTCTCTGATTCTTTATACCATCCTGTTCATCATCCTATTCAGCACTTAATCCTCCTCAACGATCTCGTCGGACTTCAGCTGCTTGTCATACAACTCCTTATAAATGCCCCCTCGTTCTATCAACGCGTTGTGGTCCCCCTGTTCTACAATGCACCCGTCATCCAGAACCAGAATATGGTCGGCCAGCTTCGCAGACGATACCCGGTGTGAAATAATGATGGAAGTCCTGTCTTCCATAATGGTTTTCAGGTTATTGAGGATATTATTTTCAGTCTTGGTATCTACAGCCGACAGACTGTCGTCTAGTATCAGTATCCGTGGATCACGGACCAGGGCGCGTGCAATGGACAGGCGCTGTTTCTGGCCTCCCGAAAGCGTTATCCCCCGCTCCCCCAGCACGGTATTAAATCCTTCCGGCAGATCGATAATGTTGTCGTGAAGATCGGCATCGATGGCGGCCTGAATAATCCTTTCGTCCGTTATTCTGGTACTTCCGAAGGCGATGTTCCTGTCGATCGTGTCACTGAATAGAAATACATCCTGGGGCACATATCCGATCTGGCTGCGCATGTACTGAATATTATAATCCCTGATATCGATATGATCAATCCAGATTCTGCCTTTGCCTGGATCAAAAAGCCTGCACAACAAATTGGCGATCGTGCTTTTGCCGGAGCCGGTCGTTCCGATAATGGCGAGCGTCTTGCCTTTCTCCACTTCAAAGTTTATGTTATTCAAGGCTTCTATCCCCGAATCTTCATAAAGGAAGCTGACATTCTCAAATCGTATGTTTCCCTGTATTTCTGTCATCAGGTCTTTACCTGAGATTATCGGGTTTTCTTCTTTAAGAAATTCATTGATCCTTTTCTGGGATGCCGCCGCTCTCTGGACTATACTGGTGATCCAGCCGAGGGAGGTCACCGGCCAGGTCAATAAGTTTATATAAATTATGAATTCGGCAATGTTCCCGAAACTTAAGGTCCCATCTATGACTTCCCCCCCTCCTACGAAAACCGTAATAACGATGCTCAATCCGATGAGAAAAAGTATCAACGGGAAGAACATGGCATTCACCCTCGTCAGTCGGAGTGATTTTACCTTATATTCATCACTTTTTTCTGCAAAACTCAGTGCACTCTCGTTTTCTCTGGCAAACGATTTTAATACCCTGATCCCTGAGAAGGCTTCCTGAACAAACGTAGACAGTCCCGATAGGCTCCGCTGAATTTCCTCGGACCTTCGGTTGATTTTGTTATGCACATAGTAAATGCTGAAGGAAAGCAGTGGCAAAGGGATCAGCGCGTACAGGGTTAATTTTAAATTGATGGAGAACATTATCGGTATGAGCATCAGAAAGAGTGTAAACAGGCTGAGCCCGTACATTATGGCCGGCCCGATGTACATTCTTACCTTGCTTACATCCTCGGAAACCCGCGCCAGCAAATCTCCCGTATTGTTTCTCCTGTAAAAGCTCAGTGGCAAGGTCTGGTAATGCGAATAGATCTCATTCTTCAGGTCATACTCTATATGCCTTGACATTACGATGATCGTCTGCCGGACAAGAAACAGAAAAAATCCTCTCAATAAGGCCATCCCCAGAATAATAAGGCCATAGATTACAACACTGCGCTTGATATTCTCATTGTAATCTTCCTGGATGTCCATGCCATCATACAGTTTATACACGTTAAGGTTGTCGATGACAAGATCGAGGGCATATCTGACAAACTGGGCAGGAAGTATCTGGAAAATATTCGAAATAATGATGAAGAGCAATCCGAGCAACAGCAGATGCTTGTATTTCAGCAGATATTTATTGAGATGCGCGAGTTCCTTCACTACCCGTTAACCTGTTTCTTTGAATAATCTCCGATTTGTTTAAATCGATTGATATAAAATTGAAAATGCGCTACTTTTGTGGTACTTTGGAATATCCTCAATTGTAACAATACCATTGAGGTCCTAAAATATTAAACTTTTAACCCAAAAATAAATGTTAGACTTAAAACAAGAGGAAAAGGTCGGTTCAATGTCTGTATTCAGCAGCCTCTCTGAACATGGACATGAGCAGTTGGTCTATTGTAATGATGAGTACACAGGTCTAAAGGCCATTATTGGGATTCACAATACTGTACTGGGGCCATCCCTGGGAGGCACGAGGATGTGGGATTATAGTTCCGAAGAGGAAGCCTTGCAGGATGTTCTGAGGCTTTCACGGGGAATGACCTTTAAGGCTTCCATCTCAGGTCTTAACCTGGGCGGAGGGAAAGCAGTGATCATTGGAGACGCGAAAAAACTCAAATCTGAGGCACTTTTAAGAAGATTTGGCAGGTTTGTCGAAAGTCTGAAGGGGAAATACATTACCGCGGAAGATGTGAACATGAGCCCCGAAGACATGGAATACATTTCCATGGAGACCAAGTATGTCACCGGATTATCCGAAAAAATGGGAGGGGCCGGCGATCCTTCCCCATTCACAGCCTATGGCGTGTATATGGGAATGAAGGCCTGTGCCAAGGAAGCCTATGGAAACGACAGTCTGAAGGGTAGGAAAGTGGCCGTTCAGGGCGTAGGACATGTCGGACATTTCCTCGTCAAACACCTGGTGGAAGAAGGAGCTGAGGTGATCGTTTCCGATATTTTTGAAGACAAAATCAAAGAAATTACCAAAGAATTCAAGGTAAAAGTGGTTGACGAGCATTCCATGTTCAAAGAAAAAATGGATATCTATGCTCCTTGTGCCCTTGGGGCAACCGTTAATGATGATAGCATTGAAACGCTATCTTGTGATATCATTGCCGGGGCGGCGAACAACCAATTGCAGGATGAGCATAAGCATGGTAAAATACTGATGGAAAAGGGCATAATATATGCCCCGGATTTTATGATCAATGCCGGGGGACTGATCAATGTTGGCCTCGATTACCTGGGGAATTACAGCCGGGAAAGGGTATTTAAAAAGGTTGAAAGAATTTATAGTACTGTATTGGACATCATTCATAAATCCAGGAAAGAGAAAATCCCCTCACAGGAAGCAGCGATCAATATTGCATCCCAGAGGATCCTGGATGTGGGTAAAGTAAAAGCGCATCTTTAAACAGGGATATTCAACATATGTTAAACAGGCGGATTTTAAGATCAAAGGCGTTGCAATGCCTGTATGCATTTTATAAATCTAAAGAGGCGAACTACAACCTCGCCCTTGATTATATCCGTGAAAGATTTCTTCCTGATTTGAATTCTATGGAGCCGGTCGACAAATCGGAACTAAACGTAAAACAACGCGCTTCCATTAAGACTTTTCAACAGAACTTCAAGCATGATTCCTTTCTGAAGATAAAGGGCAGTGAAGTTGACACGGAAGTGATCGCTCACGATGCTTACCTGGATTACGAATATCAAAACGAAAAGGATTTCAGACACTATAAAACCACCATGTTAAGGGATGTAGAGCACATCTATCATCTGTATCTTTGGTTGCTAATGATTCCGGACGAGTTGATATCCATAATGAAAAACGATGACTCCGGAAAACTGGAATTTATAAACAAAGCCTTTATCGAGAATCAAATTGTGGGTTTATTACGTACAAGTAATAGGCTTGAAGAAGGGATTGCTGAATATAGACTATCCTGGAATGCTGAAAAGGATTTATTGTATAACTGGTTTAAGAATACAGTAAAAGAGGATGAGGATTACAAATCATACATCAGGGGAGAAAATGAAAAAAAGGATAATTTTACCCGTGATAATAAATTAATCCTGCATCTTTATAAGAATCTTCTGTTCAAGAATGAAACATTCCAGGACTACCTGGCTTCTGTCGACTTGAACTGGAACGAGGACAGGCATGTGATCAGGAGTATGATTCTCAAGACCTTTAAGAGCCTGGAGGCCGGGGATGAAGAGATAAACCTGGCCATACTGAGTAATAACTGGGAGGATGACCGGGCTTTTTTCGAAAAGTTATTTGAAATAACCGTCAAGAAAGAAAAGGAATTTGATAAATTAATAGCTGAAAAATCAAAAAACTGGGATATCGAAAGGATGGCGATAATGGATAAAATCATCCTGAAGATGGCCATTGGCGAGATGATCTATTTCCCCAATATCCCTGTAAAGGTTACAATAAATGAGTATATTGAACTGTCAAAAAATTTTAGTACACCAAAAAGTAAGAAATTTGTAAATGGTATCCTGGATGTATTGTCTGAGGAGCTCAAAGAACAGGGTATCATTAAAAAAAGTGGAAGAGGATTAATAGACAACAAATAAATTAAATAGATATGGGTAATTCATCAAAATCATTACTGGCGTTTCTAATGGGTGCAGCAGCGGGCGCAGTGATTGGCTTGTTATATGCCCCGGAAAAAGGGACTCATACCAGGGAAAAATTATCTTTTCTTCTGGACAAGTATAAAAAAGAACTGGAGGATTTACTCCAGGAATTGATCAATGCCAAAGCTACACCGGATTCTGTCGCCAAGTCCGAAGGACAAAAAGTAATAAAAAATGCTAAGGATAAAGCAGAAAAGCTGCTTGAGGACGTTGATGATCTTATAGGACAGATTAAAAGTAAAAACGATTAAACAACTATGATGAAATATTTGAAATTTGTACAACTGGCATTTCTTGTCTTTATCATTGCGTCCTGCAGTTCGGACTCCAATATGGAGCGTAGAATTACGGCGCTTGAACGAAGGGTTGCTGCCCTGGAAACCGGGAATACTGCTTCCAGCACTGGTAGTGGTACCGAGGTAACCCTGGCATCCAATCCGCAGAAGGTTAATGACAATACACTAAAACCGGTTTTTAGCATTGAAAACATAGAATATGATTTCGGCACCGTTAATGAAGGGGAGATTGTGAATCATACTTTTGTATTCAGGAATACCGGGAAATCACCCTTGGTAATTGACAAAGCAACCGCTTCCTGCGGATGTACTGTTCCTCAGTGGCCGAAGGATCCAATCGGTGTTGGAGAAACCGGCGAAATAAAAGTCAGGTTCGATACCAAAGGAAAACCCAATCAGCAAATAAAAACAATATCCATTACGGCCAATACAGAACCTACCCTGACGAGATTGAGGATAAGGGGATTTGTTACGCCGAAGAACCAGCAAACAGCCGGACCTGTAAAATAATGCCTAACAATAAACAATAGAAAAGTGATGCTAGATTTTATTTTGTTACAACAACCATCAGGAGGACAATCACTGTATGGGAACCTTCTTCTAATTGGAGGGATTGTACTTATTTTTTATTTTTTTATGATTCGTCCGCAGCAGAAGAAACAAAAGGATCAGAAAAAATTCATTGAGGAGGTCAAAAAGGGTGATAATGTGGTCACCATAGGTGGTATACATGGAAGGATCGCTGCAATGGATGGGGAAACAATAATCCTTGAGGTTGAGAAAGGCGGAAAGATAAAACTGGATAAATCCTCAATATCGCTGGAAGCCAGCAAGCGTTATAAAAGTAGCAAATAGTCCGAAATTGATTGTTTGATTGGATAATATCATTACCATGTGGAGATGGTTCAGATCTATACTCAGACCCAGCAACAGAGATTTGAAGATTGTTATCCTATGCATCATCGGGGCCACCATTATCTGGTTTCTCAGCGCGCTAAATAAGAACTATACCACGGTTGTTAAATGTCCGATCGAACTGTCATACGAACGTGAAGGGACGATTGAGGTAATCAACCCTCCCCGGAATGTTCAGGTCAATGTATCCGGTGTTGGCTGGGATCTTCTAAAACAATCACTGTCTTTCAGGAGGGATCCTTTGCTGATCAGCGTGGAAAATCCTCTGGAAACCAAGCGCATTGCCGGATATACTATACAACCCCTGCTTTCACAGCATCTGGGCGCACTGAATCTGAACTTTGTAGTTACCGATACCATCTTTTTAGACATTCAAAGGCTCATTAATAAGAAATTGTTTACTTACGTTGACAGCACAAGCATCAGCCTGAGAAGATCTCATCAAATTACTTCACCGGTAAGGATCAGTCCTGACTCGGTTACAATTACAGGCCACGAATCCCTGATCAGCACCCTCGGAGATACACTTACGATCATTATCCCTCAGGAGGAGATCAATGGAGACTATAACGATAAGATTTATATTGATAATTTCGACCTGAGCCTGGTTTCTTTTTCCCCATCAGAAATTGACATCAGCTTCAGTGTCTCCAGATATATAAGCCAGCAGGCAGATCTTCCGATTGAACTGGTCAATTTCCCCATGGATTCATCGGTATACATAGAACCTGGAAGAGCCAGACTTGATTTCATGATTCAGGAGGAGATGGCTGATGAGTTTCCATCTACCGATTTTGTAATTATTGCTGACTACAACAATGTAAATCCACTGGATTCAACTGTAAGGATTGAGGTGATTGAAGAACCGACCTATGTCCAGGACGTTACATTGGATACTGCCCTTTACAAGGTAAGATACAGATAAACACATGTCTTTAAAGGTAGGAATAACAGGAGGTATTGGTGCTGGCAAGTCCCTGGTGGCAAAAATATTCAAATCCCTGGGTATCCCCGTCTATAATTCCGACGAAGAAGCGAAAAGGTTGATGCGTGAAGATCCTGACCTCAAAGCCCGGATTATCGAATTGTTTGGCCCCGATGCGTATACAAAAGGCATTCTTAATAAGGCTTTTCTCAGGCAAAAGATATTCAACCATGTGGATAATCTGGATAAGATGAACAACCTTGTTCATCCGGCGGTGATCCAACACTATAACAACTGGGTGCTTGAACATACCAGCAATCCTTTTACGATCAAAGAAGCCGCATTGCTATTTGAATCAGGATCATATGCTGATCTCGACAAAATCATTCTGGTGTCTGCGCCAAAATCTGTCCGAATAAACAGAATATTATTGCGGGATGTTGATCGATCCAGGGAGGAAATAGAAAGGATCATTGAAAACCAGATGAGTGATGCCAGGAAGAAAAAGTTATCGGATTATGTAATCGCGAATGATGGCAGTAAGATGGTTCTTCCTCAGGTACTTGAAATATACAATGAACTCACCGCAGGCAGTCACCGTGCGTAACCCATCCGTGGAAACTTTCAATTGTTACGCTGACCGGTGAACAGGGTTACATAGGATGCTTTCCCCCTCAAGCTGATCTCCCCTATTTCCACAAAATTAAACTGGTTTTCATCGGGCAGTTTGTTCATAAGGTCTTTGGACAGCAGCAGATTCACATTATACTGGTTGCACTGGCCTTCTATTCTGCTGGTGGTATTCAGGACATCCCCGGTATAGATTATCTCTTTCTTTATTGTACCAATGGTTCCTGTAGATACTTTTCCATAATGCATGCCGGCCTTGAAAGCAGGGACCATATCGTATTTATCCAGATATTTATAGGATAGTTCGTCAATGGTATCCAGAATGTCGAAAAAACAGTGCAGACAGTTGGCATCACTGATGCCTTCTTCCAGCGCCCATGATACCACCACCTCATCACCAACATATTGATAGATCTCCCCCTTGTGCGCTTCTATGGGTTTTGCCAGATCGTTGAAAAAATCATTCAACAGCTCAAAATACTTCACATGCCCCAGGTTCTCGGCAATAGAGGTTGAAGAAGTAATGTCCAGGAACATGAATACACGTTCCACCTCTGACATTTCCTTATTCTCCTCTTCCAATGGTGCAGTGGTAAGCTGAATATTAGGCTGATTGCCGGGTGCTTTTTTAAAGGCGGAGGTAACAATGGTTACCATCTTGTTATTGTCCCAGGGTTTAACGATAAAATCTACAGCTCCTTCTTTGATGGCCTTGATTGCCAGGTCAATATCGCCGTAGGCTGTCATCATAACTACCCTGGTTTTTGGTGAATTTATGGTAAGATGATTAAGCAGATCAAAGCCTTCCTTGCCTGTGGTGGCCCCGGCAGTGTAATTCATATCCAGTAAGGCGACATCAATTACGTGCTCATCCAGGATCTCAGAAATGTTGTCCGGAGAATTGGTGGTGACGACTTTAGAAAAATGGCGTTTAAGCAGAAATTTTGCTGCTAACAAAACATCTTCGTCATCATCAACGATTAAAACAATTCCATTCTCTACACCCATTTGATTAAATCTCTTTGCTGTATATCCTGGATTCTATGAATGCTTAAAAATAATATATAATGAAGTAAAAAACTTTCTTTTCTTAATTTTTAAAACAAAAATGATGCCCCGAACAGAAATGCATTGAAGACCATGGGCAAGGTACCGGTGTGCTGTGAATTGAATTCCTAACCTGTTGGAATTTCAGGGTGGTAGACCGGATTCGAACCGGCGACTTCCAGAACCACAATCTGGCGCTCTAACCTGCTGAGCTACAACCACCAAGTCTCAAATTTGAGGTTATATTTTAACCAAATTTGGACTGCAAAAATACTGCCTTAAATCAGAGATTACAAAAGAAACATTGAAATTTATATGTGGAACAGAAGCCTGTCTCCGCTGCCCGCTTCAATTATGTTCCCATCATCATACACGATCTTTCCGGAAACCAGGGTTTTTTCAATACTGGCACTGAATTGATAATCCTGAAATGGGGACCACCCACATTTGGAAAGGATGTTGTCTTTGTCAACCTTGTAGGGCTTTTCAGGATCCAGCATTACCAGGTCAGCAAAGAAACCTTCCTCAATGAATCCACGCCGGTCGATCTTGTATCTTAACGCTGGATTATGTGCTGTTTTCTGCACGATGCATTCCAGGTCAAACACACCCTGCAGATGCAATTCGTACATCGCCAGCAAGCTGTGCTGTACAAGCGGCCCTCCTGAGGGGGCCCTAAAATAAGTATTGTTCTTTTCAGACAGCGTATGGGGTGCATGATCCGTAGCTACGATATCGATGCGGTCATCCTTCACGGCCTGGCGAATTGCATCCCGGTCTTCCAGATTCTTTATTGCGGGATTCCACTTAATGAGCGTCCCTTTGCGTTCGTAATCTCCTTTATGGAACCACAAATGATGGATACAGGCTTCCGCGGTTATGTGTTTATCCTGAATATTTCCCCGGCTGAACAGGGATAGCTCCTTTTCGGTGGAAATATGAAGTACATGCAGTCTTGTGGCATACTTTTTAGCCAGGGAGACTGCCAGCGAGGAGGATTGATAACATGCTGCCTCGCTTCGAATTTCGGGGTGCATTTCTATAGGAACATCCTCTCCATACCTGGCCTTGACTGCTGCTGTATTTTTTTTGATGGTTTCCTCATCTTCACAATGCGTGGCGATCAGCATGGGGGTCTCCCTGAAAATTGCTTCGAGGGTATTCGTGTTGTCTACCAGCATATTGCCCGTGGAAGAACCCATGAAGATCTTTATCCCGCAAACCCGTGTTTGGTCGGTCCTCAGAATTTCCTCCAGATTATCATTCGTGGCACCCAGGTAAAAAGAATAGTTGGCCAGGGAATTTTCCGCTGCGATTTGATATTTCTCCTCCAATAATTCCCTTGTAGTAGCATTGGGAACGGTGTTAGGCATCTCCATATAGGATGTCACCCCACCCGCTGCAGCAGCCCTCGATTCATGATGGATATCCGCTTTATGGGTTAACCCGGGTTCCCTGAAATGGACCTGATCATCGATTAATCCGGGAAGGACATATTTACCCCTGGCATCGACGACGTTCTTTGCCCTGCTTGTGTTTATGTCGGAAGCCATCTTGGCCACCTTGCCACCCAGGACGGCTACATCCAGTCTCTTGATGCTTCTGGGGCTTACAACCAGGCCGTTCTTGACCAGACAATCATAGCT
>Ga0209536_100015535_pt1 | contig 10867 bp, 18 predicted proteins | sample DeeMarSeWOR28_12_FD_187461 | JGI IMG/M metagenome (GOLD analysis project Ga0209536, IMG submission 187461) | Marine sediment microbial communities from White Oak River estuary, North Carolina - WOR-2-8_12 (SPAdes) (version 2) | ecosystem: Environmental > Aquatic > Marine > Intertidal zone >... | reverse complement strand
CTCGAGGACCTCCCACATTATGTATCAGTAATATGTCTCTGAGGTAATGTCAATCGCAATCGGTTTTCTGAGTCGCTTTCCGGGCGAGCTTTGCGAGGAGGGCGAGTCCAGATCCGTCCAACACGAGGCGGCTTGGATTTTTACGCCCATTTGACGCGGAGATATGGAATGGCTGATATGGGAGACGGTCCCGAGCGCCGGCCAGTGCATCTACGTCTCAGTTATCGTTCGTGAAGTGTCTCAAGTGTTGGGATTGACTGAAGCTAAGAAACGGATCGTTGGAAAGCTCATAACTCGAAGGCCGTCGGTTGGCTTCCTCAACCCTCACGGCTCTCCCAGAGGGTGCCAAACAGCACCCAACGGGCGAGTGCAACTTCGCGGTCGGTGGCGGCAGCATCCGCCAATGAGTCCCACGCGAGTTGAACGATGTGCGGTGGGATTACTAATCCCGTAGGCGCGCAAAACGGAACACTTTCGCGCGCTACTGCACACTCGCCGAGATCACGAAACCCTGAAAAAAGCGGGAAAGACGCGATCGAGGATTGGGCTCCGGAGGCAGAAGTCATAGGTTCGAATCCCTCCGCGTCCGCTCCGATTTCAACGGGTTAGCGATCTCGCGATGACACGCTAATCCCAAAACTTATCCCAATCGCGGCCCCAAACCCTTGGCAAAGTAGGGTTGGGATCAGTCTAGAGCGCTGCCCGCGGCGGGCAGATGCCCGGGTGGGATCTCTCCCCGCGTGCGCCTCGAAGAAGGCGTGTGGACTCACTCTCTGCCGGTTTGGCGGATGAATGTCGACGCGTGGTACACCCACGCGGCGGCGGTCGCGAGAAGGAATACGATTCCGCCCGTCCAGAGCAGGACGGCCATGTACCCAATGGTTGCGACCCTCGGTTCGACTGCGCTCCGCGCAAGCTCCAGCAGCACGAACGTGATCACAGTGAGATATGCGACGAGAAATGCGCCAAGGCCCGTATAGTGGGTGATCAAGATCATCCATCTCGTTCGCGTCGAGATAGGCTGGCCTCGAAGCACGCCGAGCAGGGCCTCGTCACCCCTTTTGTTCGCCATTCTGATGGCCCAGTAGGTGACGAAAAACTCGAAGTCGTCGTAATCGTGATCCACAGCAGCGGCTCGTCGGTCATTCGGCTTCTCCATTGCAGGGTGAGACTCCTCCGACGGTATCCCTGGCAGTGGTGGGGTGTCTACCCACCAGCCCAGGAGGACTCAGCGAACGGAGTCGATCGAGCGATCGGTGGTGCGACCTTGCTCGCCGTAGAACCGCGTCTACGCCGATTGCCTACGAAACGGCTTGGCGGCTATTCTTGTTCGCGATCTGCTTCACGAACTACAGAAAGCATGTTTGTGAACAGAAAACTCCCCAAAACACCCCAGAACGTAGCTCCTCCCACGCACATCGTCGCGCACATGTATGCCACGAGTCTGACGCGCGGATGCTCGACGCCGTGCCCGACCTCGATGAAGCCGATGCCGACGACCAACAGGAAGACGATGAAGAAAGCAGTGTATGGCAGCCACTGGGTGAAGAGCATAAGCCACCGAGTCTTCGCCGAGACTGGGAGTCCCTCGACGACACCGGAGAGAATCTGATCGCCTCGGTCGTTGATCGTCTTGTTGACCCAGTAGGAGCCGAAGAAGGTCACGATGACCGTGCCAAGGATCGAGAAAAGAACTGCGAGATTGGACATTGCGAACTCCTGATAAGGACGGAACGGAACCCGTCAGTCGCGAACGCTTTGACGAAGCGCGGAGAACATGTGCGGGAACATGAAGCCGCACCCGAGCAGAAGCCTCCCATGGCCGGAAAGCCGGCGCATATGTAGCCAAGAAGCTGGATCCGGGAATCGTCCACACACTTCGCGATCTGGATGTTTCCCAAGACGCTTGCGCGCGGGTTTGCAGTGCTGTCGACTCGGAATCGGAGAACGCTCATCTCGGGCGGCGCCGCGAGCTGCGAAAGATGCGTCGAAGCACCACGAACTCGAGGCCTCCGGCCGCGAGCGCACCTAGGCCTCCGAGAACGCCGAACGCAGCGGCCAAGTATGCAACCAGTCTGGCGCCCCGCCCGGTCGCGAGGTCGGCAATCACAAGATTCACGGTTCCTAGGAAGAGCAAGCATCCCGCGATGGACAGCATCAAATAGACCCACCGTGTGTACAGCATGTGCTCCCGCCATTCGTCGGGGAGCGGCAGCGACGACTTGTTGGCAGTGCTGGTCACAATCTCGGTGGCGACATCGTGCGCCCATTTCCACGTGTAGATGTAGCCCATGTACCCAATGGCGAACGTCACGATTGTCAGCGTGAGCGCAGTTGAGTTCGACATACGTCTCTCCTAGGCCTCCGAGGTCGATTGCTGCGTACGAACCGAGCGCGCGAGGTGAAGAAGAAAGTACGGGCTCATCGCGAGTGAGAAGCCCGCTCCAAAAAGGGCGTAGGCGGTTCCGATGTAACACATCGTCCTGATGCGCTCCTCCGCGACCTCTCTCGCCACCTCCAGCATCAGCAGAGCCATTTGGAGATCGAAGGCGGTGACCGTGAGGTACAGGGGTAGGGGGATCAGAAGCGTGAGAAGGTTCCGATACTGTGCCGACACGCGAATGCCCTCGTAGATGCCGCTCACGATCAGGTCTGTCTTCTGAAAGATCATCCAGACGAGGTAGATGGTGACGAAGGTGCCGCCGATGAGCACCGCCGCCAGGAGCCAGAGCGCGTCCACGTTGGACATGGCCCGACGGTATGGGTTTCGGGGCGTATTCGCAAAAAACGGCTCTCGTTTGGGGTCGCCAGCAAATGCGTTGCCGTAGTAGTCTCGCACGCCTCGGTGTCGAAATGGCAATTAAACCAAATCGAATCGTCGTTGCGGGCGACGTCAGGGTTGACGAGCTCAGCTATGAGACACCGCCGTTGGCATCGAACGGGCTTCGCTGGCAAGGGAGCCCACAGGCGCGCACGGTGACCGTTCCGGGGGATGCGTTGCTGCTCGCTCATTTCCTGCGCGAGGTCGCGCACGATGCCGTGCTCACCTACGACGCGCCGTCCGATGCACCCGCAAACGCCCGCGTCGTTCGTGCCCGAGCAGAGCTAGAGCCAGTCTCGGCGAAGAAGCGAGGAGGCGCGAGCTGGCGCATTCGACGGTTCGGGGGGTTCAGCGGCCCAACCGACGGAAGCAATTCGGCCTTCGAACTCTCCACCGACGACGCAGATGTTGATCTCGTCGTGCTAGACGATGCGGGCGATGGATTCGCCGAAACGCCCGATGCCTGGCCGGCCGCGATCCGAACGGGGGATCGACGACCTCTCATCGTCCTGAAGACCAGCGATCCGAGGCAACAGAGCGCGCTTTCGCAGGCGCTCCTGGCTCAGCATGCCGACAGACTCGTCGTTCTGATGCGCGCAGACGACTTGCGTGCGCACGGGGCCAACACCAGCCGCGGCCTTTCGTGGGAGCGTACGGTCTCGGATCTCCTCCGTCAGCTAGACGCCAATCCCGCCCTGTCCAAGCTGGGCGCCTGCGGCTGCCTCGTCGTGACGTTTGGCCTGGAGGGGGCGGCCCTCGTGCGTAGAAGCGCGAACGAGACCGATGCGCGCTTGTTCTATGACCCATTACGCGCCGAGGGTGACTACGAGGCACAAGCGCAAGGGATGATGATGGGCCTCCAGACTTGTTTCGCGGCTGCGTTGTCCGCGACGCTTCACGAAGGCGGCCTCGAGGCTCTGGGCGCTGGTGTGCGCCGTGGCTTGCGCGCCGCCCGACTACTGCATGCCGCCTGCTTTGGAACCGATCCCGAGACGCCCAGCTACCCGAAGGGTCTGCTTGCTGAGTCCCTCAGGGCAGATGCGACCATGAGCGAGATTGCATTGCCCGCCGCCGAGCTGAGCTCGGAGCATCGAGAGAGCTGGTCGATTTCCCAGACGCTCAGCGGCGCTCGGCTCGGCGTTCTCGCATCGGAGCTCGTGGTGAGAGGCCCCGATGCGATGGTCCGCGGCACGCCGATCGCGAAGTTCGGCCTGCTCACCAGCCTCGATCGCGCGGAGATCGAAGGCTACCGCAGCGTTAGCCAGCTGATCGGGGAATACGCTGGACGCACCAACGCCCCGCGCCCGCTTTGCCTTGCAGCCTTCGGCCCGCCCGGCTCGGGTAAGTCCTTCGCAGTCACGCAGATCGCCCATAGCCAAGGTCGCACCCCGATCGCGAAGCTCGTGTTCAACGTCGCGGAGCTTACTTCGCCGGCGGATCTGGCTCAGGCCTTTCATCGAGTCCGTGATGTCGTTCTGAACGGCAAGCTGCCTCTCGCGTTCTTCGACGAGTTCGACGCCGATCTCGACGGCCGCCCCCTCGGCTGGCTCAAGCACTTCCTCGCGCCCATGCAGGACGGAGAGTTCCGAGACGGCGACGCGGTCCATCCCATCGGCCGCGCGATCTTCGTCTTTGCAGGCGGCACCCGGAACAGCTTCGAGGAGTTCTCGACGCCATCCTCCGAGGCGGGGTCGCCCGAAGTCGCGGCGTTTCGTGCGGCGAAGGGGCCTGACTTCCTCAGTCGGCTACGAGGCTACGTGAACGTCAGGGGTCCAGATCCAGTATACCCCGGAGACCGGGCGGCCATCTTGCGCCGAGCGCTCGTGCTGCGGTCTCTGCTCCAAAGGAAGGTTCCGTCGTTGATGACACGCGAAGGCATCCTCGCCATCGATCCGGGAGTGCTGCGCGCCTTCCTTCGAATGCCTCGGTACGCCCACGGTGTGCGGTCGATGGAGGCCCTGATCGAGATGAGCCAGCTTTCCGGGCGCCGAGCCTACGAGCAAGCTGCGCTGCCACCACGGGACCAGCTTCGGCTCCACGTCGACGCGGATGCGTTTCTGGCACTGGTCGACCGCGACGTGCTCTTCGGCGAATCACGTGAGGCGATCGCAGAAGCGATCCACGAGGAATATCGACAGGAGCACGTGCGCGACCGTGACAGGGATGACCCTTCACTCAAGCCTTGGGGCGAGGTCGACGAGGCTCTGCGTGAGTCGAATCGCAGGCAGGCCGATGACATTGCTCGCAAGCTCCTCCGCATTGGATGTGACTTCAGGCCGGTGACTTCCGGCACCCCGGCCATGATTGATTTCACACCCGAGGAGATCGAGCTGCTTGCCGAGCTCGAGCACGGGCGCTGGGTGGAAGAGCGAAAAGCAGCGGGCTGGGCGCAGGGCCCACGCAATCCCGAAGCCAGAGCGACTCCTTATCTCGTGCCCTGGGAGACCCTAAGACAAATGGAGGGCGGCCCGCAGGAGTGGGATCGCCAAGCCGTACAGAACATCCCCAAGATCATGGCGAGCGCCGGATTCGAGGTTTATCGTGCCGACCTGCCCGGTGGTGAACCGAGCAACGACGATCACGCACTGGTCACCACGCGGCCACGCGGCGATACACGATGACGGGAATGTCGGAGGTGATGGCGATCGCCGCATTGTTGGTGTCCTATGGCTTGGGCACACTAAGCATCATCCTGTGTTTTCAGAGGGCTTTGCGCCACAAAGACCAGATCCGCTAGGACAGTGGGATACGTGTACGCGTTCATTCTGCTTGGCGGATCCGTGGCTGCGCTACTCACTGCCGTTTCGGCTTCTGCGTCCCACGTGTCCATCCTACGCCAAGCCGAAGCGGACTGACCTTGCTCCCCCGCTCCCTGCCTTAGTACCCTCCGCTCACCGGACAGGGCTTGATGCCGTCGCGGGCCCGCCTTGTGGACGACGTTTGTCGGAACGGAGGATGATGTGTCTAGTGATCTGACCCTGATCTATGCGACGCTCGGCGTCTTTGCATTGATGGTGCTCTGCTTGGTCTTTCTCATGACCAGGGGGCACCAACGATTGGACGAAATCGTCACGGGGCTTGCGAACGGCGTCCCCATTTCGACCAAGTATCGATGGATACTGGTGTTCTACGATTTCTGGGGCTACGTCTTTGTCGGTGCGTTTCTACTGGTCGTTTTCGCGCTTGGATTTCACGTGGCCGCCGACTTGGCTGACAGCTCAAGAGCCACGGCTATTACGAACTTGTGCGCGATCGCGTGCGTCATCATGCTGGTTGGTTTCCTCATTCTCTGCATCTCTCTAACCTTCTACATGGCCTCGGTGATACGCCAGACGACGCGCACTTCCCCGTAGACGGCCCACCACCGCCAGCGATACCGTTGCGGGGTCTCACCACTTTGGTGCCTGCGATCGCGTTGACCTCATATCTAGTGTCGATACTACGCCAAGCCGACCCAAACTGACGCTATCGCGCATACGGCCGGGCGTTCGAGATGTAGCGGTGAACTACTAGCCCCACGGCCGGTCTCGAGCACACCGGGATTCAATGAGCTCGACGCCATGGTCCAGCTCGGACTATTGCTGGTTGTGCGCCCTGCAAGCGGACGGGTGAACCCAGGTTTCCGCCCAAAAGCGATCGATGGTATATCTGCCGTCTCCGGCATGTGGAACTGTCGCCCGAAATCTTTTGACGACCTACACAAGATCATGGCAAGCGCCGGATTTGAGATCTATCGCGCCGACCTGCCGGGCGAGGCACCGGTGGATGACGAACACACAGCCGCGACGACGCCGCTTCGGGCTCAGGCTGAATGAGCGATATGTCGGAGGTAATGGCGATCGCCGCCCTCCTGGTGGCCTACGCGCTGGGCACCTTGTCCATCGTCTTCTGTTTTCAGCGGGCTTTGCGCCACAAGGACCAGATCGTCACCGGGCTCATCGATGGGGTCCCCGTGTCCCCGAAGCATCGGTGGAGAACGCTGTTCTTCGACTTCATGGCCTACTCGAATACCTGTATACTACTGAGCGCGGTCTTCGCATTCGCGTACTTCCGAGCAGCGAGCGTTGCGGGTGACTCGATGGTCGGAGACGTTGCGCTCCTCATGGGAGGCGCAGCAGCCTTTGCTGCGGTCGGCATTCTGCTCACCGTCATCGCGCTCGTCGTTTATTTGGTATCCACGCTGCGCGAAATCATAGCAGACTGACGCTGCTCCCCGACTCCCTGCCTTAGTGCCGTCCGCTCACCGGGTAGGGCTTGAGCCGTCGCGGGCCGCGCGGCACACCCATTGCGCTCTCAAGCATTTGTTCGGTCCGCGGAACGGATCACCGAGGCCATGTAGAAGATCAGAATGACTACCGGAAATAAGACTGCGCCCACGCCGAACGCAGCAGCCACACCGCACAGGAGCGCGACATCACCCGCCAAGGAGTCGCCCAACGCAGTGGCTACGCGGAAGTACCCGTATGCGAAAACGCCGAGAAGGACCACGCAGGCGTTGGCGTAACCTAGGAAATCGAAGAAGAGCATCATCCATCGATGTTTCGCGGATACTGGCATGCCGTTGACGACACCTGTGACGATTTGGTCTTTGCGAATGTGCGCCTGGGCGAACAAGAAGGTCATGCTGAGAATCATCAACGCAAAGACCCCTAGTACCGCTAAGACTGTCGTCGACTCTGCCATGGAGCTATCCTCACGAGAACCATTGTAGCTTGTCCTTGCTCCCCGGCTCCATGACTTAGTACGATCCGCTCGCCGGGCAGGTCTCGATGCCGTCGCGGGCTTTGCTCGGTGTAGAAGTGCGGCGGAATGGGAGAGAGCTATGTCTCAGACTGGGGCCCTCGCGCTGCTTGTCGCGACCTTATTCGTCGGGCTTCTTGCCTACTACATCTGGACGAAATGGGCGCACCACCTCGCCCATGAGATTGTCACCGGCGTTGACGGAAACACATCGCTGCCGCTACCAACAACCTGGCGTTTGCACCTACTCTATACGCGCTTCGTCTATATCGCGTTGAACACGACCGCCTCCGCTGCCCTGGTTGCCGCGATAAGCTTTCAGGTTGGTAGGCTCGCGAGCAGCCCTGGCACGAAGGCGGTCGCATACCTCCTTGCGGCGATCACTGCTTTGCTGACCGTAGGTTATCCCCTACACAGCACGCTCGAGTTCCTGGCTCTTCGGAGACTCCTGCGCCAAGCGGAAGCAGACTGACCGTCAAGCCGCTGCCCATGTACAGATGCCGACCGTCCTCGGTTCTGCGGTACTATTCGGCCCTCAGATACACCCCTGCCTACGCATTCGGAGAGCACTGATGTCCACGTCCACTGCGCTCATCGTGGTTCCAGCCACGGCCATTCTGTTCACGTTCCTCTACATGTACATCACGCAGAGTGCCAACACTTGGTATGCGAAGCTCACGATTGGTGTGATCGACGGCGTACCTATCAGCACGAAGTTTCGGCGGCTTCTGCTCACTCAGATATGGGTCGCCTATGTCGGGGGCGCGGTGGCCACGGGCGTCATACTCAGCTTCGTCAATGTCCAATACGCCAGGCTCATCGACGACTCTGGAGTCAAGACGTTGTGCTACGCGATCGCGGTCGGTGGAGGCTACATGTCCGTGGACTGGATCGTCAAAGCCGTGATTTGGTGGTTCCACGCACGAGAGGTCTTGCGCCAAGCCGAGGGAGACTGAATGCCTCGCTCTCCAGACTGGGGTCTTAGTGTCGCCCGCTCACCGGGCGGAGCCTAAGTCGTCGGGCGCTCTGTCTTGGTGGATCCCTGAGCGAGTGCCCATGGATGCTGCGCTGGGGGTGGGCGGTGAGTCGACGCGAGTCTAGCCCGACTCTTGCTGGCTCATCTTATCAGCGCGTAGCGCGCGGACGATGAACATCCCGTCCGACACGCCACCGACGAGCCCCAACATGAGAACCGCCCAAGCGCTCAGCGCGGCCAATGCATAGCCAAACAAACGAACGCTCTCGTTCTCCGCCATGGCGGCGATACTCACGAACGCGTAGATCGTCGCGATGTAGACGCCCAGAAAGCCGGTCAATGCGGCCACCCAGTCGAAGAACAGCTGCCATCGGTGTGTCCGAGAGAGCGGGATACCCCCGAGCACGCCGATCACCGCATGGTCACGCTGAGCGTTCAGCCACCGAATTATCACGTAGTGCAAGGCACTTGTACCGAACATGGCAGCGAGCAGTACCACCATTACGGCAAGGTCCCAGTATCGAGTCGCGGCTTCTTCCGGCACGTCGGAACATTAACCAATTGTCCTGACTCAGGCCAGCGCGGCGATGCAATCGCCAAGGAAGCGTCGCGCTGAGGCGGTTCGACTTCGGGGCGGCCCTAGCAAGCGCTGTCGCTTCCTTGTAGACGCCGAGCCACCGTCGGCGATACCGTTGCCGTCTCGGAGCCTCAATGAATGACGTGCCAGACTTCTACGCGTTAGCTGTCATCTTCGCCCTCGGCGTCCTGCTCTCGTTCTTCATGGATCGTATGGACAGAAAGATCTGGAGTCGCTCCAACGCCATCATGACCGGAGTGCTCGAAGGCCAACCCATCTCGATGGAGTATCGTCGCCACTTCCTTCATGTCGGGTTCGTCGTCGACGTCGGCGCCTTGGTCGTGGTCATGAGCGCGGGGGCTGGTGGCTTTGTGCTGCTCGGTCGGAGCGTGGGCTCCGAGTACGTGAGAATCTACGCCTATTTTTGCGCATTCATTGCGGCCTGCGTGCCGGTCGGCTGGTTGATGCAAGGGCCGATCTGGTACCGCATGCTCAAATCGCTCTTGCGCCAGGCCGGAGCAGACTGACCTTGCTCCTTCACTCCCCGCCTTAGTACCGTCCGCTCACCGGGCAGGGCTTGATGCCGGTCGGATTCTTGGCGATCGAATCGCTGCGCCTTACCGTAGGCTCATGTCGAGCTCTCTGGCGATCGCACTGATATGCGCCAACACGTTTCCAGGGTTCTTCTGTTTTCAATACGTTCTGAAGCTCGCGAACGACGCCGGTGCTGAGGTTGCGACAGCCGTAATACGGGGTGTCCCGATTTCTCGAACGTACCGTGGGATGATGGTGTATCAGGTCTGGATCGGCTATGTCCTCAGCGCCGTGAGCATAGGGTCACTCGCTGCGGTTCTCAATTGGTGTATTGCGGAGTTGGTAGGCGAAGGCGTTGTTCAGAGCGCCGCGTACTTGGCAGCCGTGATAGCTGCAGTGGGCACACTCGGCACGGCACTGAACGCGACGTCTGCACTGATTCACTTTCGACGCCTCCTCCGCGAGATGAAACAGGACTAAAGCACGGATCTGCATCTTCGGCCCCTCTTGCGCCAGGCCAAAGCAAACTGACCGACGCGACGTCGGGCCGTTTGAGAAGAAGCTGTCTGCTGATCCTTGCTCCCCCACTCCCTGCCTTGGTACCGTCCGATCACCGGGCAGGGCTTAACGGCGTCGCGGGCCGTGTTCGGGTGGAGAGGCGCGGCGGAACGGAGAACTGGACATGTCGACCCTCACCTTTTTGACTGCGGAGTCTTTTCTGGTAATCGCCAGCACCTTGTCCCTCGTGTTCATCGCCAAGCTCGCCAGCGACAAGTGGACCCCAATCATCACTGGGATCGTAGACGGTCTCCCTCAGTCGCGAACGGCTCTGAAAGGGATGTTTTGGGTCTCGTGGGTGCCATACCAATCCGCGAACGTGGCCTTGGCCATCTTCTTGGCGCTCGTGCAACTCGTCATGGCCCACCATGCCCCTGATCCGACCGTGAAGCCGGTGGCGTATCTCGGGGCATTCCTTGCTTGCATCGCGGGTGCCTTCAACCTGTTCGGCTCCGTTGCCGGTGCACTGAACCTCCGCCGCAAGCTGGCTCGCGACACCCACGCCTGAGTCGTCTGCTCACAGTGTAGCGCTCGCTGTCGTCCCAGAGTTGCTTCGCGCATCGGCTTCACCCTTGCGGCCAACGCCTGTTGCCCGTGGCCGCGTGGCGAGTGATGATGGGCCAGCGTATGTCCACTTCGATAGCCTTCGCGTTGCTCGTTG
>Ga0209536_100015534_pt1 | contig 10867 bp, 10 predicted proteins | sample DeeMarSeWOR28_12_FD_187461 | JGI IMG/M metagenome (GOLD analysis project Ga0209536, IMG submission 187461) | Marine sediment microbial communities from White Oak River estuary, North Carolina - WOR-2-8_12 (SPAdes) (version 2) | ecosystem: Environmental > Aquatic > Marine > Intertidal zone >... | reverse complement strand
CCTGAGTTGCAGGATCAATAGAGGCCGCTATCGGATCTGCCACCTTCTTCGGCTTGTCGGCCTTTACTTTTTTATCTTCTGACATTAGAGATTCCTCCTCGTAAGTTTTTTTGTTCTTGCGATGATTGACTCAAATCTTAGCTTACAGATTGCGTTTAGATAACGTCCTGTCAGCGGTATCTTCTGGCTTTTTATGCGACCCGTTTGTGAATTCTTTTCAATCGTTCCAGCATCTTATCCAGTTTTGATTTTTGTTCCGCTGCCGGTGTCAGGGCCACTTTAGAAGGCGCGGCCTTGTGCTTGGCTGCAAGCTTTTCTCGTTCTTTTGCGCGCTTTTCTCGAATCGCTTCCTCTTCAGCCGCTTTCTTTGCTCTGGCTTCGGCTTCCGCTTTGGCCTTGGCCTCTGCTTTGGCCTTGGCCTTGGCTTCGGCTTCAGCTTTGGCTTTAGCCTCCGCTTCGGCCTTGGCCTTGGCTTCGGCTTCCGCCTTGGCTTTAGCCTCCGCTTCGGCTTTGGCTTTGGCTTCGGCTTCCGCTTTGGCCTTGGCTTCTGCCTCGGCCTTGGCTTTGGCTTCAGCTTCGGCTTTATCTTCTACTTTCTCTTCTTTCTTCGGCGGTGCTGCTTTTGCGGCAGCTTTCTTCGCAGGTGCCGCCTTCTTTGCGGGTGCCGCCTTCTTTGCAGGTGCCGCTTTCTTTGCAGGTGCCGCTTTCTTCGGCGCTTCGCCTTCTATGGTCAGATCCGGCTCCGGTGCAAGGGAGGCATAATCGATATCCACATCGTCAAGTTGCTTGCTGATGGGCGCAACATCTAAGGCACTTCCCCCGTCCAGTCCCAAATCGATAAAGGCTTGGGTAAGCCGTATGGCTTCCGGATGACGCATAATCAGAACACCGGCACCTGACATCAAATAAATAACGGCTGTCACGGCTTCCATAAGAATTCCGCGACGTTCCGGATCGCCCAACGTCGGCGCCTCATCAACCGTCTGCTTGGCTTCTTTGCACTTCCAGATCTCGTTGGCCAGATTATTGATCATCGGCAACTGAAGTTTGTCGTCACCCTGGGTCAGGGCTGCCATACATAGCCTTTCCATGACGGAATACGTATATTCGAGTCCGTAGCCCAGACCACCGGTGGTGGGATCGACCATCAACCGATCCAACGGCATTCCTAAATTTTCAAGAAGGATGTTGACTTGTTTGGCGAGGTTAATATCGATGGGGGAGGATGCGACGAGGGTATGACCATATCCCATGGCACTGGCCCCGATCCCCTTGTGGTTCTTATCCTCGACAGGCCCGATAACCAGATTGGCGCCATGGGTCTCTTCTGAAATTTTCTTTAAGACCTCTTCATCTTTCTCAATGTTGTTGGTTCCCCAGACAATCAGTGGCACGTCGACGGCGGCAAGGACTTTTTTCACCGTGGCGGCCGCGTCTTCGGGGCTGGTATTCGGACCGTTGGGATCGGTACTTTTGAGTTGTAACACGATCATCTTGGCCCCGAATTCATCAACACATTTTTTGGCCCATGCAGCCGGATCTGAAATGACATCCTTAAAATGGCTTAACGCAGCTTCCGGCCACTCTTCCGGCTCCATGTCCCACACTTCCATTGCAATAACCGGCTTGTGCGGCATGTCTCCTTCAAAACTATAAAAAGGATAGCATGCCTGACCACCGACGGTAACGGCTTTATCGCCTTTACCCAAAGTGATTTCCTTTATATTACCGGTATAAGATTCTTTGTATATTTCCAAACCCAATGTTACCTCCTTTACATGACAATAAGTTTAGTGTTTGAGGTGTATTACATTGTAACCCAGTCGATCAGTTCTACAGGGGCAAAAAAAATATAAGCCCCTGGCCTTCAAAAAAATCAGCCCCCCTTTCATGATATGGATTATTTATAAAACAATCTACATCGGTAGATTTATAGCCGGAAATTCCAAAAATAAACCCAGAATTTCTCGATCATTTTAATTTAATTTTTTTCTAATAATAAAAAGGAATTACAGAACGTACCATAAACGAAGATCCTCTTTTAAACATGCCAAATATGACCTTTTATATTGGGATGAATTATTTGTCAATAGATGAGTCGAAATTAAGGTAATTATAGATGAAATTAAATGAAGGAGTTGGGGAGTTTTTTTATGAAAAGTTATATCAACGGAATGGATTATATTTTTAAAAAGCGCCGACTATGTTATGCATATATACGCATAACATTCACAACAAAAGAACATTTGCCAGCTACCTGTTATCACTTCAATTCGTCAAACATACAGGTCAATTCAACCACTTCACCATCATAAAATGTTTTGGTTTTGTAGGGCAGGCTCTTGAACAGCCTTATCATTCCCTGATTTCTGGGCAAGGTGTAAGCCATTAGGCCAGAGATGCCGTTTTCTCTGGCAGCCTCTGACAACTTTTTGATTAATATCTTGCCCAATCCTTTCCCTTGCCATTCTTTGCTAACTGAAAAAGCGATTTCTGCCATGTTCTGGGCAGGATCGAGAAGGTATTCCCCCACAGCCACAACTTTTCCAAATCCGAATTCCCCAACCACCGCTAAAATTGTTAAATTTTTAACATAATCTATCTGGAACATACTCTCCACATCGTCACGAACAAAACGGGTTCTTGCCTGAAAAAATCTTGAATATATATCATCTTTATCTTGCGTATAAAAATGTTCTTGTATTCTTCTTTCATCCACTGGTTTGGCCGGCCTTATGGTGATCAGGTCCCCATCTATTTCCCTTGTCTCCTCCAACTTTATCGGGTAAATACCATGCATCGATTCCGACAACGTCCGCTCTGCACCGAGCAACCCCATTTTTCTGGCCTCAAAAAAAAGTTCCTCGCGAAAATCAGGGTGGGCAATACTGATCATGGCCATAGCTCGTTCCTGAAGACTTTTTCCAAAAAGATTTACCGCCCCGTATTCAGTGACCACATACTGGACATCACCCCTCGGAACGACGATGGCGGTATCATTAAGCACCGGGACAATTCGACTCTTTTTACCATCTACCGTGGTTGACGTGAGCATGAGAATCGATTTTCCATTGATTGACATGGATGCGCCCCGAATAAAGTCGAGCATGCCGGTGACACCGGAAAAATGGTTATAGGAAAGCGCATCCGCCGCAACCTGACCGGTGAGATCCATGGCCATGGGCACATTCATGGAAACCATTTTGTTGTGTCTTGAAATAATACCCGGATCATTGACGTAATCTGACGGATAAAACTCAATAGCCGGATTATCATCAAGAAATTCATATAGGTTTTTTGACCCGATGGCACAACTCGCCACCAGTTTTCCTTCATTGAATCCTTTTTGGCGGTTCGTAATCACTCCCATTGAAACAAGACGCATGATATCCGTGGTCACGTACTGGGTGTGGACACCAAGGTCATTCTTATCGGAAAGCGCAAGGAGTGTGGCCTGCGGTGTTGTACCAGGGCTAATCTGGATGGTTGAACCATCATCAACAAGCCTTACAATCAGCCGGCCGATATGATTGGCGGCATCGAGCTCCGGAAGTTCGTCAACGGTCAAAAGTTCTTCTTCATATTCGACAACTGCATTCACGTCGTTGACATGGATGAAGCTATGACCCAGCACCCTGGGCATCTTGGAATTTATTTGAGCAATAACAAAGTCGGCCGAGAAAGCCGCCGCCAGTGTGATATCTACGGAAATCCCCAGACTCATCCATCCGAAATCATCCGGCGGCGATACCTGAATGAGTGCCACATGAATCGGAAGACGACGGGTCTTAAAAAGGCGGGGTATAGCCGAAAGGTTCATTGGAGTGATAAACCGTTTGTTTCTTGCAAGGTTTTTTTGTTTTGCCGACCCCAGATAAAATGACCGGATATTGAAACTTTGATCCTTGGTCTTATCCGCAATCAATGTTAAAGGTGTACTCTCCAGGCTTAGCAGACGCACAATCTCTATATCTGTAAATGTATCCGCTGCATCTGCGAGTTTCCTAACCAGATATTGGGGTTCTCCGCAAGATGAACCGATAAAAACCCTTTGACCCGGTTTAATTCGCCCGATGGCTTCTTGTGCAGAGCATCTTTTTTCAACATAATTGTCAGCCCAATAGGTTGATACGGCCATGGTGTCCCCTTGTACTGTTTTTTTGAAGGAAATGATAGGGTTAAGAAAAAGCGCTATGAATCAGATCTTTAGTAACAGATAATAGCACGGCAATTTTGTTATTGCCAGCGGCAAAAAAACACAGACAACAGACAATTTGGACATTCTGAATAAAGTACCTTTTAAATGTGTTTTTTAACTTATTCGGTATTGATTATCAAGAAAAAGATGATCCGTTTTTTGGATAACGATAGGGAATTAAACAATTATAACGATGCGTCATGGTTGGAAAATCGTGTGGCGCAAGAGGATTATTCTAAACTTGGGGCCTTGTGGCATATTTCTCGATAAACGTATCCAGGTGAGTCAGCTGTTGCAAACTTATTTCGCCGAATTGAACACCCAGTTGTCTCATTTCAAAAGTACTGAATGGGACAAAATTATCTACATGGATATCTGAAATCTTTTTACACGGTATACCTTTTAAAAAAAAGCCATAACCGCTTAAAAATATGTCAACTTCAGTCGGATCATGTATTTGTTCTCCATCGTTAATGTACATAAAGGCAAGGCCGCCTTTGCTAATATTTTTTATCTGGCCCAGTTTTGATGAGCCATTCTTAAGAAGAGCATAGATCCCTTGCTGAACCTGAAAACGCTCATGGCATCTTCGTTCAACCGCCTTCTCGCTGTTGATCATTTGAACCTCCATTTCATATTATGATTAAAATGGGTCGTTTTCACAATTTAAAGAATCGTTGTATGTCGCATCTGTTGGCACTTTAAACCGGGGTTGATTATAAGTTGATACATATTGTGTGTCAAGAAAAAAATAGCACAATATATTGATATTTATAGCCCGATAACCATTGAACCATAACGAAACACGCGCGATCATGTTTTAATTTCATTGAACCGTCGGTCCTATAAAAAAAGAACCCACCCATAAACAGAAAATATAGATTGAAAAAGTGGCTTTTTTGTTGCATACAACACATTGTAAATGCAGATGGTTTCAGAAATATCTCTCAAATGAATTATTTCTCTTTAAAAAAACTTATTTCGGTCTGCTGCTCAAATGGTTGTTTTTGAATACTCGGATGAATATTTTGGGTATCGTATTCTACATTAATAAGGGGTGAAAAATATGGTTGCGTGTTCAATCTGCGGTTTAACACACCATGTTGGATTCATATCAACGCGTTTTGCAGGAACAGACGGTGTCTCCCTGGAAACAACAAAATGGGCCGAGGTTTTTCAAAAAGAAGGGTTTTCCTGTTTCTATTTTGCCGGCGAGTTGGATCGCCCTCCGGATTGTTCATATCTGGTAGAAGAAGCTAATTTTACACACCCGGATATAAAACATGTCTATAACCACTGTTTTGGCGTTCATAAACGCGAACGTCATATTACCAAAAAAATTCATGCCGTAAAAGAACGATTAAAAGATGAAATCTACAGTTTTATCGAAAAGTTTCGTATCGATCTTTTGGTGCCTGAAAATTCACTCACCATTCCATTAAATATACCACTCGGGCTTGCCATCACGGAAGTCATTTCCGAAACGGAAATCCCAACCATCGCCCATCATCACGACTTTTTCTGGGAACGACAGCAGTTTCTAACAAACGCGGTCTGGGAGTACTTAAATATGGCCTTTCCGCCGCATCTGTCGTCCATACAGCATGTGACCATCAACTCTTCCGGAGACAACCAGCTGAGCCTGAGAACCGGCATTTCCGCCACTATTATTCCCAATGTTATGGACTTTGAAAACCCTCCGCCGCCTATTGACGATTATGCTCTGGATGTGCGAAAGGCTCTTGGCATTGAAGATGATGAACTTTTTATTCTTCAGCCGACCCGGGTCGTAAAACGAAAGGGAATTGAACATGCCATAGAGCTTGTACATCGACTGGGAAAAAAAGCCAAGCTAGTCATCTCACATGCTTCAGGGGATGAGGGATATGACTACGAACAAAGGGTCAAGGAATATTCAAGACTGTTAAATGTTAACACCCTTTTCGTGTCGGACATCATTAATGAAAAAAGAGGGCTGACCAAAGAAGGAAAGAAGATTTATACGTTAAACGACATCTATCCGTATGCCGATCTGGTTACGTATCCATCTACTTTTGAAGGGTTCGGCAATGCCTTTTTAGAAGCCGTTTACTTTAAAAAACCCATCGTGGTAAACAAATATTCAATTTACACTTACGATATTGAACCCAAAGGATTTTTGACCATAGAGCTTGACGGATTCGTGACAGAAGATGCTGTCCGAATGACCAGAGATGTTCTTGAAAATTCGGAACTCTGCAGAAATATGGTCGAAACAAATTATGACATTGCAACGCGCTGTTATTCCTACTCTGTCTTGAGGCAGAAACTTAAAAACCTCATCTATGACGGCATTGCTTGCAATCCGAAAAACTTGAAAAAACAATAATGATGAACCCTGATCAAAATAAACTCCGATACGGCTTTCATTCCGGAATTCAAAAAGGGTGGCGCGGCTTTGTCTGGATGCTCAAAATTATCGTGCCCATATCTTTTCTTACCGTTTTATTAGAGTATAGCGAATGGATAGACAAAATAGATTTTATACTAAAACCTGCCATGAACCTATTGAACCTTCCACCCATGGCCGCCCTTCCACTGATTGTTGGGATGCTCACAGGAATATATGGCGGCATCGCTTCCATGGTGGTCCTTCCCCTGACGAACACTGAAATGACCCTCATTGCCATTTTTCTTCTCATCTCGCACAACCTTATCCAGGAAGGAATAATCCAGGGTCAGTCCGGGCTGAATCCTTTAAAGGCAACACTTTTTCGCCTGACAGCTTCATGTGTCACGGTTGTCATCGTCGCCAGATTCCTTGGTTCAGAACCCGTGCATTTGGTCGAAAAAAATCTATCAGTTGCCATGCATCAGCCGCTGTTTATCATGATGAAAGGCTGGTTTATGGCAACGTTATATCTCAGCCTGAAGATATTTGTGATTATCATGGTCATCATGATTTTGCTTGAACTAATGAAAGTTTTTAATATTATTCATCATATCGTTAAGGTTTTAAACCCTCTTTTAAAAACCATGGGACTCAATCGACAAGTTGGGTTGTTATGGCTAACCGCCGTTGCCTTCGGCATCGCATACGGTGGAGCGGTCATCGTAGAAGAAACAAAAGAAACGCATATTAAAAAAGAAGAACTTGAAAAACTTCATCTTTCCATCGGAATTAATCATTCCATGATTGAGGATCCGGCGTTGTTCTTATCCCTGGGGCTGAGTGCCTTCTGGCTCTGGGTGCCCCGGTTTATCCTGGCAATCGTTGCCGTGCGTCTGCTGCATATATACTATAAACTTAAATTGTTATATAAACCTAAATTGAGTGTTTCAAATTGTGACCGAAGATTATGACTAAAGTTTAACGCTCTATATTTTCAGTAACGTCAATAAAGCGTCGCAGGCCTGGAAAATTTTATATGGCAGAAATATATCCCATCGGTGGTGGAAAAGGTGGTGTCGGAAAAAGTTTCATTACGGCCAGCCTCGGGGCATTAATCGCCAAATGGGGTAAAAAGGTCGTGCTTATCGATTTGGACCTGGGCGCTTCAAATCTTCATACTTTGCTGGGAATGAAAAGCCCTAAAATCGGTTTAAACAGCTTCTTAAACAAAACCGTAAAAAATCTTGAAAGCGCGGCGGTTCCAACGATGATCCCCAATTTATTTCTTATCAGTTCTTTCCATTGCTACATGGAAATTGCAAATTTATTTTATGCACAAAAATTAAAAATAATTGATTCCATCAAAAAACTTCCTTTTGATTATATTCTTCTGGATTTAGGTCCCGGGACAAATTTTAACACGCTGGATTTTTTCTTAACTTCCAAAAAAGGAGTCCTGATCTGCACACCCGAGCCAACCTCCATCGAAAATTCTTTTCGGTTTATCAAAACCGTCTATTTTAGAAAATTAAAACAAATGATGAATAAAAATACGTTTGATTCGGTGTTCAAAGACCCTTCTTTAGATTTTAAAGGATCGGGAATTAATCCTCCTGATATCATAGAAATTGTATTGAAACATGACCCTGGGAAGGAAGCATTTTTGAGAAACACATTAAGCGAATTTAAGTTCAAGCTTATTTTCAATCAATTTCGCAACAACGTAGATGCAACCCTGGGCGTTCAATTTGAAAACATATGCAATCGGCATTTTTATTCTATTTTTCAATTTATAGGTAATATTAGTTATGACAGTCGGATTCATGATGCCATTTTTTCAAAAATACTTTATATCCATAAATATCCTCATACACAATCTGCTGCCGATTTAAAAAAAATCGCGGCCCAGATGATGAGCAACATGCCATCTAAATCATTGACGAAAGATATGTTATGAAAAAATTTGACGGATTGAATTACTATGAAATCTTGAAAATTCCGATGGCGTCATCTTATTTTGAAATAAAGCGGGCATATAAAGATGCACTTTCGTTATATAACGAAGACTCTATTGTTACCTATTCGTTATTCTCAAAGGGGGAAAGGGACAAGATCATAGAGGATATCGAAAATGCTTTTGCAACGCTAACTAATGATAAAAAAAGAGCGGCATACGATCAGATGCTTGTCGATTCAGGGCAAGTGGAAAGATTAATTCCATCCAGGGAAAAACAATACTCATCAACCCCTCTATCTTCCACGCACGAAAGTGTAAATGAAAATAAGTTATATTCCCGGGTAAAAGAAAAACGTCTCACAGAAGACGTTAAATCACTATCAGATGAAATTCTTTTAAAAGAGCGTCTTTCAGGAGATGACTTAAAAAATCTAAGAAAAGCCGTTGATGTCAAAATAATAGAAATTCAACATATTACCAAGATAAGGACCTCTGTTTTAAAGGCTATCGAAGAAAACCGGTTTGAAGAGCTCCCTCCGAATACCTATTTAAGAAGTTTTTTGAAATCCTATGCAAAAATTCTACAAATAAATCCTCAGAAAATTATCGATGGTTATCTCAAAACCATTTCTCATGCAAAAAAGGAAGATGATTCAGGCCCAAAATGACCAACTGCTGTCCAAAATGTTTTCCTACTAAATAAAATATCTGTATAGCAATTGTTGTTGCGAATGGTTTTGATACGGTAGTACGGTCAGTAATTAAGGGAATAATAATTCTTGAGATATCATTATCGTATCTCTTTGTTATTGAAAATAGATACTTGCAAGTTATCATAGAAATCAATCCATCCATTTATTTCTTCAAAAAATATTTTTTTCTTGACATATGCATTTGTGTGCATTAATGTACAAGCATGAAAGCAATTCTGACAAACAGACAAATAAAAATCGCAGAAGAACTGGTTGAAGTTTTGGATTCAAAATTTTTTAAAACCCTGAGCGAACCAGTTCGAGTTCAGATATTAAAGTTCCTTATGTTAAACGGCCGAGCCGATATCGGGAGCATAGCCGAAAATATGCCCCAGGACCGGTCGGTTATCTCCAGACACCTTAACCTTATGCAAGAGGCCGGTATCCTGATAAGCGAAAAAGAGAGTCGCCATGTATTCTATAGCGTCAATGGTCAACCCTTCCTGGAAAAACTGGTAGATATTACAGAGAAAATAAACAAATGCATAAAGGAGTGTTGCCCTGACTGTTGCAAGTAGAAACAGGCATTTTTTTTAATTCTATATGTGCATATAAGTGCATGAACACATTAAAACATTTATCACAAAGGAGAGCAGGATGAAACCAAGAGAAAAAGAAGAGATTAGAAAGGCTGTTCGAGATAGCTACGGAAAAATTGCAAGGCTCGGAACGAAAGCATCAGGATTAATCCACGCATTATCATACTGTGGCGAACAGGGGATATCAGACACAAAAAGATCGCCCGCTTCTTGTTGCGGATCAAAGGAGTTCACACCTGAACAGATGTCCAAAGCCATGGGGTATTCGAAGGATGATCTCGAGAGCACACCCGAGGGGGCAAATCTGGGCCTAGGTTGCGGTAACCCCGTGGCATTGGCGTCTCTCAAACCTGGGGAGACGGTGGTGGACCTGGGTAGTGGTGGAGGGTTTGATTGCTTTCTGGCTGCTAATGAAGTCGGAAAGGACGGCAAAGTGATTGGTGTTGATATGACGCCTGACATGATCAGCAAAGCCAGAAAGAGCGCCCAAGACGCAGACATTGATAATGTAGAGTTTAGATTAGGCGAGATAGAGCATCTGCCCGTTGCTGATAACAGCGCGGATATTATCATGTCCAATTGTGTGATCAATCTCTCCCCTGACAAACAGCGTGTGTATAAAGATGCATTTAGAGCGCTTAAGCCTGGCGGCAGGTTGGCAATTTCAGATATTCTGGCGACTCGGGAATTACCTGACGAAGTAAAAAATGATCTGGCTCTGTATTCTGCATGTATTGGTGGAGCTGCAACGGTGGCGTCTACCGTCACCATGCTGGAGCAAGCAGGATTTAGAGATATCATAATTGATGTAAAGGAAGAGAGCAAAAAAATCATTAATGAATGGATGCCAGGAAACAATATAGGAGATTATATTGCATCAGCCCATATTGAAGCAAAAAAGCCTGAATAACCGATCATTATTAAATATTAGAGGAGAAATTAGCATATGGACTCAAAAATAATACTTGAATCATTTTTAAACGCCATAGACATCGGTGCTGTTTTCGAATCAATAAATAATTACCGGAAACGCAGCTGGCAAGTGGATCT
>Ga0209536_100015533_pt1 | contig 10867 bp, 8 predicted proteins | sample DeeMarSeWOR28_12_FD_187461 | JGI IMG/M metagenome (GOLD analysis project Ga0209536, IMG submission 187461) | Marine sediment microbial communities from White Oak River estuary, North Carolina - WOR-2-8_12 (SPAdes) (version 2) | ecosystem: Environmental > Aquatic > Marine > Intertidal zone >... | reverse complement strand
ATCCGACTCTATTGCCCCCACGGATAACTTTTCACCGCAATGGCCTACCTTGTCCGCCGACTCCTCGAAAACACCTCCAACGAATCATTCCTGCACCTCACTTTCGACAAACACACCGAAAAAGACCGGCTGCTCGAAAATCCAGCAATCACCTCGACCGCATCCAAAAACAAAAGCCCCCATAAAGTAACAGCCACGTATCTTATAACTTGCTTCCCTACCGTGACTTACGTATCTGAATCGTCTGCTCAACCGGCGTAGCCGTCTTAAATAAAGGCTCGACACCACTGCCGAACTGATAAGCCACCACCTTCACATCGATCGGAAACTTAGCCCGAGCGGGAATCTCTGTTATACATAATTTACCATCCACAATAGTGGCCGGCCCATACGTAACATAGTATTCCACCGGCAAGCCCGAATCACTGGTTGCCTCCAGTTCTATCGGATCGCTGTCTGCATTCAGGTTGCCCAAAGGTGGAAAGGTGATGGTCTGCTCTTTTCCTTTCTTAAGATCTGCAAAGCCCCGCGGCATCATACCTACTAACTCGGTGTAACGATACTCTGCATCGCCGGCGCTATATGCCATGAAGGTTACCCGCGAGCCCTCGGTGGCAGGAGCCAGGCTATCGTACTGTATACGAAGGGTGTGCGGTCCCGTGGCGATAACAGGCCCACTTACCTGTCTGACGAGGATTGGTGCGGTCGAGTGGCCCACAAGTTTGCCGGCTTCAAGCCATCGCGGTCCCCGGCCGTTGTATTGCGAGGGATATACATCGGCGTAAACAGGATGCACCTCAAACGTCTGCCCGTCGCCTACCCATTTTAGCTTCGTGAAGAAGAAACGCGTCCCTGCATCCACCCAGTACGGGTCGTTCCATTTGATGAACTGGTCCTTCTTACTAAATCCCCCGGCATGGTAGGCGAAAGTGGCTTCCGCTATCTCTCTGTCGAAATGCCAGGCAGCTGCGGCCTTGTCGCCTCGGTACTTTTCGTAAGGAGCCGGATCAAACTCACTTTTAGTCTTGATGGTCAGATCTGTCAGCCAACCAGCCTTATGGTTGATTTTTCGCAGAATCGGTTCCTGTCCGCCCATTAGCCACTTCGGCGGAATACAGGTCTTTGCCGCCTTGCTTATGAACAGCGCCAGATACGAAGCATTGCGGTCGGACCATGCAAAGTGCCCCGCGCCCGGCTCGACCACGATGCTCGCCAGATGTCGCTCGTCCTGCGCGCGGAAGGCGGCAACAGCATCCCGCCCACCTTCCCAGGTCTCGCGGCCGGTCTCATTTCGCATCGTTTTGCCGAACTCATCAAATTGGCCGACCATCATCAGTGTCGGAATCCCGGGCGGGACCGGGTCCTTGCCTCCCGGCACGCCGCCCCGGTACTGCACTAATCCAAAGCAGCGCGCCTGCATCTTAACAGCGAGAGCCTTGGCCTGAGGTCCGCCAGCCGAGTGACCAACGAACATAAGTGGTGCCACTATCAACTCATGGTAGCCTGAGACCTTCGCCAAGTCATTCAACACTTTCTGCAGGTCTGTTTGGGCCAATCCACATTTCAGGAATATAATAGCCAGTTGTTGATTAGCACATGCCTGTCGGATGCACTTGTCTTTGGAAAACTCCCTCTCCATCAGCGTCATTCCCCCGACCATAATCCCGCGCACCTGTTTGGCTTGAGGCGGAATCCACAAAAATGTCGCTCTCTCTCCTTTACTTGTTTCTATCGGCGTGCTGTACTGGAATACGGCCGCTGAGACAATCGTCGCAGAAAATACAAGGATGGCAAATGAAGCGTAAACAGACAACATCAATAATCGCCAAATGCTCTGCTTTCGCGGGGTATAAGTATTCATCCGGACTTGTTTATTTATCTCTTCCATATTAATTGCCTCCGAATGAATCCGTCCCGAGCGGAAAGATTCTGCTTCTTGCGTCCGGAGCCCGGAACACACAACGGCACTTTATTTTACTTCTTTTACTGATTCTCAACAAGAACAAACCGTATGTTGGGTCCTTTTAGATGCACTGTATGTGTTGACGCGTCGGCCGAATCCTGTATAATCTGCTGTTGGTAAATCAAGCCGGCTTATTCATGTAAATAAAGCTCTGCTTTCGGTGATTAGTTCGATTGTGAAAGGCTTGTGATGATGCTTAAATACCCAACTATCGCAATAGCTCTATCATTTTTGCTTCTATCTTTAAGCAGTATGAACGCTTTGAACAGGGATCGGATTTCCGGCAGCAAACTGTCGGTCCCCAAAGCCACCGTCGAGAAACCTGTTCCCCCGGCGGCGGACCTGGTGATCAGGAATGCCAAGGTTGTTACTATCGACAAAGACAATCCTCGTGCGCAGGCAATAGCCTTCAAAGGTGAAACAATTGTTGCCGTCACGTCAAACAAAGCCATCGACAAATATATCAAAGAAGGTTTTACCGAAATAATTGATGCGCAAGGCAGACTTGTGGTTCCCGGTTTCAATGATGCCCATATTCACTTCGATTTTATTGATCCTGACTATATCGACCTTCGTTACATTCGAGATCCTAAAATAATTACCGAAAAGGTCAAAGAAGCTGTTGCCAAAGCCCGGCCGGGAGAATTGATCCGCGGCGGCAACTGGGAACATGAAATGTTCTATAACAGGCAGTGGCCTACAAAGGAACTGATAGATCCGGTGGCACCGAACAATCCCGTAGTATTATCCCGCGCCGACGGACACTCGGATTTGGTCAACAGTTATGTTATCAGGAATTCCGGGATTACAAAGGATACGCCTGATCCTTTCGGTGGTGAGATACAACGGGACCCGGTCACCGGAGAACCCACCGGTATCTTTAAGGAAAAGGCCCAGTCATTGTTGAAATACAGCCAGATACCCGTCCAACGAACACCGAAAGAACAACAAGAGCGACTTATGCGCGGATGGCAGGCGGCCTTTGATATGGCCGCAGGGTGTGGTCTCACATCGATACAAGTGCCCTCATGGGAAAACCCCGATATATATCAGAGGTTCAGGGATATGGGCAAACTCACATTGCGCGTATACATTAGTGGAACTTTGACGGCGGACAAACAAAGACTGAGACGCTATGCCATGTTGCAAAAGAAATATCCCCGAGAGGGCAACTGGATAAGATTCGGCTTTTTGAAAGGATTTATCGACGGCACTCTCGGTTCCGGCACGGCCCTATTCTTTGATCCCTACGTGGATGTTCCCCAGACAAAAGGCTTACCGCAAATGTCATATCAACAGCTTGAAAAGCTGGTAGTGACTTTGGATAAAGCGGGATTTCAACTCGGTATTCACGCTATTGGCGATAAGGCCAACCATTGGGTCCTCAACGCCTGCGCAAAGGCACAACAACTCAACGGCAAGCGGGACAGCCGGCATCGCATTGAACACGCACAGGTACTTGCTGATGATGATATTGGGCGATTTGCAGAACTCGGAGTGATTGCGTCAATGCAGCCGACACACTGCATAACGGATAAGCGTTTTGCCGAGAAGCGGATCGGCACAAAACGTTGTAAAGGTGCCTATGCCTGGCAGCGGCTGTTGAATACGGGATCGATGATTGCGTTTGGCTCTGATTATCCCGTTGAGCCAACCAATCCGCTGGAAGGTTTGTATGCCGCGATCACCCGAAAGGACAGGGCCGGCGAAACGGGTAACGGATGGTTCCCGGATCAAAAACTGAGCATGGAGAAGGCTATCGAGTTGTATACCCTGGGCTCGGCGTACGCCGAATTCATGGAAGACCGCAAAGGTATGATAAAAGAAGGCTATCTGGGTGATGTAGTAATATTCAATAATGACCTGATGAGCATACCGCATGACCAAATTATGTCAACAAAGGTGGATTACACGATTGTGGGTGGAGAGATTGTGTACAAACGAAAAGACACAAATTGACAAATAAAATACCTCTGATGTATAGTTGGAAGTGCAATAACGATGCCGTCGTTCATCGTGTCATTCAGAACTACTTGATGAATACTGAAAAGGCGGACACCTTCTTTAAGGAGGTGATTCCTTTCTGAGTAAAGCAAATATTGGGAGACCGATATGAATCATCCATGCCACAGGAAAGCCATGTACTACCGAAGATCCTTTCATGGTCGTAGCTCGATGACCGGATTTACATACAAAGTACCTTTTACTTCTTATGCTCTACTCTTATTTGTCCTGATATCAGTAATGGTCGGAATGGCGTTTCCCCAGCAGCTTGTTGGTCCGGGAAAGATCTTTATTCGACTTACAAATCTCCGCAAAGACGATTCGAAAATCCTTATTCGTGTACATGTAGTACCGAACAGTAACAAACCGTTCGGCTGGTCGGGTTGGACAACGTATGTTGGCTGTCAGGAAGGCGATCGCAATAAACTTTCTGATAAGTGGCTCAAACCCGGCCAACAATCGCCCTGGGTTGACATAGGACGCGGCATGAATTTACGAGGTACACGCAGCCCGGACACTTATCTTTCGCCGGTACTCTGTGGCGTTGAAACTTCGGATAATAAACCCGGATTACACTTGCTGGCGGAGGTGGCCGAAGGCCGACAGCAACGAATCATCCGCCGTATCGAAATCCATAAGCCCGTGCTCACAAAGAGCTCTGAACGCAGTTATCCCTGGATACTCGGTTACAGTGTTTGGAATGGAAGTCAACCATTCTTACCCACGCTTGGACTTCTAATCCCTTCGCGGCCTGAGATTGCTTCTCGAATTTATACACTTGAGGAGGCATTGCAATGGCAGCTCGATTTTATTGACGAGTTCCCCAAAACAGGACGCAAGCCCACACAATTCGTATTCATAACAAGAGGACAGCCACAGATTCTTGAGGCCCTTGAATACAACGGTTATCCTGATGACACAGTTGAAGGTAATTTCGGTGATGAAATCTGGATATCCCTCAAAATGCCGGTTGAAGAGCAGAATCATCGCTTTCGTGACTACCTGAGAAAGAACGGCTTCAATCCCCTTGAACTGATTCCTGACAAGGAGCTCGCAAAGGCAAAAAAATTGAGTAAAGAAGAACAGTGGAAGCTCGTCAAAATTATGCCTTCCCTTACGGAGAAACCAAAGCAATACTATGAGTCCGCTAATTACAGGTATCGACTCTGGTACGAAGAGCTGGCCGCACGAACTCAGGAATTCAAAACAAAACATCCCGGCAAAAAGGTCCTGACCGGCGCCAACTTTAGCCCGCACATGAATGTCTGGCCCGACGTGCGACAGTGGATTGGGCCTTTTCGGTCTTCAGCGATGACAATGACATGGACCGAAGATTGGTGGTGGCAGATACCCGAAGTCTCACCACAAGTGTATGGATTTCTTCTGGATGCTATTCGTCTGGCGGGCTCTTATCACGGTGCACCGGCGCAGTTTTACGTCATGCCCTTCACAGGCAATTCACCGGATAACTTTCGCCGAATGAACGCGCTCGGTTTGGCTCATGGCGCCAAGATTCTAAATCATTTCCACACCGAAGCGCAGGTACTAACTACATGGGATTACGTCAGTGTAATGGACAGCCCCAGAACCTACCAGGCTATTTACGATGTGATACATGATGTTGGTGCCGTTGAACATCGTCTGTTTCCTGCAATGCCCCAACAAGCCAAGATAGCTATTATGCTCTCAGGTGCAGCCGACACATGGGATACCGAGGATATTGGTGGTGGCGGACATCTCTACAGCGCAAAGTTTAACGCCAACAACGAAGAACGAAAGGCAATATGGATGGCGCTGCGCCATGCTCAGTACCCTGTGGACTTGATCACTGACGAAGATATTGCAGACGGACGCCTCAGCAAATATAGAGTTTTATACATTGTCGGCTCTGAGATGCTTCGCTCTGCCGTAGAACCGCTTATGAACTGGGTAAAGAACGGCGGCATCGTTTATGCCACGGGCGGCGGAGGTCTATTGGATCAATATCATCAACCTCTGAAAATGCTTTACCAAATGTATGGCATTAAAGGGCACGAGCTCGTACGACACACACGACATATTCGGCCTCGGCAGACCTTAAGCGGGATGAAACCTTATGATAAACTGGCTGCCCGATCGCTTGATGAAACAATGGACAAGATAATTCTGCCGGCCTACCTCTACCGTGAAACACTAAATCCAAAATCAGGAGCTAATATCCTTGGCAACTACGTATCCGACAATTCAGCAGGCCTGATAGTCAATAAATTCGGAAAGGGAAGAGCGGTTTATTGTGGTACGCTCGCCGGCATTGCTTATTTTAAGCCTGCTATAACCAGGTCATCTCAGATTTTGCCGACAGACTTTCCTGAGAATATTCGACGCTTTCTGATTCTTCCGGCGATTTGGGCAGATGTGGTCTCGCCTGTCCGGACTTCTGATCCACTTGTCGAAACACAGTACTTATGCGGCGCTGAAGGAGATATCGTTGTTCTTATAAACTGGCGTGACGAACCTATTGAGAACCTGGTTGTTCGTTTCCCGGGAAAAACTGAAATTCGGGGCGTTCGCAGCCTTCGAAAAGCGGGATATTTCAAGGGACATTTACACAAGCAACAAGCTGGTAGATTAGAAATACGGCAAATTAACAGCGTACCGCAAGTTGAATTAGACCTTGGGATTTCCGATTACCTGCTTCTGGATTAAAAATGGCGGTGGAAGCAGCGTGCTTATATTTACTTTATAGCATATTTACCGAAAACGAAAACCAACATGATTTTCTTTTGTTATACTCACCGTTCCACATAGATATTACCATCGATAAGAGCCGAAGCTTTAAACGTTCGTATTAGTGAAGTTCCCATGGCGCCCAGTGGTTACCCGTCGCTCTTCGGCCAAAACGTATCGGCGGCCGCCCTAACTCAAAGGCGCCAAGGTCAGGCGCTTTGCCGGCATAATCATCGTTGAAGTTTGGCAGTTTGGCTCCCGAATCAATAATGGGATTCGGAACCGTCATTACCGGATCGGTCAAGGTTACGGTTTTATCTCCCTGTTTGACTGGAACTTTACCCCATTGAATCTTAGTAGTCGTTGAAGAGGGATAAAACTCTAAAGCATACGATTTTATAAATGAAGGCTTACCTCGAATACCATGTCTTTCTTTGGCAATGCCTCGATCCATACCTGTAAACAGGTCGTAATCAAAATCACACTCTATCTCGACCGGCCGAGAAGATGTCAGCCGGCCCGGGCAGTCAAAAATGTTGTTCCGCGTAACTGTGTTCGGATTGACATGGCCGCTAAAAACATGAAACGCGCCTTTGGGTTGAATAGCCGTGTTATGAAAGACGAACTTTCTTCCTCCTCCATACTCACCCCGCTCGCCCACTTTTATCACGCTTCCGCCAAGTGGGTCCCGATGAGTCCGGCGGCTTTGGCCGAAAACATTTCGGAAGATATACAGAGGCCCTTTTGATGTACAGGCAGTGGCAATATGCTGGAACGTTTTTTCGATATAGTTGTTCCATATCCGAACATTCATGTTCGCCCCTTCGCTTTCGATTGCATCATCCCACACATTGGAAATGATATTTCCGTAAATGTCCGAGTCACGATTGGGGCTTCCTTCAAAACTGTAATTGGATCCCCCGCCGATGGCATCATTGTAGCCGTGGTCTTCTGTCGACCGAATCTCATTGTATCGAATGACGTTTCCGCCGCTCGAATTTATAAGTGTAATAGCCTGAGGCCCGGCCGGGTGACCGGTATCCCAGTCGTTCGAAGCGCCTCGGGGATTCTCTATCAAATTACGCTGAATCGTGAGATTGCCCGCCCCGCGCTCTGCATAGATAGCACTGTCTGTGCCGCCCCGGTTACCGTATGTCCTCGGCCCGCCTATCCTGCCCCAGAACATGAAATGGCAGTCCTCAATGACATTTTCATGGCGTTTGGACTTGATTAAGAGGCCGTGAATAGCGGCGTTTCTGAATTCAACTCCGCGAAGAATCACGTAATCAGCATCAATCACGCAGGTGTAATCTTCCGCATTTCGAACGTCAATCGTTGCTTTAGAATCTTTGGCCGGCGTGATTAGATGATAACCTTTTGGTGTGCCAGATTCGGTTATCCTCAATGGTTTGGTATGGATACCGGCTTTTAGGTAGGTTATCTTACCTATGGGAAACTGATCATTTTTAGTCGTGCATGTTAGCTCGCTGCTTTTGTTATTAAGAGTGATTTTAATATCATAGACTGTGCCCGGTTCCAAACCAACAATGCTTCCACGATACTCATTGTCGCGCTGATCGTAGACGAGTGGATAACCATCCCGCCACGTTGATGTCTCCTTTTGCCTGAACCGGACACCACACCGGCCGAGGTCCGGCGATTTGAAATAAAGCCCAATACACTCATACGTGCCGACTGCACGTAAATTGTCCTCGCCGGCGCTATACAATGTTGAAACGTCAGTCGCCGTAAATAGGAGAATAAACAGTAAAAGATTAATATTGCAAATATGTGCTTTCATGGAAAGACTCCTGATATAGCTGAACCGTAATCAAGATTTCTGACTTCATCGTTTAATCTGTTTGATTTCAAAAGCATTGAGGACCGCCTTCGATCCTTCACGTCCCCGCCTGGCCGGGTCGGGATAGTCGTTGTTGCCGCCGTCGATGATTACCAAAACATCATTGGAGCCGTCCGTTTTGAACCGAATCACAGACTTGCCGACCTCGGCGTCCGAGGTCGTGCTTGTCACGTCAATATCGCGGGCCTCCCTGACGGATACAACACCTTTGCCCGTGCCCGTGCCGATGTCCCAACCGCGATAGCCCGGCAGCGGTTGGGCGGGCAGCGGCACGGCATGCACAAGAGGCATGTTCGGCATGCGAGAAGGCTGATCCAGGCTGTTGCGCGTGCTCTGCTTCCTCGGCTCCCAGTGATTGTGGTAGCACGTCATTTCGTATTCGCCGGCAGGCAAGCCATTGATACGCATAAGGATGTCGCCCGTTCTCTCTCCTCCCCAGTCGATGTTGTGGAACCAGCCGTTGGCGATGGGGTCTCCCTTAGGCTTGCCGGTCGGTCGTCCCCCGCCGCCGAGGTTGTCGCGGCTCATGCCGTAGACGGCGAATCCCCCGTTGCCGTGGCTGCCGCAATCGAGCATAACGTGCACTCCCGTGCCATCGAGCCCAGCTGTGTTCGGTGGATTTTTCCCGCCCGAACCGTCTTCCCACGTAGCGTCGTGCATGTACATGTCAGCCCAGCGGCATGCCACGAACGGCGTCCAGCCCGGCTTGAGCGTGCCGGGCACAGGCGTGGGATCCTTCTCACTTGTCGGCAACGCCAAGTCGACTTTCAATGCAATCATTGCTTTGACCTTCTTTCCAGACTGTTTGGCATAGAGGGCGTCTATTTCATCCATCTTGAATCTTGTACTGACCACCGAATGCTTCTCTTTGCCTGGGCGGTACTTGATGTAGGTGGTGGCGACGATGGTTCCATCGGGCAGCAATTCCATACCGGGATAACCGCAATCCGAACCGGCATAGCTATGCAATAACTTGATGCGGTACCGGCCGGGACGTCCCGTTCGGATGTCCTCATAGTTCCCAACCCACGCAACGAAATGGCCGCGAGTTGGGCTTTTCGGCGCCATGTCGCGGAAGGCAATTACCAGTCTCCCATCCTGTGTGTAGATGCCCATATGCCGGTCGCCGGTCAGGCCCCAGGGCGTGTCGATTGGCTTGCTCCAGCTCTTGCCTTCATCACTGCTGAACATCATCAGGCTGTGGCCTTTGTGCGTGTTCTCACGCATCAGACAACAAAGTTCCTTATCGTCCGGGGAGCGAAAAACGAAGGGTTCGCAGGGAGCTTTACCTTCAACCTCGGCAATGACCTGAGGTTTGGACCAGGTCAGGCCGCTGTCTTTTGTTATTGTCTGAAGAACCTGCAGGGAACCACCAATTCGGCGATGGTAGAATCCGGCATAATTGCCGTCCCTGAGGCGGGCGACGGAACTGAATGTCATGACGCAATGGAAATCCTCGCCCAATGGTTCCATTTCGCGCCAGGTCCTGCCGCCATCTTCACTGAGGATTCGCGGCATGTTCGGCCGGGCCGAAAACACCCACAAGCGTTCCCTGCCTTTCGGGTCCATAATTCGATAGATGCTGGGACAATTCCAATGACTGCTGAAACCTTCCGGGAGTTCATCATCCATGCGCGTCCAGTTCAGGCCACCATCGTCGCTGCGGGCCATTGGGCCGGCGTGACCGCCGTGGCCGATACACCAGACCGCAAATATTGTCCTGCCGTCGGGCATAAGCAGTGTCGTGGGGTGGCCCTGGTATATTTTTTCGGTGCCCTTTGCAATAATCACATGCCGGGCGGTATCTTTGGAAATATCGACAACGGGCAATTGTTGATTGCTGCCGAGTGATGACGCCGGAATGGAGGCAAAAACGGCCGATTTTGGCGTATGGGCCTGACCGATTCCGTACAAAAGAGCATAAGGGAAAGTCAGTAAAAGGCAGATAATTGTAAGTAAGGATACTCGGTAGTTCACTGCAAGACTCCTGATATAGCCGGACAAAATCAACTGATATTCTCCGTCCAATTATATCAGTCAGGCCGCATTTGTCCATCGGCGGAGGGCCGAGGACAGAAACCTGACATCGGGCTGCTTTTATAAGCCTTTGGGAGAAAGTGAAATTGGTTTTTTTCCTGCTTCGCCAGAGGCTACGACAGGATAAATTGGGTTTGAATTGGGTTCGTATCGGCGTTTTATTGGCAAAAATTGGGTTCGTTTTGGCTTTGTTTGGCTTTGTTTGGCTTTGTTTTTTCCTAATTGACCAAGTGTCCATTTGATCGTATTCCCTTATTAATAAATCACTTACGTTGACTTGACTTTTTCGAAATTTG
>Ga0209536_100015532_pt1 | contig 10868 bp, 10 predicted proteins | sample DeeMarSeWOR28_12_FD_187461 | JGI IMG/M metagenome (GOLD analysis project Ga0209536, IMG submission 187461) | Marine sediment microbial communities from White Oak River estuary, North Carolina - WOR-2-8_12 (SPAdes) (version 2) | ecosystem: Environmental > Aquatic > Marine > Intertidal zone >... | reverse complement strand
GCCATCCGATACCAGGTAGAATCCAAGCTCACCCTTGGGAGCCTCAATATGGGCATAAGCATCTCCGACCGGTGGCCGAATAAGGTGCGGGACCTCACTTCTCACCGGACCTTCCGGTATCTGCTCTATGGCTTGCCTGATGATACGCAGGCTCTGCCACATCTCCTCGACCCTCACCCGATAGCGGTCATAGCAGTCGCCGGCAGTACCGATAGGAACATCGAATTCAAAGCGGTCATAGATGGAGTACGGGTCTGCCTTACGTATGTCCCACTCAACGCCACTGGCCCGAAGCACCGGACCACTGGCACCGATATTAATGGCCAGCTCTCTGGGAAGAATACCCACCCCCTTAGAGCGGGCCAGCAGTATCTCATTCTCTTTAAGGAGCCGTTCATATTCGGCGATGTAGCTGGGCATCTGATGGAGAAACTCGTCAAGAGCGGGTAGAAATTCGTCAGGAACATCCTGATTAAATCCGCCGATCCGCATATAGTTATAGAGCAGCCGTTGACCGCTGACCATTTCGAAGAGGTCGACAATCTTCTCTCTTTCCCGGAACATGTACAGGAAAGGAGTGAAAAAAGCTCCACAGTCGTTCAGGAAAGCACCGACGGCAATCAGGTGGCTGGCGATGCGCTGTAGCTCGGCTATAATAACCCGCAGGCAGTCGGCTCGCTCGGGAACGGAAATGCCAGCCAGTTTTTCTGCTGCCAGGACATAGGCGAGATTATTACTCATTGAAGCCAGGTAATCTAGGCGGTCGGTTAGCGGAATGATGCCGGTATAGGTTCGCTCTTCAGCCAGCTTCTCAATTCCCCGGTGCAGGTAGCCGAAAATCGGCTCAATGTCGATCATGACTTCCCCATCAAGGGTTGCTCTTATCCGGAATACCCCGTGGGTACTCGGATGCGCCGGGCCTATATTGAGAACTAAGGGCTCGGTTCTAATTGCCATCAACAATAGTCCTTACGCAACGGGTGTCCCTTAAATCCATCCCAGAGGACGATGCGCTTCATATTCGGGTGACCCGCGAAATTTATTCCCATAAGGTCGTAAATCTCTCGCTCCTGAAAGTCGGCTCCTTTATAGAGACTGACTATCGAGGGAACAGAGGGATTTTCCCGGTCGTAACAGCGGGTTTTCAGTACCAGGCTGTGGTTATAATTGATTGAAGTTAGCTGATAAACCAACTCGAAGTAGTCATAATAATCCACCGCTGCAATATAATTAAGGTAGTCAAATTCAAGATCGGGATTGTTCTGGAGGTATTCAACTACCTCAAAGATGGACTCGCTTTTCAACAGTATAGCTTCATTATCCGTCTCGACGACAGCCTCAGGGAAACGGTTTGCTATTTTCGTGGCAACCTCATTACCCGATAAAGAAACAGTCATAAGTCTTTTCCCTAATTAAGATGCCTCCCCCGGCTATTTTTTCTCGGTTAGCAGGGGAGGTAGTGATAATTCGTTAGGTATCTTGGCTATCTTTTTACGTAGCATCTGAATCCCGTAAAGCAGGGCTTCAGGGCGGGGTGGGCAACCAGGCACGTAAACATCAACCGGAACGATGCGATTATATCCTGGGACTACATTATAAGACGAGCGGAAAATGCCGCCACTGATACCGCAGGCACCCATAGCAATCACCCACTTCGGCTCCGCCATCTGCTCGTAGATTCGTTTCACCTGAGGTGCCATCTTCCAAGTCAGGGTACCGGCAGTGATCATCAGGTCGGCCTGACGGGGTGAGGCACGCAGGATTCCCATACCGAAGCGGTCAATATCAAAACGAGATGCAGAAGTAGCGATGAACTCAAAGGCACAGCAGGCAGGAAAACAAATCGCTGGCCATATGGAGGTACGTCGTGCCCAGTTTATAATGGCATCCACCGAGGTCAGCAAGATATTGCGTTGTAACTCTTCTTCCAGCCATCTGTCTGGGTCAGGAATAGGCTGCTGGCTACGTTCCTTAAGAGCCTCAATACCCTCACCTTCTGTTCGGTCCAGCTCGGTATCAGAATAGTAATGTTTTCCGGTTCCTTCGACTACTTCCATTCCAAGACCTTCTTTCTCCAGGCGTAGATATAGCCGACGAGAATAATGGCAATTAAGATAAGTACGCCGATTAGGCCGGGATAACCCAGCTCTCTGATGCTGACAGCCCACGGGTACAGGAAAATAATCAGGACATCAATAACCAGAAAGATGAGAGCGTAGAAATAATAGCGGAAATTGAATTGCACCCAGGTCTTGCCAATGGTCTCCATGCCACATTCAAAGGTGGAGTTCTTGGTAGGGCTGGGATTCTGGGGAATGATTTTAAGAAATCTGAAAATAATAGGGAGGATAAGGGTAGTAGCGGTGAAAAGGATGGCAACTATAAGAAATAATCCGATATAACCATAGTTTGCCAGCAACTATCACCCTCCTTATTTCACAATACCGTGGTTAATATATCATACCCAAAAAATAAAAGCAACCCCGAGCCTTTCGTCCTCTTCTGATACTTGTCTCTGAGTTCAATAAGACTGAAATTAAATTGACAACACTGGTGGGGTAAGATATAGTAATCCTGCTCTGCTTTAATAATTCAAAGAGGGGAATTATGTTGGCACTCGAGGGTATCAAGATACTGGACCTTTCTGCCGGTTATCCCGGGGCTTTCGGCACTCAGATTTTAGGTGACCTAGGTGCCGAGGTGATTAACATTGAGGGGCGTCCCGGTTTAAACCTGCAGCAGACTGAAGAAAAGAGAGTGGCGGCGTACCAGGCGGTTAACCGAAACAAGAAAAGTATAGTGCTTAATCTAAAGTCGGAAGAAGGCCGTGGTATTTTCTATCAACTGGCAAAGGAAGCAGATGTTATCGTTGACCCGTTCCGGCCGGGTGTGACCAAACGTTTGGGTATAGACTACGAAACGATAAGTAAAATAAATCCCAGAATCATTTATTGTGGTATCAGCGGTTACGGGCAGGACGGCCCCTACTGTGATATGCCCGGGCATGATGTCAATTATCTCTCGATTGCCGGGGCTTTAGGCCTGATCGGCAGGATTGATAGCCAACCGGCTATTCCTTTAAATATAATTGCCGACCTGGCTGGAGCTGCTCTTCATGCTACCATAGGAATTCTCACTGCGATTATTGCCAGGAATAAAACAGGTAAGGGACAGTATATTGATATCTCCTATACTGACAGCGTCATTGCGCTGCTGGGTGCGACCCCGATTGCAGACACTTATTTCCAGGATAATATAGTAGCCAAGCGGGGCGAGACTTATATAGGCGGTTGTTATCCTTGGTATGCCATTTATGAAACTAAGGATGGGAAACTCATCACTCTTGGCTGCCTGGAACTGCCATTGTGGGAGAACCTTTGCCGGGCAATAGGCAGGGAGGATTTCATCCCCTTCCATTTTAAGCCTGAGTACCGCTTGCACAAGCCAGAGGGTGAAAAGTGGTCGGAAATCTCATCTTACCTTGAAGAGCTCTTTCTTACCAGGACCAGAGATGAGTGGTTTGACCTGCTTGGGCCGAGCGATGTCCCGATAGGTAAGGTTTATTCACTGGATGAGGTTTTTACCGACCCCCAGGTGCTTCACCGTGGAATGGTTGTTGAGATGGATTATCCTGGCGGGGATAAGATTAAGCAGGTGGGTATAGCTATTAAGCTATCAGATACGCCGGGCAAGGTTAGAAGCTTACCACCGTTACGTGGTGAACAGACCGACGAAATATTATTTGGTCTGGGCTTCAGCCAAGAGAGGGTGGATGAATTACGCTGCGCAGGAGTAGTAAGTTAGAGGTTCATTAACGGCAATGGCTTTTATCTTGTGGGACAGCTAAATACCAAGAAAAGGGGGGACAAAAGTGGATTTTAGACTAACCGAAGAGCAAGAAGCGACCAGAAAAGAGATGTTTGACGTTTGCCAAGAGTTGAATAAGAAGCGACCGAGGGGTTTTGCCGGATTGAATTTTGCCTATGACACCGGGGAAGGCTGGAAGTTTCATCGCTATTGTGCTGAGGAATTTGTCAAGAGAGGATGGCTGGCATTGAATTGGCCTGAGGAGTATGGAGGCAAGGGAACAATGATGGACCGTGTCTTCTTCGCTGAGGCCAGAGGTTATTATGACATTCCGGGAGTGGATGGTTTTGGTGTTGGTATGCTGGCGCCTACCCTCATTGCCGCGGCCAGTGAAGAAATAAAGAGGCAATTTCTGCCTCCGATTGCGGCCGCTGAGGTTACATGGTGCGAGTTATGGAGTGAACCCAATGCCGGCTCCGATTTGGCCGCAGTTGGCACTACCGCCATAAAGAAGGGTGATAAGTATATAATAAATGGTCAGAAGATTTGGACTTCAGGTGCCCATAATGCTGACTGGGGCTTTGGTCTGTTTAAGACCGACCCTCAGGGTGCCAAGCGGCATAATCTTTCCTTTCTGTTACTTGACATGAAGACCCCCGGGATTACATTGAATCCCATTTTATACATGACTGGAGAACATACATATAACGAAATCTTTTTTGACGATGTGCATGTACCCGCTAGGCAAATTGTCGGCGCCGAGAACGAAGGCTGGAAGGTTACTCAACTCCTCGCTAGTTTTGAAAGGTCGAACATAAATAATATTATGACGTTACAGAGTCAGCTAAAAGAATTAGTGCAATATTGTAACGAAACTGAGGTCGGCGGTGAGCTGCTGGCCAAGAATCCAGCTATTCGTGACAAGCTTGCTGAGATAGCCTGTGAACTTGAAGCCGACCGTGTTCTTGCCTACCGAATAGCCGACTTGCAGAACAGAAATCAGATGACTGGTTTCAATGCCGCAATGGTAAAGGTACTTACCGGCGAGCTAACTGAGCGCCTTGCCTTGCTCGGCACTGAAATCCTGGGGCCTTTTGGGCAGGTTAAATTTTCTAATTGGGCACCTCAAGAAGGTGTCTGGCCATCGGAATATCAGCATTGCTTTACCGAGAGTATTTCGATGGGCACTGATGAGATACAAAAGAATATTATGGCCTGGTATGGTTTGGGTTTGCCCAAATCGTACTAACCGTGGTTTCGACTGAAGGAGGTGTGTTATGGATACGAGTTTCACCGAAGAGCAGGAAATGTTGAGAACGGCAGTCAGTGACTTCTTGATTAAGGAATGCCCCAAGAGCAAGGTAAGGGAACTTGAGGAGGATGAGAAGGGATACTCTCCTGAGACATGGAAGATTATGGCAGACCTGGGTTGGATAGGACTGGCAATTCCCGAAGAGTACGGTGGTATGGGCGGGAGTTTCCAGGATTTAACCATTGTCTTGGAAGAAATGGGCCGGAACATCCTTCCCGCCCCTTTCTTATGCACTACCATTGAAGGTATCTTCCCTATCCTTGACGCTGGGAGCGACGAGCAGAAGAAAGAGTTTCTACCCAAGATTGCCAATGGAGAATTGATTTTTACTATGGCTCTCCTTGAGTCCAGTGGTGTCTATGATGCTTCCGGAGTGGCCACCAAGGCAGTGGCCAAGGGGGATAGTTACGTAATCAATGGCACTAAGCTTTTTGTCGAAATGGCACATATAGCTAACTATCTGGTTTGTGTCACCAGAACCAAGGAGGGAGCCTCCCCCGAAGACGGGGTCACCCTTTTTATAGTGGATACCACCACCCCCGGAATACATTGTGAAGTGATACCTACCATCGGTATGGATAAATTATGTGAGGTACGTTTTGAGGATGTGGTCGTGCCCAGTAGTAATATGTTAGGCGAGCTGGATAAGGGTTGGCCAATCGTAGCAAACGTGCTTAGAAAGGGTGCTATTGCCAAAAGTGCCGAGTCTGCCGGTGGTATGCAGGCATGCTTTGATATGACTGTGGCCTATAGTAAAGAAAGGGTACAATATGATAAGCCTATCGCCTCTTTTCAGGCGTTGCAGCATATGATGGCTGATATGTGGATTGCCGTGGATACGGGCCGGTACGTGGTGTATGAGGCTGCCTGGATGGAATCGGAGGGCCTTCCCTGTGCTAAAGAGGCGTCTATGGCCAAGGCCTTTATCAATAAGTTTTATCAGGAGGTTTCCCGACTGGGGGTAAGGTTGCATGGGGCTATTGGCACTACCCGGGACCACGATGTCTCGCTTTACTACCGACGGGCTAAGGCAGCCAGTAGTGCTTTCGGTGGCAACGACTTGCATCACGAGACGGTGGCCACTGAGCTGGGATTAGTGAAATAGGCTGTAATTTGTCCTCTTAAGCTAGACTCAGGGAGAAATGGAAATATGGACTTTAAATTTGATGAAGAGCAAGAGAAATTCAGGCAAGAAGTCGTTACCTTTCTGGAAGAAGAGAAGAAACAGGGGGCTTTTCAGCCAATAAGTGATAGCTGGGTGCATGGGTATTCGCATGAGTTCAGTAAAAAGATAGCCCAGAAAGGCTGGATAGGACTGACCTGGCCTAAAGAGTATGGCGGTCAGGGGCGCAGCTGGATGGATAGGCTTATTCTCACCGAGGAGTTATTGCGCTATGGAGCACCGACCGGCTGGCACTGGAGTGCCGACCGTCAAATGGGGCCCAGTATTATTAAGTATGGCACTGAGGATCAAAAGAGGGATTTTTTACCTAGGATTATTCGCGGCGAAGTTAGTATGGCTATCGGTATGAGCGAGCCGGAGGCTGGCTCTGATATGGCCTCTCTTCAAACCAGAGCTATTGAGGATGGCGATGATTTTGTCCTTAATGGGCAGAAAGTATGGACCAGTGGTTCCCAACATGCGAACTATATTTATCTGGTAGCCAGAACAGACCCCTCATTTTCTCCTCATGACCCGAAAAATTATAAAGGGATAAGCGAATTCATTGTACCCACTGATGTAGCTGGTATAACTATTAGTCCTTTATTGGATATGGCGGGCGGGGGACATTTTACCGAAGTCTTCTTTGATAATGCGCGTATTCCCAAGACGTGCCTTGTTGGAGAGAAGAACCGTGGCTTCTACCAGATTATGGAGCAGCTCGACTATGAGAGGGCTGGAATAGAACGCCTGATGAGCAATTATGTGGTATTCGAGTGGATTATCGACTACGCAAAGAATACTTATAGAAACGGAGTGCCTCTGTACAAGGAGCCCATAATTCGAGATAAGATAGCTAGGCTGGTAATGGAATTCGAGACCGGTCGTTTGCTTTGCTATCGGGTAGCCTGGGTGTTGGACCAGGGACAGGTGCCGAATTATGAAGCGGCCATTGCCAAATTATACGGTACCGAATTCGAAAAACGGTTAGCCAGTGAAGCCATGGAGATTCTAGGGTTCTACGGACAGTTGATGCCTGACTCCAAATATGTCCCTCTGTCCGGTAGCGTAATACTATCTTATCTGTTTTCTCCCGGCTATTCGATTCAAGGCGGTACCTCGGAGATCTTGAGAAATGTCATCGCTCAGCGGGGGTTGGGTTTGCCCAGGTAATGGTTGTTTTGATTAACAGGAGGAATAATGGACTTTTCTCTTTCTGAAGAGCAGGAAATGCTAAAGAAGATGGCTCGGGATTTCCTGGCTGATAAGTGCCCCAAAACACTGGTTAGGGAAATGCAAAAGGATGAGGTAGGTTACCCGCCGGAGCTTTGGCAAGAGATGGCGGGATTAGGTTGGATGGGGCTGGTATTGCCGGAAAGATATGGTGGTAGCGGTATGGCCTTTCTTGACCTTTCAGTGCTGCTGGAGGAAATGGGGCGAGCTTGCCTACCCGGCCCTTTCTTCCCGACAGTGGTACTCGGTGCTTTGCCCATAACGGATATTGGCACCGAGGAGCTAAAAGAGTCATACCTGCCTCAGATAGCTGGTGGCGAGGCAATTTTTACCCTTGCCTTGATTGAATACGATGCTGGTCTTGATGCCTCCTCAATTTCAGTTCGGGCGTTAGCTGATAGAGATGACTATATAATTAGCGGCACCAAACTTTTCGTTCCTGATGCCCATATTGCTGATTATTTGCTCTGTGTAGCCCGGACCGGTGAATCGATAAAAGCCGAAGACAACATTACTGTATTCTTGGTAGATGCTAAGAGCCCAGGTATAAGCCATACCGTATTGAAGACTATCGCCGGCGATAAGCTGTGCGAGGTAGTTTTTGACCAGGTAAGAGTGCCTGAAGAGAATATCCTCGGGGAGCTGAACCAGGGGTGGAGCGAAGTACAAAGAATAATGGAACGGGCGGCAGTGGCCAAGTGCTGTGAAATGATTGGTAATATGCAACAGGTACTGGAGATGACCGTTGACTATGCCAAGGAAAGGATGCAATTCACCCGTCCGATTGGTAGCTTCCAGGCCATACAGCACCACTGTGCTAATATGGCCACTGATGTTGATGCTTCGAGGTTTAGCACTTACCAGGCTGCCTGGATGCTGAGCGAGGGATTCCCCTGTACCAAAGAAGTAGCTATCGCCAGAGCGATTACGACTGACGCCTCTCGGCGTATGCTGGCCCTGGCCCACCAAATCCACGGTGCTATCGGACTTACCGAGGATCATGATTTACCCATCTACAGCAAACGGGCTAAAGCGGCTGAGCTCGCCTTTGGTGACACTCATTTCTACCGGGAGCTAGTAGCTCAGCAGGTGGGGTTATAACAGAGCCTGATTACACGGTTTAGCCCTGTGTCTTGGACATGTCTTCTAGCTTTGTCAGTACTTCACTTATAGTTTGCTCATCAGTGGAAGCACCGGCGGTTATCCCAATATATGATTGACCTTGGAGCCAGGATGGCAGAATTTCATCCGGTGTTTCAACGAGGTATGTATTGATAACGGTAGAACATAGCTCGGCCAGACGATTTGTATTAGCGCTGTTATGACCACCGATGACGAGCATCAAATCCACTTTGCTGGCTAGATTAAGGGCAGCGGCTTGGCGGTCTCTAATGTCATGGCATATGGTATCAATAATACGCAGCTCAGAGTCCTTAATGAAGACAGAGTCAATAAGCTTCTTGGCAAACTCGGTGAAGTGAGCCGGTATCTGGGTTGTCTGGGATAAAACGCCTAACCGGCGGGGTATACGTTCAAGGGTAGCTACAAATTTTTCGTCCGTAGTTGCGATTCCCCGACCATTTGCCCAGCCCAGGATACCCCTGACCTCGGCGTGGTCGGCATCACCGTATATAATAACAAAGAAGCCAGACTCGGCTAATCGCCTGGCGGCAATCTGGGCGCGGTGAACAAAGGGGCAGGTAGTATTAATTATGTCAATATCTCGCGTTCGTATCTGCTGCTCCAGTTGTGGACTCACCCCGTGAGAGCTGATAGCCACCATATCACCCTGTATGTCGTCAACATCCCTGGCTACGCGAACGCCAATCACGGCAAGCCTTTGTAGTACCTGCCGGTTATGCACCACGGCGCCTAATGTTTCTATCCCACCGCGTTCACGAGCAACCTTCTCCAGGATATTAATGGCTCGCCTGACCCCGTAGCAGAGTCCTATCCCGGCGGCTTTTTCAACCTTTAATGCCATCTAACCTCCCTGCCCGCCATATTTCCCCTGGTATTCTGGGGGAAGGAGCTCGGCGATACGCTCCATTATGAAGTTGGTGCGCTCAGCAAGCTCTACTTTGGTCAATTTACTATTAACTGGTGGCAGACGGAAGGATTGACCAATATTGACTGTTATCTGAGGACGGCACAGTAGCCAGGTTAAACCCCTGATTCTTTTTGTGCCAATAATGCCTACAGGAAGAATTGGCGCGCCACTGCGTAAGGCTATCAGCGCCGAGCCGGGGAAGGCGTGTCGTAACCGGCCGCTGAAACTTCTCGTTCCTTCAGGGAATATTGCTAGAGCCAGACCATCAGCCAGAACCCGGCTTGCCTGGCGTAGTGCCTTCCTATCCAGTTGTCCTCGGTATACCGGAAACGCACCAAGGCCACCTATGAAACGACCAATCGACCTGAAATAGAATAACTCTTTTTTGGCCATAAATGTCAGCCTTCGGTTGAAGCTTACACTAAGCAGCGGCACGTCAACTAGGTTAACATGATTAGCTACAACTAGCAGAGGTCCTTGGCTGGGGATATTCTCCCTGCCCCTGACCTGCCAGCGAGTAAAGAGGCGTAGCCACACCCTCGCTATTCGACTGGTCACATGATAATACCAGGGCACTCCCCCTGCCTCCATAGAGAAGGATGTAAGTGAGTGTTAATTATAGCCTATAGCTTGAGGCAAAAACAAACTGGCACAGTTTCTTGATTAAGTTTGCTTTTTCATCCATAATAATGCGAAAGAAAAAATAATATGGTAAGAAGAACGTTGAATTAGGAGGGAGGATATGATTGCTACTATCACCCTCAACCCCAGCCTGGATGAGTATATTTCTGTTCACGGACTGAAGGTGGACGAGAGTAATAGATGGACAACTTTGCGCCGTTATGCCGGTGGGAAGGGCATAGATGTATCACGGGCTATTCATGAGATGGGTGGTGTGACTGTAGCCTATGGATTCATTGGCGGTCAAGAAGGCAGAACTGTTGAGATACTGCTTGACGAAGAGGGAGTGCTATTCAGCCTAACCCCTATTGAGCAGGAAACGCGTACCAATTTTATTATTGTTGATACCAGCACTCACCAGCAGACGATAATTAATGCACCTGGGCCGCATATATCAAAAAGAGAACTGGAGAGATTCCTCAAGAAATTAGAAGAAATCCAACCCAGGCCGGATTTACTGGTAGCCAGCGGCAGTGTCCCCCCTGGCGTTTCGGTTAATATCTATCATGACATCGTTATCGAGGGTAAAAACTTTGGACTGATGACTGTACTGGATTCCGCAGGCCAATGGCTGGAAGAGGGAATCAAGGCCAAGCCCTACCTCGTTAAGCCCAATATCCGTG
>Ga0209536_100015530_pt1 | contig 10868 bp, 8 predicted proteins | sample DeeMarSeWOR28_12_FD_187461 | JGI IMG/M metagenome (GOLD analysis project Ga0209536, IMG submission 187461) | Marine sediment microbial communities from White Oak River estuary, North Carolina - WOR-2-8_12 (SPAdes) (version 2) | ecosystem: Environmental > Aquatic > Marine > Intertidal zone >... | reverse complement strand
GATCCGCGCAGTGGACAGTCGCACGTGATCCAGCCACGCCTGGTCGGGGCGGAAGCCGTAGGTCGCTTCCCAGTAGTCCAGCGGGGGAGCATCAAAGGTCCACATCGTGCCGAACTCTTTGACGAACCCGGATTCCTGTGCCTGAATGGGTTGTGCGCTCGCGGCAAGGACTGCCACCAGTTGGAGGAGCGCGGCGATCTGAACGGTATTGGATCGTTTCATTGCCTGGTTGCCTGTCGGAGGTGATACGGTAGACCGGACGTGCGCCGGATCGTATCCGCTCAATTTAAACGGTTGCACACGCCACGAGATCAGCCACCTGATACCTTGACAATTTAGGTATCAGTTACAATTTTTGAGATGACACCTAAGCTGTTTGGGTATTGTATGAGTCTCAACGATGGTGATCTGATAGCGGGCACACTGGACGTGCTGGTTCTCAAGGCTCTGAGTTGGGGCCCGCGACACGGCTACGGAATCGGGCGCTGGATCAGCGAGAGCACCGCTGCGACACTCGATGTCGAAGAAGGCGCTCTGTATCCCGCGCTACACCGCATGGAACGGCGCGGCTGGTTGGAGTCGCGGTGGGGCAAGACGGAACTGGGCAGGAGAGCGAAGTTCTACGGCCTGACCCGCAAGGGCCGCAGGCAACTCTCCGAGCAGACCAAACGGTGGCACAGCTACTCACAGGCTGTCTCGCTGCTACTCGACAAATCGTCCATCTGAACGATGCTGCGACTACCCAAGGGCGTGCGACGCCTGTTCGACCTGGAAAATACCGCAGCAACGCCGGAGGAGGACGTCCGCGCAGAGCTGGACTTTCACGTGGAGATGCGCGCTCAAGAGCTGGTGCGACAGGGGCTCGAACCGGAGGACGCGCGACGGGAGGCGCGGCGAGCGTTCGGCGACGCGGCTCGCATCAGCAGCGCCCTGACGCGAACGGCGCGGCACTCACGTCCGCGGCAGCGGGTGGCCTCATGGGTACAGGACGCCCGCAGGGACTTGGGGTTCGCGGTCCGGACGCTGACCGCATCTTCCGGCTATGCCGTCGTGGCAATGCTCACCCTCGGGCTGGGAATCGGTGCGAATACAGCGGTGTTCTCGCTGGTCGACGGCGTGCTCATGAGCCCGCTGCCCTACCCGGATGCGGAGCAACTCGTGACGCTGTGGTCGACGACGCCTTCCCGCGGCCTGTTGACCCGAAGCCCGGTGTCCTATCCCGATTTCCGTGACTGGAAGTCGCAGGCGACGAGCTTCCAGGGTATGGCAATGCTGTACGGCCACGAGCCGGTGCTGGGTGGGCGTGAGGGACCGACCCCAATCTTGGTTGCGGCAGTATCCGGCGACTATTTCGAGGTGTTGCAGGCACGGCCCGTCTTGGGTTCTACATTCACCCAGGCCGAGACCGTTCTCAATCAACAGATGGTGGTTCTCAAGTACGGTACTTGGCAGCGGCGTTTCGGTGGCGATCCCGCGATCATCGGTCGCGCCATAACGCTCGATGGTATCGCCTACACCGTGGTCGGCGTTACAGACCGAGGCAGCGATTATCCACCGTGGGGCGATATGTGGATCCCTCTCACCCCGGAACTCATTCGCAAGCAGAACCTAGACCATCGGGGCCAGCGAATCGACACCTGGGTGCTCGCGCGGCTCCGGGCCGGCGTCGACTCGACGGCTGCGGTGACCGAGCTGCAGACTGTTGCTCAGCGACTGGAGTTGGCGTATCCCGAGACCAACACCGAGTGGAGCGCCCTGATAGCGCCTCTGCGTCAGATCGTGATCGATCCGTTTGGCAGGAACGCCACCCTGCCGCGCTCCCTGCTGTTATTGAACGGTGCCGTGGCCCTGGTGCTACTCATTGCGTGCGCCAATGTGGCGAACCTGTCGCTCGCGCGAGTCCTGCACCGCCGCCGGGAGTTCGCGGTCCGTACGGCGCTCGGCGCCGGACGGTGGAGATTGATCCGGCAGCTACTCAGCGAGAGTCTATTGCTGTCGGCGGCTGGGGCGGCGCTCGGAGTGATCTTTGCCCGGTGGGCGATCACATTCATGGTGGCGCGCGGACCGGCGTTGCCGCGTGACGCCGAGATCGCAATCGACGTTCGCGTGCTGGGCTTCACGGCGACGCTGGTCGTCCTGACCACCCTGCTGTTCGGGTTGATACCAGCGTTCCGCAGTGCCGCTGCCCGGTTCACCGACCTGCGGGATGGTGCCCGCGGCTCGCTGGGCCGATCGAGCGGCAAGCATGTGCAGTCGCTGCTGGTCGTGTCACAGGTTGGTTTGGCGCTGCTGTTGCTCATCGGGGCCGGACTGCTGGTCGAGAGCTTGCGCAACCTGCAGCGGGTCGATCCCGGCTTCGACAGTGACAATCTGCTCGTGCTCAGGGCCCAGGCGCCCGCTCCGCCGTACTCGACCGACGCGCAGTTGATCGATTTGCATCAGCGCCTCGAGCAGGCGGTAGAGACCGTCCCCGGCGTGATCGGTGCGGCCACAGTGAATCACGTACCCGGCGGTGGGATGGTGCTCAGCCCGCTCGAGACTCCGGGACTGGACACCGTGATCTCTGTAGCTTTCCGCACGGCGTCACCCGATTATATCGAGACAATGGGCATCCCTGTCCTCGAGGGCCGCAGCCTTTCCCGGCAGGACATGGCGCCGTGGAACGGGGCCGTGCTGGTCAACCAAAGGTTGGCGAGTTTACTGGACCGGCCGCTGGGCCAGCGAGTCACGGTGTACAAACAGAAACCGGGGAGCGACTTCGGCGAGGTGCAGGAAGGGGTGATCGTCGGAGTAGTGGGCGACGTGCGCGGATCGCTTGCCCAGCAGGTGTCGCCCTATACCGTGTACCTGCCGTTCACCCAGAATCCTTGGCAGAATGCCACGCTCGTAGTGCGTACTGACCCGGCCGTCCCCAATCCCGCGCGGCTGGTGCGCGAGGCCCTGCTGGAACTGGATCCCACCATTCCTCTGGTCGGACTCCGTACTATGGAGGCTCAGCTCCGGTCCTCCCTCGCCCAGCAACGGTTTGCCGTGTTGCTCCTGGGCTCGTTTGCCGGTGCGGCGCTCCTCCTCTCGGCTCTGGGGATCTACGGCGTGCTTGCGTACCTCGTGCGCCAGCGCGCCCGGGAGTTGAGTGTGCGGATGGCGCTGGGTGCGCGTCGCCTGGATGTGGTTCGGTTGGTCGTACGCCGCGCGATTCTATTGGTCGGCATCGGAGGGCTCGTGGGTCTCGCTGCTGCGGTGGCACTGACACGAGTAATGGCGTCACTGTTGTTCGGTGTGTCTGCAACGGACCCGACGACGTTCATCGCCGTCCTGCCTGTCCTGGGCCTGGTTGCGTTGGCGGCGAGTTACTTGCCGGCCAGGCGGGCTGCCAGCCTGGACCCGATGCAGGTTTTGCGTGAGGAATAGGGATCCTGGTTGGAGGACACAACGTGTTCGACTACTGCCGCAAGCGCAGCCTGATGCCCCCGATCTCCAGGTCCGAGTAGGGTACCGCGACGGGATTCACGCCCGCCGTTGCCAGAGTATCGAGCAATGCCAGCCGATTGGGAAGCTCCCGGTCGGGGCCTATACGCACCATCTCTCCGATCCGTTCCCAGTCCCCGGCGGCATTCCGGTCGTATGCCAATATCTGGTATTCGGTCAATCCCGATAGTATGAACACGTATTCGTAGTCGTCATCCTGGTCCAGCATTACGGGCGCGATCAGACAGTCACCCTCTTCCTTGCAGTCACTGGTCTGGCTGCGTGTGATGTCGCTGGCTATGGCCCGCAGCAGTCCCTGGGGCAGTGTATGGTCGGGGTCCGCTAGCTCGATGTCATCCGCGGTCAGGAGAACCGTGGGCTGGGCTAGCAGTTCACGATACGACTCCGCCTCTCGCGTGGCAGCGACTCTCTCGCGGATGATTGCTGCCTGCGGGTGGTCACTCAGCTGTTCCAGTCGGGCAAGCCTCTCGTAACCGGCGTGGCCGAGCCGAAACCGCAGGAAACCGTAGTCGAATTCCACGGCATCTGCCCTGGCTTCTGACAACCTGTTGAACTGATTTCTTGCACTGAGAGACAGCGGATCGAGTAACGGGGTGTGTACCGCAACCACGCAGGCGACTATGAACCAGGCCATTCCCATGTTGACGCGGCGCAGAGTGTCCATCCAGCCACCAAGGCGAACCAGTACGGCCACGGCATAGCCGATGGAGTAGAGCGCTGCGGCGATTGTGAACAGCATACCGTAGAATCGGGGAGGCGTGAGACCGTATTGCCCGATCCGCAGGGCGAGCGCGTAGGTAGTGATACCGGCGTATATCGGCAGCGCCAATAGGGCTGCTTCTACACCGAGTCTGACACGGCGATCGTACGGTGGCTCGCCCGTGCCGTCTTGGTAGACGCCGTTGAGGAACAAGATCGTCAGGCCGATGAGCGATAACAGGACCGCAGAGGCATGTCCCGTGTCCCACAGCGGCTGCAATCCCGTGAACGGGAGGCTGACCAAGAACAGCAGTGCAATGAGCGCCAACAGTGGCAATAGAGTGCGGAAGATCGCTAGAGTGATTCCGCGTAGCGTATTTGTGATGCGTTCCCGTTCTCGTCCCAGTGCCACCCCGTAACCGAAGACCGTCGTCAGACTCATGCTCACAAATGCTGCATGAGTGAACACGTCCTCGAAGAACGTCACTTCGATGAGCTTGAATAACTCGTACCACAGGAAGATTATCGACCAGAACGCTCCCGTCAGCAGCGCTCCTATTCCCAAGATGTAGAAATTGTTCCAGCTATATTGGAACAAGTCGGGGTAGGGGTAGTCACGGCGTCCGCTCTTCTGATAGATCTGCAAGAATGGCAGTAGCACGTACAGCGCCAGCGCTGTGCCGGCTATGAGCGTCGGTGCCCGTGAATCATCCCACTGATACGAGGTGTCGCTCACGGGGATCTGACGCCAGACCCAGAACGCGAGTACGGCGAAGGAGGCAGCAACAGCCGAGGCGACGATGGCCAGGCGCTTCAGGTCGGCTCCGGTCCAGGATAAGTGAATTACGATGGCAGTGATTGAGACGAAGAAAACCGGTGCCACCGTGAGGGCAATGGCGGTGGGATCTTCGGGCCAGAACTCATAGGCGAGATAGTATACGAAGCCCTGTACCAAGCCGGTCCCGGCCAAGGCCAGCCGGGTCGCGTTACTGGCGGACAGGTGCGCATTCATTGTTGGCCTCCTACGGGGTTACCTTGAGCAGGCCTAACGTAGGGGACCGTACGGCGTTCAGCTAGGGTCTGCGCACCGCCGATCCGGTAATCCCATTGTCTGTCCGTGGTCTCCCTTGGTCGCAGTGTCTATTCACGCTGCCGGTGGTCATCCAGCCACCAAGGCACGAAGTCCGGGGCATCCGGCTCACACCGGGCATGAAAGAAGGCCGAATGACGACTGCCACTCGTCCTGTCGCAGGTCGAAGTGGTTGATCAAGAAGGCCGAGACGAGGACCAGCGGCCCTGTCGGCAGAGGACCGTAATGGAATCCGCCGGGTACATTTACGACTGCCGCTCGGCTTGAATGTGACAGGGATGCACCGGTCTATGACACGAGCGCAGTCTTCCGGAAACCGGGTGAATGACTGACAAGATCAAGCAGCTCAGAGCCGAACTGAGGGAACACGGAGTCAGGGGATTGATCAGGCGCCGCGGCTGGCGCTTGGTCCTGGTCGTGTTTGTCGCATACCTGGTACGCGACGTGGTGCTCTACGTGCTGATTCCCCTCGCCCTGTATTGGGGAGTGATCAAGTAGCAGCGTATCCGCGCGGTTGTGCGAGTGGTCGAACACTGCAGCCCACCACGCGTCTACATAACTGCATGCGTCAGAACATTCCCGCCACCGTTCCCATGAGCACCGCGGTAACCAAGACCAAGACCAGCCAGCCGACTATGCATACGCCGACGGCTCTCAGAGTGCTCGTGTAGTCGAGCGCTTGTCGCACGGCCACGACCATCGCGGCGAGCATCCAGATACTGACGACGAAGCCGATTATCGAGCCAAGTCCCGGTATGATGGTGAAGATGCGTAGTATGCCGGGCGAAGCCGCGAAGCCGGTGGTGCGCAACAGCTGCCCGATGTCGGCTTCGGTCTGTGGTTGCGGGAGCAGCTTGGTACCAATCACGTACGTGAGCATGGCCCAGATGAACCACGCAACCAGTGCCATGATTGTGCCGGCGATCCCCGCGAGGATTCCCTCACCGGTGCCGAGGCCGGCAGCTATGCTCGATAGGACGACGACTGTCATCGCCTGGCCCAGGGAGGTCTTGTCCGCTTCGACTTCCTCGTACGTGCGGGGGTTGAGAGTTGCGGCCCCAATCATCCGATCTGCAAGACTTGCCATGGTGCATGTCTCCTCTGTAAAGACATATGGTGCCCGTTGATGCGCTTCCCCCCCGTTCACCTCACATACCGATTCCTCTCATATTCATTGAACTGCTCGACCAGCGCTCCCTTGATAACGGTCTTCTTCATGAGGCGATACATTGGGACCAGCTGTCCCGGCGGTGGCGGTCCTTGTTCACCACTCCGGGCGCGGAACCGTGCCATGCGTTCGACGTATTGCTGGGTTTGCTCAGCGGTCATCGCTTGAAGATAGGGATCGAGGTAGCCCCAGGTGACGAGATTGTCATTTGTCTCCGGCTCGAGCATATAACAGATCAAGTTCGATTTCGGTTGGCCGGCCGGGATGAAGAACGATCCGGCGGGGAACTCGACTGTCTCAGTTCGCTTGGCTGTTTCGACTCGATTCAGATAGTGTCCTTGGAAGTATTCCGAGTTGTCTATCTCCGTGGCGTAGTACACTTCGACCTCGAGCCTCGCCGGTTCGGTCAAGCGCTCGACGGCGATCTCATGCTCCAGGAGTAACGGAACCACGGTGGCCAGCTGCGGGGGCAACACGTAGCCCCAAGGTCTTACGGCTGTGCGGGTTGGTTCGAACTTGGTAAACACAGGTAGCGATAGCAGCTCGTATTCAACCACTCGATCGCCTTCGCCGGTAGCGGGCGTTTCTTCCCGCGGCTGCCCCCAGGTCCTGTCGCGCCATACCTCGGCTTCCAGCTTGGCGATCTGCACGTAGTCCAGCACGATTTGATCGTCGTCGCTGTCGTCGGCACCGAGCTGCGTGGCCCGTTCCTTTGCGCCGCGCACTACTTGGCGTAACCGCTGCGGTTCGTCTGCCGCAAACCGGATCAGCTCGCGCTGGCCAATGTACTGGCCTCGCACCTGATGTCTGTACTTCTCCTCACGGGGTATTGCAACGACCCGGCTACCATCGTTGACTACGCGGTGCGAGCCAGATGGAGTCTCGAACAAGAAATCCACGACGTTTGCGAGACCGGAATACACGTGTTGCTTACGCGGCTCGACCGAGGTAGGTCCCCAACCCGCTACCCCGTCAACCATCGTTGGCCCGGAATACCAGAATCCATCGTAGTCTTCCGATCTCAGAGCGTCACGAATACGCGGCGCTATAACCTCGTTTGCCAACTGCATGATCTGTGGGTCGCCCGCGGGATTCATGATGGTCTGATACGTGAGCGTGTACGGTGCAGCACCTCCGTGATGGGTGTCGACATGAATGTCCGGTTGCCATTCGTGAATCACCTTGGTCACGAGAGCGTGGATCTCCTGTGACTCGAGCTTCAAGTAATCACGATTCATGTCGAAGTTCTGTTCATTCTGCCTGCGACGCTCCTCAGCACCGTCGGGATTGATCGTTGGGACATTGAGCACGACGACATGGTTCAAAAGGGGACGCAGCTCCCCGAACAGCAGGTCCCGCATGATGATGAGGCTCGCATCCTTGCCGGCCACCTCACCTCCATGCACGTTGTTCACGATGAGCACGATCGGCTTGTCAGAGCCGAGCAAGTCTGAGGCCTGATACACTGGAGGATTGGCCAAGATACTCAGTACCACATCACGACCTCTCAGAGTCTCAGTGATCTTGCGAACTTGGATCAAGTCGCTGTTAGCCTCCAGCTCGAAGACGAATTGCATCAGATCGTCGTACATCGTTGGTCCGGCCTGAAAATCGGTACGCTCGGCTGGCGTCAGAAACTCCTGCGCGGTCAGGCTGCCCGCTGCCAAGGCCATTAGAAGCGATGCCGCACTGATCGGGTTGCGAAGCTGAGGTGTCACGAGGTGCTCCATTCTAGTCGGATAGAGTTTGCTCCCCAGACCTGGAGGGACGGCGTAATCTAAGGTGGGGAGGGGGAAGTCGGGAGGATCAGATTCATCAACACTTCGGGTCGTAACCAAATGCCCTGCTAGTAGAGACACGGTAGCGCACCAGCCCGGTGGCGAGGATCAAAGCGCAGATCACGCCATCCAATACCGGTACACCAAGAGCCTGCTGGATCATCTTGTCTATACCTGAGAGCCCTGCACAACCCAACACGATCACCTCCGCCAGGTCATCGTGGACCGCCGCCCTGGAGAGAGCCAGGAAGAGGTCCTGATCGTCGAACCCCTCCCGTCCTTCATCTGGCGCTCGTACCGAAACGAGTTGTTCCTGCAAATGGTACTTCCGGGCTTGGGCTAACTTACCGGGGATCGAGTGTCGGTGTGTCGTAATCACGGAAAAACTGTGTCCCAGCATTGTTGCGATCTTCATTGATGCTTCCCCGATACCCACCACCGGGCGCTCCGTCATCTCCTTGATGGCATCGACGTTCGGATCAGAGTGGCACGCGATAACAAAGGCGTCTGAATCTGGTTCGTTGTCCCGGACGAGCCGCATCATTCCAGGTGCAGCCTGAACTCGATCCTGATAGGTTTCGATGAAACGCGGTGCGCCAGGTGTCAATCTCGTGTCGACCTCAAACTCACCAACTGCGTACTCCTGAGCACTGCGTTGGATCCTGCTGGTCATGTCCGGATCACTATTGGGGTTGATGATGAAGATCCTCATATCTACTGCTCCCGTCATTTGCGTTGCTTCACGTATTCGTGCGACACATCGATCCGGTCGGTGGCGTAAAGGTTTTGTCCACTCATGTAATCCCGCATGAGCATCAAGAAGGCTCCGCTCAGCGCAAGTACGGCAATCAAGTTGGGTATGGCACAGACACCAACTGCGATGTTCGCAAACACCCAGACCTTGTCTACGTCGGCCACCCCTGCAAACAGTACAGGAGGAACGAAATAGAGCCATCTCACATACTTGATCGCCTTCCTGCCAAACACGTTGACGGAAGCGGTTTCGAAGTAGATGAAGAAGCCGATCTGTGTAGTCAGACAAAAGGTGAGTATGCAGAAGGATATCAGGTTGTTTGAAACCACGTCGGGGAACACTGTCGAGAAAGCAGATATCACCAACTCGATGCCTGATTCACCGCCCGCAAGCACGCCGGTCGAGAGTACTGCAAAGGCCGTGATGCTGCAGATAACGAATGTTACGGCGAAAACCTCGAACGCGCCCCACATACCTTGCTGGAAGGGGTGTCTTGTATCAGCGGTAGCATGAGCTATCGGCGCAGTACCGAGGCCCGCCTCATTGGTGAACATCCCTCTAGCCATCCCGGTCTGGATGGCCTGGGCTACGGCTACACCGGCGAATCCACCCACGGCCGGCATCGGGGCGACGGCATACTTGAAGATTGATCCGATGACGTCGGGGATTGCCGAGAAGTTGGCGAAGCAGATTGTGAGCCCGCCCAGCACGTACACGATTGACATCAGTGGAACGAGTCTTTCACTGAAGCGGCCTATCCTTCGCACCCCCCCGACCGCAACTATCGCGGCCAGCAGGGTCATCGATCCGGTCACAACATAAGGGTTGATATGATATGACCTGAGGAACGATCTGCCCACAGTATGTGCTTGGAGGAGCGATGCGGCACACAGGGAATTGACGACGATGCCGAGGCTGAAGAGCAGAGCCAACGTGGACCAGCCGAGACCTCGATTTATGTAGTACATCGGCCCGCCGCGTATACGTCCCTGCTCGTCGATATCCCGGTAATGCACCGCCAGCGTTATCTCGGCCGTCTTGGTGATGGTGCCGAGCAGCGCCAGCAGCCACATCCAAAAGATCGCTCCGGGACCACCAGTCGAGAGCGCGGTTGCCACACCTGCGATGCTCCCCATCCCGACAGTGCTGGCGAGTGCCGTAGTCGTGGCCTGGAACGGGGTCATTCTCCCTCTGCGAGTCCGCGCAGCCTCAACCGTCTTCCCGCGCCCGCCGCCGGAAGACTCGACTAGGCTGCCGAAGGTGCTGCTCACGATCAGGCCAAGCCGTCGCACCTGAAATGCCTTGGCACGGATCGTCAAGTAGATGGAGACGAATGCGATGAAAACTATGGTCCACGGGCCCCACAGGAGCCCGTCTATCTTCGCTGCGACGTCGAGGATACCGTCTATCAAGGCTGCCTACTCGTTTGCAGCAATCCGACGCACGTACTCAATCGTGTCCATCATTGCAGCCGTGGTTACGGTCGGAGACACGGCAACTAACCTCAATGTCGTCTTATCGTCTATCTGTGTGATAGATATGGTACGTTCACCCCGCTGCATGACGCGTTCGTATACGGTGCGCTGCAACCGGTTCAATCGTTCTTCATCCCAACCCTGTTGGGTGATCCTGAAGCAGAGAACAGCTGTGTCGGGCTCATGACATAGCTCCAGGTCTGCCTGAGTGCTGACGTGTGCCGCGATCATTCTGATCGTTTCCAATGGAGCACGGAGTCGTTGAACGACGCCGTTCAATCCCTGATGCCGCAGTGAAGTTACCAGGGGCAACACCGTGAGTGGCCGTGTCGATGGCGCTGACTTGAGTCCGGGATTGGGTTGACCGACTTGGGGCCGGTTGAAATAGCTGCTGAAGAGAGCCATCCGGCCGAAG
>Ga0209536_100015529_pt1 | contig 10868 bp, 11 predicted proteins | sample DeeMarSeWOR28_12_FD_187461 | JGI IMG/M metagenome (GOLD analysis project Ga0209536, IMG submission 187461) | Marine sediment microbial communities from White Oak River estuary, North Carolina - WOR-2-8_12 (SPAdes) (version 2) | ecosystem: Environmental > Aquatic > Marine > Intertidal zone >... | reverse complement strand
TCTCTCTCTTTTCCCGTGTTTTTTATGATTCTTGCCATGAGGAGCGGATTCTCCACAGGGACCACGGCTCTAATAGGGAATGCCTTAGGAGCGGGTGATCGCGATGAGGCAAGCCTTTTTGGAATTCAGGGGATCTCCTTCTGTGTCCTTCTCTCATTCATCATGACCTGGGTCGGTGTTTTCGCATCACCCTATCTGTTTTCTGTGCTTGGCGCCTTTGATGACTACCTGAATACATGCCTCATCTATATAAATACCATCTTTCTTGGCACGCTGTTTTTTATGCTGGTCTTTATGCTCAATGCCATTCTCGTTGCATTGGGTGATACCCGTTCATTCAGGAATTTCCTGATCGGAGGATTTCTCTTAAATATTATTTTAGATCCATGGTTCATCTACGGCGGATTGGGGGTTCCACCCTTAGGAATAGCAGGTATCGCGGTGGCCACAGTACTGATCCAGATGTCTGGCGGTGTCTATCTGGGCATTAAGGTCTATAAAACAGGTCTCATGTCCAACAAATCCATAAGAGATATCCTTCCTAAACCGGGTTACTTCAAGGAAATTGCTCGCCAGGGATTTCCAGCCAGCCTAAACATGGTCACTGTGGGTATAGGGATATTTGTGATCACCTATTTCATCAGTAAGTTTGGTAAAGAGGCTGTGGCAGCCTATGGGATCGCCACCCGTGTGGAGCAGATTGCCCTGCTTCCCACGGTGGGCCTCAACACCGCAACGCTGACCATTGTGGCACAGAATAACGGGGCCAAACTGTTCGACCGGATAAAGGAAGCACTGAACGCCGCTTTGCGCTATGGCGGCGTTCTCATGGGGCTGGGGACCATTGGTGTCTTCCTGCTTGCCGGGCATTTGATGGGGCTCTTTACCGGCGACGAAAGAGTCGTGGAAATTGGTGCGACTTACCTGAGGATTGCCGCGTTTGTCTTCTATGCGTATGTGATTCTCTATGTAAATGTGGCCGCGCTTCAGGGTGTTAAACGGCCCATGTACGCCATCTGGATCGGGCTATATCGACAGATTATTGCCCCCGTAATCATCTTCTATTTCCTTACCCAGATTCTTGACTTCGGACTTATGGCTGTATGGTGGGGGATATTCTCCGTGACCTGGAGTGCCGCTCTGATTACCTTCTTCTATGCACGCCGCTTACTGAGAGAGTTGATCCATTTATAATTTGTCCCGATGTGGTTTAAAGGGCACTATGGCCTGTGTTGGAATTTGATCTTAGAAAGGTCTTTCTAAACAGATATTGCAAAGCGCTTGGCATATGGCCATGGCATTTGAATCGAAAGGAGGTCTGATATGGGTAAGTCACTTATGATGGCGGTTTTACTTTTTGGCTTGTTTCCTTTTGCCACGGTTGCTCTAGGATTTGAAACAGACACCATCGAAACACCGGCCGGCAAATTGGAGGTCACATTCATAGGGCACGGTACGCTGATGTTTTCCTTTGATGGGAAAGTCATCCATGTGGACCCATGGAGCAAACTGGCCGATTATTCCAAGATGCCCAAGGCCGATATCATCCTTATAACGCACCATCACCGGGACCACCTTGACCTAGAGGCCTTGGGGCTCATCCGCACAGAGCAAACCACTCTGGTGCTCACCGAAATCTGTTCGAGTAAGGTTAAAGGGGGGTTAGTCATGCGTAACGGGGATGTGAAAACTGTGGGAGGGCTGGGAATAGAAGCCGTGCCAGCTTACAATCTCGTCCATATGCGAAGCCCAGGAGTTCCCTATCATCCCAAAGGGGAGGGCAACGGTTATGTGATCACCTTTGGAGACAAGCGGGTGTACGTGGCGGGAGACACAGAGAACACGCCAGAGATGAAAGCGCTGGAGGATATCCACGTCGCCTTTTTGCCCATGAACCTACCCTATACCATGACGCCGGAGATGGTTGCTGATGCGGCAAGGGCTTTCAAACCAAGAGTCCTTTATCCCTATCACTTTGGTCAAACGGATACCTCTGAGCTCGTAAGGTTACTCAAGGACGTGAACGACGTGGAGCTAAGAATTCGCAAGATGAACTAGGCTTTATTATATGGGCCTGAAAATCTTCCCGCACCCTATTGACTAGGAATCACCTGATGCCATAAAATACTCTAATGGTGACGTTCATTGCACGTCCTTATTTTCAAAAGGTGAAAGGAGTATTTTGGCAAGAAGTGATCTAATCCAACTGGAAGGTGTGGTTACCAAGGTCCTGGGTCGCGGAGGCATGGAAATCCAATGCGACAACAATGTAACAGTGAGGGCCGTTCTTTCCGGTCGGATGAAAAAGAATAGAATTAGGGTCATAGAAGGGGATAGGGTCCAGGTAAGCGTTTCCCCTTATGATACGTCTCATGGAATCATAACTTACCGCTTCAAGTGAAGCGACTCACAAGACTTGGGCGAGGCTCGGTGCGGAACGGCCAGCCGATGCGCCGCCGGGTACTTGTGATGAATCCATGATCGCCGTTCCGACTTATCCCGAATCAGCTTCTAAAATAGGAAATCTTGAGAAGGAGGACATTTTAGAAATTCCCTGTGGCAAGGGGCGGGATCGACTCTATTTGTGACATTATGAAACTCTCACGAAAGCCGGAGGTTATTATCCCCGGCTTTTTTTCTGGCAAAAATCGTTTTGGCTGCTGCGTCCTGGCACTTGGTGTAAAATGATTTGAAATTCAGCGATGAATAGGTTAAGGACAAAATTGACAATAAGGAGAACATTTCAATGCTTCTGCCCTCTAATGATAGGGAGGAATACGCTTGCCAAGCCTCGGAGAACCACACTGCTTAGGGGAGGCTGATCAGCCCAGGTATAGATTCTATGGAAATTTATGAAGAGACACGAGAGGTCCCCTTTTCACCTGAACAGATGTTTGATCTTGTTTCCGATGTGGAGAGCTATGGGGATTTTCTGCCTGGATGGCATGGTGCAACAATCATAGAACGAGATGGTGATGTGGTGTTTGTTGACCAGGAAGTGGGCATGGGGAGGTTTCATACAACGTTTATCACTCAGGCCATTTTCACCCGCCCCGAACACATTGAAATCAGCTCCAGCGATGGACCTTTCCTCTACTTTGCTGTTCGATGGACCTTTGAAAGGGTTGACGAGTCTGCTTGCCTTACCCATTTCTATGCTGGGTTTGAGCTGCGCTCCAGGTTTCTCGAAAGGGTAGCAGGGCCCTTTTTCACTGACATCATGCGACGTGGCGTCCAAGCCTTTGAGCGGAGGGCCCGTCAACTGTATAGCCTTTCCGATAGGACCTGAAAAGCATCTTGGAAACGAATCATGCACGGTCAGCAGCCGATCGGTCTCTTTACTCGCCTTTCCATCCTCCGTAGCAGGGCCACTTCGGAGGACGGGCGCGCGCATGCCCCGCAGCTTGCCGCGGGGAGCTTCACTTAGCTACCAGCCGCCCACCAGATGCAAGTGCAGATGAAAGACAAATTGCCCTCCGCCCCGCTCCACATTAAAGACCAGCCTGTAACCGGCCGGTCCGATCCCCAGATCATTGGCAATGTCTTTTGCCCTGATAATCATTTCAGAGATAACAGGCCCATCTGCTTGCTCCAGGTCGTTGATACTCCGTATATGTTTTCTTGGCACAAGGAGAATGTGAACGGGCGCATGCGGGTTCTTGTCCTTGAACGCCACCAGTGAATCACCTTGGTAGACAAAATCCGCCGGCTTTTCCCCTTGGATGATCTCACAGAAAATACATTCCTCAACCATCCCTTTTCAACTCCACAGGAATTCCTTTTCCGCCATTTACCAGATAAGGCAAGCGCAACAGGTTTTGCCTGCAGGGATTACCATATCTTCCCCCTTATTGAAACCCTTTCTCCACCTCATCAGCTCGCCGGCCCTCTTCTTTTGTCATAATCGCTATAAATTCCAAAAGAAATTTCAACGCTTGATCCCTCAATGACATTATTATTCCTAACCCTGTATCTTAAATCATACCTGCCCACCCAAAACCGTACGAAATTTTAGACGTTTTAGACACAAAAGGCCGAGGCGGACCTGGCTTTTTTATGACCTTTCCTTGCGCATGAAAAGATTAATCACAGCTGGTTTCATGTAAGATATTGTTTTTAGACGCGTTTTTCGCACCATTTGCTCAGGGCAGAGGGGAGTTATTCACGCAACCATAATTTGGCATAAATATTGCTAATTATACGTCAGTATACAATCCAGGCGAAAATTCGAGCCAACATAGGCGATAAACCGCGGAGCAAGAGCCTATGAGAGATGATAAAGGGGCCGAGAAGAGAGGCGGCTACACGTTGGAAGGGAAAGGAAATGGGGATCAGTATCATAGTGTGGAATTTTCCATAAAAGGAATCGAACTCCCCTATCAATTCAAAATCTGGAATACCGCGAACATGTCCATGTGTGTTTTGGTGAAGGAAGATTCTGCTATCTTGCCTCGATTAAAGGTGGGGGACACCTTGGATATGAAATTCTATTCGGGGGCGTCCTCTTATCCCACCGACTCCTTAAAGACGACCATACGGCATATCTCGAAGGATGAAGGGCGTTTCAGGGGTCATTATCTGGTGGCTTTGGAGATCTTGGAAAACGTCACTCAACATGGGGTTCATTAGACGACCACTTCATTGTGGTTCAGATATTACTTGTAAGAAGAAATTAAGGAGGATTCCGACGAATGAGAAAAAATGCTGTGAAGGCGGTCAAAGTCAAACCGGATCTCGCCGTACTGTGGAATAACAAAGGTGCCGAATTCTTCAGACATGAAAGATATGCTGAAGCAAGAGTGGCGTTCAATCAAGCCACTGAGATAAGGCCAACCCTCGTTCCAGCATGGTATAATCTGGCGAGTGTGTGCGTCGCTGAAGGGAAAAAAGAAGAGGCCCTTTCCAAATTAAAAAAGGCAATAGAAACGGATCCAGATATCAAAAAGACCGTAAAACAAGCCAACTGTTTCAAGGCCCTCTGGAAGAATAGGGATTTCAAAAGACTGGTTAACAATTAAGGTTTTTTCGCGTCTTATTTCCTATCTGTCCCACTTAATCTTAAACCTCAATCCTCTGAGTGTTACACGCGAGGACTCCGCTCAATCCCTTTCTCTGGAAAATTTCCTTGTCCTCACATCCCAGGATTGCCGGGAGGAGCGCTCTTTTTCAGAGAGAGGGGTAACGGGTGTTTGGGAAGGGGATGGCTGGAGGCGATGAACTAGGGAAACCTTTGACCCTCTTTGCTGATTTCATACCCATCAGCACAAAGCAGATCGCCAATTCCGCGGAGATGAGGTGCGCCCACAAAGGCTATAGCATCTCCCTTTTCCAGGTGAACCAACATCCTTTTATAGAGGATCTCATCGCGGTCGCCTATTACAGCAGAGTGACGGGTTGGGAACCTGCCCCACATGGATTTCAGATTCTCCAGATCTCCATCCAGATAAGACCGCACATACTCTTGCGCGTATTCACTCCACTGCTCAACCTTTTCCAGAAAGAATTGAATTCTCTCAAACGATAGGCTTTCCAAGACCTCTATTTGCTCTTCAATGGTTTCAAGAAAAACCACGTCCTTGTCCATTTCTTGGGCAAGCGTGTAAGCCTCATAATCCACCGAGTGCCGCCATCCGTTTCTCTCCAAGTAGTTTGACCAGATGGTGAAAAAAGCAAGCCAGGGTTTCATTCCTTTAATCATTTCGTAAACCGGGTTTTCCTCGCGCAAGGTGCGAGGGTTAAAAAAGAGGAACGAACTCTTGCTTCGGCATACGGGGAGAATGGCCTCAGAGAGACGGTCAACTGTCCGTTTATCCAGCCTCTCAAAAAGATGTGTGGTATTCTCTTCAGTGCCCGCATTTACAACTTTGGCCATATTATGCTTATCAAGGGGGCCTTCAAAGAGCACCGCACGAGCATCTCTTAAGTATCTGGAAAGTGACGTTCTGAAGCTGTAGGGAAAGAAATGGGCAGTGCCAACAAGGTATGACTTCTTGTTGCCGTTCTTTAACTCCCAGATCATCTTCATTTCTTTTTCTTTGGATTTCCTGAAAAACATCTCTCTTCTTTGCCTTATTTAGCCGCGTCTCTCTCGCATTTCGAATCCGTTGAGCAAAGCACCTTTTCGGCTATTCCTGGGTACACTGTTTTGCCCTTTCCCTTTCTCCGTTCCTGCGTTTTTCATTGCCGCTTATCTTTTTTCCCAGAGGATTAGGGCCGAGGTATTTGGGATAGCTATCGCGCAAACTTGAATGAATCCAGTATGGAGGGTTTTTTCAAGACCAGTTCGCACATCTCATAGCTTCTTTTAGGCACGCCTCCCCATTTCTTTTTGAATCTTCGTATTCCCTCATTCACACCAAGACCAAGGTGGACATATTTCTTCCCGTATTCCACGCTCATCTCAACCATTTCATGGCACAAATAATCAGATGCCCCCTGCACGTAATATCTCTTGGAATGGCATCCTATAACGTAAGCAGAGAAGTCCTTTGCCGCAAGATCCACAACATAAAATGCTGCCAAATTCTTGTTTTTATCCCATGCATTCAACACAATGGAGCCCTCTGAATGACCCACATAATGGGGCATCTTCAAGAAGAGATTTCTGACCCGCAGGGCTGGATTGGCTCTCCTAATAAATTCCTCGGTAAGCGCTTTGTGGGCCTCTCCCATTTCACAGGCTCGTTCTACCGTCGCATTTTCCTGTGCCTTTTCAATCAGACGTCTTATACCGCTCTTTATGGAGGGCATTGGAACGCCCAGGGTATAGTAGTTGTCCGTTTCCTTTTCCTCGCATAATGCGCCAAGTGAAGGTGTCAATTTTGGGGCGATAAGAGATAGATACTTGGGGCGAAACCTCCTTTTTGTTTCATCGATGACCCCTTCGAGATCTTTGATGGCAAAATCCTTCTCCAGCGGATACCCTACAAGAATAATCCAGTCCTCCTTTCGGCAACAAAAATATTTTTGAATAAGAAACGGTTCCCCGCCAGATACACTTGTCATCAGGCCGACGATATGCTCCGGAATATATGCGTGCTCCAGTATGTATTTTTCTTCTTCGGTGGTAATCATGGGCTCGTCCCTAACTCTCAGTTCTGAGAAAATGGGCTCTCCAACTTACCATCAGTCTCTTAAGTAAGCGATAAGAAATTGTTTTTCCAGAAAAAAATGAAGGATATCTGAGGGCCCACCTGATCTTCCCCATTTACATGATGATAAGGGGTTGTTAAATTAGTGTCATGGCACTATTAGACTCTGTTGAAATAAACCCAAAGTCCAAACCTTGTGCGTCGATTATCTGGCTTCACGGTTTAGGCGCTGATGGTCATGATTTTGAACCCATCGTCCCCGAGCTACGCCTACCGGAAACGCTACCGATCCGGTTTATTTTTCCTCATGCTCCGAGGCGCCCAGTGACCGTTAACGCAGGCGTGATTATGCGGGCCTGGTACGACGTGCTTGGTATGCCGGGATCTGGTGGAATAGAACTGGCTGAGTTCTTTGAATCCGTTGATCATCTGGACGCGCTCATTGAAAAGGAGATGGAATCCGGCATGCCCTCTGAACGGATTCTCCTGGCAGGTTTCTCCCAGGGAGGGGCTATCTCGTTACATACTGGCTTGACCTACGGAAAGCATCTTGCAGGGATATTGGCCCTGTCCACCTACTTGCCCACCGCAGATAAACTCGCAGAGCAAACCAGTCTCGTCAACAAGGACATCCCCATCATGATGGCCCACGGCACCATGGACCCCGTGATTCCCATGGCCCATGCCCTCCGGACTAAGCACGCACTAAGGCGTTTGGGGTATGAGATCATTTGGCATGAATATCCCATAATGCACGGGGTTTGTGCAGAAGAAATTCGGGATATCACCGCCTGGCTGTTAAAAATTTTCCACCACGAGTCCGGCCTCTAACACGGACAACTCTCGCCTCGTGCGCATCCCTTGTAGTGGCATATTCAGAAGAGGCACAAAAACAGAACCACCCCGTTCCTTTATGGCTCATGAAGGTTAGCAAATAATCCGGGCCCAAAGGATCCGGCTTTGATTACACCCCCCAGGGGTGCGCAGTGAGGGTACGCCCTTTTTAGAGACGCCATATCTCAAAAAAAATTTCACAGGGCATCGCCGTGCCCCTCACTATATAGATATGCCCTTGAGAAAAGGGGCATACCCTCACTCAGGCACAACCCAGTTCCTTTACCAAGCCGTATAGTGAAAACTCACTTCACTAGCAAAGCTTAACTACACCACCAGCACAGCTGTTGGGTTTTGAAAATGACTAAGTGCTTGACTTTTCTCTTCATTTATTCAAAAATGGGAGCGAAGAAAGAAATGGGAGTGAGACATATACGTGTTACTCCCACGCCACGCAATACTCGGCGTTCCGGCTGACGGCGGAATTGTGCTTCCTTTCAGGAGGTATGGGAATGACGAGGCACTACTTGCCGATGTAGTGGTGGCAGGATCATGCTTACGGGTCCCCCTATCGACCGCGTGCGGTAAGGCATTGAAAGGTGCCCGCGCGGCAGCCATTCACATACGAAACAATAAAAGAAAAACCGTCAGAGCAGAGGCCGCTTTCATAGCGGCCTTTGCATTTTCGAAAGCTTTTGAACAGTGAAGAGCATTCGAATTGCCAATGAAATAGAGGATTCATCTGCAGCCACTGTGAAGTCATATAGAAGCACAGGCATAAAAAAGGCAGAGTCCGTATGACCCTGCCTTTGACGAAAGAACTATGAACCAGAAAGGCTTCGACGTCTCCTTAAAAGAAATACTTAATCCCCACGCCCCCAAGAAATGTACTCACATTGAGATCAAACGCTGAGGGACTCACACCAGGCTGCGTTTGGAGGAAGTCAACCGAATTATAAACATATTTAAAATCCACGCTGAGGGCCCATTTTGTCCTAATGAAATATTCAACACCCACGGCAACCAGGGCCCCAAAACTATTATCCGCATCCACCGCAACGCCCGGGTAAAGGCCTCTTAACGTGCTGGAAACAGTGAAGTCATTGATAAAGTATCCAACGCCCCCACCCGCATAAAGACCCACTTTGGGGATATCACTCCACCAATGGAACCGTGCGGTTAAGAGAAATGGAATTTGTTCGAGCTCACCGTATTCCACCACAGAACCCGTTGAGCTCAGTGTCAAATCCAAATCTGGTTTCGCATATCCACCGCTCAATTCCAGAGAGAAATAATCAACAAAAAAATAGGTGAGGTTGGCTTCTCCATAGAGCGTTCCACTAGATTTGATTTCACCCTGCGGCATATCATCGTCAGTAATCTTGTAAAATCCTGCCCTCGCCCCGAGAGCGAACCTCTTGTCCAATTCCTCAGCAGATCCGACCTGAGCGGTGAAAACGAAAAACACTGTCGCGACCATAATTAAGACAACTCTTTTCTTCATCCCTTTCCTCCTATCTCCTGATACGATCTCTTGTTGCACGTTTGCTCGTGCGAAATCTTTTCTCCCAAATCTGGTGTACATTGGGGATGTTTCGTTTAAATTTTACTCTATTTAAGGTGAAAATTAAATACAAAACGCTATTAGACCTCCTGTCGAGACCTCATTATAGATTTTTCTACACAGAAGTGCGTCTTCAAAATCGCAACGTGAAACTGCGGATGTATCTGATTTTTTCAGAACTTCAGCGGAGGGTTTTATCTGGAGGATTAAAAATGTGCGGCCAGTCGAATACCGTATATGAATCCCTTGGGGCCCTCGCCGGATTTCAGTTCGTCTCTCATGTATTGAACATCAAATGTAAGGGCAAAATATTTGTCAAGCACGAACCTAACATAGGCTTCGGCCACTTGCGTTTTTTCAATGTCCTGATTGCAGCCATCCAGGTAACCATAACCGATACCCATGTTGTCCTTTTGCCGCCCCCAGAGGGTGCCACTGATGTCGATACCGCCAGAATAAATGTTCTCGTAATTTACTGCTGCCTTGTCGTCTTGGAAACCGAAGCGAACCCAGGCACCGATAATTTCGCCAAATTTCTGATCAAATGAAAAAAGGACAATAGCACGCGATTCCAGACTTTGGCCCGTTGGATCAAGAAAATCCTCACTCCCGTAGCTGATGATGACCCGGTATCCACCTTTTCCCAAGGACATATTCAGGTTGTATTGAACCTCAATGCCGTAATAGTTGAAGTTATTGCCATCTCTATTTTCGCCGACGTTCATGTAAACTGCCGCTATTTCGAAATTGCCCATGTCCCAATCCGCGGCACCACCAATATCGAAAGAGGGTAAAAACGCGTTGGGTGCATTGACCAATGCCTCGTTCATGAACTGGCTGAATTCGTCGTTGGAAAATGCGTTCTGATCCAAATAATCGGTGGCGTCGATGATGCCGCCGGTCAGTTGAAGCGTGTGCTCCTCGTTGAAGGCAAACGTGTGTGCATACCATGCGGTGAGTAGGTAATCACGATTGCGGCCGTTAATGTCTTTGACATCGTCCTCCAAAGGTGCGGCCCATGGGGCAAGATTAAAGGGTGAAATCTCGTTTAGTCCATTTCCCGCCGCAAAACCCAATTTGAAAAAGATTTCATCCTTCTCCGTCAGTCTGATACGGATCTCCGGCTCAAACGGTAAGGCGCCGCGCCCAGCGTTATCCTGATCAAATGGGGCATCAACGTTTTGATACTGGTAGGCACCTGCGAGGACGCCTTCAATGGAAATCTTATCGTTAATCTCTATTCCCAGGCCGTTTGAAGCCTGAAGGATCACCACAAGGGCTGATGTCCATATAATCCCGATCCACTTGCCTTTAGCCATCGATCATCACTCTCGTATGAACATCCAAAATAAAAAAGGGATTAACTTATAAAGGCTAAT
>Ga0209536_100015528_pt1 | contig 10869 bp, 22 predicted proteins | sample DeeMarSeWOR28_12_FD_187461 | JGI IMG/M metagenome (GOLD analysis project Ga0209536, IMG submission 187461) | Marine sediment microbial communities from White Oak River estuary, North Carolina - WOR-2-8_12 (SPAdes) (version 2) | ecosystem: Environmental > Aquatic > Marine > Intertidal zone >... | reverse complement strand
AACGAAACACACTATCAAGAATTAGAATACGATGATATGTATCCCGAAGTGATTGCACATCGAAATTTTTTCTTGAAGTCAAAACACAACATAGATTCAGAAAGTGAATACGATTGCATACTTAATTATTTAGAAGAAAATTTACCAAATAACCCATCAATAGAATCATTCGAGGGTTTAAAAGAACTCCGAGACGATATGATAAAACGTGGCGAGATACCAAACAAACAAAAAGACCTTCACCAAAGGAAAAAGCAGTATAAAGTACAGGGTACACCAATGTATGTCTTTTGGGGTGGTGTTGAATGCGAAGGAAAAGACAAGTGGATAATATACTCCGATGACGATAAAGTTATGGAAGACTTTGGAGACTACCTTGGTGAAGACGGAAGTTGTTTTAAACAAATTCACTATTCTAAGGACGATGCGATGAAGACCGCAAAAGAGGCTTGGGTGATACTAAAAAATCAACCATATAATAGTTTAAAAGAACTTAGAAAAGACATGATAAAACGTGGTGAATCTAGCTACCTAGGAGAAGGTGTATGGATAATGCCCGATGGAACTTTAGAAACAGAATAATCAAATTAAATCAAATCAAATAGGTGATGGCTTACCATCAAAACAATCATGAGAACAATAGAAACAAAAATTTATACGATAGACGAGCATCCTAACCAAGAGAAATGCTTTGAATGGATAAGAGATAATTGGCACGACTTAAACGACCATTCAGTACATGAAGTAGTAGATAGCTTGAAAGCATTACAAAAAGTAATTGGTGGAGATTTGGACTATTCAATATCATCGTCTCCTCCTTGTAGGGGAGAATACATAGTATTCAAAGATTATAATGATGATTTACTAAATGAATTGGATGCAAATGAATTACCATTAACAGGAGTATGTTGGGATGGAGACTTAATTGAAAGTATGCAAAAAGATGGAGATGCATATGGAGTATTGCGAGCATTGCACGAAGACTCTGAGTACATTTATTCAGATGAAGGATTACGAGAGCTTTGCGAGGCAAATGAATATGAATTTACAGAAGAAGGTGAAAAAATATAACAACCCTACACTAGGATTATGTAATTACTTTGTAATTACAAAGCTATAGGTGATGGCTTACCATCAAATCAATTATGTTAAGACTAAATTTTAATTTACTAAAAATGGAAAACGAAAGAAAGTACTACACCATCGACCAATACGGCAATGAACTAAGAGAAATGAGTGACGATGAGGTCACCCAACACTTGTACGAGATGCAAGCTAGGATTGACGAGGAGTGGCATATAACCGTAGGAGGATGATGTCAGAACACAAACACACATACCACATACTTTTTGACGGCTTAACTGTCGGTCAAGAGTATGCGGTATCTAAGTGGCAAGCAATAGATAGGTTTGCTAACAAGAATTTAAACATCGACAGAAATAAACTAAAAACTAAAATCAAATATTATGAATAAACTATCAGAATGTCCACAAGGTGCTAGAACTAGCTATTTCGGTGACCAAATTAAACTATCGCTAAACGATGCAATCATGTACTTTGGCGAGCCTACATATGAAGACTCAATGGACGAAAAGGTTCAATACGAATGGGTTTTTGAAGGTGAGGATGGAAACGTGTTCACACTATACGATTGGAAACAAAGCGTCATATTATATGACCAACCAATAGCTTGGCACATTGGTGCATCTAGTAGGATGGCATCACTTGAAGGAAGGAATGAATTAATTGAATCTATAAATGATAAGTGCTATGAAATGGAAAGTGAGTGATGACCTAACAGTATTAGAGATGTTGGTCAACAACGAGAGTGTGGATGTAATAGCCAACGAGATTGGTGCAACCACAGAATCCCTTAAAATGAGAATTAAGAACTATCAACACATCGTCAAGGGTGATGGTTTACCTAATGCCGCACAAGCGTCAAGGGATGCTATACAACTTTACGATGAGGCATATGGTTTGGAAAGTTTAAAACAAGTGCTATGAACATATCTGAAATAAAATCTATGGCAGTAAAACTATCTAAAGACTATGGTATAAAATTATCTAGGTCTGATAAGTTTAACGCACTACCTATGAGATATCAAACGATGGTTAGAAAAGAAGTATATAAACTACACATGAACACTAATATTGAATAAAATGGAAACAATAACAGATAAAAACGCAAGGGCAGAGATAGAGGCACACAAGCTACAACTACAAATTAATGAACATCAGAGAAGTATAAGTAAACTTCAAAGGAAGATGGTCAAGGTGTACACCATGATTAACAAAAGAAGTAGTACACCACTTTCAAATTTGGAGTCAGCACTTGAGATGGTGAAAAAAATATCCGATGAGATAAACATAACACACAAGGAGTTGAAATCAAAAACAAGGCTTCAAGAGGTTGTCGCAGCTAGGCAAGCCATATGGTATATCTTCCACAAAGAATACGGCATGACGTTCACATCCCTAGCCAAGATGTTTGATAAAAATCATGCGACCATCATACATGGGGTTAGGAGAGTTGAGGATTCGTTATATTTGTATCAAAAATTTAATAGCAAGACCATGACAATACTTTTCCTAGAAAAGATTTGTAAGGTAATTGGGATTAAGTCACAACAACTAAACTAATTATGCTATACGCATGAATGATGCCATTAACATATGCTTTCAAAACCACTCGATGTATGTTCGGGTGGCTAAAAAATACCTTAAAAGCCTTGAGGATGCAGAAGACTGTGTCCAAGAGGCTTTTTTGAAGGTATTAAGATACGGACACACATATAATTCAACTGGTTCGGTAGAGGGTTGGGTTAAGAGGATTGTCATTAATACTGCAATAGATAGGTATAGAAGAAAAGTATCGTCAAAGTTGGTTTATAACACCGAAAAGGTGGACTCATTTAAAGGCTCTGAGGAGGTTGAAATACCCTATGGTAATGACATACCCCACAAGTTGGTTTTGGAGGCAATACAGAGCCTCTCAGATAGCTACAAACGAACGATAAAGCTATATCTAATAGAGGGTTATAGCCATAAGGAGATATCATCCATGTTAAACATCTCTGAGGGTACATCTAAGAGTAACCTATCAAAAGCTAAAAAGAACGTGATTAAGTATATAAAGAAACACACATGACAATAGAACAAATTAGTGGTTTAATCACGAGTGATTGGTATGGTTCTCAAGGAGATTGGGATTTAAGCGTAGAGGATTTACGTTCACTTGGAATAGATGTGTCATCACCTAGCGAGGCTAAAGAAATATCTTTATCCATAAAAAAGATGGTGTTTCACAATATGTATAATTTAATAATAAAAGAGATATATAAATGACAAACAAGTTAAGTATTTACAAGATTAAGAAATTGGCAAAGTATATTGCAGTTGAGTTAATTCGTATGGAGAAGGAAACACCAAACGATGCAGAGTTTGGACAAAGTGTTCGTTCTTTTGTTAAAGAAATATTTTATAGAAAAAATGGGGATAATAAAAAAGATAATGGTAGAGGTATTTGCTCTGATGAGGTATAGAAATACCTTACTGAATGCCATAGCTGACACAGAGGCAAGGATACTGAACGATGCGATATCTGATGGCATTGTTGAGCATTATAATATAGAACTACTAAAGAAGTACCAAGAAAAGTATCACATCATTGACGATGCATTAATATTTATATAGAGTAATGACTGAAGAAGAATTAAAGAAGTTAGCAATATACATTGTAGATGAACTAACTAAACCCAGTGAGGATATGATTGATAAACTAGGATTCTACTTAATGTTTTTTGACCAAAAGCAGTTTTGTGAGTATGAGGAGTTAAGTATTAATCACGAGATTGAACAACTTAATAAACTACTTGCAATGAATCTTGAGAAAGAGGAATATGAGACTGCATCTTTAATTCACAAGAAGATTAAGAATTTAGAGGAAGAGAAAAATAATCTCAAGAAATAATTATTGTAGCATCAAGAAAAAAGATTTTTTTTTTAAAAATCCTAAAACCAAAAAACATGAAAAAATTTAAGGTAACATCATCTGTAATTAATAATAATGCAGTTAGGGTTGATTATATTGTAGCAGATAATTCTGTTACTGCAATAAAAAACTTAATGAAGTTATATCCATTAAAAAGGGAGATAAAGAGTATTGTATTAGTTTAATTTTTTAAAAAGTGTAAAATTAGTAACTTAATATATATAGCGAGCTACTATATTTACACTTTTCTTATCCAATGAAATCAAATCGAAAAATCAAATGGCTATGGGATAAACGCATCGTAACAAGACGTTACCCAACAGATAAGCCAACCGAAACATTCTCGTGGGGTTGGTATTACGAGAACGGCACACATGAGTGCTACGAACTATTCACAACAGATACCTTAATAGTGTCATATAAGAGTTACTATTGGCACATATCGGTTATTAAGTACATCAACGAACTATCATACAAGGACTTCCGTGAGGTGTGTTTATTTATAGCAGACATCGACAATGGATTTACAAGCATTGATATGGAGAATGGTAGGGTATTGAGGATGATAGACACAATATATAATGACGATAGTGATAGGTATCCACCCAACAAGATTCGTAAGGTAATATTTAAGGTTGGTTGTGGTCTTGAGAGGCACGAGAAGAGAAGTATCGTAGGGCAACTGATAGGTAGGTCAAATCGTTTAAGTAGTGATGACATTTACACTTGTATGCAGTACATTCATCAGTCTAATTGTAGGGTTACAGTTTCATCCATTTCTAGGGACATAAACTGTAGTAGACCAACCTTATATAAAGTAATGGATGATGAGATGCGAGAGGAGATGAAGCGTCTTAACGAATTACTAAAGAATGAGGAACTACAACGAAAAGAATTACGAAAGATACAACCAAGACGTATTGGACAATCAACCTCCCGTCAAGCCTTGGATAGAGTATACAACACAGGAGTTAATAATAAAATTCTTACCAATGGTTAGGTCTATCGCTAGGTCGTTTAATACTAGCGACACAGCTAGTGGTATACTAGACATCATGGACTTAATTCAGTATGGCTCTATAGGATTGATAGCAGCAGTTGAAAAGCTAGACATTGAACTATCCATGACTAAGGATAACCCAGAAAGGTCTATTAAGTCTTTCCTAGCCAAAAGAATAAAGGGTGCTATAAGGCGTAGTGTGGATAACAATAGAGGCACAATGAAGATTACGGAGTATCGACAGAACGAGATTCGTAAGTCTAGACATGGTGTTGAGTTGATATTTAACTCTGTGTTTAAGAGTATTGACGAATATGATGGAGCTAGTGGTAACCCATTTTACAATATCCCTGAGATTGATAAGACATATAATATAGATATGCTTAACTCTTATCTGTTAAACATAATGAAGGATATACTGAACTACGAGGAGTATCACATCGTGAGATTATTCTATGGACTAGATTGTCAGAGGCAAGGTGCTAAGGCCATATCTAGATACCTTGGGATGGATAAAATTACTGGTCACTCAAAGATTTCATCCATAAAGAGGTATGCCATTGATAAAATAATTCAAAAAATAAATGTAGAAAATCTATTGTTGTTTGAATAATTGATTACATTTGCGTCCTAAAGGTTGCAAGCCGAATAACATTTTTCTCTTATCAAAAAGCCTAGTTAAAGTTTTGCAACCCTTTGACTAGGCTTTTTTAATTTAATTTTATTTTTTTATGAAAACCAAATCATTAAATCAGAAGCTGGCTTATATGCAAGCTAAGTTTCACAGTAAGAAGACCCGATACAATTCCTTTGGGAAGTATTACTTCAGGTCAGCAGAAGATATCCTAGAGGCAATCAAACCATTCCTACTAGAGATGGATGTAACCGTTCGTGTTAACGAGGAGCTGACAGAGGTTCTAGGTATACCAGTAATTCAGAGCGTTGCCACCATAACAGATGGTGAGAAGGAGATTAACGCTACTGCGGTTGTGGGTATTGACCTAGACCAAAAGGGTATGCAAATGCCACAGAAGTTTGGTAGTGCATCAAGCTACGGTAAGAAGTATGCTCTTGGTAATTTATTGTTGATAGACGATACACAGGATTCCGATGCTACTAATGACCACGGAAAGTCTGCTAATAAGGTGTCCTCTAAGAAGCCTTTAAACAAAGGCACAAAAGAGTTTGAGGCAGCGAAGAAGTACATAGCTGATGGTAACAGTATTGACACTGTAAAGCTCAAGTATGAAATCAGTAGTGACGTTGAGAAGCTATTGTTATCATGAATCAAGAAGAAATAATAGCAAGACTCCGTAATGACGAGGATTATTACGGAGAGTTCGGTAAACAATACCTTTCTAACTCGGACATAAATGCACTAATCAATAATCCGTTAGCCTTTGGTCAGGATATGGACAAGACTGCTGCGTTCCTAGTTGGGGGGTATTTTCATACCGCTATCCTAGAGCCAGACAAACTCAGGAAGTACAGAATTATTGAGGCATCGACACGAAACACTAAGGCATACAAGGAGATATCTGAGGGTGAGTTGTGTTTGCTTCAGCATGAGGTTGACCAGATTGAATTAATGCAAGACAGAATATTAGGTAACGATATCTGTAAGGGTTTGATTCGTGATGGTGATGTGGAGTATGAAGTACCTAGCGTAACCAACATTGGTGGTAATATGTGGAAGGGTAAGGCAGATATCATTAACCATGACGATAAGATGATTATAGACCTCAAGACCACAGGAAACATATCGTCTTTTAGGTCTAGCGCATACAAGTACAACTACGATAGTCAGGCATATATATATACTCAACTCTTTGAGGGTTACGAGTTCGTGTTTGTTGTCATCGATAAAACAACATTACAGATTGGTGTTTATGATTGTTCTTCTTCGTTCTACCATAGCGGTGAGCAGAAGGTTGAGCAAGCTAATCTTAACTACGACTTGTTCTTTAAACTTGGGGATACAGACCCCAAACAATTTCTGAAAACAGAGACACTTTAATTTTTATTTTTTATTTAATTTTTATTTTTTTTTATTATGAAGATAGTTGCAACAGGTAAAATGAATGTAGCTGACATCCCAAAGGATAAGCTATATAAGGGTAAGAAGGGTATATACCTACAATACAAAATCGTGTTGAACACCGAAGAGGCTGACCAGTTTGGAAACAACGGAGCCTTGACTGTTAATCAGTCTAAGGAGGAACGTGAAGCTGGGGAGAAAATTGTATGGCTTGGCAACCACAAGATAATGTATATGGGGGAGGCTAACGATGGGTTGAAAGAAAGACCAACATCAAAGCCAAACGCTGATGTAGTTGAGGACGATGACTTACCATTCTAACCATGAAGGTTGTAGACGGTGAAATCAACGGATTTAAGATTGACAAGTTCAATCAGTACGGTCTAGAATCGGGAAAGACACAGGGGATTTGTCCTCTGTGTTCTCACACCCGAAAGCCCGAAAACAGAAAGCTAAAGTGCGCCTCATATGATTGGGAGAGGGGGTTGGGTACATGCCACAACTGCGATACTTCCTTTCAGTTGCACACCTACGAGCGTAGGGGAGAGGTCACTAAGTTTTATGAGAAGCCACCAAGGATAGAGGTTGTACCTGTAAGTACAAAGGTTGAGTCTTGGTTTAAGTCTCGTGGTATATCAAAGAAAACCATAGATGACTTAATGATTACTGAGGGTGTCGAGTGGATGCCACAGACTGGTAAGGAGGAAAACACAATACAATTTAACTACTTCATAGGTGATGAGTTGGTCAACGTGAAGTACCGTGATGGTAGGAAGAACTTTAAGCTGTACAAGGGTGCAGAGAAGGTATTCTATAATATAGATGCTACCGTTGGGTATGACACTGTTATCATTGTTGAGGGGGAGATGGATGTGTGTGCAATCCACGAGGCTGGTTTCAAGAGTGTTGTAAGCGTTCCAAATGGCGCAACATTAAACACAAATAATCTAGATTACCTAGATAACTGCATCGACTACTTTGAAGATAAGGAGAAAATAATTATTGCCGTTGATACGGATGAGGCTGGTATAGCCTTACAGACAGAGTTAGTTAGAAGGTTTGGTGCAGAGGTATCTTGGGTGGTGGACTTTGGTGACTGCAAGGACGCAAATGAGTACCTAATTAAGTATGGTGCAACATCTTTGTCTTCTATACTGAAGACCGCAAAGCCAGTTCCATTAGAAAACGTAGTAACATTTAATGACATTGAAGATGAGGTTATTGAGTTTGTTAAGAATGGTTTTAAAAAGGGCTACCAAATCGGTTTGGAAAACTTTGATAACATATTTAGCACATACACTGGTCAGTTTATTACTGTTACTGGCATCCCTAGTAGTGGTAAGTCTGACTTTGTTGACCAAATGGTTGTTGGCTACAATAAACTATATTCTTGGAAGACTGCATTTGCGTCTCCTGAGAATGCTCCAACATATCTACACGCACATAAGTTAATGCGTAAGATATGGGGCGGTATGCCAACGATTAATGACATCAGAACGGGTAGGTGGACAGAGGTCGCAGAGTCCATAAATGAAAACTTCTTCTTCATTGATATGGAGAAGTATAATCTTGAGGAGGTGCTGAGTAAGGGTGCTGAGTTGGTTAAGCGCAAAGGTATAAAGTGCTTAGTCATAGACCCTTACAACAAGATAAGGTCAAATGACTCCCTATCAGATGTGAATGTATACACGATGGAATACCTGTCAAAGATAGAGGTGTTTGCCAAGAAGTACGATGTTTTGGTTATCATTGTAGCTCACCCAACTAAGATGTATAGAAACCAAGAGGGTAATATTGAGGAGCCTACGATGTACAACATCAAGGGCGGTGGAGAATGGTACGATGCAAGTTACCACGGAATCTTGGTCCACAGAAACTATGAGGAGAACACGGTTAAGGCAAAGGTGCTGAAGGTTAAGTTTCAAAATCTTGGTGAGAATGGGGCTGAGGCTCACTTTACTTGGAATAGGAGTAGTGGTGAGTTTATGCCGAAGGAAAACCCAGTTGGTGTAAATGAATCAATGCCTTGGGAATAACTGTAAAAAACAAGTATCCAATGGGGTATTACCTACCAACAAACCTAGAGCGTAGTGCCTCTTATTGGTGTCTTAAAAACGGAATAGGTGTCAACCCTATAAGTGCTGGTTATGGAAAGAGTAGATGGTATGTGGAGGTAACGATAAACAATAAGTCTAAGAAGTCTCCTGAGACGTACGGCAAGGTTGAGATTTGGAAGAAGACATATGAGTTTAGGTTATACTATTATAATAAATTCTTAAATAAACAAAATGAAAAGTAAATATTCAAATTACGAAAAAGAGGTTAGGTCAATTAGGGAGGACACTGGACATGGCTCAGATGTGATAGCACAAATTATATGTTCTAAGCATCCCGAAGAAGGTATTAATGTTCACAGCTTTGCTAGATATATCAGAAAAAAGGGTTGGATAAGGCCATCTATAGTTGATGAGTCTATGCACAGAAATAACTTGAACCCTATTGATAATTGGAAACTCTCTTGGATAAAGGATAAGGCTACAGGCACATCTACCTTGGTTGTCAACCCAGACTACAAGAACGCTGAGTCTGTTGACTACGAGCAGATAAGGACTGAGATGATTGATGAGATGAAGAAGTTGTCTCCGAAGGTTGATAGATACAAGAGGAAGAAGAACGAGGACGCACATTGCTTAGTGTTAGACATAGCAGACTTACATATAGGTAAGTTGGCAACAAAGGACGGGTCTAATGATAAATACAATGTTGATATAGCTATCGACAGAGCAATAAAGGGTAGCATGGATTTGATTGACAAGTCTCATCCTTACAATATAGATAAGATATTCTTTATCATTGGTAACGATGTTTTACACATCGACAACGCAAAGACTAGAACCACAACGAGTGGAACGCCACAAGACACTGATGGTATGTGGTACGACAACTTCAAGATAGCAAGGGGTGTGTATTGCCACATCATTAGTATGTTATCAACTATAGCCGATGTGGAGGTTATTCACTGCCCATCTAATCACGACTACATGACTGGGTTTATGTTGGCTGATGCCGTCCACTGCTACTTCCACAACAACAAGAACATTATATTCAACGTGGATAACAACCACAGGAAGTACACTAGGTACGGCAAAAATATGCTGATGTTTAGCCACGGAGATGGATGTAAGATAGACCAGATACCATACCTGTCAGCACACGAAAGTTCTCAGATATGGTATGAGACCAAGTACAGGTACGGATACCTTCACCACATACACCACAAGGACTACTTTAAGTTTAGGAGTGGTAAGGACTACATAGGTATGACCGTAGAGTATTTACGTTCACCTAGTGGTACAGACAGGTGGCATGCAGACAATGGATACACTGGTGCTAAGGTTGCGCTTGAGGCGTTCATCCACCACCCAGATAACGGTCAGGTGTGTAGACTAACACATAATTTTTAAATAAATAGATAATGAAAACAACACAGCAGAATAAGGCAGAGTTTGTTTCCAGTGCAACAAAAAAAGCTATTGAAAAACGAAAGGAACAAGGGTTTCCAATGACATATAAGAAAAGAGAGATGTATGAGCTGGGATTTTATGATGCTGTTGAGTTGTTGTTAGGAAATCTAATAATTAAATAATTTGACTGGGTGTCATGAAACACAACAACGATTTTAAGTACGACCTAGTGGTTGGTGAGCTGAAGGAGTCTGAGCTTAGTGACATCCTGTCTAACTCTAAGATAGAGGTTAAGTATGACTTGAGGGCTAAGGAAACTGGTAACGTGTTTGTAGAGTACGAGAGCAGAGGTAAGCCAAGTGGTATATCCACA
>Ga0209536_100015527_pt1 | contig 10870 bp, 7 predicted proteins | sample DeeMarSeWOR28_12_FD_187461 | JGI IMG/M metagenome (GOLD analysis project Ga0209536, IMG submission 187461) | Marine sediment microbial communities from White Oak River estuary, North Carolina - WOR-2-8_12 (SPAdes) (version 2) | ecosystem: Environmental > Aquatic > Marine > Intertidal zone >... | reverse complement strand
TTGCAAGCACCAAATAATAAAAAAATTCCAAATTCCAATATTCAAATCTCAAATAAGACCAAAAGCCAATAGTATGGAATTTTGAATTTTAGTCATTGTGATTTGTTTGTGATTTGATTGTATTTTGATTTTTTGACATAAAAGCAAAACATCAGAAAATATTCAATCGTCAATCTTCAATCGTTTAGCATGCCGCCGACCATACGCACCTTCATCGCATTAGAACTGCCGCCATCGGTTATTTCGATGCTGGGGAAAGTGCAGGAAGATTTAAAATCGATGGGGCTCCGGGCAAAGTGGGTGCGACCGGAAAACATTCATCTGACCTTAAAATTTATCGGAAATATCAACCCCGAAGACATTGATATGATCGGCGGGGCCATGAAGGATGCCGTCGACGATTTTACGGCCATTGACCTGGTTGCCGGAGGGGTCGGCGTTTTTCCGGGGATCAAACGCCCCCGTGTCATCTGGGTCGGACTCGGAGGACAAATTCAGTCGCTTTTCGCAATGCAGCGTGTGCTGGAGGACAACCTGGCGACCCTGGGTTTTAAAAAAGAAAAAAGACCGTTTAAAGGGCATCTGACGCTGGGTCGTTTCAGGCAGACCGTCAACCCGAACACGATCCGCCGAATCATGCGGGAATATGCGAATCTATCAAGTGAAGAATTCACTGTAAGGCGGATCATATTGTTTAAAAGCGATTTAAGACCGACAGGTGCTGTTTATTCTCGATTACAGCAGGCCCTTCTGGAATGACGATTGACGAATGATGGGATCGCTTCGCTCTGTCTTTTTATAGGAATTAAAACGGTTCTATAACCAAAACAAAGGCCGTCGATAATACCTTTTTTTGGGGTTATAATTCCGAATTAAAATGATCCGTCAGTGGACTTCGATATTTTTTTTGACGTAAAACGCAAAAATTTCAGAACTAAGGGCTCAAACAAGAAAACTACAAAGAACGACAGAATTTCTTAATTCGACATTCGACAATCGTCATTCCTAAATGTCATTCCTAGTGGGAGGAAAAACTTATGTCTATTTCAACAGATAAAGAAAAAGCCGTGGTCTCCGCAATGGCCCAGGTTGAACGCCAGTTCGGCAAAGGCTCCATCATGAAACTGGGAAGCAGGCCGGTTGTGGAAGTGCCGGTAATTTCCACCAGTGCACTGTCCCTGGACAAAGCGCTGGGTATCGGTGGACTGCCCCGCGGTCGGGTTGTAGAAATTTTTGGGCCCGAGGCTTCCGGTAAAACAACCCTGGCCCTGCACGCGGTGGCGGAAGCTCAGAAAAATGACGGTATCGCGGCCTTTATCGATGCCGAACACGCCCTGGACATCGGCTATGCCAAAAAACTGGGCCTCGATTGTGATGAATTGCTGGTCGCCCAGCCGGATACCGGTGAACAGGCCCTTGAAATTGCCGATATGCTGGTTCGAAGCGGCGCCATTGACATCCTTGTGATTGACTCGGTGGCGGCCCTGGTGCCACGAGCTGAAATCGAAGGTGAGATGGGGGACTCCCATATGGGCCTGCAGGCCAGACTCATGTCCCAGGCACTGAGAAAATTAACCGGTACCATCGGCAAAACCATGACCACGGTTATTTTCATTAATCAGATCCGCATGAAAATCGGCGTGGTTTTCGGTAACCCGGAAACCACCACCGGGGGCAATGCACTGAAATTTTATTCTTCGGTGAGACTCGACATTCGCCGAATCGGCGCCATCAAGAATGGGCAGGACGTCATCGGTAACCGCACCCGGGTGCGGGTGGTTAAAAATAAAATGGCCCCGCCGTTCACGGAAGCGGAGTTTGACATTACCTACGGCGAAGGTATTTCCAAAACGGGGGACTTGATTGACGTGGGGGTGAACGCCGGCATCGTCGATAAGAGCGGGTCATGGTATTCTTACCAGGGAGAACGAATCGGCCAGGGACGTGAAAATGTCAAACGGTTTCTTGGCGATAACCAAGATATCTACGACGACATATATCAAAAAGCCAGGGAAGCCCTGGGATTCGTGAAAAAGAAAGAGGATGATGGTGAAGATGGAAAGGAGAAGAGGCTCGATGCAAATATGGCCTAAGGCTCAAGGCTGAAAGCTGGAAGCGAAGAAAAGCTCAAGGCTCAAAGCTGAAAGGGAAAAGCTGAAAATAGCCTAACGTAACTTACAAGCCAAACGATCTTAACCGTCCAAACGGCCTAAACGAAATCTTAGCCTTTTTAAACGTTGAGTCCTGCAGAAAAACGGCGGATCTTCGATTTTGAGCTTTTGCGACCATCTTAACAGGCTTTGAGCTTTCAGCCTTGAGCTTTCAGCTTTTATGACTCGCAACCCGTAGCATACAACCGGAGATTTAGATGACAGGAAACGATATACGCAGACAATTTCTTGAATATTTTAAAAAACATGATCACCAGATTGTCCGAAGCGCCTCACTGGTGCCCCAGGAAGATCCCACCCTGCTGTTTATCAATGCCGGAATGGTACAATTCAAACGTGTGTTTCTCGGCGAGGAACAAAGGAGCTATGTCCGGGCAACCACCTCCCAAAAATGCGTTCGTGCCGGCGGCAAACACAACGACCTGGAAAATGTCGGCTATACCGCCCGGCACCATACGTTTTTTGAGATGCTCGGTAATTTTTCCTTCGGCGATTATTTCAAAAAGGGCGCCGTAGAGTACGCCTGGGACCTTTTGACCAACGGCTATGGATTGCCGGCTGACAAGCTGTGGGCATCGGTTTACCTCGATGATGATGACGCCTATGACCTCTGGCATAAAATGATTGGCCTGCCCGAAAACCGCATCGTGAGATTGGGCGAGGAAGATAACTTTTGGTCCATGGGTGATACGGGACCGTGCGGACCGTGTTCGGAAATCTTGATTGATCGCGGTCGGCAATACGGCTGCGGACGACCGGAGTGTACTGCCGGCTGCGACTGCGATCGGTATTTGGAAATATGGAACCTGGTGTTCATGCAGTTTAACCGTGATGCCTCCGGGGAAATGACCCCGCTGCCCAAACCAAGCATTGACACCGGTTTGGGGCTGGAACGGATGGTGACGATCCTCCAGGATGTGCCGACCAATTATGATACGGATCTCATCCGACCCATCATAGAAAAAACTGAAAACTTGGCTGAAAGACAACTGGGGGAATCCCATGAGACCGATGTGGCTTTGAAAGTGATTGCCGATCACAGCCGTGCGGCCGCCTTTATGATCGGCGACGGCATTCTACCTTCCAATGAGGGGCGGGGCTATGTGCTGCGCAGAATCATGCGTCGAGCGATTCGGTACGGGCGCAATATCGGGCTTAATCGACCGTTTCTTTACCAAACAGCCGCGGTCGTGTTTGACATCATGAAGCAGGCTTATCCCGAACTTTCCGAGGCCTCTGCTTTTATCACCAATGTTATTAAAAATGAAGAGATCAGGTTTTTGGAAACCCTGGATACCGGCCTGAAGCTCTTAAATGATTCCCTGGCAAAGATTAAAGCCGACGGCGGCAACCGTGTGCCCGGCGATGTTATCTTTAAATTATACGACACTTACGGATTCCCGGTGGATATTGTGCAGGACGTCATCCGGGATGAAAATATGAGCCTGGACATGGCAGGCTTTGATCAAGCCATGGAGCGGCAGCGGACCCGATCGAGGTCGGTGGCCACTTTTGACGAGATCAGCGATGCCTATAAAAATCTTTCAGCCCGGGGGGTCAAACCCGAGTTCGTGGGGTATCGGGCCCTGACTGCTGATTCTAAAATACTGGTCATGGTGGCTGACGGCCATGAGATCCGCGAGGCCGGGCAAGGCCAACGGTTGGAAGTCGTCACGGAAGCCACCCCGTTTTACGCAGAAGCCGGCGGGCAGATCGGTGATGTTGGTACGATAACCGGATCCGACTTTGAAATGGCCGTGCTGGACACAATTAAAGATCCCACCGGACTTATCATACACAAAGGTAAGGTGATTTCCGGACGGATCCAAAAAGGGGCGACGGTCAGCCTGCATGTGGATGTTGCCCGAAGGCAGGCCACGGCCTTGAATCATACGGCCACCCATATCCTGCACGCCGTGTTGCGTCAGGTGCTCGGAGAACATGTCAAACAAGCCGGCTCCCTGGTGGCTCCGGACAGACTGCGCTTTGATTTCACGCATTTCTCCCTGGTGGACAGGGATACCCTGGATACCATCGAAGGCCTCGTCAACCGGCATATCCGTGAAAACATCACGACGAGCACTCAGGAAATGGATGCGGATGATGCATTTAAATCCGGTGCAACGGCCTTATTTGAGGAAAAATACGGGGATCGTGTACGGGTTGTTTCCTTGACTGACTTTAGCAAGGAGCTTTGCGGCGGAACGCACACCGGTCGAACCGGCAATATCGGTCTTTTCAGAATCGTCAGTGAGTCCAGTGTATCCTCGGGGGTGAGGCGAATTGAGGCAGTCACCGGAGAGGAAGCTTTGGCATACACCCAGAAGACATCGCGGATTTTACAGGATACGGCGCATCTATTAAAGGAGAAAGTGGAGGCCGTTCCCCAAAGGGTCCAAAAAATGATGTCGGATATTAAAGCCTTTGAAAAAGAGGTGGTTCATCTGAAAACAAAGTTGGCCACAGAAGAAACAGATGCATCCGGGGATTCCGTTAAATCAATAAACGGTGTTAAAATGATGGCCCAAAGAGTATCGGTGGAAACGCCGGCCGCCTTGAGGAATCTGGCCGATCAGTTCAAAGACAAAATCAAGTCCGGTATTGTGGTCCTGGGTGGCACCGCCGGCGCCAAAGTCATGCTGATTGCCGTCGTCACCAAAGATCTCACCGATCGATATCATGCCGGCAATATTGTTACCCAGGTTGCCGCAGTGATCGGCGGCAGGGGTGGGGGCAGACCGGACATGGCGCAGGCCGGCGGGGACCAGCCACAAAAGCTGGATCAGGCGCTGGAAAAAGCCTATGAGGTTGTCGGGCAGATGGGTGGAATGACGAGTGACGAACCCTTGGAAGGACGAATGACGAAGGACGAATGACGAATTAAGGAATTCTGCCTTTCAAAACATCGATCATGGTAAACATCTTACCTTTGACGCCGGCTTTCACTTTTGCAGACAGATATAAAAGCGCATCGAGCGTGCCGAGGGTATAAACCATACGGCCGTTGACGTTATGGGTGAATTCAAACCGGACTGTCTGATCTTCCGAAACAAGGGTGTAGGTGTGCCAGCCGTGACCGGCCAGATGCCGTTCAGGAATGCCCCATTGGGTTTTTTGAACCTCGGGGTCCCGTATTTTAATGATTTGATCTTCTGAAAAGGAAACGCCCAATTTGTTGAAATATCCGACCATGGCTTTGGCCGTACCGCTGGTGTCGGCTTTCCCTTTCTGATGACTTTCCCGAATTTCGAGCGAATACCCCTTAAATAAACCCGGAAAGGTGTCGACCGCATATGCCATCATGGCCTGAAAAGCAACAATTTGCTTGGCCATGTTGGGTGCAATAACCGCTGCGATGGATGATGACATAACGCTTTCTTCAAGCTTTTTACGATCACCGCCGGTGGTGCCCATCACAAATGGCAATCCGCAACCACAGTAAAATTCGGCGTTGGAATTGACGGCTGACGGGTGGGTGTAATCCACACTCAGAAACCTTTCATGGGATTTTATGACCGCTTCGATTTGCAATTTTTTTTTGTCCGGCTGAATGAGCTTGATGGTGGCGGATTCAAGGGCGTATTCGGGTTCCTGAATTTCAGGGCCGGTCAAGGAATAGGGTACCAGCTCAAATCGTTTGTCTTTCAGGATTTGTGCGGCCACTATTCGGGAGACGTTGCCCGGCAGTCCATTGACCATGACTTTGATTGGGTTCATCTTTTATCTCCTAACCCGGATAAACCGGAAAGATTAGCCACAAAGGCACCAAGACACAAACAATAAATGTTTAAAATTGATTAAACTTCGTGCCTTGGTGTCTTGGTGGCAAAAATATATTATTAGAAAAATCCTTTGCATACATGGTGGGATTTGAATAAAGCGGTACTAAATTAATTTATTTTCATGTGTTTGCAAATCTTTTGTGTTATCGCGTTTAGACTGGGAAATTCCCTTTGACCGTCAGCGGCGAGATTGGATCTTAAAGATCTCACCGCCGCCGGTATGTATTTTTCAAAATGCTTTTTGCCTTTCACTTTGCTCAGATATGAGAAGGCTCCAAGGATTTGCAGATTGCGGGTCAAAGTACAATAGTGATAACAGGAAAGAAAATTTTTCGGTTTTAACGCGGTTAGCGCCGACAGCACTTCAATGCTGTAGTCTATCAATTGGGCCTGGATGGCATGCGGCAATTCAACATAAGGGTCGATCAACAGGGAGGCCAAATCATATTGAATCGGACCCATGCGTCCACCCTGGAAATCAATGAAATACATCTTACGGTCTTTGATCATGATATTTCGAGACTGCATGTCCCGGTGCATGAACCCCATGGTTGGATACTGCAGGGCTTTGTCTGCCAGCGACCTAAAATCCGCCTGAAAATCTTCAAAACGCATCTTGAAGCCGAGATAGCTGTTTAAGAAGGCTTCCAGAAAATAACGGCATTCTTTTTCAAGTATCAAATCCTGATTGTAGTCCGGTGTCTGATAGGTCCACTTGCGGTCAAATTTGTCGGCACCCTGGCGGGATAATTTAATGAGCTGCTCGATGGCCGATTTGTACAGGCGGGTAACCGTCACGTCATTTTTTGTTTGCACGGCTTGCTGCAGATGGACATCCCCTAAATCTTCCAGAAAAACCAGCCCGCTGAAGGTATCGTGGAAGTAAATTTTTGGTACAGAGACACCCTGGCGGGCTAGGTGCCGCCCCAATTGAACAAAACTATCAATTTCCGCTACCATCTCTGTTTGCCGGATTCCATGGTCCACCATGATGAGGGATTGATTCGCTGCCGTCAGCCGATGCCACTGCCTTTCGGACCCGTCCCCTTTGAGCTTCTGCCAATGAACCCGTCCGGTGGGGAGGGCTGCGAAGGCCTGTTGAAAAGCGATGGGCCAGGCCTTATGAATTGCTGCCTGTCGATAACTTTGCGGTGTCCCGATATCCTGCCAGCGGTTCTTGGGTGTAATGAAGGCTCTGAGCCTTTCACCATCTGCCAGGATTTTTTTGAACGCATCGATGCTGCTGTAAAATGTATTTGGCGGTATGTAATCCAGCACTTCTGGTTCCAATACCTGGATGCCGGTAAATGTCAGCAGGTCGTCCGACGGGCCCAGTGGCCCACCGGCAAGATTGTAAAATCCTGTAATCCATTTTTTTTGCTTGACGGCAACACTGTTAAAGGCGGGGTCATCACAGAGCACCAGAGTTGCCGGCGGGTGATGGCGGCAATGAGCGCGATAAACTTCTGCTAAATCAATATCGGCGACAATGTCGGCATTGATCACCATAAAGGGCTGATTATCCCAGAAATCAGCCACATTTTTTATGGCGCCACCGGTGCCGAGGATCTGCGGTTCAAATCGTGTATCTACCTCAAGGTTGTAATTTTGGGCCGCGAGAAACGTTTCGATTTTGTGATGCAAATGATGGGTATTAATGATTAATGCCTTGCAGCCGGCTTTTTGCAGTTGGCCGATGATCACATCCAGCAGGGGACGACCGGCGATGGAAAACAAGGATTTTGGTGTATGGTCGGTATAGGGCTGCAAACGGGTTCCATAGCCTGCAGCCAGGATCATTGCTTTCATGGTTGCAAATGCTTCAGCGCATTTTGTATGGCACCGGCATAAATTTTTATTTTTTCCGTGTCCTCGGTCCCTTTTATCCCCTTGCTGGTGAATAACTCAACCGCATTTTGGTAGCTGACTTTGGACAAGGCTTCTTTACGTCCGACCTCTTTACGCTTGTACATACGATTTCCTCTGTTGGTAATTTTCTTCAAGTGATCTTTGGATATTACGGAATTTTGCGGGTTGCGCATGAAGTAGTTGAGCACGATCCAGTATGACTCTAAAAAGGTTTTAAGAAAAAGGGCAAACAGCTTTAGTTTACGAAAGCCTGTCGGGGTGACATCATAGGTGTCGGGAAGGGTTTGATGAGGGACGACAATTCCGTCATCAATGAAGGTCTTGATGGTTTTTCTGACATTAAATCCGGGTCCGTTGTCGATATCGGCAGCAAATTCATATTTAAAGAAACTCTGCCAAAATGCATATCCATCGTGCAACTCGGGGGCCGAAAACCGGAAGGTATCTTTCTGAAGGATCGCCATTGCCGTATATGCCGCCGGAATGAAAAACGCAATACAATTGTTTTTGTAATATTCCAGGTGAAGTCGTCTGTCCTCATTGATTGAAAAATGTTCTTCAGCATCTTTTTCCTTTTTATCTTTGCCGATCCTTTCGATGAATTTTCTCTGGGAATATGAATCGATGACCTGTTCAAAGGCCCGGAGTCTATCGGAAACGAGGGTGTCGGCCAGCTTGGCATTCTGGACTGCCAGGTATTTCAGGTAGATTGAATTGACATCGAGCAACTCGTTATAAGAAAAAGTTTCTTTCGTAAAGTTGAGAATCGCACTGGCAACCACAGCATGCGGCGTTACCACGGATACCCGATTGATGGCGTTTAACACCCGATAGCCCAGGTTTCGAACCAGGGCATTTTTTTCTTTGGCGGTCATCTGGCCCAGCGGCTGATTATAGCGGCTTAACAGCTGGTTTAAGGATATGGGATCATGGAATTGAATATATATTTTGCCGTAGCGTTTTTTGAGAAATTTGCGGGCCCGAATGATCTGAAAAAAGTTTTCCGCTTCTTTCTGTCCGCCGCCAAGTTCGTGCAGATAGGACTTTTCTTCGATAATTCTGTCATATCCGATATAGATCGGCACGATAATCATATCTTCACAGGCACCATTTTTAAAAGCGCTGATGAGGATGGACAGCAAACCCAGCTTCGGCATGAGTAGCTTTCCGGTCCGGCTTCGACCGCCCTCGATAAACTGTTCGATATGATAACCTTCCGCCAGCAGCTTATGAACATATTCGGCAAAAACCCTTGAGTAGAGCACCGCTCCCCCAAAAGAACGACGGAGGAAAAAGGCACCCCCGCTGCGAAATAAAGGGCCCATGGGCCAGAATGAAAGATTTTTTCCGGCCGCGATATGTGGCACCTGCATGTTGTTGTGATATAGGACATAATCGAGGATCAGGTAATCAATATGGCTCTTGTGACAGGGAATCAGGACAAGCGGACCCTTGTGAGACATATTTTTTACTTTGTTGAGAACCTCATGATTGGTCGCAACCCCGTCGAACATGGTGCGGGTAATCCAGGCCACAATTTTCGCCGCAATCTTTATGAAAGCCGGCTTATAATTGGCGGCAATTTCTTCTATAAGTGCATCCGCCTTGCGGTGAACTTCCTGGATGGAAATATTTCGCTTCTCCGCATAGGTATCCATGAATCGCTGAAAACGTCCTGAGGTCAGAATACTCTCCTTTAACTCCTCTCTGGATTTTCGAATAGGACCGGTGATGCTTTGGCGGTGCCGGTTCAACCGCACCACCAGATTGCGGCGCAGCACCAAAGACTGATATTCCGTGGATTGATGCAGCATCTGGGCGGACTGCAGGTATTGTTTCAGGTTTAAGGGTTCAGACATTTCCACAAAAACCTTGCCGGGGTTTTTGGACAATGTGTACAGGCGTCTGATTTTGCCGGGCTTATCTTCAGGTCCGAACAGGATGTCGATCAAGGTCGGGTTCTCGTGGCGGGCTGTTTTGCTGAAAAACATCAATTGAGGTATCAAATAAATCGGCCGGTCGATGGATTTTTGCATGTCGATGAGATAGTGAATCGGATCGGTTTGGGCCTTGATAAATCTGCGGTAGAAATTCTTTTTTCCGACCAGCGATAAAAATCCACATCGACCGCTGATTAATTCCTGTTTGAAGTGTCCGCTGTCATAAGGATTGGGTAAGGCCTGATGTCGAAGGAAGAAAACCAGCTTTGCAAACAAAATCCTGAGAATGCGTGACACCGGCTGCCAAAGATAGACCCTGTAGTCAAATCCAACCTGGGGAAACGGCAGATTTTTTTCACGGTAGCGGTTGTAATAGAAGAGGTATTCGAAATTACTCTGGAATTTGGTGACGTACACCACAACCGCATTTTTATCCAGCTGTTGAACAATCTTCATCTGTTCGTCGTCGAACTTAATTCCGGAATAGAAGAGCTTTAAGATCAGGTTTGAGAAGCTGCCGATGTCTGCGGGAAGAAAACAGGTATAATGATCATGGGAGCCCTGCAAGAGTTTGTTGATCCATCGGGGGGATATTCCACCGGATTGCGCGGGCTTTTCCATTTTTGGCATGATTGGAATCCGTAGGGAAAGTTTTTCCTCTTCAAGCTAACAGAATAGCAAATGGTTTGCAATATTTTATTGGCTTGCATTGCACACTATGTTATGGTATTTCCTTCAATCCAATTTAAGACGGTTTTCCCATTTATTATAATTTAAACTCAAATGAAAGGAGGTCATGGTTATATGAAAACATTAGTTGGCGGCGCAATCGCAGCGATATTGGGAGTGATCGGGATTGTGGCCTGGTTTCCTCAATTCCTGATTGTTTTAGCCGGTACGATTCCTGTGATGCTTTTGCTTGGTGGTGCTCTGGCCATTTACCTGGGCGTTGACGAACTCAAAGACACCTGGAAGGAGGCGGAAACCCCGGTAGCTGATACCGAACCCGGTGAAGATGTTGAAAAATATAAAAAAGAAATAGATGAACTCAAAGAAGAGATCGAAACCCTGAAGAAAGAATAAAATAGGTCGAGAGGTTCAGTTTAGG
>Ga0209536_100015525_pt1 | contig 10871 bp, 10 predicted proteins | sample DeeMarSeWOR28_12_FD_187461 | JGI IMG/M metagenome (GOLD analysis project Ga0209536, IMG submission 187461) | Marine sediment microbial communities from White Oak River estuary, North Carolina - WOR-2-8_12 (SPAdes) (version 2) | ecosystem: Environmental > Aquatic > Marine > Intertidal zone >... | reverse complement strand
TTTTGATTCTCTGATGCTTGGAAATTTATCATAAAAAGTTTTGAAGTTAAGAGTAAGTAGGTCGTTCTCAAGCAATGGATACCGGTATTTCTCTTTTGCTTTAAGATAGTCAACGGCAGAAATCTTTTTGCTTGTCAGCTCCTTCACATTAAAAATATAATATTCACTTTTTCCAATTGTACCCCGAGTTTCAACGTACACGCAACATTCGAGGCAAACTGATTCGGTAAACTTCTTAACTGCCTGCTCAATCCTTTCAATTAAAGCACTGTTGCTGTTCTTTCTTATCATCTGATAAAAAATTTCCAGCAGCTCGCCCTTAACAAGCAATTTTTTTTCGTTGGCACAAACCTTTTTTAAATAACTGAAGAATTGTTTTTTGTACTTTTGAAGAATTTCCTCCAGCACTTTACTCAACTGGTTTCTCCTTTTTATGTTTCAGAAAATGATAATGTTCTATTCCTTCTAAAATTCCCCCTGCATATTTCCTGCTTGCGAAATAAATACGGTTTTGTCCCTTCAATGATTCCAGTTCGCTGCTATAGTTAGCAACAACCACGCCAAGCAGATCGCCTTTCAGCATTTCACTATCATTCCCCGAATCTCCTGCAACCAGAATGCTTTCACTGGGAATATTCCATCGATACGCAAGATACCTTATTGCTTTCCCCTTTGAAGCGCGATAGGGCAGAATATCAAGATACTGTCCATGGCTGAAAATCACATTAGCTTTTATTTTCTTATGAATTAATGTGTTTTCCACTTTCTCTAAATTTTCAGGATTTTCACTTGTATAGTAGCTTATTTTAAATTCTCTTTGGTTTTCATCTTCCTGGTACTGAAGAAATTTAAATTTATTTAAGGCATCTTTGATTCTCTCTCTGTCCCACTGGTGTTTAATATGTGCTTTCCATCCTTTTGAGTATATCAGCTCTTCTTTATAGTTATAATAAATTTCTGCACCGACAGAAGAGATGATTATGTCCGGAGATGGAACATTGTTCTCCTTCAAAACATCAAAGGCCGAATCCACAGTTCTGCCCGTAGCGACAGCAAATCCAACTTTAGAATCTGTCTGCCCAAGTAATTCAATAAACTCTTCTAAAGCTTCATCATCTCCTAACAGTGTATGATCTATATCCGAAACAATTAGTTTCTCAGCATCAAGCAGTTTTTTACCTACTGGTGCAAAAATCTTCGTGTTATCCTGCCCCTGTTTAACCAATCCATCTACTTCATCCAGATATTTTTCGGTATGAGCTTTCCAGGTGTAATGCTTTCTTACGTTCTTCATGCCTTCCTCTGAGAATTTTTTCCATAAATTTTCGTTATCTATAATTTTATTTATTGCATCAGAAATGTTTTTACTGTCCGATACGTCAACGAGAATTCCGCTTTTACAATTTTTAAGTATATCTCTTGGTCCGCCATCATCTGTTGCAACTACCGGAACACCGCATGCGGCAGCTTCAATTAAAGTTAATCCGAAAGGTTCGGTTAAAGCTGCATTCACAAAAACCCCTCCTGTATCTGCTGTAATTCTGTAAAGCTCGGGAACCTCAGTATGTGTATCGTGTTTTTTGGGGATTGCCATTTTTCCGTAAAGATTGTATTTGTCCATTAATAATAGAATATCGGTAAGCACTTCTCTTTCATTGTCAGGCATTTCCTGAATATCTTCCCGTATCCCCGCAAAGATTGCAAGGTTAGCTTTTCTCTGAAGCTCTTTGTCTTCTCCGAAAGCTTTAATTAATCCGGTAATGTTTTTTCTTTTATCGGGTCTGCAGACCGTAAGGATTAAGGGTTTTTCTATGTGCACAAAAAACTTCAGCATCTTATCGCTGATTACCTGAAGTAGTTTTGCCGTTTTTTCCTCAAGAGGAATTCTTGAGTTATACGGATAGAATCTTTCAAGGTCCACTCCCGGTGGAATTACCCTGAACTTCCCTTCAGTTGTATTCTGATAATCTCCGTACTGGTTTTCAATTTCCTGATTAGTACTTGTTATTATCCTGTTTGAAAAATGAATAATATTCTCTTCAATGTTGATTCTGTGGCTGAGTTTATATTTCTTCTCAATATCGTCGGGATCCATTCCGTCACTTAAAAGCTTTCGCAGCTTATCTCTTCCCAAAGAATGTCCTGTATGAATAAATGGAATTCCGAAAAACTGCGTGAGTTCTGTGCATACATATCCTGCATCTGCATAATGGCTGTGGATAATGTCGGGAAGTCTCCCAAAATTTTTAATGTGCTTAATGCTTTTATCAACAAATTCTTCAAGATGATCCCACAACAACTCTTTACGTATATACTTTCCTCCACCGCACCTGATACGAATTATGCTGAACTTATCATTTACTTTTTCTTCAGGAACAGAATAATCATCTGAAACTTTTTTGTCTTTTATCTGGCGAGTGACGAGTTCAACTTTTTCAACACGATCATCCTTGCTTAACATTTCTGCCAGTTCAAGAACATATTTTGTTTGTCCGCCTGTGTCAGCATCACGTCCGAGTTCAATATTGGTCCCGCGAATTAAACCGTGGATGCTATAAAGTTGAATGTAGAAACCTTTTTTGGGTTTATCGTTATTCACTGTTCATTTTCTTTTTTATTCTGGAATATACTTCATCTGTTTTCGGAAGAGCCCCTTCTATTTTGCAGATCTCACTTGCAAACTCGTTGGCAAGCCTGTTTATTTTGCTCGGCTCCCATTCTCTTAAATAACCTATGCAGAGTATCGATGCAAAAGAATCTCCGGCACCGAGTGTGTCAACGACTTCGCCTGGTATATTTCCGCAATCATCTGTTTTATCTTTACAGAATAAGGTCGAGCCATTTGCTCCTTTGGTTACAGCCAGCAATTCAATGTTAAAATTATTTATAAGATCTTCTGTGCTTGTTTCAAACGAATATTCTTTTTTGAAAATTATTTGATTGATCAGCTTTAGCTCGTCAATATTTATTTTAAGAACATTAGCTGATCTAATTGACCTGGTTATTATTTCTTCTGTATAAAAATTCTGCCGAAGATTCAGATCGCAAAAGTATTTTATCTTTTTTTTCCAAAGTTTTTGAATTGTTTTTCTGGATGCTTCATTCCTTTGTGCAAGAGAACCAAAGTAAAGGCAGTCTGTTTCTTTTTCAACAAGATTTTCTATTTCAGAAGTTCCTTCTATAAAATCGAACGCACGTCCTTCATCAATGCGAAAGGAAGGAACCTTTTTATCATCTAAAGTAACAGTTGTTACGCCCGTTGGATGAAGGTGATCAATTTGTATGTAATCTGTATTTATGCCGCTGTTTTCCAAAAAATCAGTTGCATTCTTCCCCAACACATCATTACCGACCCGGCTTATTATATTTCCATTTCCCGTCAGCTTGTAAACATGATAAAGAAAATTTAAAGGCGCACCGCCTAGGTTTTTCGTTTCAGGGTAAACATCATACAATATTTCACCAATAGCAGTTATTTTTTCCATTAATTATTCCGGCTGGTGATGGAATTTTCTTAAATTGTTCGTTGTTATATACTATATAACAATTTGAGCAAAAAAATGAAAGTTAATCAGTTAAAAGTAATACAGAATCTACCAATACATATTGATGAGGCGTGGAATTTCTTTTCCAATCCCAATAACCTTAAAGTTATAACTCCGGAATGGTTAAACTTCAAAATTAACAGCAGACTTCCCGAGAAAATGTATCCCGGGATGATTATTAATTATAAGGTGCATCCGGTGCTCGGAATTCCAACTACCTGGGTTACAGAAATCACTCACGTTAATGAACCATTTTACTTTGTCGATGAACAGAGGTTTGGTCCCTACAAAATGTGGCATCACCAACATCACTTTAAAGAAACAGAAAGCGGAGTTACGATGACAGATATTGTTAATTATGCACTCCCATTCGATCCGTTCAGCAGACCATTTAATTCTTTACTTGTTGAGAAGAAGGTGAAAGAAATCTTCATGTTCAGGGAGAAGAAACTGACTGAATTATTTACTGCTGTCATTGCCGGTACTCCCGAATTTTCGGGATGACACCGACTGTTATTTCGGCTCTGCCGGGCGGGCGGGCAGGTTGTCCGAAATCAGCACAATTACCTTTAGATTCCCCACTCGTCCCGACACAACTCGGGACTTGCGGGAATGACAGTGCTGCTTTAGAATTACTTCACGGCCGTGACAGCCATTATTTAACCAGTCATCATTTTTTCATTAACCTTCATAACGGATTTTCTTAAATTGCCGATCATTTTAACAACAACCGGAGAAGGAGATGAAAAAAATACTCCAATTAACATTTCTATTTGTTTTTATAACTACACTCTCAATGACTGCTGCAGATAATAATTCTTCGCTAGTCAAAAGCACTAATCCTTTGCTGGGAGAATTCAACGAAAAAATTTCGTTTTCAGAATTAACTCCTGAAAATATTGAAGAAGCGACTGCAATTTCAATTAAAGAAGCGAAGGAATCGCTTGAAAATCTTTACACAATTCCTAAAGAGCAGCGAACCTTTGATAACACAATGCTCGAACTGGACAACATTTACAACAACGTCGGCAAAGTGTACGGCTGTGTTTACCTCATGGGCAGCGTTCATCCTGATGACGCAGCAAGAAGCAAAGCGAATGACGGCAAAGCAGAGTTTGCGAAATTCTTCAACGAAACTCAGCTTGATGAAAATCTTTACCGTGCTGTAAAAGATTATTCTATGACAGACGAGGCAAAAACACTTACAGGTTATAAGGAAAGATTCGTGGTCAAAACTGTTGAAGATTTTGAACGCAATGGTTTTGCTCTTCCAAAAGAAAAACGAGATCAGCTGAAAGCAATCAATGATAAAATTTCCGATTTGAGTCTTCTTTTCCAGAAAAACATTGCAGAAGTAGATGATTACCTGATCGTTGATGACACAGAAATCGACGGACTACAGGAAGATTACAAAAACGCCAGAAGAACAGAAGATGGGAAATATAAAATTGATCTTTCCTATCCATCATACAGACCATTTATGCAGTACTCAAACTCAGATGAAACAAGAAAAGAACTTTACAGCATGTTTCTTAATAGGGCTTCAAAAGAAAATCCGGAGATATTAATTAAGGTGTTAATGCTGCGAAAAGAAATGGCTGAACTTCTGGGATATGAAACTTATGCAGATTACAGAGTCGCTGACAGGATGGCTAAAGAGCCTCAGAATGTGTGGGAATTTGAGAACAACCTCATCGACAAACTCAAAGAAAAAGCACAAATCGATTACGATGAATTGTTGACTGTTAAAAGAGCAAAGCTTGGTGATGAAACGGTAGATGTAATTCAGCCGTGGGAATCATCATACTACAATAACATTTTGCTTAAAGAAAAATATGATCTCGATCAAAATCTTGTTAAAGAATATTTTGAAACAAATAATGTTATTGATGGCTTCTTTAAAATAACACAGCATCTTTTTGGTGTTGAGTACGAAGAAGTTAAGGATCCTTCTGTCTGGCATAAAGATGTAAGGTTGTTTAATGTTAAGCAGGATGGAAAAGTTATCTCTAGATTTTATGTTGATCTTTACCCGAGAGCAAATAAATATTCGCACGCTGCTTGCTTCCCGATGATCGGAGGAAAGGTAACAGAAAATGGTTATCAGATGCCTGTTGCAACTTTGGTCTGCAACTTTCCGGAACCGACAGATGACATGCCCTCGCTGCTGACAAAGAATGAAGTAGAAACATTTTTCCACGAGTTCGGCCACGTTCTTCATAACGTGTTAACAAAAACAGAGCTTTCATCTCACTCGGGCACTTCTGTTGCGCGTGATTTTGTTGAGGCGCCTTCGCAGTTCCTGGAAAACTGGACATGGGATTACGATGCTCTGAAACTTTTTGCAAAACATTACAAAACCGGAGAAATCCTTCCACAGGATTTATTTGATAAGATGGTTACCTCAAAAAATGTTGGATCAGGACTTGCAAATACACAGCAGGTATTTTATGGTTTAATTGATTTTACTCTTCACGATAAATACGATCCGACAAGCAGTAAAACAACAACTGAAGTGTTAAAAGAATTGCAGAATGATGTTACTCTCTATCCATATCTTGAAGGGACACATATGCAGGCTTCATTCGGACATTTGATGGGATATGCTGCAGGATATTATGGCTACCTCTGGGCATTAGTCTATGCGCAGGATATGTTCTCTGTTTTCGAAAAGAACGGTGTAATGGATGTTAATACCGGATTGAAATACAGGGATATTATTCTTGCAAACGGCGGTTCAAGAGATGAATTGAAAATGGTGGTAGAATTTCTCGGAAGAGAACCAAAGCAGGAAGCTTTCTTCAGATCAATCGGGCTTGAAACAATTAAGGGTGATGTAGAAATAAACTGATCTGATTTAGATAGAGGAGTATAGAAAGGCGAACTTAAACGTTCGCCTTTCCTTTCTTGAAAAAGAAATTTTACTTCACTTCATTATCTTCGTGCATATGACCTTCGTGACCTTCCATTTTTCCTTCTTCCATCTTCTGCATTTCCATCCAGGGGTTAACGTCTGTATTCCAGGTTTCAACTTTTACTTTCATTGAGCCCTCATCCTGCATTTCCCAGATTGTCATATACTTTCCGTGATCACTCCATGGCTGGTTACCCATTGCAGGAATTTTCATAGTAATGTTATACGTCCCAATATCAACAACCAGATCGCCGGATTGGATTATATCAGTAACTGTTGATTTAAATTCGAGCATCTCCATTCCTGATTCCATCATTTCCTGAGATGCTTTTTTGCATTCTTCCATTCCTTTCATCATCGGCTGATAGCTTGGCATTGAAATAACATCTTCTGCATAATACTCCCACATTGCATCTTCATCTCCGGCGAGCATCAGTTCAGCAAGCTTATTGTTCATAGATTGTACTTTCTCTTTTAACTCGGCATTATCCTGCGAGTAAACAAAAGTAGAAATCAGAAATAATGAAAGAAGAACAGACAAAAGGGTTTTCATAAACGCCTCCAAAATAATTGTTGATAGAAATAGTTTATAAGCGGATGGCAAAAGATGATAAATTGCTTGCTATAAGTCAACTATCTCACATCAAAATTTTCGACGTTTTTTCTCCTTATGTCACTTTAGCTTTTTAACGCTCACTATTTAGTATTACTCATCAAACAGGAACCTCAAAATGACCCAAACGAGAGAAAAAATAAAGGAAATGGAAGTTATGGTTGCTGACGTAATCCAGGAAGCGCCGGATACAGCAACTTTAATATTATTTACTGGCAATGACAAGCTTAATTATGAACCGGGACATTTCTTAACTATCTCCCCACATCAGTTCCCTTCGCTGGAAAGATGGGTAAACTTTTTCGAAGATCAGAAAGGCAAGAAAGAACCGCCGAGAGCTTATTCACTTTCTAGTTCGCCTGATGAAAAATACCTGGCAATTACAGTTAAAGAAGAAAGATACATTACCGGAGTTACTCCATTCCCTCCGCTCTTATCTCCGATACTGGCAAGAAGAACTTATCCTGGACAAAAAATGGTAATAACTGGTTTTACAGGACCGTTTACTTTTAATGAAAATACAAGAAGAGAGTCAGGGCATATTCTGCATATTTGTGCAGGAAGTGGAATTGTTCCTGCGTACAGCATTATAAAATATGATCTTAGATATTTTTCCAAACATCAGCACACACTTATTTACAGCAATAAAAATTTGTCTGATGTAATTTTCTTTCATCAATTAAAAAAGCTTGAGGAAGAATTTCCCGATAGATTTAAGGTGATTCACACATTAACGAGAGAATCTGACAACTCATTATTTAACGGAAAGATCAGAAACGGAAGAGTATCGAAAGAAATAATTTCAGAATGTATTGTTGAGCCTTCAGGCACCGGTGTTTTTGTTTGCGGTCCTGACCATACAGTTCATTTTAAAAAAGCTGCTAAGGAAAGAGGAGAAGAACTGAAGCCTTCATTTATGGGAAGCGTTCTTTCTCATCTGGATGAGATTGGCATACCAAAGAATAAAATAAAAAGAGAAAGCTACGGTTGAAATTGATATTAAAAAATTACAAGATTGTAATACAGAAAGATTAAATCCATAACCAGCTAATCTTTCAATCTTTAAATATTTCAATCATTTAATTGGTTTAACATTATGAGCAAAGAAAAATCTGAAGTCGGTTCCATCACCTGGTTTGATTTAACCGTGCCAGATGCAGAAAAAGTAAAAGATTTTTACAGTAAAGTTGTAGGGTGGAAATCTGCACCTGTATCGATGGGTGATTACGATGACTTCAATATGAATTCTCCGGAAAACGGAAAAACAAATGCTGGTATTTGTCATAAGCGTGGCACCAATGCTCAGCTTCCATCACAATGGCTGATTTACATTACAGTAAATAGTGCTGATGAAAGTGCAAAGCTGTGTGAAGAAAATGGTGGCAAAGTTCTGGTCAAACCAAAAGAAATGGGCGGTTACGGAAGATATTGTGTTATTGAAGATCCTGCTGGTGCAGTCTGTGCATTGTTTGAGCCTGTGTAATAGAATTGATTTGTCATTCTGGCGAATCCCGCCTCAGTGGGATGAGTCCAGAATCTGAGAACAATTTTGAATTAAGATTCCCGACGCGTCCCGACACAAGTCGGGACTTGCGGGAATGACATGAAAATTTTAATGCTGATGACCACCGGGACCATGAACATGTCCATGCTGTGTCTCCTCTGGAGTTGCATCTCTTTTATCAATCAGCTCAACCTGAAACTCAAGATCTTTACCCGCAAGCGGGTGATTGAAATCTACCGTTACATCTTTCTCTTTAACTTCTGTAATAACAAAAGGCATCTGCTTTCCGTCGGGAGAATTGGCAACATATCTTGTTCCCACATTGAGTTCTGCACCCTCCGGGAACTGTTCCTTTTTTACAGTCTGAATAGCCTCATTGCTGTATTCGCCGTAAGCTTCTGGTGCGGGAATTTTAACTTCCTTTTTGCTTCCGATAATCATTTCGTCCAGAGCCTCTTCAAGTTTTGGTAAAATCTGGTTTGATCCTTTCAGAAAAGATAATGGTTCTTTCTCATTCGTTGAATCCAGAATATTTCCAGATTCATCTTTAAGTGTATAATTGAATGTAATCACTTTGGGCATATCTAAAGACATTACGCCTCCTCTTATTAATTATTGATATTACTTTTACATAATACCAATTCCTGAAAAAAATGCCAATTCAATTAAGCATCTAATTAACAAATTGTGATTCATATCGTTCTAATCACAGAAGCTGATTTAGTCTGAAGTTTAGTCTTACCGTCGTTCCCGGTTCAAACACTCTGTTGCCTGAGGCAAACGGATCTCTTAGATAAGAAAGGTGCTGATAATATAGTACGTTTGTAATATTCTCAAACTCCAGAGAGATGAGAAACGATCCGGCATTATATACGGCTCCGATATCAAGCTTGTTCCAGGCTGGTGTTGTTGATTCATTTAACGATTCATCAACTCTAATCTGAGCATCATTATAAGTATGTTTCAGGTAAACAAGTATATCGTAAAACGATGGCGAAGTAAGCTTCGTTGAAATACTTAACGGCTGAATTTCAGACAGCGGTGAATCGTTAGTTGTGTTCTGTGCATAAGTATAAGATGCGTTCATCTGGATAAACTTCCATTCAAAGTTGAAGTTTAGTCCCAGTAAGTATGCATCAACGTTTTCATAAGTCGTGTATGGCTTTGAACCGACTGATGTGTTTGTAAGATTAACATAATCCCAGACATGTGTGGCAAATGTTTCCAGTCTAATTTGATGATAATTTACCGATACTCTCATTGTGCCTCTTACTGGTTGATCTAAGTTTGGGTTACCCGACCAGTTTGGATTCATCATTGGTCTTTGAACCGCGATAAACAAGTACTCTGTCTCAGGTGCTTCAGAACCTGTTTCAACAAGGGTGGCAAACCCCCAATCATCATTTAATATAGTTGAATAGCCAGCACTTAATCCAAAGACAGGAAATAATCTGTTCTCTTTTGCATCAGTATATAAAGATTTATAAAAATCCATTCTCTCATTTTCACCAACTGTTTGATACGACAGTCCGGCTTTTCCCGAAAGAGTTACTTTATCAAAGTTAAATGACTTGTTCAAAGCGCCGTAAAGGTGATTAACATTCGGCATCATATTATTCATCAAGGTCATAGTTGGCATGACTATAGTGTTGTCAAGATTCCAGTTTCTGAAAAACACATCATAAAAATCTCCAACTGCACCAACCGTTAAATTTTTACCAATGCTTTCCATAAACATTGTCGACTGACGCAAATCATTATTCATAACGTGCCGTGTATAATTGAAATAAATTTTATTTCCGGAATAGCTTATATGTGAATTAAAAACTTTGTTATCTCTCTCGTCCATTTTTAAATAAGGAAAAGAAACGTTTTCTGTATAAGTGAACATGGCTCCGTATTTCCAGAGAGATGTTGTGCCGTTAAATGTTGCCTCGGCAAGTTTGTATCGGAAGTTGTCTTCATAATATCTTCCCTTACTAATCGTTCTTTAGCTAATAATGCGCCCCTTTGATACTCATCTCTTTGAGGAGAAGATATTGGTCCATCTTTAAAAAGAAAAATTGTATCAATTTTTTTATCATCTCCAATATCATCATAGGTAGCCATTGCTAATTCAAAGAACCAATCACTAAGTATTTCTGCAATAATTTTTTCACCGCGATGAGTATCAATTGAACTTTTATATAAGATCCTGCCGAAATTATCGCATACAGCGGCATAAGCTGCAGCCTCCTTTCGAGTCTCCGGATTTCGCGAAACATCAAACCCCATAAAATAATTATTGTGATTAGG
>Ga0209536_100015524_pt1 | contig 10871 bp, 9 predicted proteins | sample DeeMarSeWOR28_12_FD_187461 | JGI IMG/M metagenome (GOLD analysis project Ga0209536, IMG submission 187461) | Marine sediment microbial communities from White Oak River estuary, North Carolina - WOR-2-8_12 (SPAdes) (version 2) | ecosystem: Environmental > Aquatic > Marine > Intertidal zone >... | reverse complement strand
TCGGCGTCTGGGCGGCCCTGCACAAGGGCGAACGGGTGGACTACGTCGTCAACCTGTTCGCCTTCGCCGGGATCAGCGTGCCGTCCTTCTGGATCGCGATCGTGCTGATCCTCGTCTTCGCCGTCTACGTCCCGATCTTCCCGGCAGGCGGGACGAGCAGCATCAGCTTCGACATGACGCCCTGGGAGTCGTTCGTCGACAGGGCGCGCCACCTCGTGCTGCCCGTGCTGTCGCTGTCGTTCCTGTCGATCGGCACCTACGTGCGCTACACGCGGGCGGCGATGATCGAGGCGATGTCGAACGACTACATCCGCACTGCCCGCGCGAAGGGCCTTTCCAGGGACCGGATATTGATCATGCACGGCTTCCGCAACGCCCTGATCCCGCTGATCACGATCGTGGCGCTGAGCTTCTCCACGCTGTTCTCGGGGGCGATCATCACCGAGACGGTGTTCGCCTACGACGGCGTGGGGCGGCTGGTGTTCCTGTCGATCCAGAGGAACGACTTCAACGTGGCGATGGTCGCGTTCATGATCTCCGTCTCCATGGTGCTGGTGATGAACCTCGTCGCCGACCTGCTGTACGGGGTCGCGGACCCGAGGATCACCTACTCATGAGTGCCGACGCGCTCGAGGTCGACCGCGCCCTGCGGGAGAAGCAGCTGGAGGCGCGACCGATGTGGCGGATCGTGCTCGGCCAGTTCGTCGAGCACCGGATGGCCGTGGTGGGCGTGCTCGTCATCGCCTTCTTCCTGTTGGTCGCCCTGTTCGCGCCCGTCATCGCCCGGGTGACCGGGCTCGACCCGAGCCGCCAGAACGTACTGGCCCGCTACCAGCCGCTCGCCTCGTGGGAGGACGCCTCGCCGTACGAGCGCGAGGTCCGGATCGAGCGGTTCGAGCGGGAGGCGGACCGCGCGGCGCTCGCGTCCTACCTCCAGGGCGCCGGACTCGTCGGGCCGGACGTCCCGCAGGACGAGCTGTTCTACGCGCTGGTCGGCAGCCAGCGTCCCGGCGAGCTGCTGGGCCTGCTGCGGACGGCGCCCGTGCCGGAGGATCCGCAACTGCGCCGGGGCCTCGCGGAGCTCGAGGATCTCGTCGCGGGTCTGCGCGGCTTTCACCTGCTCGGTACGGACGAGCTCGGGCGGGACGTGTTCATCCGGCTGGTCTACGGGACCCGCGTGTCGATCAGCGTGGGCCTGCTGGTCGCGTTGATGTCGGGGCTGATCGGCCTGGTGATCGGCAGCCTGGCGGGTTACTACGGCGGCCGTGTCGACTCGATCCTGATGCGCGTCACCGACGCGCTGCTGTCGCTGCCGATCCTGGTCGTACTGATCGTCGTCTCGGCGATCGACCTGGGCAAGGTGCTCGGCGGCACGCCGCTCTCGTTCGTCGTCGATCACCAGTACGAGAGCGTCATCAAGATGGTGATCATCCTGTGCGCCTTTTCCTGGATGCAGGCGGCGCGGCTCGTGCGCGGCAGCATCCTGTCCATCAAGGAGCAGGAGTTCGTGCTGGCGGCCCGGGTGCTGGGCGCGCGCGACCGGACCATCATCGTCTCGCACATCGTCCCGAACGTGATCGCGCCGCTGCTGGTCGCCGTCACGCTGGGCATCGGCAACGCCATCCTCTTCGAGGCGGCCCTCAGCTTCCTCGGGCTCGGCATCCAGCCGCCGACGCCGAGCTGGGGCAACATGCTGCACAACGCCCAGGACATGGTGCAGCACGCGCCGATGCTGGCGGTGCTGCCGGGGCTGCTGATCCTGCTGACGGTGATCAGCTTCAACTACGTGGGAGACGGGGTCCGCGACGCAGTGGACCCGAAGGCGATCCGGCGGTGACGGGGCCTGCTACTTGAAGATGGCCAGCCAGGCGACCAGGCCGACGAGCAGCCACAGCGCCACCTGGACGCCGAAGCGCAGCGAGCGGAGCTCGTCTACCTGCCGGGAGACGAGCGACTGGATCTCCTCGATTCGCGGGTCGGGCGGCGGGGGCGTGAACACCGGGGGCTCGGTCCGCGACTCGGGTCGTTGATGCTCCTGTGACGTCGCAGGCTCGATGTCGTAGCTGAAGTCCACCCAGCCCACGTGGAGCGCGCGCTGCGTCTGGTTGTCCCAGTTCAGGACGGAGCCGCCCGGGTCCCAGCCGGCCGTGATGCCCGGCTTGGCGGGGAAGACACGGACGTGGGGCAACCGGCCGTCGAGGGCGTTGCGGGCGATCGTGGCGTAGGTCGCCGTCGAGACGTAGACGGTGGCCATGTAGGACTGGTGGCCCGAAGTCACCGGGTCGTCGCTGCGCTGGAGCCACACGAGCCGCCCGTGAGCGACCTTGCCGTCGCGGTGCTTGCTCGCGCCGTGGGGCAGGGTTCCCACGGTCACCGACAGCGTGCCGACGAGGTGGCCGAGCTCGCCGCCGGTCGACAGCCGCACGGTCGGCCCGCCCGAGAGCCGCACGCGCCAGCTGACCGTGGGGCAGCCGTGACTGACGAGCGGCTTGTCCTCGCGGTGCTCGCCTTCGGGCACCAGCGTGCACTGCGCGCCCATCGGCAGCGGCTCGAAGCGGATCCAGGTCGCCTCGGACGGGTCTTTCGGCCGGGCTCCAGGCACCGGCCGTGCAGCCTGGGCGGTCGCGGTCATGGCTCCCGACATTAGGAGATATGGCAAGTCGGTGTCGTGTGATGCGTCGCAGTTTCCGCGGCCGCGAGCGCCGTCGCGGGAACCCGCCCCGTCAGCCTGTGTGTCCGGCACTCCTCTCCTCGGCGACCTGCAGCAGGACGGCCTCCAGGAGCGCCGCGCGCGGGAAAGGGACAGGGTCCTGCCGCGCCGCGAGCCGGTGGTGGGCAGACTCCACGTCGAGGGTCGCGGCCCAGTGGTCGGCGTCGAGGTAGGCGAGCAGCGTCGACCCCGGGATCAGCGCGTCGCGGGCCAGCAGCTGGCCGTCGTTGTATCGGTCGTGGCGCAGCAGCTGCTCCCAGGTCGGGACGAGCGCGGCGGCCACGCGCGGACGCGTGGTGAAGGCGGCGATGGAAAAGTATCTGACCGTCCCGGGCAGCGCGTGCTGCGCGAGCCAGTCGCGCCGCGTCTCCACGCGGAGACTGTCCACGACCCCGCCGTCGCCCGGCGGGCAGTCGGCTTCCGGTATCCGGGAAAGCAGCAGGTCGTAGAAGGCGTCGACCTCGTCCGCGAGCGGCGAGCCGCCGATGGCACCGGCGATGCTGACCACGCTGTCGACGCGGGCCGCCAGGTCGGGGTAGCGGACCAGGAACTCGAGGATGTCGGTGGCGCCCTTCGAGTAGCCGATCAGCACGACCGGCCCCTCCTCCTCGGGCGGCGCACTGGCGAGCCGCTCCGCGATCTGGCCTGCGTTGTGCGCCGAGCCGGAGCGTCCGCTGACGACGATCGTCGCTATGCGGTAGCCCGACGCCTCGAGGGCGGGAACGGCGCCGTGGAAAGGCTTCGCCTCGTCGCCCAGGCAGTCGCTGAATGCGCCGGTGACGAGGTAGACCTGAGGCCGCAGGTCGGCAGGCGGCAACGGCCGGGGCGCGGCGGGCGTCTCGCCGTCCAAGCGCCACAGCCACTCGGCGCAGTCGGGCGAGGGCATGGTGTCCGCCGATTGCGCCCGGAGGACCCCGCAGAAGATCTCCCGGAACCGCGCGCGGCCATCGACGACGCCTTCTTCGTCCCGCATCGCCTCGTGCGGCGCCGGTCCGGCGAGCAGGTCGGTCCTCGTCGGCAGCGACGCGCAACCGGCAAGAAGCGCTGACCCGAGCAGGGCGGCCGCGAAGCCGGCTCGGCCGCGGGTCACGGCGGCGGGGCGGGAGCCGACGGGTCGATGGGCCGCACGTTGCGGCGCGCCGCCTCGCTCTGACCCTCCGCGATCGGCGGCGCGGACTCCTCCCACATCAGGCTGCGGATCCGGTCGGCCGGGACGGGCTCGGTCGGCAGGATCACGACCAGGCGCATGCCGTCGCTGATGTACGGGTCGCCAGTCAGGTTGTATCGAGGCGCCTCGGCGGTGGCCGCCGCGCTGCCCTTGACGAATCCGAACCGGTCGATCAGGCCCGCCGCGATCAGGCTGTGCAGCAGGTACTCGCGCGTCGTGTCCACCTCCGGGTCGATGATGTGGGTCGTCAGCGTCGGGGATTTCGGCGTGACCTTGATGCCGATGTCCCGGCTGATCTGCCCGACCCACACGGAGCAACCGTCGAATCGGAATGGCGCCAGCCAGAGGCGCATGTGGTTGCGCTGCGCGATCGACGTCCGCGCCCGCTGCAGTGCGATGTCCTGCTTGCGCCCGAACAGGTACAGGCTGCTCACCGGCGCAACGGGGTAGGCGTCGCCGCTGACGGCAGCCCCGATCTCTCGCCGGATGGTTCGCAGGTCGATCCGATGCGTGAACGACCACCCGGATCGTGACAGGCCATCGAGCACATCGGACGCCTCGCCGACGAGCACGATGTTGAGCGGGTCGCCATCATGCTCGCCGTCGGCATCCTTGGCACAACAGGGCAGGCGCTCGAGCTCCGCACGAAACTCCTCGACCGTCAGCTCGAGGAGCAACTGTCCCGGGTAGGTCTTTTCCGAGTCGAGGCGCTCGTAGTCGAAGTCGCCGTCAGGCAACGGGACGGCGAAGTCGAAGCGCAGCTCGCGCGGGCGTGAGCCGCGCTCCTGGCCCGCGGCCTCCTCGCGGTAGGCGTCGCTCTGCAGGCGAATGTCGACGTAGCGTCCGCCCTCGTGCCTGGGCAGGTAGACGAAGCCCTGGGTCACGTGGCCGGGCAGGAGCAGGGCCCGCACTTCCTCGTCGCGCAAGTGCTGCCTGAGCCTTTCCCGGTCGTCGCGGGGAATGCCGCCCTGCAGCATCAACGCCGCTTCCTCGGCGGAATAGAAGTCCGGGTCGAGCATGTTCCGGATGAACCAGAGCCGCCGGTCCGATGCGTTGCGGACGCTCATCCACAGCGCCTGCAGGTCGTGCTCGCCGAAGTCGGCACCGAAGTGCGTGCGGGCCTCCTCGTCCGTCATGATCGACACCGCTACCGTCACCTCGCCGACGGTCTTGGTGTGGAACTCCCGCAGCTCCTCGGGCGCGTCCAGCGGCCGGGGAGCGTAATTCGTGGCGCAGCCCGCCAGGGCCACGGCGGCCGAAGCCGCCAGGGCTGCGAACCAGGACGGCGATGTCGGACTATTCTTCATCACGATGGCGAGTTCGGGGCAGAGGCTCGTCGGAGGCTGCCGGGAATCGTACAGGATCCGGGCCCGGGCACGAAGTCGTGCCGCGGCAACTTACCCCGGTTGCCCGGGGGGTGGATTCCGCGGTCACATGCGGCTAATTTCCCGTGGTCGGTAACCGGTGAGGAGTTGGGCCTTTGGCTCGAGGACTGCAGGACTGTCGGGGTTCCAGGGTGGCGGCCGTCTTCGGCTATGGCCGGCTTGCGCCGGCGCCTCGGTCGCTCCGGCTGGCCGGAATGGCCGCCGCCGCATTGCTCGCCGGATGCGCGACGGCACCTCCGGTCGTCGACAGCGAGACCGCGCTCGGCGTGGAGGACTTCGTCGACGAGGCCCGGTCCACCTCGGTCCTCGGGGAACAGGCCCGTTTCATCGGCAGCCCTTACGAGGACGTGGGGCTGAGCGGGCTGTTCCCCGTGCGCGGGCCGCAGGAATGCCAGGTGGCCGTCCTCGAGGGAGGCGAGGACTCCTTCGCGGTCCGCATGCGGACGCTGAAGGCGGCGAAGAAGTCCATTCGCATCCAGGCGCTGCTGTTCAAGGGCGACGAGTCTGGGCTGCGCATCGCCGAGGTGCTCAAGCAGAAGAAGGCCGAGGGGCTCGACGTGCGCGTCATCGTCGATGCCTTCTCGAACCCATGGCTGCAGACGCAGTGGCTGTTCTTCGACCTGAAGCAGCACGGCATCGAGGTGGAAGGCTACGAGGCGCTCGCCCTGCAGTGGCTCAACGAGCTGCCGATCCCGAAACTCGTGCCGCACGCCGAGCTCGACGATCCGAACAAGCGCTTCCACGAGAAGATGTGGATCATCGACGGGGAGACGGAGGACGCCGTCGCCGTCACCGGTGGGCTCAACGTCGGCAACGAGTACTTCCGCGTCGACCCGTCGGAACCCGATTTCTATTGGCGCGACCAGGACGTGGTGCTGCGCGGGAAGGTCGTCGGGGACCTCGTGACCGCCTTCGAACGCAACTTCGAGTACTTCGTCGGCATCAAGAAGGCCAAGGGTCTCCTGAACACCAATCTCTACTGGGACGCGACGCGTGCCGTGCTCGACAGCACGGGCAAGCTGCCGGTCCACTATTCGACGGAGCCGCACCGGGTCGCCCGCGTCGCGGAGCTCGAGGCCAGGCAGCCGGCGCTCGACTACCAGCCCGCGGCCTGCCGCTTCTTCCAGAGCCGGCCGCGGTTGAAGGAGACCTACATCCAGCAGGCCTACCTCAAGCTGATCGAGCGTGCCCGTCGCGAGGTGCTGATCGCCAATGCCTATTTCGTGCCGACGCCTTCCATGATCGAGGCACTCGGCCATGCCGCAAGGCGCTGCGTCTCCGTGAGGATCATCTCCAACAGTCCCGAGACCAACGACCTGCCCGAGATCAGCATGGTGGGACGCGGCTACTACAAGCGGCTGCTTGCGATCAACGACGCCCCGGAGGTCGCCGCCTGCGACGGCCCGGAGGCCGGCGTCCGGATCTGGGAGTGGGTCGGGCAGGCGCCCGACGAGGCGGAGCGCAGCCAGGGCACGATGCACTCCAAGTTCGCGGTGATCGACGCCGAGCGCAGCCTGGTGGGCTCCTACAACCTCGACCCGCGCAGCGAGAAGCTCAACAGCGAGACGGCGATAGTGTTCGAGCAGCCGGCGCTCGCCTCGCAGCTGCGCGATTCGTTCCTGTCGCACGACCTGCGCTACAGCCGCGAGGTGACGCGGGAGCAGGCCGCCGGATTCGCGGAACCCGAGGAGGTGATCTACCAGTTCCGCAAGACGATCGGGCAGTTCTTCGAGGACAGCCTCTGAGCGGCGCCGGGCTGCGGCGGCCCCGGCTGCCGGGGCGGCCCGCTGCCCGCGCTGCGGAGCTCAGTCGCCGTAGCTGACGATTCCCCCGTTCGGCAGGAACACTGCTCCCGTGTTGCCGTCGGAGAAGCCGCTCGCCCCGGTGATCCGCGACTGCCAGGTATTGCTGCCGCCACCGGCGGCCGGGGCAGCCATGGCGCGCAGGTTCCACAGCGCCGGGCCGCCCTCCGGGCCGGCGAGCCCTTCCGCCGTGATGAAGTAGCGGCCGGGCATGATCGGCCCGGTGATCTGCTGCAGCGCGAGGACGTCATAGGCGTGCAGCTCGCGGCCGTTGACGAAAATCCCCGTGCCGCCACCGGAGGCATCGGCCTGCAGTTCGCCTCCCAGCTCGAGACCGGGCGCGATGAAGCCGAGCGTCTGGCTGCCGCGGACGCCCCACGCGCCGAGCACCCTGTCGTACCAGTAGTCGCCCGGCGGGATGCCCAGCCCGTAGAGCTCCCGGACGCGCGCCAGGTCCGCCGCACCGAGAGCCTTGCCGTTGACCACCACGACGCCGGCCCCGTCGGCGGCCGCGCCCGGTGCCGCTTCCGCGGTGGAAGGCGTGGCGGCCGGGCCAAAGACGAGCGTCTCCCGGTCCTCGGCGTATCCGGACTCGGCCAGTTCCATCAGCAGGACGCCTTGCTGCAGCGTCGCGCGGAAAGTCATCGCGATGCCGTCCATCGATCCGCTGCCCACGACCTGCTCGCCTTCGCGCCGACCGTCCAGGCGCATGGCGACCCCCTCTCCGGAGAGCATCCCGCTCACGCGGCCGTCGGCGTCCTCCCGCAGCTCGAGCTCCAGCTCGGCACCGTCGGTGCTCGCGTAGCGTCCGGAAAGGCCCTCTGCCGCACTCGCGGCCCCCGCGAGCGCAAGCCCCACGAAGATCATCGGCAGCAAGACCGCGGCGTCGCGCATGACCAGCTCCTCCTGCCGATCAGTCTAGGCCCGGGTGTCTTTGGGTGGAAGATCCCGGCGCGGTCGCGCGAGGATCTTTCTGCGGGCGATTCGGGTACCCGTCGCCGCTACAGCCCGGGATCCGCGATGTGCCCGTAGTACAGGCTCGGCAGCCACAGCGCGATCTGCGGGAAGATGATGATCAGCGTGAGTCCCAGGGTCATGATCAGCACGAACGGGATGATCGACCGGTAGATGTCGCGGATCGTGATCTCGGGCGGCGCCATGGCCCGCATCAGGAACAGGTTGTAGCCGAAGGGTGGGGTCATGTAGGCGATCTGGCAGGTCACGGTGTAGAGCACGCCGTACCAGATGGGGTTGAAGCCGAGCGAGATGATCAGCGGCACGTACAGCGGTGCCACGATGATCAGCATCGCGGTGTCGTCGAGGAACATGCCCATCAGGATGTAGGTGAGCTGCATGAGCACCAGCACCTGCCAGGGCTCGAGCCCCCACTTGTCGAGGAACAGGATCTCGATAGCCTTCACCGCGCCGAGCCCGTCGAACACGGCGCCGAAGGCCAGCGCCGCCAGGATCACCCACATGAACATGCAGCTGACCCCGAGGCTCTTCATCAGCGTGGCGCGCATGACCTCGCGGGTGATGCGGCCCTTGTACCAGGCCACCAGCGTCGCCATCAGCGCGCCGACGGCCGAGCTCTCGACCAGGCTGGTCACGCCCATCAGGAACAGTCCGGTCATCGAAAAGATGATGACCAGCGGCACGATGCCGGCCCGTAGAAGCCGGAAGCGCTCGCCCCAGGAGATCTGCTGCCGCTCCTCGAGCGGCAGCGGCGGGCCGAGATGCGGCTGCAGCTTGCAGCGGATCAGGATGTAGGCGACGAACAGGCTGGCCAGCAGCAGTCCGGGAAACACGCCCGCGAGCCAGAGCTGGCCGACGGGCTGGCGCGCGATCATCCCGTAGAGGACGAGCACGACGCTCGGCGGGATCATGATGCCGAGCGAGCTGCCGGCCTGGATGACGCCCGTCACCATGACCTTGTCGTAGTTGCGCTTGAGCAGCTCCGGCAGCGCCACGCTCGCGCCGATGGCCATGCCGGCCACCGACAGGCCGTTCATGGCCGAGATCGCAACCATCAGTAGCGTCGTACCGATGGCGAGGCCCCCGGGGAGGGGCCCGGTCCAGACGTGGAACATGCGGTACAGATCTCCGGCGATGCCGGACTCGGACAGCATGTAGCCCATGTAGATGAACATGGGCAGCGTCAGCATGGGGTACCAGTTGAGCAGAGTGATGGTGGAGGCGAAGGGCATCTCGGCCGCGCCCTTGCCCCACAGCAGCAGCGCGAAGATCGTGGCTACGAAGCCGATGGCCCCGAACACGCGCTGGCCGGTGACGAGCATCACCATCATGGTGGCGAACATCAGCAGGGCGATGAGCTCGTAGCTCACTCGATCTCCCTCCCGATGACCCGCGCGAGGTCCTTGAAGAAGACCGAGATCGCCTGCAGCAGCATCAGCCCGATGCCGACCGTCATGATCATCTTGATGGGCCACATCAGCGGGGCCCAGGCGGAGTAGTTCTTCTGGCCATACTGCAACGCGTAGGCCGTGCTCGAGAATCCGCCGCGCAGCAGGTAGATGAGGTAGAACACGAGGCAGAAGGCCGTGATCGAGTCCCAGAACGAGCGCGTGCGCGGCGCCCAGCGCTCGTAGAACACGTCCATCCTCACGTGCGACTCCATCTGCAGCGAGTAGGCGCCGCCGAGCAGGTAGTAGGCCGCCATCAGGAACTGGGCCATCTCGATGACCCACAGGAACGGGATGTTGAAGACGTAGCGCGAGACCGAGGCGAACAGCAGCACGCCCATCATCACGAACACGCCGTACATCGCGACCTTGCCGACGGCGCGGTTCATGGCGTCGACGCCGCGCACGTACGCACGGACCGGCGAGGGCATCATGCCCGGCTTCGCCGCCTGCTCCCGCTCAGCAGACATTCGCTGCCTTCACGCCTTGCCCTCCGCAGTGACCGGCGGCATCACCAGGCACGACCCGTCCCGATATCCGTCGTCGGCCGTCTCCACCGGCCCGGCCGCCGCACGGGCGGCCGGGCCGTCGGAAGGCATCGACGTCCCCGAGGCAGGACCGGACTGTCAGTACCGGTACGGAGGACCTGCCTTCTTCATCAGGTCGTTGTAATCCTTGAAGATCTGCACGACCTTCGCGCACCGCGGGCTCGTGGCGGCGATCTCGTCCCAGAACTTGAACGCCTCGGCCTCGACCGTGGCCCACTGGTCGGCGGGAATGGTCGTCAGCTTCATCTTCTCGCCCTTGACGCGCAGGTGCGCCTCGCCGCCCCAGTACCAGTACTGCCGGTAGTAGTGCGAGCTGTCCATGCACAGCTTGAAGAGCGTCTGCAGGTGCTCGGGCACCTTGTTCCAGGCCTCGGTGTTGGCGAAGTAGGAACCGATCCAGGCACCGGAGATGTTGTTGGTGAGGAAGTAGTTGGTGACGTCGGCCCAGCCGACGGTGTAGTCCTCCGTGATGCCGGACCAGGCGATGCCGTCGAGTTCGCCGGTCTGCACCGCCACCTCCACGTCGCCCCAGGGCAGCGTCACCGGCACGACGCCGAAGCGCGACAGGAACCGTCCCGCGGTCGGGAAGGTGAACACCCGGAGGCCCTTGAGGTCCGCAAGGCTGGTGATCGGCTTGACCGTATTGAAGTGGCAGGGGTCCCAGGAGCCCGAGCTCAGCCAGGTCACGCCCTCGACCTCGCCGTAGGCCTCCTGCCAGATCTCGTTGAGCCCGTACCGGCTGAACAGCGCCGGCACGTCCAGGCTGTAGCGCGTCGCGAACGGGAAGTAGCCGCCGAACACCGCGACGTCCACCGGTGCTGCGATCGAGTCGTCG
>Ga0209536_100015523_pt1 | contig 10871 bp, 7 predicted proteins | sample DeeMarSeWOR28_12_FD_187461 | JGI IMG/M metagenome (GOLD analysis project Ga0209536, IMG submission 187461) | Marine sediment microbial communities from White Oak River estuary, North Carolina - WOR-2-8_12 (SPAdes) (version 2) | ecosystem: Environmental > Aquatic > Marine > Intertidal zone >... | reverse complement strand
GACCCGATTCGATTGCCCTGATTGTCCTGCGCCTCGCCGCGCGCATTGTGCCGGTCACGAGACGTACTCGTTGGCTCGATGAGTGGACCGCGGAGTTGTGGCACGAGCGCGAGTACTTACAGAGTCTCTCGGATCGTCGAATGATCGGGTTGTACCTCTTCAGAGCCGCACTCGGCTCGTTCAACGACGCACGTGCCGTCCGCCGCATCGAAAGAATTGCCAGCGGTCGAGCCGTACCAACAATACACCCAACGGATCGAATCATGAATTGGGTAAGAGAAGCCACTCACGCGCTGCGCGGTCTGCGCCGCAACCTCGGATTCACCCTCGTCGCAATCACGACGCTCGGACTCGGCATCGGCGCGGTCACCGCGATCTTCAGCGTGGTGAACGCGGTCTTGATACAGCCTCTACCATATCCCGGCTCAGACCGGCTGGTGGTGTTGGGACACGAAGCACCCGGCCTCGGTAGTACGGGACGCTGGGGTATCTCGGTCGCGAACCATTTCTACTACCGCGAGAATGTCGCCGCCTTTGAAGAGTTGGGCACATATAGACCGTACTCCGCTTCCCTGACAGGAACCGGGCACGCGGAGTTGGTGCACGGCGTTGGAGTCAGCAGGAGCCTGCTCGACATGTTGGGAGCACGCACAGTCATCGGCCGGACATTTACCCTGGAAGACGACGTGCCCGATGCGCCGTGGACCACAATTCTGGGCCACGAGCTGTGGGTGCAGAAATTTGGCAGTGACCCGAACGTCATTGGATCGACCGTCGAGGTCAGCGGCTACGATCGCACGATCATTGGAGTCATGGCTCCCGGCTTCCATCTGCCGACCTGGAAAGTCGACCTTTGGACGCCACTGCAGTTGCCGCCCACGGCTACGCCTCGAAACGAACACACTTGGCTCGCCATGGCCCGCCTCAAGGAGGGAGTAACAGTCAACGACGCGCGGCGGGAGTTGCAGCAACACGTAGGACGATTTGCCGAGCTGTTCCCCACCGCCTATAGCGAGAACTTCCTAGAATCAGCGCGATTCGCTGCAGTAGTGGAGCCTCTGCACGACGACACCGTGGGCGACGTGAGCGGCGTGTTGTGGATCTTACTGGGATCGGTATCGTTGGTGTTGTTGATCGCGTGCGCCAACGTGGCCAATCTCTTCCTGGTCCGTGCGGAGGGGCGGCGGCGTGAGATTGCGCTACGTGAAGCCATAGGTGGCAGTCGCACTGCCATCGCCAAGTTCTTCCTGACAGAGAGTGTGGCTCTTGCACTTGCCGGGGGCTTGATCGGAGTCGCACTCGCTTCCGCCGGCATCAGCAGTCTGCTATCGATCGCTCCCGAATCACTGCCGCGTTTGGAAGAAGTCACGATAGACGGCCCCACGTTTCTGTTCGCGGCAGCAGTATCGGTAACGACTGGCTTGATCTTCGGCTGCCTTCCCCTCATCCACTTCGGTCGGTTGGATCTGATGAGCGCGCTGCAAGAGGGTGGACGCAGCATTGGTGGTGGCTCACGCAACGCCGCCCGCAAGACGCTGGTGGTAGTGCAGGTAGCAATGGCGCTGATGGTTCTGGTAGGTGCCGGGTTGATGATGCGGAGCTTTCAGACGCTGCGATCGACAGATCCCGGATTCGCACCCCAAGGGGTAGTGGCCTTCAATGTCTCACTGCCGGTAGCCCGATATCCGTATCACGACGACAACTATGCATTCTATCGTGAGCTACTCGAGCGCCTGGAGGCGATTCCGGGCGTCGAGCAACTGGGCGGCGTTGTGAACGGGCTGCCGTTGGAGGGGCGGTTTGGCTGCTACGGCTTGTCGGTGGAGAACAGACCAGACGAGTCAGGAGAGAGACCCTGCGTTCCGGTACGCTTCACGGCACCAGGCTATTTCGAAACCATGGGTATTCCCATCGTTGCGGGCAGAGGTTTCGAGCGCCGGGACAATGACATACCCACAGGAGCCGTGGTAGTGAGCGAGACTCTGGCACGGCAGCTATGGCCCAATGAAGACCCGTTGGGAAAGGGCGTGAAGATATCCGGGCCGCAGGCACCATGGTACCGCGTCGTCGGTGTGGCGGGTGACGTGCGCGAGTACGGCTTGGAAGAGCCGCCACCGGAGACTGCATACTTCGCGCTCCAGCCGCTCGAAGGACCAAAGTGGGCACCACTGCGTAGCATCACCTTGGTGCTGCGCACGGGGACGATGGACCCTACGACCGTGATTCCGACCGCCCGCAGCATCGTCGCCGAGTTGGATAGCAACGTACCGGTATCGCATGTACGAACGCTGTCACAGGTGTTCAACAAAGCGATGGCACAAACCACACTGGCAGTGCTGTTGATTGGCATCGCTGCGGCAGTGGCACTCCTCATTGGAACGGTCGGCATCTACGGACTGATCTCCTATGTGGTCAGCCAACGGACAACCGAGGTCGGCATTCGTATGGCGATGGGCGCGCAAGTAAGAGCGGTGAGCGGCATGGTGTTGCGGCAATCGCTCAAGCTCGTGGCTGTCGGTGTCGTAGTCGGCCTGGCGGGATCGTTGGCGCTGCAGCGTGTGCTGGGCTCGATTCTATACGGTGTCAGCCCGACGGACTTGCTGACACTCTCCGGCGCCACTGCTCTGCTCCTGGGAGTTGCGGTGGCTGCGAGCTATCTGCCGGCTCGCCGAGCTGCCAAGGTAGATCCGATGGTAGCGTTGCGTTCGGAGTAGCGGCGGCCACGGACTATACGGTCACGGATTAGACGGCCACGGATTCTCTCGGGACGCGTCATGGCTTCCGATCAACGAGATCGAGATCATTGTGGACAGTTGCTGCGGATAGAAACGATCGCGGATATCAACGGGCAGGGATCGAGATACTCGGGCGATCACTGCTCGGGGATCGTTGGGTTGCCCGGCTGCGCTATTCAGCGTTCCGACATCACTGTTCACCCGAGTTTTGCAGCAAATTCCGTGCTCTCTGCACGTTCGACTCGACAGGGAGACGTCGCAATGCCGGGCCGAGCGGTTGGACAGCTCCAATTCCGTGCGGCACTTCGGTTGGGTGAAAGGAAATCCCTTCTATGGGCTAGGCTGTCAGGCCGCACTCCCCCATCACGTCGAAAGCCAAGGGAATGACGACCGGGGTCCGGGACATCCACAGCCCCGGGTTGGTCCATGGATCGGGATGGGCGGTGCTTGAGCTTCGGTCTCTCGATTGTTATCCGGACAACGTCAGGCAATATCGAACATAACCGTGCCACGTAGGATTGGGAGCTGTAATCCACCAGCCAGCCTACCGGGAGTTGGCACACCACTGGCACTCAAGCACGAAACAACGGCCTTCAACGTACGGCCGCGTGGGGACCATAGCACGGTCACGTACGAGGTTGGGAGCAGCGGCCTGTCCGCTGGACAGGGGCCGTCCGTGACGGCATACTGGCGGTGAGGGACACCGATTCCTTACCGGTCCTCACAGCGCAAGTTGCTGTGCCGGGGAACGCGGTGAAGAACAGGGAACTTCGTGCGTGGTGCAGCCAGCGCTTGATCCTCCTGAGCGCAGGGCGGAAGCATCTGCCTGACTTCCGGCCCCGAACAGGAGGCCACCATGCCGCTTCGATTCCGCAACCGCCTCCCGGGGGCCAACCGTGCTTTGGCACTATTGGCAGTCCTGCTGAAGGAGTGAGGAACACTGCCGCCATGATTCGAACGCCACGGGACCTTCGACTGCTACTCACTCTGCTCGCCGTCACGGTGTCGTTCGTGCAAGGCACCGCTGCACAAGCGGACACATCCTCCTTTGCCTGGCCAGAAGGCAAACGCGGCGCCGTTAGTTTGAGCTTCGACGATGCACGTCTGAGTCAGATCGATGCCGGTATGGCGCTGCTGGACCGCCACGGAGTCAAGGCCACATTCTATGTCTTGCCGCAGGCGGTCGAGCAGCGGATGGGCGGTTGGAAACAGGCGATCGCAGCGGGCCATGAGATCGGCAACCACTCACTCAATCATCCCTGTTCGGCCAACTTTCCGTGGGCTAGGCATAAAGCACTCGAGAGCTATTCCCTGGAGCAAATGCGGAGCGAAATCACCGAGGCCAACCGGCGACTCGAGGAACTCCTCGGTGTTACTCCGAGCGTATTTGCGTATCCGTGCGGTCAGAAGTTCGTTGGCCGAGGTCGGGGGACGCAGAGCTACGTTCCCCTCATTGCTGAACTGTTCATCGCGGGTCGGAGCTGGCTGGACGAATCACCCAACGACCCGGTCTATTGTGACCTTGCCAAATTGACGGGCGTGGAAATGGACGGCAAGGACTTCGAGGACGTGCGCCCCCTGCTGGAACGAGTAAAGGAAACGGGCCAGTGGCTCGTGCTAGCGGGTCACGAGATGGGGCCAACTGGGATACAGACCACTCGGGCGAACATGCTGGAAGAGTTGATCGCCTATGCACAGGACCCGGCAAACGAACTCTGGATCGCGCCTGTGGGAACCGTTGCGAGATACGTAGCCAAGCAGGGGGGCTGCCGCTAGCGGCACGGCAAGGGGGGATATCCCCGTGTAGCATCGCCGCAAAGATGCTGCGGCGCGCCGAAGAGGCTAACCTTAAACATGGGCTGGCGATTCCTGCCTGAGGAGGTGAAACGTGGCCTGCCCGAGCATCGCATTCTCAACTAGACCTACCCTTATTCGCTTCATCTACTACAAGCTTCTGACCCTCGTCCCGGTTTCTGCCGCCATCACCGCGATGTTCCGGCAAAGCGATTCCCTCATCTGGCCAATTCTCTATGTGGCCGCATGCCTGACGCATGCGGGCATCATGAACCACGCGAAATGCCCGCACTGTCCCTACTACAAGATGGGAGCACGCACATTCTCCTGCTTCATCTGGTGGGGTACACCAAAGCTCTGGGCGGATCGCGAGGGGCCTGAGCCGACCTGGGTGGGGAAGTATGCGACCTTCGGCATGGCAGTAGCCGGCGGTCGATCGCTGCCGCCCGGCGCAAGAGCCGCGGGAGGGGTCTGTTGTGAGTGCTCTGAAGGCGCGGACAACATGAGCGTCGGTACGGTGGCCGGCAAGAGTGGCGGGGATGCAACAGGATGGCCCTCCGCACCCTTCCGCCCAACAACCAGATTAGGAGATTAGAAGGGAAGGAGTAGGGCCGCGGAGTAGCGCGCACGAGGGCGGATTGACGCGGAGGGGGGCCAGATGCTTCGCCCCCCCTTTCATTTTCACCACCTCGATTTCTGCTAGCGCGACCGCAGCCAGGAGTCGATCATGTCCAGGCCGGGGCTGTAGGTGAGCCGCACGAGTCCAGTGCCATCAGCCTGCATCACGTAGATCTCGCCATCGCCATCGCGGTGGCTGGTGAACCCGAGCTGCCGCCCGTCAGGCGACCACACCGGAAAGCGATCGTCCGCCGGATGATCCGTGAGGCGCACCTCGTTGCTGCCGTCCGCATTGACGAGGTAGACGTCAGCGTTGCCGAAATCGTTTGCCTCGAACGCGATTCTCGAGCCGTCGGGTGACCAGACCACCCGGCCGATCTCGAACGCCTCGTTGTTGGTGAGCTGCACCAGGGACGACCCGTCCACACTCATGACATAAACCTCTCGGCTCCAGCCGCGCGACGACGCGAACGCGATCTTGGAACCGTCGGGCGACCAGGCCCCGCCTATGTCCTCTCCCGGATTGCGGGTCAGGCGGCGCGGATTCGCTCCGTCGGCATCCATCAGGTACAGCTCGAGGTTGCCGTCTCGGTCGGACGTGAACAGAATCTGCGATCCATCGGGCGACCAGCGCGGGAAGCCGTCCCGCCCGCCATTGTCAGTCAACTGCTGCAGCCACCTCCCCGTTGTCCGCATCGCGAACACCTCATGGTCACCGTCGCGGGGCGACATGAACGCTATCGTGTGCCCGTACCCGTCCGTGTGCCAATCGGCGCTGAAATCATCCGCCTCATGAGCCGTCAGCCGAATCGGATCGCTGCCATCGGATCCCATCATGAAGATGTTGAGGTTTCCGTCTCTGTCGGAGGTGAACAGGATGGGCGGACTGCCAGCACCCTCAATCGGCCCGAACTGCTGATCGTCACTGCACGAGACGCAACACAGCAGAATCCAACCGACCGCAACAAGGGCCGGGGCGCGTGGCAGGGTTAGAGAGCGCATGCTATACCTCCGTGGCCGCCCTTCCCCGCCCCGCCCCAGATCAGGAGATCAGGGGGAGGGAGAGGAAGGAACCCTTCTGACTTCAGACTTCGGCCTTCGACATTAGACTTCCCCCCCTCCCCACCCAGATGGGGAGATTAGGAGGGAAGGAGGAGGGCCGCGGATCAGCGCGGACCAAGGCGGCTGAACCAGGTAACACAATCCGCTCCTCACCGGATCGTCCAAATGACTGCGTGCGACCCACCGGCACTGAGGTGACTGAACCCCGCCACCTGCCGGCGATCGTTCACAGCCCTGGCCTCACTCGAACTCCCACCCAGCGTTCCCAGGTCAACCATGCCGTGCCGCTTGGTCCAGAAGAACCCGTGCCCCTGACCGGTGGCTCTACAGGTTCCCACCACATCACCCCGGCCGTTGATCCCCTCTGCCGCACAGTTGATCAAAGCCGCATCCAGGTTCCCTAGATCGACCATCCCGTCGTTTCTCGTCCAAAGGATCGCACGACTTTCAAGACCGCTCTCCTTCCAGCAAACGCCCGCCACCTGACCCCGCGAGTTGATATCGTTCGCGACACAGCGGACCCAATCGCCCCCCAGGATGCCCAGGTCAATCATTCCTTTTTTCTTTGACCACAGGAACGCACGCCGAGCTCCACCGCTATTACGTCGCCCTACCTCCGGATCTCAATGTTTCCCGCCTCGATATCGTGCAGCGCCAGACCAGTCGGCCGGTTGTGGCAGAAGCCTGCCGCGCTCCCCAGCGGCTGGCCAATTCCCTGCAGACTGATCTGGTCCGGCGCACTGCCCTGCCCCTGACCGTTGTCCTTCACCCGCCAGCGGACCTCCTTAAACGGGAAGTCGCTGTACATGCCTCTGGTGGCGTACCCGCCGAGCCACACCTCGTTGTCCACAATCGTGAAGCAAGTGACGACACCACGGCTCTTGGTGTCAGCGGCGTTGCCGTCCGGGCGCCGGATCCGCTCCCATTCACCGGCTACGGTTCCGTCGGCGTAGCGGCGCGCGGTGAAGCTGAAGGTGCGCCAGTCTCCCTCCTGCTCCGTTACCGTTCGCGATCCGCTGCCGGTCACGGACTCGACCACGGGGTTGCCCGGCCGACCCGCGATGTCCCTGTCGAAGAACACGCTCATGATCCGGATGTTGGCATCGAGCAATGGGAGTTCGTCTTCTCTGCAGCACTCGGTCTGATCGTTGAGCCAGGCGAACTTGACGCTGTACGTGCCGTCAACCGGAGCGTCAAACAGGGTGTAGCCGTAGTTGACTTCGTGATTGCTCGCCGGGATCTCGATCACTTCGCCGGTTAGGCTGTTGGCCACCTGAAACGCGGGGTACCAGTTGGGATCCTCACCCAACCCGTTGCTGCTGAACGGAATGTTGATCGCGTTGATGCCGACGCGCCAGGTCCCTGCGGTCAGCGTCGCGGTGTACTCCACCCAAGGGCTCACACCGTGGTTTTCCTCGCACCAATTGACTTCCCAGGCGGTTGCGACAGTGTTGCCCAACTCCATCCAGCTGCAGTCTTGGTCGGGGGGTTCCATGGGCGGATTGACCGCGCTGTACTGGTTACCGTCCAGGGTGATGGCGGCGTCGGGATAGAGTGAGAAGAGTGGTGTAGTGGAGAGTTCTTCGCTGACAGGGTTGGTCGGTGGATTGTCGCAGCCGGTCAAAATGCCGGCCAGCAACACGCATGGCCAGGCTCGAGTTATGTGCATCGTTCCCCCTATGGTAGGTCAGGGTTCAGTCGGTGCCCGCCCTCCCCTCCCCACCCGGATTAGGAGATGAGAGGGGAAGGAGAGAACGGGACTCCATCCAAGCCGCGTCAGCTGTTCGCCGATCGGCGCACAGCCGGTTACGGGCAATCCCGCACGTAGCAGTCACGGCGAGTCCGCCCGAATGAAAAGCGCGCCCCACCGTCGTCGCCCTCGAAATCCATGTAGATCAGCCTGCCGCCGCATATCAGGTAAAGCCCGGTGTCTGGCCCGGGTTCGGGGCCCCCTTCCTCATCGAGCGTTATGGTAGTGGCCGTGTACGTGTACGTGCCGCTTATGGTGCAACTGGTTTGCGGCTCCTCACACACAAAGCCATCGGAAGTGTTGGTGGCGGCAAGCGAATACTCTCCCTCGGGCGTGAACGTAAGGACGAGCGAGAAGTCTTTGGGAAGCTCTACTTCGCCGTCACTATTCGAGAAGCTCGTGAGCTTCCAAACGCCGAGGAGCGGGTTGCCGCCCTGAGCGTATGACATCTGGGCCTCGTCCAGCACCGCATCGGGACCAGCGAGTTCAAGCTCCCCAATGCCCCCGGGGGCGTCGGAACACGCTGCAATAGTCAACGCGAGAACAGAAAGAACTGCGAGGTATCTCATTGAGAGTCTCCCTTCAAAGGCTGGCAGCCTCGTCTGTCGCGTTGGGACAGACAACAGGCAGCCGTCTTCCATCGGGCTCTCGCTCGGTGGCGGAGCGGTCTCGTCGTCTGGCTGGCGTCTTGCTGCGGCGTCACGCTACGGCGTCTTGCAACGGCGTCTGTCTGGCGGCGGGGCCACGCGGCCACCGGCGACAATTGAACTCCAGTCAGGTGGCGCATGGTCGAATAGCAGCCAATCGACCGTCGCCTGGCGTGAGCCGGCGGAGGGGTGTTTGTGCAGTGAGTGCTCCGAGGGCGCGCAGAACATGTGGGTCGGTACGGGGAACGGCAAGAGTGGCGGGGGTGCAACAGTGAAGCGGCAGATGGACCCGGAAGCAAGCGGATTGACGCTGAGCCGGTGCTCCCCCTTCCCCACTTCCCTGATCAGGAGGGGAAGGAGGGGAAGAACTGCCCCCCTTCCCTCCTCTTCGGGATTAGGAGGGGAAGTAGCGGAAGGAGACAAAGACTAGTGGCGCTCGGGGCAGATTCGATCCACGCTGCGAGCCTTTGATGCTCGGCCCGCCGAGCGTAGCTTGGCCTCCTTATGTCTTCTTCCGCGAGAAACTCTCATCGAGCCGGTCACGTAGTCTCACGCATACCCAACGCGAGCCTCATATGAACAAGTATCTCACGTCGGCGACGGTAGCCCTAGCCACACTTATCGCCAGTCCGCTACACGCGCAGCGAGCCGCATTCGACTCGGTGTACGCCCAGGTGACGCAGCAGCTCGCGCTCAAAGAAGCCGAGTTGATCGCGCTGCGGCGGGACCTGCATCAGCATCCCGAGCTGTCCGGGGCGGAAGAGCGCACGGCCGGCCTAATAGCCGAGCGGTTGCAGACCCTGGGCTTCGAAGTCCGGACAGGTGTAGGCGGGTTCGGTGTCGTCGGCATTCTTCGCGGTGCGAAGCCGGGTCCCACGATCGCGTTTCGGGCCGACATGGATGCGGCTCGTTCGAACGCGCCGGACCCGGTCGAGTACCGGTCGCTCACACCCGGTGTGCGTCACATCTGTGGACACGATGTGCACGTCACAGTAGGACTCGCCATCGCCGAAGGGCTCGCAGCGGTGCGTGACGAGCTTGCAGGATCGGTGATGCTCGTGTTCCAGCCTGCCGAAGAAAACGCGACCGGGGCGCTTGCCATGCTCGCCGATGATGTGTTCAGCTTCGCCAAGCCGGACGCCATATACGCGGTGCACACGGCTCCCTTTCCGGTCGGGCAGTTGGGAACGAAACCCGGGGGCATGATGGCGGGCCGCGACGTGGTACAAGTGACGGTCTCCGGCAGCGGCGATCTCGACGGCGCCGTCGACTCAGTGCGAGCGATCATCAACGGAGTGACCAACATATCGCATGAGGAAGCAGATCAGTCCGCACCCGATGATTTCGTGCTAGCCCAGGTATTCCCGGGCCGCGGTACGGGTGGCGACCACCGCGCGGTAAGGGCTCAGATAACCACGGCAAACCCAGAGGTGCGCGCACGCGCCAAGACAACCATTCTCGACGGACTGGAAAACCTGCAACTAGCAGGCGTCACTGTCGAGCCGACATACCGCGATCGTGTGATGGCAGGAGTGACCAACGACTCGTCGCTCGTGCAACGGGCCAACACGAGCATCAACTCCGTGTTGGGAAGCGACGCTGTATTGCCACTCCAGCGTGTGCCGCCCGCCTTCAGTGAGGATTTCGGTTCGTTCCAAGACGAGGTGCCGGGAGTCATGTACTTTCTCGGCGTGAGCAACCCAACCACCGGTACGGTGGGGATGCCTCACAGTCCCGACTACGTGGCCGACGATGGAGCGATTCTAATCGGCGCCAAGGCTATGACCGCGGTGTTTCTCGACTGGTTGCTGATGCCGTAACCCACTAGGAGATGCATTGCAGCCCGCGTCCACCTTGTCTTCAGGCATAAGGATGGGCAGGGTCGAGCTTGTAGAAGTCCACCAATGCCGCGTACAATCCCGGCTGATCTTTGCGTAGATCATCGGGCCTCTCAAAGAATGCCTCGGTGGCAACCGCGAAGAACTCCGCGCGGTTCTCTGCTCCATACGCATTGAGGGCCGTCGGCTCGCCCCTCTCTACACGAAAAACGTGCTCGGCAAAGCGTTCAGATAGCAGGGCAGCCCAAGCACGGTAGGCCGAAGCCGAGTCGAGCACCGGCATGCCATCCATCCCACCGTCCTCAGCATCGAGCATGTGCGCGAATTCGTGCAGCACTACGTTATCTCCATCGGCAGCACTGACGGTATCGTGTTGCACCGAGTCCCAACCGAGTATCACTACGCCCGATTGCCACGCCTGGCCGCG
>Ga0209536_100015522_pt1 | contig 10871 bp, 18 predicted proteins | sample DeeMarSeWOR28_12_FD_187461 | JGI IMG/M metagenome (GOLD analysis project Ga0209536, IMG submission 187461) | Marine sediment microbial communities from White Oak River estuary, North Carolina - WOR-2-8_12 (SPAdes) (version 2) | ecosystem: Environmental > Aquatic > Marine > Intertidal zone >... | reverse complement strand
AAAAAAACACTTGACAATTTATATTTTATATATTATATGTATATATGTAATAGTTTTAATATTTATTAATTATAAGTATATGAGAAAAAAAGTTTTAGTATTCCACTGGAAATACTCACCTCCTGAGTATGAAATATTGCAAGATTTTGAAATTATAAAATATCAAGACAAATTTGTTGGCACAATAGAAGTTAGCAAAATATACAACGGAGAGGCAGAGCTTGATTATGATAAAGTTTTTGGATATATAAATGATGACAGACTTATATATGACGAAGACTTTTATGATTATAGCCCCGAAATCACGCGTGAAATGTTATTTAGGAACAATTTGGAGCAGGTTATAAAAGACAAGGCTTGCAACAACAATTTGAGTGAGCCTTATATGGTGAGTATAGTAAATATAAAAATGTAGTTAATTATAATTATATGCAAGATAAAATAGAAGCAATACGCAAGCAAGTTACAATGGCTTGCAACCCTGAGTGCAAAACTTATGAAGAGGCTTTAGAATGCGAAAGCAAAAAAGACTATTGTTTATTCAAACATAAAACAGAAGATTTATACGGATTAATGAAGCCTGCCAACACTTTAACAAGATGTGAACTTGACCCAGATACTTATAATGGTAAATGGTTTTTGTGTGAGGAAGAAGTAGATTTTATAGACGAAGAAGATGATGAAGATGTTGAGAGGAAACAAAGTGCTGAAAATTATACAATATTAGGACTACCTTTGACACTAGATAGAATATTAATGGCTATTCCAAAAGCGGTTAATAAAGCTAGAATAGTTTATAATGGTGAAACGAAGCTAAAGATTATGGTAGAGCATTTTTATCTTCCACTAGATTTTGAATGGGACTTGCAAAAACGAACGCTAGAAGAGCAAAAAGATAGCACAATAAAAGATATTCACGGAATATTAGTAGTTAAATAATGTTGATTATAATGATATGAATAGATACATAAGACACACTGAATTAGATGGTATATTTACTTTGTCTGTAGCAGATGATAAATACCCCGTGCAAGAAATATGGTTGTTTTTAGAAGACTGGTTTGGAAGAAAAGCTAAAAAAGATGATATAAAAAGATACATAAAACAGTTAGAAAGTTATGAATGTGAATTTGGTGAAGATGGGTTTTTAGAAAATACAGAGGAGATGAAAGAACGAGTAAGATTATTGAAGCCATTGAAACAAGTAATAGATATAATGAATGAGAAATATGCAGATGTAGTGTTAATTGATTAATAATTATAATAATATGTTAAAAGATAAAAAAATAAATCTATTAGATAAAGGATTTGTGAAGGTTGTTGATTTGATGGGAGACGACGCGGCAGTGGTGCAGGCGGCAAGGGTTAGTTATGGGGCTGGCACAAAAACAGTCCGAGAAGACAAGGGATTAATAAACTACCTTATGAAGCAAAGTCATACTTCCCCCTTTGAGATGTGTGAAATTAAACTACATATAAAAGCACCGATGTTTGTTAAAAATCAATGGGTGAGGCACAGAACTGCTAGTATTAATGAATATTCTGCTAGATACAGTGAGGTAAAAGATGAGATTTTTACGCCTGAAGAATGGAGAGGTCAATCAAAAGAAAATAAACAATGTAGTGAAGGGGTTATTTATATACCACAAGATTTACAAGACAAAATAAAAAAGCACGACGAAGAGACATATGCACTATATCAAGAGTTATTAAGTAAAGGCGTTTCAAGGGAGCTTGCAAGAACAAAGCTTGATGTAGGTTATTATACAGAGTTTTATTGGAAGATTGATTTGCATAATCTATTGCACTTTATAAGATTAAGAATGCACCCGCACGCACAAGAGGAGATTAGAGTGTATGCAGAGGCTATTGCCGATATAGTAAAAGAGTGGTGTCCGTTTGTTTGGAATGCTTTTGAAGAGTATAAGTTGCATGCAAAGACTTTGTCAAGAAGTCAATTAGAAGTGCTGAAACAATGTATATGTGTGAGCAAAGTTGAAGTATGGGATATTATTGAAAAAAGCCCTTTATACAAAAGAGAAAAGCAAGAATTGTTAGAATTTTGCACCACCTAATGAAGGATTAAAAACAATATTGCAATATCACAGCCACGAATATTGTGAAAAAAAATAAAAAAAACTCTTGACAATATAAAATATATATATTATAATTATATATGTAAATAATGTTAATATTTGTTAATTATAGTATATGCACAATATTTATTTAGGCAGTCGTTTTACTCCACAAGAAATATTTTTGGTTAATCAACACTTTAAATCTGTTGTTACCACTTTTCATAAGTATTTTAATCAATATTACCCGAGATTGTTTGACCCTGCTAGATGTGTAGTAGGTATTTTTGAAGCATTTAGAAATGGTGAAATGTTAGAATTAAGATTAGATGAAAGCAGTATAACTGTGCCGTTTGTAATGCAAGCTTTACAAGAAGTAAAAATAAAAAGTTTTGGAGATGAAAAAGCACCTGTTGAGTTTTATATTAATGGTAATAATATAGTTATAGATTATGTTCTTGTAACAAAACAATATCAACATACTTTACCACTTCCTACAAACTTAACAACACAGGCAGATAAACAAGAATATTTAGCACAATTTACACTTAGATTAAAAGCTTTTGCAAAAGAGTATATTAAACACTCTTTACAAACAATACCATTACCACCACAAAGACAAACAACAACAGAGCCTGAGGCAGAACCTGAAACAGAAGAGTTTAATTCGCCGATTAGATTGTCTTTTAATTCTATTTCTAATGCAGATAATGAGTTTGAGCCTAGACTTGAAGCACAAGAGGAAGGGTTGCAAACGGATGATGATTTTACACCTCCAGCACCTAGAAGCTTTATAAGACTTTAAGGCAAAGGTTATTTAAAAGTAGTATTAATTTGTTAATTATAGTATATGAGAGATAGTAGAGTAAATAATGGTAGATTTAGATTTACACCAACAGAGGATAATGTTGAAGAATTTTTAGATAGATGCGATGATAAAATAAAAAGAATGGATGGTTATTTTGCAGGCTTTGCAGTTGGTGCTTTTGCTGCCATTACTACAATAGCGTGTGATAAGCAAAAAGTATATTACACGCCCGAAATACATTATAAGAGTTGTTGCAAAAATCTTGAATTTGATATACCATCACAAAGAATAGACTTGAATGGAGATTGGAAGTGGGTAAAACGATCAGCATTTGTTGGTGCTTCTGCACTAACTACTGGTATTGTAGGGCAAATGGTGCAGAATGTAGGTACAAGAGTAAATAATAACTGTAAAGAACGACAAAGAAGGAGATGGGAAGCTAGGCGTAATCAAGATATTGAGAATAACTCAAGAATATGAATAAGTTGTTTATAGTTTGTTGCATCCTTGCAATAATATTGTCAATGCATATTGCAGATAAGATTGATAATGAACGGATACAAGCTTGCCTTGTAGATAAGAAGGATGAGATAGAAAATGACCAAACAAGATGTTTTACTAGATATGGCAATACATTTATAAGTTATGACAACCCTGGATATGTTGCAGTTATATGCCATTATACTAGTATTAATAATATTTGTAGATAAAACTCTTGACAATATATACTTTTTAGCAATATGGATACAAAAATTTATTGTGTATGACTATTGATATATTTGGCAATATACAAGTGCCAGAAACAATGGATATACATAGATTACCTTATATGGGTAGTAAAAACAAAATAGCCTTGCAACTTTTTAAGAAAATGTTAGAAATCAAGCCTAATGCAAAGTATTTTGTGGATCTATTTGGAGGAGGTGGCAGTATGTCTTTTACTGCTTTGCAGTTAGGGTTTAAAGTTATATATAATGAAAAAAATAAGAACCTTGTTGATTTGATAAAGTTTGTAGTTGGCAGGATACAAAGGGGCGAAAAAAGCAAATATGGGATATTACCAGAACACTTTTATGAGTTTATCACGCGTGAAAAGTTTAATGAATTAAAAGACAAAGAGGGCGTGTATGCAGAATTTGCTAGGGTTTGTTATTCTTTTGGCAATAAAGGAACTGCTTATTTATATGGCAAAGATATAGAAGAGTATAAACACACTTTACATAATGTAGTTATATATCAACACAAAGAGGCAGGGGATAAGTTTCTTGCAATGATTGGCAAAGAGGATGACGCCCGAAACTTTAATGATATATACAAGCTAGATACTTGGGGCAAAAGAAGGTTATTTATAAGAACCTACATAATGCAAAATACTAGAAACACACAATTTGGCAAACATAATAATACATACTTATATTGCACCAAAGATGAATATGAGTATATCAAGGATTTATCAATAGTAGAACGGGCAAGATGGTTGAATAAGAATAAGTTAGAGTTGGCAGATGATAAGATAAAACTAGAACGACTAGAACGACTTCAACAACTAGAACGACTAGAACGACTTCAACAACTAGAACAACTAGAACGACTTCAACAACTACAACGACTAGAACAACTAGAACAACTACCAAACATACCAGATATACAGTTTCTTAATCTTGATTATAAGGATGTGGTTATTAATACACCGTGCGAACAAACTATAATCTATTTAGACCCACCTTATAGAAATACTGCTAAATACAAAGTAGACACCTTTTATGAAGAAATAGATGAGTATTTTGCAAAGAGCCCTTATATGTGTTTTATGAGTGAGTATAATGCACCATTTGAGGAAGTAATGCAAATAGATAAAATAGCATTATTAAAGTCAACAACGGAGCAGAGGGCTATAAAACAAGAAAAACTATATATAAATCAAAAAAAGAAAAAAGCTTGACAATTTATACAATGTTATTATAGTGAGTATAAAAGAAAACATGCAGGAGGCAGAGTATTAGCAATAAGAAATGCCTTCATTATTATGATAAAGTGCAATAATAATAGTATGCAAGACAAAAAAGAAGAAAGACCAATGGTGTCTCTAACAACTAATCAAGATATAGTGCAAATCAATAAGAATAATATTGCTTTTCATTCAAATACAGCTAGTCTAATTAATATTGACCCAATGGACGAAGATGCTAGTTTGCAGTTAGAAGATTTTCTAAATACTGTTTCAAATAAAGAAAAATTATTATCACAAACAATAGTTTCTAAAGGCAAACTACAAGAACCTAAACAAGAGTTTTTATCTAGATTAAGTAATGCAGGTTATGAAAAACCTAATGAATTTTCAAGAAGGTGTTTTATATTAACAAGGCAAGCAAAAACATATAACCGCCAAAGTTTATTACAAAAATAGTATTATAATATTTAGTAGATTATATGCCAAGACACAACGTAGAAAACCTTATCCCCACCACAAAGAGAAGCAAGGAAGAAGTGAGAGAGTTAGGTAAGAAGGGAGGTATTGCATCAGGACGCACGAGAAGGGCACAAAAAGAGGCAAAAGAGGCACTTAAAATACTTAGTGGTAGTAAAATACTTAGTGGTAGTGATTTGGTAAAACAACTTTTACAGTCAACAGCACCCGAGAAAATACAGAAAAAAATAGAGGCAGAATTTGGTGAAAGTTTGCCAGAAGGGGTAAAGTTGACAATTGAGTATGCTATACAAGTTAGGCAAATGCAACAAGCATTACAAAAAGGTAGTCTTGCATCAGCACAATACTTAATGGACAGAGCTTATGGCAAGGCAGTTGATAAACAAGAAATCAAGACAACAGGTAGGCAGGTAGTAACAATTACACCAGAAGATAAAAAAGCACTAGATAAAGAGTGTGAGGATGCAATTAATAAAGTAGTTGATAAGTAGTATGAAAACAAGAATTAAAATAAGAAGCCGTCTTATAACATTTGGATTATTATGTATAACCTTCCCGTTTAGTTTGTTAGCAATGGCACACGCTAGATACTTAATGAACTTGCAAGAAGACAAGGAGGAGGGTAAAGGTATGTATAAAAAAGTAAAAGAGTATAAAGAGTGCGATAGCACACGCCAGATACTTAATGAACTTAAAAAAGCAAAAGAGTATAAAGAGTTGGATAAGATTTGTCAATCTATTAGAAATAACAAGGAGCAAAAATCTTTACTTATTCAAATTGTTGATGGCACAGTAGTTATTAAAACAGGAACACAGACATATAATGCACCACAACACTTAACTTTACAAGAAGTTAGTGAATATATGAATAAGTATATATAATATGGTAGATATACACAAGCCTTTTTATACAGTAGACAAGGACGGCAGGTTGGTTGTGAATAAGAACACAGACAACTTTTTTGAAAAATACAAGCCGTCAGGTAGTTATTCAATGCAAAAAAGTGACACTTCCCCGATACATTATAGGTTTGTTGGAGAAGATAATGTAATAGATACAAATAAAAATAAAGTTGAAACAGATTGGTTTGTTGTATTCCAAACTACATTTATGGTTTGTTTAGGCGTTTTAATTGTAATTTTTGCAGGTAATTGATTTATAAATATGCAATATAGAAAAATAGAAGAGTTGACAAAACTACCAAACAACCCCCGCACAATAAAAGATGAGAGTTTCCAGAAACTTTGCAAGTCAATACAAGATAATAAAGACTATTTTGAAGCCCGCCCTCTTATATTATCAAATAGAACGGGTGAGTTAGTTATTATAGCAGGCAATCAAAGATTATACAATACTTTACCTATTAGCAACAAGACTCACTTGGATAATCAAAAAGCAGTAGTCTTAAATGAGTCAAAAATTGAACAGAAAAAAGATTCAGCAAGCATTCAAGACAGTATAAGCACCAAGGCTCACATAAAGCAAGCAAAAATAAGCACCAAAACTCATACAACACAACAAACTTTATTTGATTTTAATGATGACTAAATACAACGCAAAAAACGAAAAAATTAAGACAGCATTCTTTGAAATATTAGAGCACGCAAAAGGAAGAAGTCCGATAACTATAAAGCAATTTGCGAATGCTATTGAAGAATTTGAGAAATTTACCAATTATCAAGATTTTAAGACTTTTGAAATAAAACAAGCAATAGGATTTAAAGAATATCTTGCAACAAAAATCAACAAAAAGACGGGTGAACCAATTTCAAAATCTTACCTTAGAAGCTATACATCGAGTTTGAGAGAGTTTTTTGAATGGTTATATCATCAAAAAGGTTATCAAAAACATATCAATTACAACAATGTTCAATATTTCAACTTAACAAGAAACGATAGAAATAAGGCTATGGCAACCCAGTATCAAGATAGTTACACAATTAAAGAAATACTGTTGACAATAAGGAATATGACTACATCAACAAGAGTTGACAAAAGAAATAAAGCAATGATAAGTCTTTGTTTATTAACAACGCCTAGAATTTCAGCATTACAGTCTGCAAGAATTGGAAGTATAAAACACTTTAACAATCAAGATGTATGGGCTTTCTGCCAAAATCCAAATACAGTTAACACAAAATTTGCAAGAAATATAAAAGCTTATTTTATAGGAAATCTGCAAGATATTTACCAAAATGTTTTTGACTGGATTGAGTATTTACAATCTCAAGGCTTTACAGATAAAGATTACTTATTTCCAAGATTTGAACCCACTTTTACGAGTGATGGAGAGCAATCATTAATTTTAGGAAATCAAATGATTAAATCTCAAACTACAATTAGAGGAATATTTCAAAAAGCTTTTGAAAATGAAGGTTTGTCTTATTACAAGCCTCACTCGTTTAGACATTCAATCACCCGTAGAGCTTTAGAATTAGATAACTCACCTCAATTTATTTCTGCACTCAACCCCAACTTTGGACACAAAACAGATGCAGTAATTATTGACAGCTATGGCACAATTGCAGAGAATAAAAGGGGTAAAATCTTAAAAGAGTTTCCCCTTGAATAAGTTGATTTTGGAGTATATATGAGTTTATGAAAATGATATGAAAAAAGTAAATTAACCTATGAAAGCGGTAATATTTGCCCGTGTATCAACAAAAGACCAAGAGGAAGGGCATTCACTAGAGGCTCAGGTAAATAAAGCCCTTGAATACTCAATTGAAAGTGGCTTGCAAATTATTAAACAATTTAAGATAATTGAGAGTTCTACAAAAGGCAAACGCCCAGAGTTCAAACAAATGATTGATTTTATCAAGAAAGCAAAAGAAAAGATTGTGGTTCTTGCATATAATACCGATAGATTGCAAAGAGACTTTGACGAGCAATCCCTTGAATTAAGGGGTTTAGTCAATCAAGACAAGGCAGAGATTCATTTTGTTTCAACCAGACAAAAGATAACAAAAGAAGCTGATTCAAGCACAAAGTTTAGATATGGGCTTGATGTCTTGCTTGCTAATGATTACGCAAACAGAATAAGTGATAATGTAAAAAGAAGCAATCAAAAGAAGTTGGCAGAAGGAACAATATTAGGCGACTCACCTATTGGGTACTTGAATAAGAAAAGAGTGGACAAGAAAAAAGAAAAGGTTGAAGTTTATATTGATGAAGCTATAACACAGGCAAAAAACTCAAATGATTTTTTAATCTTAAAAAATTGGACTTAGATATTTTACAATCTCAAAAAAATCTTTGATGATATAACAGAGCAGGAGCGTTTGGAGATACTGCGAGAATGGTTGTTAATGCAAGAGGTAAATTAATTCTTATGCAGGCAGAAGGTATTTTTGGCAAGTCATCTTATACAATCTTATTGTTATCTTATTGTTTTTATATATTATATTGATATAAATAAAATATTTTTTTACTTGATTTTTAAAAATCTTTTATATAACATATATATGTAATAGTTTTAATATTTGTTAATTATAGTATATGTTAGATACATTTTTTAAAATAGCGGCTGAAAAAGTATATACGCCAGAAGAGTTGACCGATGATATAAAATCAATAATGCACGACCAACTTATTTACAATTTATATATAGAAGGCAGTATTAGAAAAGTAGCACTAGATACCAATAATAGTCAAGTAGATGAGATTATAAGACGAATTAGGGCTATGATAAAACAATGCACTACTTCAACATACCATAAACAATGGATTAAAGATTTTGATAACGGACTAGGTAAGGGCATACAATTACTTGATAAAGTTATTGAATTACTAGAAAAACAAAAAGAGTTTATTAATAGTTTGAATGATACCGAACAAAGCGTTAGATATATAGTTATTAATGACTGCTATGGTGGATTTGGTCTTTCAGCAAAAGCTGAACAAGAATATAAGCGTAGAAGTAAAGTTTTAAAGTATGATAAATTCAACATTAAGCGTGACGACCCTTATTTAGTAAATATTGTAAGAGAAATGGGTGCAGAAGCTAATAGTCAATTTGCAGAGCTTAAAATTGTAGAAATTCCAGATGATGTAGAATGGCAAATTGAGGAATATGATGGAAATGAATGGGTAGCAGAAAAACATAGAGTTTGGGAGTGAAAAACAAAAAGAGTTTATTAATAGTAATTTAGAAAAAGATTTACATAACTTGGCTGGGTAGCAATTCCTTTATAAATATATAGTTAAAAGTTAGATATGAGTATAACAATGATAATTTTGATAATTTTGATAATCTTGTATGTAAAAAGTCAGTATGACATATACATATTAAAACAAGATAAGAACAATAAACAATTATGCTTTGAAACAATGAAAAAAGTGTTTAAAGACGAACAAGCTTTGTCTAAAAGAGAAAATCAACGCTTATTGGAACAAAATCAAGAATTGCAAGCAAAACTAAATACAAGAAAAAAGAAATCAAAAACAACTGTAAAGACATTTAATTTACCAAAAGACAAAAAGAAAAAGCTAGATAAAGAATGCAAAGACATAATCAAGAAAACAATTAAGTAATATGCAAGAACACGATACAAGAGCGGTTGCAAAGACAAACGCAGAGTTTATAACACCGCTAGCATTAAGAAAGTTTTTAGCTAAAAAAGTGCAGGGGGATAATTTGACAGTATTAGAGCCAGCAATTGGAAGCGGGCAATTATTATTTGAGCTTGCAAATAGAATTGACTATATTGACGGCTTTGATGTGAACCCACACGCCATTGAAATTGCAAATGATAATTTTACAGACAAAATAACAACATATCAACAAGACTTTATCTTGGCAGATATAAACAAGCAATATGATGTTGCTATTGCAAATTACCCGTTTAGTTTAAAGCCTACGCAAGAACACAAAGAGTATTTGAGCCAGCACCATTTTTTAAAACAATTTTACAAAAAAGAAAAAAAGGAAAAAGGGTTGTTTGATGAAGCTATTGAGTATAATATCAAGCCCGAACATATTACAGGCAAACTTGATATGCCGTTTATATTAAAGTCTTTTTATCACGCACAAGAAGGGCATTATTTTGCTTTCCCTGGTATTGCATATAGAAACGAGGAGGCAAGGTTTAGAAAATGGTTAATTGACAACAAGTATATAAAAGAAGTTGGTATATTGAATAATTGCAAATTTGACCACACCAGCATATCAATCTTGTATTTACATTTGACAAAAGAGCCGAACGAACAAACAAAAACATTTAATCTTGATTTTAAAACAGACAAACTTATTGAAGGGGTCGCAGAGTTTCCAGAGGGTCAATTTGATTACCCAAAGGAAGTAATAGAAAAAGAGCAATACAACCCCCTTGAGTTAGAAATACAATGCAGAGAAGCATTAAAACAACATATTAGATTATCACTTGAAAGGTCGCAAATGATTTATGATTTAGATAATGATATAAGGCAGAATTTATCAAGTGTAGTAGAGTTTAAACAAGAGTTGATTGATTGGATAAATGAAAGTTAAGATAAGTGAGGTTTGTGATATTATTAAAACACCAAAGGCAAATGCGGAGCTTGTGAAGTCAATAACAACAC
>Ga0209536_100015520_pt1 | contig 10872 bp, 7 predicted proteins | sample DeeMarSeWOR28_12_FD_187461 | JGI IMG/M metagenome (GOLD analysis project Ga0209536, IMG submission 187461) | Marine sediment microbial communities from White Oak River estuary, North Carolina - WOR-2-8_12 (SPAdes) (version 2) | ecosystem: Environmental > Aquatic > Marine > Intertidal zone >... | reverse complement strand
CATCGGGTTTGAATGCCCGTGCACGATGAATGTTTTCCGCGCCGACGATGATCGAAATATCTCCTGCTTTCAAGAAACCTGTCAGCGACAGTGCCAGATCTATCTCCACGGAAACATTAAAGCCGGGACATCCGGCAAGCAGGTCGAAAACCAGGGCTTGCGGACAGTACTCACGGATAATGCCATAAGGATACCGGATCAATGGGCCGGGATCATTTTTATCATCGCCGACATTGGTGGCACCGATGACCACTTTAATGCGGGTCGGATCAATACCAGAGGTGTCCATGAGGTCTTGCAGGGCGCTGACGCCGATGCGCTCATCCAGCGGCGCAGTTATTCGCCTCCTGACGCCGATGCGCTCTAAGATGGTTTCGTTGGTGACCGGAATCCCGCCTTTAAACGACAAGCCTTTTTCTTCGTAAATCGAATTGTCGACGACTTTACCGCCATTCCAGGCTCCGTAAGCGATGATTTCCAGAACAGAATCCGATGTCAAAATTAATCCCCTTTCTCATGATGGGTAGTTTTCAAATCCCGCCGTGGCGGGATTACAACCGCAACGATTAAAGCACTGACGTGCTTTTGGCTTTCTCCGCCTAACTGCGGCGGAGAAATTCAAGTCATCCCGTGCAACGCACGGGATGGTCGTTGACGCGATGGTTCAGACCAATAGCACTTAATATTACCAGATGGAAATTTATCCGCAATCATTATACATTGAAGCGGAAATAAATGATATCTCCGTCCTGCACACTATAGGTCTTTCCCTCCAGTCTGACGGTTCCATTTTTACGGGCATCTGCATAACTGCCGGCCTGCATTAAATCATCAAAGGAAACCACCTCTGCACGGATAAATCCTCTTTTCATATCGGTATGGATGACTTCGGCGGCATCAATTGCCGTAGTGCCTTTTTTGATGGTCCAGGCTCTGATCTCTTTTTTGCCGATGGTAAAAAAGGATATCAGATTTAAAAATTCGTAAGAGTGCTGAATTACGCGATCCATGGCAGAGGCTGCGATATTGAACTCCATCAGAAAATCGACGGCCTCTTCCGCCGACATCTGGGCCAGTTCCTGTTCGAGTTTGCCCCGGATGACCAGACAGTCTTCGGCGTCTGTCAGTTCCTTGATCTGCGGTATGATGTCGTCGTCATCTTCGTTGTTAAAGACAACCAGCATTGGTTTGGCGGACAAAAAACCGAAACCTTTGAACAAATGTGCCGTTGCCAGTTCCGGAAAGCGTCTAAGGGGGACTTCATTTTCAAGCTGTTGGCGACATTTAATCAGCAGGGAATGTTCTTCCGGGTTCATTTTTTTGCCCCGCTGGTGGTCGAGTTCGATGCGCTCTAATCGTTTTTCGGCTACCACAAAATCGTTTAAGATGAGTTCCTGGTCGAGTTTTATGAAATCAGCATATGGATTTTTTTCTTCAAACCCATAGCCGGCATGGTTGCGTAAGACATGGATCAGGGCGTCACAATCTCTGGCAGCGCTCCAGATGGTCTGATCCCTGGCCGGGCTTATTTTTGTGCCCGGAAGAGAATATTCGATCTGGGCATATATCGTTTTCGGAAGTTTATAGATCTGATTGAGGCGATCGACGCGCTGATCGGGCACCTTGATGGTCGCAATGCGATCTTCTGCCTTGCCTTCAGCGGGCGCCATCGTTTTGGTTAAGGCTTCAAAAATGGTTGATTTGCCTGAACGTTCAAGTCCAATGATTCCAAATTTCATTTCTATGGTTCCTGAAGTTTGGAAATTTAATAAATTATAGATAAATAATGAAGTATGGGGAAAAAAAACGCAAGGATCTTTTCAGATTTGCAGATGGAAATCCAGCAATCGCAGTAACCCAATGATTAAACATGGGCTTTTGTGCGCCAAAACAAATCAACCAGATGGCCCAATGGCATTTTCAAGGCCCAAGGCAGTCCGGCCCAAAACGCCAGGCCGGCTAAAAAGGCGGCCGATAAACCCAGTTCCTGCTTTACAAGAAAAGATTCGATGATGCCGGTAAAGCCTGAAACACCGGCGGCCAGACACACCATCAATGGCGGCAGATAGCTCCAGCGCATCTCCCAAAAGATGCCGAAGAAATCATTTTTCAGCCAGATCCAGAACCGCAAGAAAAAATCCGAATGTTTCACAGGCTTTGCTTTTGCAGGAGAAATAAGGGCTTCTTTCATAAGCTAACCAGCCTGCATTCCTCCGGCGCTCTGCATATCACTGGCCGAGAATGCCTTTCAGCACACCTTTGGTTTTTTCTTCAAGCGGTTTCAGTTCTTCTTTGTCCAATAATTTTTTGACTTCCTCAGATTCCAGCACCTTCTTTTGGAGTTCCTGTGTGGCAGCACCTTTGAGATCCGGACGAAATTTTGGCGCCGCAAACGTTCCCGATACCAGCACCGGTACCATGAGCCCGGAGCGTTGCGTTTCATCACCCTGTCCCTTGATCGTGCCGACCACCTTGGGCTCTATTCGAAAGTCAAGCGTTTCGTTAATCAAATCGGCATTACCGGCCGCGATAATGCGCAACAGCGGGGACTTTAAACTGGTTTGCGGGGTATTGACCACACCGTTTTTTATTGAAAAGGGAGCCGCCAGTTCCGTAAAATCGGTTTTCGGCCGTTCGGTGACTTTTTCACCGCCGAAGGCGGTCTTGATATTACGTGCCATTCCGGCCAGATCGATGCCTTTTATGGCACCATCGTTGAACACAAACTTGCCTTCACCATTAAGGCTTTTCTTTATGGAGGCCGGATCATCACCGATCATTGACAACCTTAACTCAGCATTGGTGGCACCTTCCAGAATATCTTTTTGCAAGACGTCTTTGAGAAGGGGGTTTATTTGGATATTGTTGACGTTCAGATCCAAATTGCTTTTCGGAACATCCTCTTGCACATTCAATGCTGCTTTTCCGCCAGCCCCGCCCTGATACATTTTCAGCTGTAACGGGTCCAGCTTGATGATTCCATTTTTAGCAGTAACCTTCAGCAAGATTTCTTGAATTTTCGCCTTGCTCACGGTGAGCTTCCCTATTTTCAATTGGCCGTCCATGATCAGCCGTCGCAACGGTGTGTAGTCGGTTTTTTGGCCTTTCTTGGCTGCTGCCGGCTGCCCGGATTTTTTGGTCGCTGATTTCTCCTCTGATAGCGGCGGCCGGTATCGATCCAGATTAATCTGGTCTAGATTAAGATCAAATGTGATCGCCGGTCTGGAAAATTCAGAAGCCTGCATGCTAAAATTCAGCTTGGAGTCATCAAGATCCAGCAGGCCGTTTGAAAGCGAAACATTTTCCGCGGTTGCCTTGACCTTTGCTTTTAAGGCGACCCGATTCAGCGCCAGCGGATCTGTCGTCGCAATCGGAAACGTCTGCCCCAATGCGGCCACCAGTTTTCGTGGTGAGAACTCGGCCACCTCGATATCCATGTTCACCGCGGGAGAGATGACGGGATTCTCCAGATTGCCTTTCAACCGCATGCTCAGCTCTTTAAACGCATTTACGGATAGATCCAGCGGAACACCCCCTCCTTCCAGTCCTTTGTCCAGCGGTCCCACGGAACCCTTTACAGACAGCGGTTGTTTGTCCAATTGAGCAGAAAAGGCAAGTTGCACCGGACGATCCAGCGCCGCATCTTTTACGGTCAGATTTATGTCGGACACTTCCTTGCGGGTATCTGTGGAATGATCGACCCAGAGAACGATACCATTTTTTATGGATAAATCGCCGACGGTCAACGTGCTGATGGGAAGACCGATCTTTGGGGTTTTACCGGCAGGTGCTTCAGCCTCTTTTTCTTTTTTAGAGCCCCCTTCTTTTTCGGGAGTCCTTTTAGAGAATTCCCAGTTTACACCACCATCTTTCTTTTTTACCAACAAAACGCGGGGCTCGTTTACGACAAAGCGCTTGATTTGGATGTTTTTGGAAATCAGTGGCAACAGTTTTATCCGTACCTCAAATGAATTTACGGTTAAAAAATCTTTCTCTGCAAAACCAGATGTGTTTCCCATATGAAGATCTGAAAAAGAAATACCTGCCCACGGAAAGAGAGATAAACTTAAATCATCACCTATGGCGAAGGGTCGTCCTGTCGTTTCGGAAACATATTTTTCGAGTTCGGGTTTGTACTTTTGAAGGTCAACAAACATGGGAATGATCAAAAGTGCTGCGATCACCACCACAATTAGGCTGACCATGATGATACCACCCCATTTTAATGCTTTTGCCATGGGTTACCTCCTCTGTTAGGGGTAAATTGTAGATTGAATATTTTAGTCTAACCTAGTTACCCGCCTTATGGCTGTCAAGCAGCGTGCAACCGCCTCTTCGTTGATTAGCTGGATCTGTCTTTGTGGATTTGGATTGCTTTGATGACATAGGGATAGATGTTTTCTACGATGACCCGGTATCCTTCTGCCGTGGGATGGATGCCGTCGGTTTGGTTCAACCGCGGATTGGCACCCACACCGGCCAGAAAAAACGGTATCAGAATAATATCATGGGATTGAGCGATCTGGGAATACATATTTGAAAATGCCGCCGTATAATCTTGACCTAAATTTTGGACCATTTGCATGCCGCCCAAGACCACGATAATTTCATTTTGCTTCAGCAATTCGACAATCGCGTCGATATTGGATTTAATCAAATCAGGCGCAATACCCCGCAAGCCATCGTTGGCACCGGTGACAAGTATTACGATATCGGGTTTTAACGTCAAGGCCCATTTTAATCGTGAGCGTGCCCCGCTGCTTGTTTCGCCACTTACACCGGCATTAATCACCTTATAAGCATATCCTTGTTCGATCAATTTCTCTTGCAATACCGCCGGATATGCCAACTCTTCGGCCACTCCCAAACCTTCGGTTAAACTGTCCCCGATAGCCAAAATAATTCCTTCGTAAACCGGTTGATTTGGTTCTGCGATCGGCGTCGATTCCTCGCCACAGCCATAGGCAGAAATAATCGGAACAATAATGCATAAAAAAATACATATTGATTTTAACATGCTGTTAGATCCTTGGTATTTTTCATTCCGCATTGCCCATTCCGCAATCCAAAACGCACGATGCCGTTTCCTCCTATTCCTGAGTTTGTTCCCTTAGAAAAAGAATTGGCTTTTGGCGCAGAATCGATGTTGTCGGCAAAAATCCAATCGTCACAACAAGAATTACCGTTGCCAGTATCAGCAAAGCGCAATTCAGCAGAAACGGGGTATAGGAAATTTTGAAAATTACGGTGCAGATAATCCGGCTTCCGATCTGGGCGAGTATTAAGGCAAGCCCCGCACTGACCAGACCGATAAATAGGTTTTCCAACATAAAGACTTTCAATACAAAGGCACCCTTAGCACCAAGAATTTTATAGTATACCGCCTCCTGTATTCTGGCAAAGCGGGTTGCTAGAATGGAACTGATAATAATTAAAATGCCGGCAACGATGCTGAATAGGGTAAAAAACCGTATAATCAATGAAAGCTTTTTGAGCACCCTGGCAAAAATTGCCAGGGTTTGGGTGACATCGATGACACTGACGTTCGGAAATTTTTTCACCAGCTCGGTTTGCACCGCTGATCGTCGATTTTTTGCAATTCGCACGGCAGTAAATATGGTTTGGGGGGCATCGCTCAAAGTATTTTCAGGGAATACAAAATAAAAATAAGGCCGCAGCGATTCATGCGTCCGAGAACGAATGCTTGCTATTCTGGCTTCCAACGGAATTCCCTGAATCTTAAACGTAATCCGATCGCCGATGGTCATTTTCCGGATTTTGAGGACCTGGTCCAGTACCGATACTTGCAATCCTTCCCAGTCTTTGCGGAAAAGATCTTTTCCGTTGATGATAACTTCATCTTTCAGCAGATGATTTCGGTAGGTAAGGTTGAATGTTCTGCCGAGATTGTCGCCGCGTCGTTGCCGTTCTCTGCTTCGATTAATTTTGGTACCATTGATTGCCGTTAATTTTGCCCGTACAATCGGATAATATTCCGTTTTCATACCCAGGGACCGGGAAAAGGCTTCAAGCTGGGACGGCTGGATATCGATGAAAAAAAGATTGGGTGCATCGGGGGGATATGATTGAATAAAGGTAGCATCCAGGTTTTCTTCAATGAGATAGATGGAAAATATGACGGATAATGATGCCGTCAGGGTAATGATGATCGGCTTGGTGGCATTACGGGGTCTGAATAATCCCCTGAGTGCCTGGCGAACCATCAGCGTCCTGAATTTTAGTCTTTTCAAAAATTTCAAGAGCAGCTCTGTCGCAAACGATGAAATCAAAATCAACAGCGTCACCCCGAGGGTAAAATACAATCCCGTTTTGATTGCACGCAGCTGCCATAACACCATGGCAACGAAGAAAAGAAAAATGATGGCTGCGGTTATCAGATAGGCAATGCTTCTTTTGGGTCGAATATCTTGTTTTTGTAAAATCGTTATCGGCTTGATGTCTTTTAATCGGTGAAGGGGCAGAAAAGAAAACAAGCCCACCACCAGAACCCCCAGGCAGATACCTTCCAGAATAGCCGTAGATGATATGATGAGCTCTACGCTTGGTGGAAGGAGTTCTTTAAATAGGATCTGCAGGGTATGCTGTAAAACAAAACCTAGCAGAATTCCGAGCATTGTTCCCAACAGTCCCAGCATGGCGAGGATGAGGACGAAATGGCGGGTGAAAAACCCGCTGGTGGCCCCCACGGTTTTCAGGATGGCAATGGTTTTTTCCTTTTCTTTGAGAAAAGCAATCAGGGTGCTTTGGATGCCGATGCCGGCCAACAGCAGGGTGAAGATCCCAATCAGGCTGAGAAAAAAAAGAAAGTTATCAAAGTAGCGCTTCACTCGGGATTCGGCGGTTCGAAACGTATTGATGCGGACATAATCGTGATCTACAACGGCGTTTAGCTGCTGTGCAATGGGGTTTATTTGTTTTTCATCATTTACTTTCAGCAGGCATATGAAATGTACATGGCTTCCTTTTTTTACCAGATCCAGTTGATCAAGATCATCGGCCGAAATGAAAATGCGTGGCCCCAGGGTTAAAAATTCAACCGGCTGATCGGGTTCCTGCAGCACGACATCTTCAATCTTCAGCATTGCTTGGCCAACTCGCAGTTGATCTCCCAGCTTGAGCTCAAGGCGGTCCAGCAGGCTCTGGGATACGACGATGCGGCCAGGGGCTAAAACGCGTTTGAATTTCCTGGCCGATTGCAGTACCATCCGCCCGTAAAAAGGATAACCTTTCTCGACAACTTTTAATTTTGCCAGAACCGAATCGCTATTTTCCGCGGTTCGCACGACTGAATAAAATTCATAAATCCTCGCGCTGACCACGGCGCCATTTTGCTCAAGGTCTTTGATCATATCGGTTATTGCTGCTGGAAGTTGGTAGTGCGAGCGGATAATAATATCGGCGGCATGCAGGCTGCGGGCATCATTCAGCAGAGAGGTGTGGACACTTGCGGAAAAGCCGCTTAAGGCAATCAGCGATACAATCGACAGTGCCACGCACATAACAAACACGATGGCCTGTCGCCTGGATCGGATAATCTGACGGAAAATAAAACGTCTATGTAGTGAACTAATGTGCATGGCTGGTATCTTCGACGATACGACCATCATGAAGGACAATCATACGGTCTGCCATTTTGGCAATTTCAATATTATGGGTGACGAGAACCAGCGTTGAGTGTCGTTCTCGGTGAAATTCGAGGAGCAACTCCAGAATCGCTTTTCCGTTCTCTGAATCCAAATTGCCGGTGGGCTCATCGGCAAAAATGATTTCGGGATCGTTAATCAGGGCTCGGCACATGGCCACGCGTTGCATTTCCCCGCCTGAAAGTTGATGCGGAAAATTATCGATCCGTTTCCCAAGTCCGATGCGATCCAAAAGGCCTTGCGCTTTTTCATAAGCTTGCGGATCATGTTTTAGCTCAGCCGGAAACATTACATTTTCAATAGCACTCAAGGATGGCACGAGATGAAAGGCTTGAAACACAAAACCGATCATCTTGTTGCGCAGCGGGGCCAGTTCATCTTCTGGCGTGTCGGTAATATCATTGGATGCAATGCAGATACTGCCCGCGGTTGGTTTATCCAAACCGGACAGCAGGCTCAGCAAGGTTGTTTTGCCGCTGCCACTGCTGCCTTCAATGACCAAATATTCACCTTTGGCCACACGCAACGATATGTTGTCCAAAACCGGAATTTGCCGGTCCCCGATGGTATATGTTTTTGTGACATCTTTAGCTTCTATGATATTCATCGGCACTTTCCTGTCCGCTATCTGTTATTTGCAATTGACATCTGTGTAATTTTTGCACAAAGATAAGCATGCAATAGAATTGGATCAAGCAGACCCATGGTCATTTATCAATGCGATACATATTTCGTGCTCAAGGAAATAGATTGCATCAGGCGGGTTAAATCTTTTAGGATAGATGAGTCGTTGAACATATAGAATTTCAAGCACTCCCCAGAAAGATGGCGGGCAGGCAAGTTTTAAAGCACCAAATTACAATACTCAAATAACAAATAAATTCCAAATTCCAAATTCCAATTTTCAATGTTCAAAACGTTTGAAATTTTGAATTTTGGTCATTGGGATTTATTTGTAATTTGGTGCTTGTAATTTAGGATTTCTTTTTAGATGCCAGTGCCTGTTGCAGCTTTTCCCCCAAAGAGCCCATTGCGGATTCACCGTCTTTGGTATACTTTTCCCAATTCTTTTCAGCTTCTGCATCCGCTGGGGCGAGGGTGATTTTTCGCTCCTGCAAGTTGATATCTTCAATGACCACCGCTAAAGCATCTCCTTCACTGAGCTTCTCGATGGCCTTCGGATTAGCGGATTGGCGAAAATTGGACCTGGGCATCAGAGCGGTTATTCCGGGAGACAGATTGATGAAGTAGCCGAATTTTTCCTTTTTTTCGATCACGCCTGTCGTGGATTGGGCCACCTTAAATTTTTCGGGCACTTCGAGCCACGGATCGCCCTGGGCTTCGCGAAGACTCAATGATATACGTCTTTTTTCAAGATCAATTTCTTTGATCAATACCGATACCGTTTCTCCTTCAGATACAATCTCCTGGGGCTTGGTAATTCTTCTTTCAAAGCTCATCTCGCTAATATGCACCAAACCCTCTATTCCCGGTTCCATTTCTACGAATGCGCCGAATGGAACACAATGGGAGACTTTGCCTTTTACTTTAGCGCCTTCATGAAACCGCTGGTCGACGCTGAGCCAGGGATCTTCACTGAGCTGCTTGACAGACAGAGCGATTTTTATTTGATTGGATTTGTCATCCGGTTGGGTGCCGATGACTTTAACCGCTAGCATATCACCGGGGCTCACAATTTCATTGGGGGTGACCACCTTTGACCAGCTGAGCTCCGAAACATGCACCATGCCTTCTACACCCGGGGCCAATTCGACAAAGGCGCCATAGGGCATCAGCCGTGTTATTTTACCGTCCATTACCTCCCCCACCTTTAAGGACGCATAAAATTGCCTGCGTGAAATTTCCAACTCCTGGGCAAGCAGAGTGCGTCGTGAAAGCACGATATTCTTACCGTTGGCCTCAAATTGCGTAATTAAAAATCGATAGGTTTCACCAATATAATCGGCTGGATTTTCAACGTACTCTAAATCGATTTGACTGATCGGGCAAAATGCGCTGCGGTGCAATACCTCAACTTTAACACCGCCTTTACAGGTTTCCAGTATTCTGCCTTCAACCGGGACCGATTTTTCATATGCCTCGCGCAATAAATGCAGACCCCCGATACCTGAAATCGCTTTGGAGAGCTTGATTTCATCTTCGGTCCGTGAGACCACAAACAATTCAATCAGATCGCCTTCCTGATATAGAATCTGACCGCCTTCATCCAACAATTCTGCCTTGTCCACAACCCCATCGATCTTAGAATGCGCATCTACAAAAACAGCATCTTTACCGATGGATATAATTTTCCCTTCTACCTTATCTCCGACTTGCAAATCCCTTCCGGTATCCGGGCTATAGCTATCTATCAGAGATGCGAAACTTTTTTCCTCTTCGTTGTCGTTTTCATTCAAGCGATTGTCTGCCATTAGGCTACTCCTTACTAGAAGCCGTCTCAAAAATGTCTTTTGGCCCAATATCTTTGTTGGTGCCGCGTTTCAAATCCTTCGATCCGCCTCCGGCAAACCTCCGGTTTGCGACCCACAAAGATTATGGGATCAGACGGGAAGTCCCGCGCAGCGGGAAAACTCGGCCCCGCCGCGATCTTGAACCAAAATCCTATTTTTGAGATGGCTTCTAAATATCTCGGAATTTTAGAATTGAGTTTTTTAAACTTTGCAGGTAAAGTATTATTGAACCATTGTCAAGCCATATCACCGCTAATTCAATAATTGATATTGACCGCCTTGTTTGCGACCGGGGTGATATCTTAACCGAATTCATCTCTTAAAGGAAGAATATGACGCTTAAAAAGTATCTCATGGAAGGCGATGAAGAATCTGTACGCTTGGACATTAAAACAGATGGCAGGATTGTTGAAGAACAGGCGCTTTGGGCAGGCCTGCAGGCGGGAATGCGTGTGATTGACTTTGGATGCGGCGCCGGAAAAACCACGTTTCATTTAAATAAGCTGGTTCAACCGAGCGGCAAAACCCTCGGTATTGATTTTGCAGAACAACGGATTCATTATGCCAAAAACCATTACAGTGCCAAGGGTATCGAATATGTGGTCCGGGATATAAGAAAACCCCTGGAAGATTTGGAGGTGGTTGATTTTATTTGGGTCCGGTTTGTACTCGAGTACTATCTTGCCGACAGTTTCGATATTGTTTCCAACATTGGTAAGGTATTAAAGCCCGGCGGC
>Ga0209536_100015519_pt1 | contig 10872 bp, 6 predicted proteins | sample DeeMarSeWOR28_12_FD_187461 | JGI IMG/M metagenome (GOLD analysis project Ga0209536, IMG submission 187461) | Marine sediment microbial communities from White Oak River estuary, North Carolina - WOR-2-8_12 (SPAdes) (version 2) | ecosystem: Environmental > Aquatic > Marine > Intertidal zone >... | reverse complement strand
CGCGTTGCGCGTCGATGATCCAGCCACCGCCCATGGCCTTGTAGGTACCAACCAGCGCGGTATAGACGCCGCCCTGCACCTCGACGTACTGCAGTTGGGCATCGAACAGGGAGCGCTGCGCGTCCAGCACATCGATATAGGAGGCGTAACCTTCGTCGTAGCGCAGCGTGGCCCAGCGCGCGTAATCCTCGTAGGCCTTGACGCGCCGTCCCTCTGCTGCCAGCCGTGCACGCAACTTCTGCACGCTGATGAGAGAGTCATCCACCTCGCGAAATGCGGTCTGTATGGTTTGCAGGTAACCAGACAGCGCCTGGCGCTGCACTGCCTCACTGGCGCGCACCGATGCCTCGATGCGGCCTCCGCTGAAAATCGGGCCGAGCAGTGACCCCCCAAGGCTGCTGGTATTGGCCGAACTCTGCAACAGATTGGAAAGCGCATCGCTGACAAAGCCGAACATCCCAGTCAGCGAAATCGTCGGGAAGTATTGCGCGCGGGCGACGTCGATGCGTGCATCCGCAGCGATCAGGGCCTGTTCGGCTGAGCGAATATCAGGTCGGCGCTGGAGCAACTGCGAGGGAACCCCGAAGGGGACTGTAGGGAAGGTCATCTGGTCGATGCTCTTACCACGCGGCATTTCCCTGGGATTGTACCCCAGCAGGACCGAGAGCGCGTTTTCGGTCAGGGCAATACTAAGCTCCAGTTGCGGGATGGTCGCGGCGACCTGCTCGTACTCGCTACGTGCCTGCGCGACTTCGAGCTCGGAGACCACACCTCCTGCGAGTTTTACCTTGAAAAGATCCAACGATTCCCTGCGAGTTTGCAGGGTTTCCCGGGAAACCTGCAACTGGCGGTCGAGCTGGCGCAAGGTGACATAGGAAGTCGCCACCGAGGAAACCAGGGAGAGAATCACGCTGCGCCTGTTCTCTTCCTGGGCCAGCAAGTCGGCGCGCGCGGCCTCCGTGGCCCGACGAATACGCCCCCACAGATCCAGCTCCCAGCTGAGATTCAGGCCAGCGCTGTAATTGTTGTAGGTCCGATCGAGCTGGCTGCTGGAGCCATAGGCTTCGCGCGAGGTTCGATTGCGGCTTACATCGCCGTCATAGCCAACCTGGGGAAATAGTCCGGAGCGGGTGATGTCGACGCGCGCCGCGAACTCTTCGACGCGCGCGGCGGCGATGCGCACGTCCTTGTTCTCTCTGAGAGCCTGATCGATCAGTTCGTCGAGCACCGGGTCGTTGAATTGCCTCCACCAGCGCGTATTGGCGGTTTTCGTAGCGTCCACGTATTCAACCCGCCAGGCTTTGGGGCTGTCCACCGTCGGGCGAACATAGTCATGGCCGACAGTACACCCAGCCAGAACCAGCGGCACGAACGCAACCAGGCCGACCCGTGTCAGGCTACCCATGTCCCGACTCTCCCGCTGGAGCTTGCTGTGCGTCACCGGGCGGCTGGCCTGTTTTCGCATCAGCGGATTTGTCTGCCGGGTCGCCGCTCAATTTCAGGCCGAGCTTTTCCAGCACCAGGAAAAACATCGGTACGAAAAAGATGGCAACCATCGTGGCTCCGAGCATGCCGCCGATAACGCCGGTGCCGATTGAATGGCGGCTGTTGGCCGAGGCGCCGGTCGCGATGGCGAGCGGAACCACGCCGAGGATGAAAGCAAACGAAGTCATCAATATCGGTCGGAAACGCAACTTCGCCGCCTCCAGCGCCGAATCGTAAAGCGACTTGCCTCCACGGTGCACTTCGACCGCGAATTCGACGATGAGAATGGCGTTTTTCGCCGCCAGCGCGATCAGGGTGAGCAGGCCGATCTGGAAATACACGTCGTTCGGAATCCCGCGCAGCACGATCGCCAGCAACGCGCCCAGCAGTGCGAAGGGAACGGCCATGATGACCCCGAACGGCAGGGTCCAGCTCTCGTACTGGGCAGCCAGGATAAGGAATACGAAAATCATGCCGAAGATGAAGGCGAGCGCCGAAGTACTGCCAGCCTGCTTTTCCTCGCGCGCCTCGCCGGCCCAGGCAAAGCTGTATTCGCCGGGCAGCGCCTCGGTGGCGATCTGTTCCATGACATTGAGTGCCTGGCCCGAACTCACGCCGGGCGCCGGGCCACCGGTGATCTTGGCGGCCGGGTAGTTGTTGAAGCGGGTCACGATATCCGGGCCGGTCGCCCAGCGGGGGGTCACCAGTGCCGACAGTGGCACCATGTCGCCACTTTTGCTGCGCACGTAGATCTGATCGATGTCGTCCGGGTTGAGCCGGTATTCCGGTTCGGCCTGCAGGATCACCTGCCAGAGGCGCGAATCCTTCGGAAACTGGTTGACGTAGAGCGAGCCGAACAGCGTTTGCAGGGTGTCGTAGACATCCGACACCGCGACCCCCAGCGACTCTGTTTTCTCGCGGTCCATGTCGATGAGTAACTGGCGGTTCTCGGCGCTGACCGTGCTGGTGACGTTAGCCAGCTCCGGGTTCTGCCTGGCTTTCTCGATAATCTTCTTCACGCTGTCGGCAAGATCGCCGTAGTCGCCGCCGCCGCGCTGTTGCACCCACATCTCGAAACCGGCGGTTACCCCGAGCCCCGGGATCGACGGCGGGTTAAGTGGCAGCACCAGCCCGTCGATAATTCCCCTAAAGTGCTTTGCCGCGTCCTTGATGACCGCCGGCGCCTGCAGACTGGCATCCTTGCGCTCACTGAAATCCTTCAGCGAAACGAACAGCAGGCCTCGATTCGTCTTGTTCTGCTGGTCGATCAGGCTGTAGCCGTCGACCTGGGTCACGTTGGCCACGGCCGGGTGCTGCATCATGAAGTCCGCGGCCTGCTTGCCCACGGCTTCGGTGCGGTCCAGGCTGGCGGCATCGGGCAGCAGGTAGGGGACGAACAAATAGCCCTGGTCCTCCTGCGGTACGAATGCCGACGGCCAGATCGAGAACAGCCAGACCGACAGGGCGACCACCGAGGCGAAGGCGCCAAACGCCAGCAGTACGTGGTGCATGATCCAGCGCGCGCCGGCCACGTAGCCATTGGTCAGGCCAGTCAGTATTTTTTCGAAGCCCCTGAAGAACCAGTTCTTCTCGGCGTGCCCCGGTTTCAGCAGAATCGCCGCGAGCGCCGGCGACAGGGTCAGCGCCACGATTCCGGAGAACACCACCGAGATGGCGATGGTCACCGCAAACTGCTTGTAGAGTTGCCCGGTCATGCCGCCGAGGAAGGCTACCGGGATAAACACCGCATTCAGCACCAGCACTATCGCGATCAACGCCCCCGACACCTCGGTCATGGCGCGCTTGGCGGCTTCTTTTGCAGATACCCCGGTCTCGCTCATGATGCGTTCGGTGTTCTCGATGACGACGATCGCATCGTCGACCACGATACCGATGGCGAGGATCATACCGAACAGGGTCAGCATGTTAACCGAGAAGCCGAACATCAGCATGCCGGTCATGGCACCGAGAATGGAAACCGGCACCGCGAGCGTCGGAATGATGGTCAGCCGCAAACTCTGCAGGAACAGGAATACCACGATGACCACCAGCACCACGGCCTCGAAGAAGGTATGCACCACTTCCTCGATGGATGCCTTGACGAACTTGGTGGTATCCAGCGCGATATCGTAGGTGAGTCCGTCGGGAAAACTCTTGGATAGCCGTTCCAGGGTCTCGTAGACCTGTTCAGCGACCTGCAGCGCGTTGGCGCCGGGTTGCTGGTACACCACGATCAGGGTCGCGTCCCTGCCCTGATACTTGGAACGGATCGAATAATCCTTGCGCCCGAGGTCGGCGCGGCCGATGTCCTTGATCCGGGTAATCGCAGCGTTGTCGACGTCGGTGCGCAGGATGATGTTCTCGAACTGGTCGGGCTCGGTGAACAGCCCCGGCGTGGTTACCGGAAAGGTCTGCGGCACCGGCGTGGGCGTGGGTGACTGGCCGATGCGCCCGACCGAGAACTGCTGGTTCTGCTGACGCACTGCCTTGGCCACGTCGGTGGCGGTGAGGCCGAGTTGCGCCATGCGGTCAGGGCGCAGCCACACGCGCATGGCGTAGTCCGGCACCCCGAAGATCGACGCCTGGTTGGCACCGTCGATACGTTTGACGGCATCCAGCACGTTGATGTTGGCATAGTTCGCGACGAAGTCCGGATCGTAACGCCCGTCGGGCGAGTACAGCGCCAGCACCAGCATGAAGCTCTGCGTGGTCTTCTTGACGATGACCCCCTGTGCGGTAACCGTGGAGGGCAGCTGGGGCGTCGCCCATTGCACGCGGTTCTGCACGTCGACCTGGGCCAGTTGGGGATCCGTGCCCTGGTCGAAATAGACATTGAGGGTATAGTTGCCGGTCGACGAACTGGTGGACTGCATGTAGATCATGTTGTCGGCGCCGTTGACCTGCTGCTCGATCGGGGCACCGACATTTTGCGCCACGGTCTGGGCGTCGGCACCCGGGTAGGTCGCCGTCACCTGCACCTGCACCGGAGTGATGTCCGGGTACTGGGCAACGGGCAACGCGAACATGGCTACCGCGCCGGCGATCGTGATTACCAGCGAGATAACGCACGCGAAGATGGGGCGATCGATAAAGAAGTGAGCAAACACGGGGGCTGTCTACCGGCTCAGTTGGCGGCTGCTGTGGTCTGCACGGACACTATCTTGACCGGGACCCCCTTGGCGAGCCGCACCAGTCCATCCGTGACCACCTGGTCTCCGCTTGCCAGTCCCTTCGAAATGAACCAGCTGTCACCATGCCAGTCACCGACCGTGACCTCGCGAATCTGCGCCTTGCCTTCGCCATCGATGACCCACACGAAAAAGCCCTTCGCACCCTGCAGTACCGCCTGCTGCGGCACTTCGATGGCATTGGGCCGAATGTAGCCCTGCACCAGCACCCGTACGAATTGACCGGGCCGCAAAAGTTCCTCGGGATTGCCAATCGTGGCGCGCACCAGGAAGGTGCCGGTTTGAGTGCTGTAGTTGGCATCCCTGAAGAACAGCTTGCCGGGTTCCGGGTAAAGCGAGCCGTCCGCCATCTTCAGCTCGATTTTCAACCCATCCTCTCCGCTCAGGCGGCGCAAAGATCCATCCTTCACCTGGCGGCGAAGCGACAGCATCGCGTCTTCCGAGACACTGAAGTCGACCCAGATCGGATCGAGCTGGGCAACATAGGTCAGCAGGCTGTCGCGCTGGTCGACATAAGCGCCGCTCTGCACGCGGGCGTAACTGGAAACGCCGGTAACCGGCGCATAAATTTTCGTATAACCCAGATTAAGCCTGGCCGTCTCGACCTCCGCCTTGGCCATTTCCACCGCAGCGGCAGCGGCATTGACCCGGCCCTGGGTGTCGTCGAGTTCCTTCATGCTGACAGCCTTGGCGAGCGCCAGCGGCTTGACCCGTTTCAAATCTGCAGTCGCGGTCCACAGCCGGGCTTTCTGTTCGGCTAGCGCGGCCTCCGCGGCGTCGAGCTGGGCCTGGAAGGGCTTGGGGTCCATCTCGAACATGAGATCCCCTTTCTTGACGATACCGCCCTCGGTATACAGGCGATCATCGAGAAACCCGGCGACGCGGGCACGTACCTGGACCTGTTGTGAACTCGCGGTGACACCGACGAACTCGTAGGTGACCGGTGTGTCTTTCGGTTCCACCTTGATCACGGTGACCTCGGGCGGTGCGGGTGGCGGCGCTACCGGTTTGTCCTCACAGGCCACCAGCAACACGGAAAGCGCCAATGAAAATACGAGTTTCAGCGAAACCTTTCGTCCTGTGTGGCCAGCGCAGATCTGTTGCTTCGTAATCAGGGACACGAATTCCTCTCGTCTGGTTTGCTTATTGACCCTGGCTGCCGTTGTCCTTACGTTCTAATGCCGCAGCCGGCTCTGAACCTCGGCATTATATGTAAACGACTATCGGAGTAAAACGTTTCCGGGATAAATATGGATTTATTTGAAACGCAATAACTTAAGATGGCGTGAGTGATTTTTTGTCGCATCCGCTGACATGGAGACAAACAGGGACATCCACTCAAGGTTCGCGAATTCCCACAAAAAATCACGCCTGACCCCGTCGTTTCTGTTACGCTGGCCTCACCTCCAACAGCTTTCCGTTGGGGAAAAGCAGCCTTGCCAGGATTGCAGCAAAGAATGGACTACGCTCTATCGATCTCAGTAGTTGCGAACAGTTCCAGCAGAACCATTCAGCCATGTGGATTGGTTGGCTGGAATTGATACCCCACTGTTTAACCGGAGTGAAAATCATGAGTAAGGAACACAAGAACAGGCGCGACGAAAAAAAGAAAGCCGCGCTATCACCAAAGGAAAAAAAAGCGGCGAAGTTGGCCAAAAAGACAGTTACGCGCAACGTTCTCGGAAATTAACCCGTTCAATGACAGGGCTTTACAACTAAGCACTAAAGACATCGAAGGCCTGCAAATAAAGGATCTTCCCTGTTTTTGCGAAGATTTCCACGGGCGTCATTCCGCTAACGCGGCTTGACCCTGCACAGATACTGCATGCAACTGCTTTCATACTCCGCCTAACTGGCGTATAAGGCCGCGATGAAAATCCCCAAACGAATCAAACCCCTGGTCGAAGACGGCCTGGTCGACGAAGTGATCCGTCCGTTGATGAGCGGCAAGGAAGCCGACGTGTTCATCGTGCGTTGCGGCAGCGAAGTTCGCTGCGCCAAGATTTACAAGGAAGCCGACAAGCGTGGCTTCAAGCAGGCAGTGCAATATCAGGAAGGTCGCAAGGTGCGCAACAGCCGCCGCGCGCGCGCGATGGAAAAGGGTTCGCGCTTCGGCCGCAGGGAGCAGGAACAGGCCTGGCAGAACACCGAGGTGGATGCTCTTAATCGACTCGCCCGGGCCGGCGTGCGCGTGCCGAAACCTTACGGTTGCTTTGACGGCGTGTTGCTGATGGAACTGATCTGTGACGAACAGGGCATCGAGGCGCCGCGCCTGAACGACGTCGCCATGTCGACCGAGCAGGCCATCGAGGATCACCGGCTGATGATGCGCTATGTCGTGCGCATGCTCTGCGCAGGGTTGGTGCACGGCGACCTGTCGGAGTTCAACGTGCTGGTCGACGATTACGGCCCGGTTATCATCGATTTGCCACAGGTGGTCAACGCGGCCGCGAATAATCACGCCAGGCAATTTCTCACGCGCGATATCAACAGGATCACTGCTTACTACGGCCTGTACGCCCCCGAGATTCTGGATACCCGCTACGCCGGGGAAATCTGGGCCCTTTACGAGGCAGGGGAACTGGATCCGGAAGTTCCCCTCAGCGGCGAGCACCAGGCGACCGAGACGGATGCCGACGTCGACGCCGTCCTCGAGGAAATCAAACAGGCCATGCTCGAGGAAGAACAGCGCCTGGCGCGCATGCAGGAAGCGACATAACAACCTGAACAGCCTGTTGCGTATAAATTATCCTGATTTGCCTTTGCTACGGAAACCGATAGAGGCAGTCAGACTAGCTGGCAAAGGCGGGTTCACCGCGACATATTTACTCGGACAATAGCCCTGTTCGACATCTCTAATTTTCATGATTGATCGCGGGCTTGCCGCACCGGCGGGCGACGCGCAGGCCACAGGCACCGCACCAGCAGCAAAATACCCGATAACGGGACCAAAAATGTCGCTTTATTGACAATAGGCAAGATAGATTTGGTCCAGACTGTTTTTGTGGCACAATTGTCACTCGCCTGATCCGGCGATTGCCAGTAGCAATAGAAGACCGAGCAGACGGTCCTGCTGACACTGACCATCGCAAGATATAACCATAGTTTTTACAATAATCCAGGGACGTCAAACACGCTCCTGACATAAAGAGGAAGGAAGAATGAAAGCACTGAAATCAAGATCATTTCGAAACACGATAGCTGCCGCGGTCTGCGCAACGCTTGTTTCGGTCTCGGCAACATCGATGGCTGCCGACAGCAACGCGCCAATCAAGATTCCGATCAAGAACTGGTCCAGCCAGATCGTCATGGCGCACGTGATTGGCGGCATGTTCGAGAGCATGGGCGACAAGGTGGAGTATGTTCCGGTCGATAACCAGGCAAGCTTCGAAGCGGCGCGTGTCGGCGATCTCTCCATCCTGCACGAAGTGTGGCAATCCACCATGCAAAACGCCTACTATAACGCGATGGAAAAAGGCGGCCTGATCGACGCCGGCACCCACGCGGCGGTCACCCTGGAAGAAATGGGTGTGCCCAACTGGGTCATCGAGAAAGGTCTTTGTCCCGGCCTGCCGAACTGGGAAGCCCTGAAGGATTGTAGCGCCAATTTCGCCACTCCGGACTCCGGTGGCAAGGGCCGCTGGCTGGAAGGCCCGCAAAGCTGGCACGGCGACGTCATGCCGAACCGGGTCAAGGGTCTGGGGCTAGACGACAAGTGGGTGGTCAAGTTCGCCGGCGCGGCCGATGCGCTGTGGGCGGAATTGAAAGCAGCCGAAAAAGAAGGCCGCGGCACCATCATTTTCAACTGGTCGCCTAACTTCACCGATGCTTCCGGCTTCACCTTCATCGAGTTCCCGCCCTACTACGACGGCTGCCGCATCGCCGACGGCGGCACCTGGGAGACCACCGGTTGCGGTTCGCCTCCCGGCTGGTTGAAAAAGGGCGCTCACTACAAGTTCCCGAAAACCCATCCGAAGGCTTACGCTGCCTTTTCCAAGCTTTCGTTTACCACCCCGCAGATCGGTCAAATGGCCGCACTGGTCGATGTCGATGGCATGACCCATGCAGACGCTGCCAAGAAGTGGCTGGCTGACAACGAAGACGTGTGGAAGCCCTGGACGGTATCCGTGCTGGGCGCTGGCAACTAGCAGCGTTCGCTCGGAATGAGGCGTTCATCTTGCAGATGATCGTCATCACAAGGTTCCCCCTACCGGGGGAACCTTAGGTTTTGCAACTGAACCTGTCCAAACGGCGCCGAAATGTTGCGCGGCAAACCGCATAGCAATCGAGGCATCTCGATCAAGGCCGGGCTGCGAACCTGCTCGGGCGCATGATACACTTCATAAAAAATAATTCTGCTCGCGTTTACCGCGAAGCGAGAACAGCGAACGAGCATGTCGAAACTTAGCAGTTGAGTGGGAGGGCTACCGTGTCATCTGAAAGTGATTCCAGCACAAGCGAACAGGCGATCATCAGGTGCGAATCCGTCTACAAGATCTTCGGTGATAACGCACAGAAAGTGCTTGCGGCCTCGAACGGCAAGGTCGACGCCAAATCCTTTCTCGATGCCGGCTGTATCGTCGGGGTCAACAACGCCTCGTTCGAGGTTCACCAGGGCGAACTGCTGATCCTGATGGGCCTGTCCGGTTCGGGTAAATCGACCCTGCTGCGCTGTATTTCACGCTTGACCGAACCCACCGCCGGGAAAATTTTCATCGAAGGCCAGGACTTGCTGGCAATGAACAACAAGGACCTCATCGAGCTGCGGCGCAGCAAAATGGGCATGGTGTTTCAGAGTTTCGGCCTGCTGCCGCACAAGACAGTGCTGGAAAACATCGCTTTCCCGCTGCAGATAAAAGGCCAGAGCACCCAGGAAAGCATCAAGCGCGCGCTGGAAATGGCCGAACTGGTCGGGCTCGGCGGCCGCGAAAATTATTTCCCCCGCGAGCTGTCCGGCGGCCAGCAGCAGCGCGTCGGTATCGCGCGCTCGCTCGCGGTCGAGCCGGACATCTGGTTTCTGGATGAGCCCTTCTCCGCGCTGGATCCACTGATTCGCAAGGAGATGCAGGATGAATTCATCCGCCTGCGCAAGGTTCTGAACAAGACCATCCTGTTCGTGACCCATGATTTTGACGAGGCTCTGCGCCTCGCCGACCGCATCGCCATAATGAAAGAGGGGGTGATCGAGCAACTGGATACCCCGGCCAACATCGTCCTCAATCCGGCCACCGAATACGTGCGCAAATTCACCGAGGAAGTGCCGCGCGAGAAAGTGCTCAAGATCAGTTCGATCATGGAACCTTACAACAGCTCGGAGCCGCTGGGTGATCTCAGGGTTTCGCGCGACGCCATCGTGGAAACGGTGGCCGAGGCGATCCTGAGCCAGGACAAGCCCGTCGGGGTGATCGGCGACGATAACGAGGTCGTCGGCTCGCTGCACGCCTCGCATGTCATCAACATGCTGTTCGGCGGCAAATCCGGTGCCGGCAAAAGCGCAGAATAACCAGCGATGAAATTCGATCTCAAGCATTCCAGGCCCACCCAGTTTGCCCTGCTGCTGATTGCGTTTTTTATCCTCTGCGTGGTGATCGGTCCGGACGAATCGAATTACCTGTGGCGGCTGCCGCCGCTGTTCAAGGAATTACCCACGCTGATCAACGACTCGGTGCAGTTCGTGATGTTCGACTGGCTGCCAATCCAGGTCTACGACCCGGAAATCGATGACTATGAAACAAAACCCCTGTTCAGTGAAATCACGCGCACGATTTCGAGTGCCTTCCTGTTCGTGATCACCTTCGTGCGCGAGATTTTCCTCGGCGGCACCAAGACCATCGTCGCGTTTACCGGCTGGGATTTCATCAATAAGCATCCGTGGGCGGAATGGCCGGCCCTGCCGTGGACCGTGATTGCGGGCTGGAGCATAGTCCTCGGCTACAAGCTGCAGGGCAAGGGGCTCGCCCTGCTCGCGGCGCTTGCAACCGGCTACATCGGTATCTTCGGGCAGTGGGAACCTTCCATGCAAACGCTCTCCTTCGTGTTGATCGCGGCACCGGTATCGGTTGCTATTGGTCTCGCCCTCGGCATCTGGGGGTATAAGAACCGCTGGGTGGAAGCGGCACTCAACCCGCTGCTGAATATCGCGCAAACCATGCCGCACTACTCTTACCTGGTGCCGGTGATCGTACTGTTCGGCGTCGGC
>Ga0209536_100015518_pt1 | contig 10873 bp, 8 predicted proteins | sample DeeMarSeWOR28_12_FD_187461 | JGI IMG/M metagenome (GOLD analysis project Ga0209536, IMG submission 187461) | Marine sediment microbial communities from White Oak River estuary, North Carolina - WOR-2-8_12 (SPAdes) (version 2) | ecosystem: Environmental > Aquatic > Marine > Intertidal zone >... | reverse complement strand
AAAAAAGAGCGGTTGCAGAATCAATTCCTCCAGAGAGTAAGATAATTGCTCTTTTCTCGGAATTAGATTGTTCAGAAAACATTTTTGATTTAACTGAAGATGCGATAGCTTCAGAAAGCTCAGTTAGGTTATAATTTAAGGCCTTGGCAGTAATACTTCCATCAGAAAGAGTATCACATCTCATAACATCAATCATTTCTTTGCATATTTCAAGTTGGTCTGGGGCTTCCTCGTATGGAATTTTAAGAATCCGAGGAATAGGTATATTAAATCCGAATTGTTTCATAGTATTTAGAACTAACTTAACAATTTCGCTCATAGTAGTAATTTCAGGGCCCACAAGGTCAAAAGTTTGATTATTTTCACCCATTCCATCAGCTGCGGCAAGGAAAGCTTTTATAGCATCCTTAACGAATATGGGTTGCATAGGTACATCTCCTTTTCCTGCGAGATAAACTGTTCCCTCCCCTATTTGTTCAATTAAATCAGGAATAAGCTCATCTTTTGGTCCTAAGATATAAGATGGACGGAAAATTATGAAAGGTACACCGCTATCTTTTAAGATCTGTTCTGCTTCCATTTTTGAACGAAAATAATCGTTAGTTGCCCATTCTATTTCTCCAAATCTCTCAATTCCTAACCCAGAAGGAAAAATAATCCTTGGAACGTTCGTTTCTTTAGCGGCTTTGACAAGTATCTTCATTCCATCAATATTTATTTTTTCGAACAATTTTTTCGGACCACATACTACTCCCCGGAAATGAATTATTGCTTTGCAGTCAGTAAAAGTTTTTTTAAGTGAATTAACTTCAAAATTTTCAAGGATGATTGCTTTTCCACCTAATGATTCTACCTCTCTTGCTGCTTCTTGACGTCTTACAATACCGATAACGTTCCAACCATCTGATATGGCTGCTGTTATAGTATTTCTACCTAAATATCCATTAGCTCCTGTGATTACTAAGGTTTTTAATGTCATTATCTTAAATGAAAATCTTCATTTGATCTAAATAAAAGAAATTTTCATTGTATTTATTGCTTTGAAACAAAAGTTATAAAAATGCAAAAGTGATCATTCTATTCAATAGCAATGTGAAGTGAGGAATGAAATAGGGTGATCTAATTTAGTGTTTAAAGTACATCTGAATTCAGTAGAAATTAAATTCAGTGCAAGTCATTTTTTGAAAGAACCTTCTCAATGCTCTCGACTTCATGGTCACAATTATTACGTATCCGTTGAAATTAGTGACAAATTAGATGAAAATTATTTTGTCGTTGATTTCATCGAATTAAATAAGACATTAAAAGCAATAATAGAGCCAATGGATCATTATATTTTAATACCTTCACAGGCTAACGATTTGAAGATCATTGAGGAAGAAAATTCAGTAGAAGTTATAGCCAATTCCAAAAGATATGTTTTTCCTCGTTCAGATGTCCTTTTTCTACCTCTTCCCGCGACTACAAGCGAACTTCTTGCTAAGTATATTCATGATAAAGTAAAAGACGTATATGAAGAGAAAGATATTATTGTCAGAGTAGGTGAAAGCAAAAGTACTATAGCCTCATATGGAGAAAGTTTATAGTCTTTCCACTTACTAGGGCAACTAATCATTTTTTAAAATCTGAACATGTTCAGCAAAATGGTTAAATCTGTTATAAATTATTAAAAATACAAATAATAACACAAATAAGTTAACTTCTAATGATGATCGATAAAAATTATACAATAGGAATATTATACGGAACACACCCGGATACAGAGATGTTGGCACAAAAATTTGCTGGGAATCTCATAAATAATGAAGAATTCTGCAAAGCTTGCGAGACTTTAGAACAAAATGTAAAATGTGACAAATGTCGAGAACATCTTAAGAGTTATTCTAACTCAATTTACTTCTATGAGAAGATTGGGGAAAATGTTCCTGATTTTATCGAAGATCCAGAAGAATTTTTACCGAAAAACCTTCCCCCAGTTGACTTTATCTTAGTTGTGGGGATTCATCAAGATTTACTCTCTGGTCTACCAATATACCTTAAAGATAAGGAGAGTATAAAAGCTGTAATAGTTCCTATAGAGGATCCAAAATGGGCCCCCGCAGGGCTTCAAGTTCAAGTGTTAGAAGAATTTGAAAAGTATGGAATTCAGGCAGCATTCCCTAAACCATTCTGTGCGTTAAATCGAGAATTTGATGAACACAATAAAATTGGATTTCATTTGACAAAAGAGCATAATTATATACATGAATTTATTGATTATTACAAAATTGGTGTCCCAATCGTATCCTTCTTATTGAGTAAAGATGGGGAATCAATTGAAGACTGCTGTGTACTTCAATCAGCCCCATGTGGAAGTAGTTATTACGTTTGTCAGCAACTAAAATCTAAATACTTTAAAAATGGTAAAAGTGGGAACCTCTCTTTAAACGAAAGAATTAGTAAAGCCCATCATGCCTATCCTTGTAATGCCTCTATGGACCAAGATTCGATATTAAAAGACTCAATTCTGCATGTAGGGGGGTATCTAATCAGAAATTCTGTGCGACGTGCTTTAAACCTTGAAGAAGAAGAAGGAGAAAAATTAGTTTACGTTATCAAATAAATTTTGTTTTTGATTTTACTCCTTCTTTAAATTAAGATCTTCAAGATTTACCATAAATTTATTCAATTATGCTATCTTTAATTTAAAAAGCACCAGTTATCTACCTAGAGGCCATCGTAAATGTCAGGAAATCTTATCAATGCTGAAAAAGTTAATGAACAGATTCCTTTTGAAAAAATCGAATCTATTCATGGCAGATCTAGGATAACAGCTGATTTTTCATCATATGTTATGGATGAAAGCAAGTTAGCTGGGGTGGCAGACAGTCTATTTTTCCCTCAATCTGAATCAGAGATAGTAACAATTTTAAATTTCTTCCAAATTAATAAAGTTCGAGCATCAATCAGTGCTGCGAGGACGGGAATTGTGGGTTCTTGTGTACCTTCTGGGGGTTCCGTTTTGTCCATTGAGAAAATGAATGAAATTCTGGGATTTGGTTTTGACAAGCATAAGGAATCTTATTTTATGCGTGTTCAACCAGGAGTCACTTTGGATGCTATTAATGAATTTCTCAAGAAAAAAGAGTTTTCAAATGTTATAGAAATAACGCCTAATGCAATAAAAATTTTTCAAGAGTCAAATCAAACACTATACTACCCCGTTGATCCAACAGAGATGTCTGCTACTATTGGTGGTACTGTAGCTACAAACGCTTCAGGGGCTGGAACTTTAAAATATGGTCCTACAAGAAATTGGATTAAGGGATTAAGAATTGCATTATCTTCTGGTGATATTTTAAATCTTCAGCGAGGAGATGTAAATGCTTCAAATGAAGGTGTCTTTATAATTAATCAAACTAATGGGAAAGAGTTGCGATTTCGGATTCCAAATTATATCTTCAATACAAGTGTCAAGAATGCAGCAGGAATTTACTCTAAACCTGAAATGGACATAATAGATTTATTTATAGGAAGTGAGGGTATTTTAGGTATCATCACTCAAATCGATATCTGGTTAATAGAAAAAAAACCAATAATTCACAACATACTATTTTTTAAATCTGAAGAGGATGCAATAAATTTTGCTGAGCTGTTGAGAAGTAATTCTATTATAGATCCTGAATTCATAGAATTTTTTTCTCTTGAGGCTCTAAATCTTTTGAAAAAGCTTCAAGGTGAAGCGCCCAGTTCTATAAACATGCCCTTGATCCCAGTAAATGCTAAATCAGCAATCTTTTTTGATTTTCCATATTCTGATGATAGAATGGATACCATTTTTAATGAGTTAAATAAATTGACAGAAGGTTGTAATACTGATCTTTCAGATGGCTGGTCAGGTTATGAAGACCAAGATTTTGCTCGATTTAAGCAATTTCGACATTCCTTACCCGAAAATATAAATGCAATAATTGCAAGCCGCAAACAACAGTTCCCCCTGTTACATAAACTGGGGACGGATATGACTGTACCAGATAAATATTTCAGAAGTATGATGGAATATTATCATTCAAAACTAAGAAATGCCAAGTTAGAATATGTTATCTTTGGTCATATTGGAGATAATCATGTTCATGTAAATATTCTTCCGAAAAATATGGAAGAATTGCAAATAGGAGAACAAATCTATGAAAAATTTGCCTTAAAAGCTGTTGAATATGGAGGTAGCATATCTGGGGAACATGGAATTGGCAAAATCAAGAGAGAATACTTAAAATTCATGTACAGTCAAAAAGATCTTGATGAAATGCGATTAATAAAGAAAAGTCTTGATCCTGGATTAATATTAAATTATGGGAATATTATAAGTTTTGATTGAAATAAGAAATAATGAGTTAGACTCATATTAAAATCTATAGAAAATAATAGAATTTTAGATATTTCCTTAATTTCAATCATTCATAAATAATTGCTTTTATATCAAATAAATGTTAGATTCTAATGTAAGGAAAAATACCTTGCATATAGGTGATTATCGATAACTACCGTACAATGTTCAAGTTCAGTTTGCCAAGATGAAGAAGAAGATTTCGAACATGAATCGTTCTTTGAAGAGAATTTCTGGTACTTCCTAATTCCTTCTGGTATACTTCTTGCGATCTCTATCTTTTTAGAACTTTTTTTTGAGTTGATGTGGGTTGACCAAACGCTTGCAATACTTTCAATTTTCCTTTCAAGTTCAGGTGTAGCAAGGGAAGCAGTAGAAGATATTAGGCATAAAAGAATAACAGCAAATATCTTAATGCTGATAGCCGCTATTGCGTCTTTTTTTATTTTTCATGGTCAAGAAGGAGCGACTGCATTATTATTGTATGCTATTGCTGAACACTTAGAAGAAATGACTGCTGATAAATCTAGAAATGCAATTCGAGAATTGCTCGAATTGGCTCCTGATGATGCTCTTATTAAAACTGAAGATGGTTACAAAAATGTTCCTTCAAAGGAGGTAATTATTGGTGATGTTGTAGGGATAAAACCGGGAATGAAGGTGCCTTTAGATGGAATAATCATTAAAGGAGGTTCATATTTCGATGAGAGCGCGATAACTGGTGAATCTGTGCCCGTATTTAAGAAAGAGGGTGATGAAATTTTTGCTGCTAGCTTGAATTCAGAAAGTTTTGTAGATATAGAAGTTACACGAGAAAGTTCGAATACAATCGTCGCCCAGATTGCTGAAAGCGTTAAGATTGCACAACAAAATAAGAGTCAACATGAAAGATTTATCGAAAAGTTTGCTAAATATTATACTCCAATTATCATTTTTTCGTCAATTTTCGTTATGTTTATTCCACTTATATTTAACCTCCCATTTTATAATTGGTTTTATAGGGGATTAGTTCTTTTAGTAGTATCTTGTCCATGTGCACTTACACTTTCTACCCCATTAGCTAATATCGCCTCTTTGACAAAACAAGCAAGAGAAGGAATATTAGTTAAAGGGAATAAATTCATCGAAAAAATACAAGATATTGAAATATTTGCTTTTGATAAAACCGGGACTTTAACTGAAGGAAATCTAAAGGTTTTTGATGTTTACTCATACAATGGAGTTTCCAAATCAGATGTTATAAGTATTGCTGCGAGTCTAGAAGCCCTTTCTGAGCATCCTATTGGTAAAACTGTAGTTAAACATGCAAAGGAAATGAAACTAAAATTTCAATCCGTAGACGACTTTGAGATTATTAAGGGAAAAGGAATTAAAGGTAAAATAAATGAAGAATTCTTTTATGTAGGGAGTCGTAAATTTATTCAGGAACTAAATTATGACCTCCCTTCTGATGATATTCAAAAAATTGAGGAATCAGGAACTATTCCCATTCTGTTAGGATCTCAAACAAAATTGCTAGGAATTCTCTCGATTAGAGATGTATTGAGAGTCTCCGCTCCGATTTTAGTAGAAGGACTTAAAAAACGAGGATATAAAACAATTTTGATATCTGGTGATAATCAAAGAGTTTGTGACTCGATTGGTGCATGTTTAGATATAGATCAAGCTTATGGTGAACATTTACCAGACCAAAAATTGCAAGAGATCGAAAATTTAAAAGCGCAATATAAGGGAGTAGCAATGGTAGGGGATGGAATAAATGATGCTCCTGCTCTTGCACTATCTGACTTAGGAATTGCCATTGGAGCATCTGCTACGGATATTACAATCGAGACTGCAGATATAATTATCATCAATGATGATTTAAAGAAAATCTTGACATATATTGATATATCAAAGAAAACAAATAGAAAAGTTAAACAAAATATTTGGACTTCTATTATTGTAAAAGTATCTTTCGCGATATTGACTGTTATTGGATTAATGAACTTATGGTTTGCCGTAGGGATCGGAGATATGGGCGTTTCATTACTTGTTCTTCTAAATAGTTTAACGATTTTTAAATTCAAATTTCATTACAAAGAAATTTCAACAGAAATGGTAGAAAGCGAAGCTAAGATGATAATCTGCCAAAATTGTGAAACTAAAGATATTATACCGCAACATCATGGAAGAGATATGATCCAAAAAGGAGATAAATTGATTTGTTGGAAAAATATAATAAGTAGTGAAGAATTAGAGTCATGCGGTGAAGAATTACCACTAGACTGTCCTTATTGTGAAGAAAAATTAGAAGTTCATTAGGAAACATTGAGTTACGTTCTGTTTTATCTTTCCTATTCTTTTTTAATTAATTCAATAGCTTGATGAGGACACTTAGAAACACAGAGTCCACAACCAAAACATCTCGTTGAATCAAATTTTAAAAGACTATTACGGATGTACCTTGCTTTAAAATGACATTCTTTTATACAATTTCCACAATGAACACATTTTGTATCGTCAGTTTCAGTGATAAAGTCACTTTTAATCATTTGAGGAGAACCTTTCTCAAGAAACTTGCTTAAAACAACACAACAGCATGGACAGCAATTGCAAACTATATAATAAAATTGCGGATTAGGGAAATAAATTAGTTGGTGAAGAAGACCTCTTTCATCACATACATCTAGTAATTGATTAATTTCTTTCTTTGATACTCTTTTGAGGTTGGTTGATTTGAATGGAATTTCATATAAAGATTTACCAGGACCAAAATGGATACATGTATGAAGGGGATGATCACAATTGTCATTTTCATGTTTTCTTTGAACTGCTCTACAATAACATTCTCCAATTCCTACTACTTTTGAACGGTGTAGGATTTCTAAAATCTCTTGGGAAGGAATAAATTTAACGTCAATACTAATATTTTTATTTAAAGGAACCACTCTTCCACCCCATCTTCCCCTTAATAGGTATTTATTTATAAAGCCCATTGTGTAAATACTAAATATGTTATCGAGTTTTCGGAACGTCTCTAGAATATAGAACTCAAAAAGACCAAAAAAACTTGAAAATAATTTACCGAGTGCTGGGATTTTCTTTAAAGTCTTATCGAACTTCGATTCGAAAACTCTCGATGGGAAATCTCTCAACATTTTAAAGAATGATTTTTACTTAGTATAAATTCATATAATATTTCGAATTAATAATTTTTAATGCTATCTCGGTTTTGCGGGAATTGCCAAGTTTGGTCTAAGGCGGTGGGCTCAGAAAATCATTCTTATTGGAGAATGATATGCACCCCATTCTCGAAGGAGTTCGGGAGTTCAAATCTCCCTTCCCGCATTTTTCACTAATAATAAAAAAGAGATCATCGTTTCCACAAGCATAATAAGGGAGAAATTGACAAAATAATAATATATGAAAAAAATTATATAGTTATATAGAATCAAAACTGACAAACCAAAATTATGACAGAAGAAGAATTTGAGGATCTAACAGATATAGGAGAGGAAAACATCATAGTTTTTCAATATAACGATGAATTATCTGAATATCAGGAATTAGAACTTGAAGGAAATGTTCAAATAAAGGAATTACTAGATCCTGATTTTATACTTCTTTTTGTAGATCCTAAACGTTATAGAGTATGGATATGGCATGGCAGTAATACTTCAGTTCGTTCCAAATTCATCGCAGCCAAATTAGCACCTAATATAAGAGATAGATATGGAATAGGATTTAAAATAAACGCAGTTGATGAGGGAAATGAAACAACAGGATTTAAGGTCGCTGCGGGAATAGAGAAAAAAGTTGATGTAGCAGAGGTACAGAAAGGACCTGCATATGAAGGTACTGAAGAAGACCTCGAACTGATTAAATCACTAACACTTGAAAAAATCTTGTTATTACTAGAAAAAACAGGGATTCCGGAAGGATATGAAAGAAAAATGGTCATTGTCAAGAATAAGGTTTATGGTTATAATGAATATGATAGAAATTATTTAGGAACTGTCATAAAAGAAAAACAACTCTTTCCCTTAAAAGAGGAAGTTGAGGATGGACCATATTTAGCAGAGGAATATATCCCAAGAATGCTGTTTTCTTTTAATAATGTGGTTTTAACAGAATTACTTAAAAAAAAAGATGAACCAAGTGAGGAAAATAATTAATATTTTATTTTAGAATAATGAGTCGCGTTAGAAGTAAAAGATACATCCAATCGAAAAAATTCAGAAGGAAAAAAGTTGGTTGGGGCTTACTAATATTATTATTAATGGTGCTAAGTTTAACTGTTACCATAGTCATAATTAGTATTAATACTCCCCAGTATTAAGATACCTAAATATAAACTCGATCTCTTCCCTAAAACTTGTTTTTATAATAGAGTTGGTAAAGTATTGAAAGTAAAAAAGCTAGATTACTATTTTATAGTTTTAATTACGATTATTTCTGTAATTTCGGTTGATTTATTGATAAACCCTTCTCATAGACAGATCATTGAGAATATCTCTCTGTATCCTCCATTCCAAAATTTTGGGATAGGTCTTCTTATTACGTTTTGGGTGTGTTTGATAGGAAACCTTCTTCCTGTGCCAACACCCTATACTTTTGTGGTCTGTTTTTCTTCCCTCCCGTTTTCAGAACAAAATATTTTTATCCCCCTATTAGTTGGATTTGTCGCTGCACTTGGTTGCCTTGCTGGAGAAATGGCAGGATATTTAGTTGGTAGAGTAGCCTCTAAAATAGTATCAGAGAGTCGCACAGAGAAATTAAAGAAGTATCAGGAATATTTAGTGAATCATCCAAAGATAGCCCCGATTTTAATTTTCCTCTTTGGTTTTACTCCCTTAAATGATGATATGATAACAATTCCATTAGGATTAATTCGATATAACGCTAAAAAAACTGTATTTTGGGTGTGGTTAGGCAAGTTTGGGCTTATGCTCGTTTTTGCCTACAACCTTCTAAATATTTGTAGCTTTTTAGGTGGTGAAAATTGGATTTTAAGTATCGTTACCCTTTATTTCATAGTAATTATGGTATACCTTATGCTTAGAATCGATTTTACTAAACTCTATAATAGAATAAAGAAATCTACTTAATCTTGGTCTATTTTTATATCCTTCCCGGGAAGTGAAACACTTCCTCCTGATATTCCTTCTGCTATTTTATATTCTTCTAATGGCCTTTTTTCAACATCCTCAATGTATTTTAAAAGTTTTTGCTCGATCCCAGTATCTAATTCCGGAGGATTAAACGATTGAAGGATCTGTTCTACTTTATTTCTAGCCACATTAATTATATCCAGTGAGCCCTTCTTCCGCCATGTGGATCTTCTGTCCCGATTTATTAATTTTGGAATATACAATTCTTTATGCATATACTTCCTCGTGTGTTTCTCACTCAAGTAGTTCACACCTTTTTTTTCACTCGTGGCAACTTTTTTAATCACATCAAGAGCAATAGTATCTTCATTAACAGTAATTCCCTCAAGTGCTCTACTGACAACACCTGCTAATTCATCATCAACCAAGAGTAATTCTAAAGCCTCGACTAGTGTTTCTTCATAAGTTCCTGCACAAGTTATGTAATTAATGCCTGCTTGAGCTGCGAATAATAATGTTTGAAGTCGTTCAAATCCATTTTGTATATCTAGACATTTAGAATCTGTAATTCCCCCTGGTCCTCTTGAAGGAATATCATAAAAACGTGCTAATTGTGCCATAGCAGCGGTTATTAGTCCAGTTTCTATGGAACCCAAAGCGGAGTTACCAGATCTCATATCTCCAATTGTAGATACAGTTCCAAAAAATATAGGGGAACCGGGATTAAATAGCTGTCCAATTATAGCCGCCCCGATAACTTCTGCATTTGTCTGCGCTAAAAGTCCTGCTAGGGTAACTGGAGCAGAAATTCCTGCTAATGCCTCTGGGGCAATGATTGTAGGTTGCTTATATTTTGCAAAAACCTCATACCCATTCGTTAAAATTTGAGGTAAATGTAAGGGGCTTGTTGGATTAAAGAAGCCTACCAAGCGAGGTTTTTGGATAAGCTCCTCTTTTCCACCCACAATAATTGAGAGCATATCCATCATATCTTGGCTTGCTAGTCTTCCGTAACACCCAAGTCCATATGGTTTCCTTGTATTTTTCACCCATTGGTAAATGCAATGAGCATGTAGTGCAGTATAATTTAGATCATTTGGCCAAACATCGACGTGTGAGCATAAAATATATTCTAAACTATCGACTATTCGGATTTGATTTATAGTATCTGCCAAAACAGTTTTTCGAACCATATTTTTTCAATCATTTTATTTTCCTAAATACTTTATATCAACACTGCTGTTTGAAGCTATTCTCAGTGCATCTCCTTTCGGTCCATAAATTGCTTCTTTATTTGTAGGAAGATACTCCTTCCCATCTCCAATCATTCCCTTGACTTTTACTGGACCAGAAGAATCCACTATGACTCTTAATGGCGTGCGTATTTTCAGACTAACTGCAGCATCTCTTGTAT
>Ga0209536_100015517_pt1 | contig 10874 bp, 14 predicted proteins | sample DeeMarSeWOR28_12_FD_187461 | JGI IMG/M metagenome (GOLD analysis project Ga0209536, IMG submission 187461) | Marine sediment microbial communities from White Oak River estuary, North Carolina - WOR-2-8_12 (SPAdes) (version 2) | ecosystem: Environmental > Aquatic > Marine > Intertidal zone >... | reverse complement strand
CAGCAGTAAAGGCAATGCGGCGGCGTGGAGTGCGGGAAAAGTCAGATGAGCGGATTCTCGGAAGTGGGGAATTTGTAGAGCAGCTCATCCGACAATCAGATCAATCAAGAAAAGAGCACTTTTCCGCCTTACAGATTTCTCAACAGGCATCAGCCTTGATTGCCCAAGTCTGTAAAGAGCAAACTATTAGGGTAGATACGTTAAAGTCGGGAAGCAGGCGGCGGAAAGTTTCCATAGTTAGGGCACAATTGGCTCAGAAACTCGTAGAAGGATTGGGGCTTTCACTGGCTGAAACAGGTCGCCGTCTAGGTGTCTCACCTTCTGCAGTTGCCAAATCCCTCAGTCGGCAAGACAAAAATAAATTAAATTAGTCAAGGGCGCCCCCAACGCCGAACAGCCAGCGGCACGCACCAAAAAGAAAAAGGGTTACGAGAATCAGTAACCCATAATGAGTTCTACCCAACGAGCTCGTGATATAGATTATAGTATGATTCCAGATAGTCATCTTCCTTGTCTATTTTATCCACCTTCTTATCCCCAGGAATCTTATCAAAAAGCTTATCCAGATTCGATTCCAGTTTTACACCAGCCTTGATGACTGAATCCGAATATTCAATACCTATCTTAATAAAACCCTCATAATCACCTGACTCCAGATTTGTTAGCATACTATCATCTATATCAAGCATTTTTACCTTATCGATCAGATCTCCATTGAATTTATAATCGAATGGGTTGTTGTACACGGTGAATACCGATTTGGTATTCTGGAAGATCGGATCGTTCTTGTAAGTTGTCTTCAGATACATTGGAATCAGACTGGTCATCCAGTCGTTGCAATGTACAATATCCGGTGCCCAACCAAGTTTTTTGACCGTTTCGATTACACCCTTGCAGAAGAATATGGCACGCTCGTCATTGTCTTCATAAAAATTATTTTCCTTATCGAAAAAGACAGACTTGCGATGGAAGTAATCTTCATTGTCGATAAAATAAACCTGCAGTTTTGCATTGGGAATTGAGGCAACCTTGATAACCAGCGGCTTCTCCTCCTCGCCAACTGAAATGTTGATCCCGGACAACCGTACTACTTCATGTAAACGGTTCTTTCTTTCATTAATTAATCCGAATCGAGGCACGAGGATGCGGATCTCCATCCCCTTTTCTTGCATGTGTTGCGGCAATTGCCTTACAAATTCTGCTACTTCTGATGTTTGTAAAAAAGGATTGATCTCACTAGCAACGTAGAGAATTCGAAGTTTTGACATATCTATCTATAATTGGTTTTTTCTACTGAAAAGATTTACAAAGGTACTACATATTCAGATATTTTAGTACTTAATCGCTACTAAAAAAGTAATTTTGCCTGCACAATTCTTCAAAAACATGCCCTCGGATGAGAATCTTTACGCTGAAATCTGACCTGATCCGCTATCTTCAAAAGGCACGCATGGAAGGCAAAAAAATTGGCCTGGTTCCTACTATGGGCGCATTACATGCGGGTCACCTGGCGCTGGTGCGGGCATCGGTGAAAGAATCCGACCTTACCGTGTCCAGCATTTTTGTTAATCCGGCACAATTCAACAACCCGGATGACCTGAAGAAATATCCAAGAACCTTTGACCAGGACATCAGGCTGCTTGAACAGGAAGGCTGCGAGGTCGTGTATGCGCCTGGGGTGGAGGATCTGTACGATCCCAACTCCGCCGGTATCATCAAATTCGACCTTGGGAATTTTAATGCTGTCCTCGAAGGGAAACACCGGCCGGGACATTTCAACGGAGTGGCCCTGGTGGTCTCCAAACTTTTTAACATCGTGCTTCCGGATTTCAGTTATTTCGGCCAGAAAGACCTGCAGCAATACCATCTCATTGAACATCTGACCCGGGAGATGTCCTACAATATTCAGATACGCTGTGTCCCTACGGTGCGGGATAGCGATGGCCTGGCCATGTCTTCAAGAAACTTGCGGATACCTGAAGCACTCAGGCCCCTGGCCCCGGTTTTTTACCAATGCCTGACCGGCGGCAAGGAGATGATACAGTCCGGAGAATCCATTGCAGCAGTAAAACAATGGGTTGGCGAACAATTTTCCTCCTCCGAGCATCTGGCATTGGAATACTACGAAGCGGTGGACACGAGATCCTTTACGCTGGTCGACAGGATCACGGACAAGGAAAATACCGCTTTGTGTATCGCAGGATATCTTAATAACATTAGATTGATAGATAACGTAAAGTATATTTAGTACCTTTGCGGTTTGAAAATATTACAACATGTTAATTGAGGTTTTAAAGTCGAAAATTCACAGGGTCAAGATAACGCAGGCCGAGCTGCATTATGTTGGAAGTATCACCCTGGATGAGGATTTGATGGATGCTGCCAATATAGTGGAAAATGAAAAGGTGCAGATCGTCAATATCCACAACGGGGAAAGGCTGGAGACCTACGTCATTAAGGGAGAGCGGGGAAGCGGAGAAGTATGTCTGAACGGGCCGGCAGCCAGGAAAGCACAGGTGGGCGATATCATCATTATTATTTCCTATGCCAGTATGACTCCTGAGGAATCAAAATCTCATACACCAGTGGTAATATTTCCGGATGATAAGAACAAATTACCGCAATAGACCCATTGAAAATTTTCAAATCCATCCTTAAGTATTCCATTACCCTTTTGATAGCCTTTGCGCTGATATGGTATGTTTTCAGGGACCTGGACTTGAAAATACTATTCGAAAAGGTCAAAAAAGCCAATTTTACCTTCGTATATATCTCCATCGCACTGTCGCTCATCAGCCACTACCTGAGGGGATATCGATGGACACTGCTTCTGGAGCCGATCAATTACAGGGTGAATCCATTCAGGGCTTTCATTGCAGTCATGGTGGGGTATTTCGCCAACCTGTTGTTGCCCCGGGTTGGAGAGATCACACGCTGCGCCATATTGAAAAAAACGGATAACGTGGCTGTTCCCGCATCCTTTGGGACGGTCATCAGCGAAAGGATCCTGGATATGCTGCTGCTGCTGGTTTTGATCTTCTTCACGGTCATCATAGAATTCAGCACGCTGAGCAGCTTCCTGACCAATTATTTTCAGTCGGCCTTCGCCAATTTCAACATGTCTTTTTACCTGTTGGTTGCGGGTTTGCTCCTGGTGATTGTACTTATTGCTATATTTCTTTTCAAAAAGAACAGGGAAAGGATCCGTGCCTCAAGCTGGTATAAAAAATTCAGGCCCTTGCTGTATGACCTGATCAGCGGACTCAAGAGTATCGGAAATGTAAAACAGAAGACCGCCTTTTTTGTGTCGACGGCCTTGATCTGGATCTTATATTACCTCATGTCTTACATCATCGTTTTTTCTTTCCCTGAAACCTCTGGACTGGATTTCTTTGCGGGCCTGTCCATCCTGATGGCGGGCGGACTTGGAATGGCGGCTCCGGTGCAGGGAGGGATAGGTACCTATCATGCTTTCGTGGGTGGCGTATTGATGTTGTATGGCATCAGCAAGGAAGATGGAGTTCTGTTTGCCACGCTCCTGCATACTTCACAATTTGTATCCCTTATTGTATTCGGGGGGACGAGTTTTATTGTAAGTTTGTTTTTACATAAGAATCCAAATGGGAACGAACCGGAAAATAGTAAACCTTGAGGAAGGCCTTATCCTGATACAACAGTGGAAAGCAGATGGACAGCAGGTGGTGTTTACGAATGGCTGTTTCGACATTCTTCATCTCGGGCATCTGGATTACCTGGAAAAATCACGGCAGCAGGGCGACAGGCTGGTGATAGGCCTCAACACCGACGATAGTGTCAGCCGGCTGAAAGGTCCCGGTCGTCCGATCAATCCGGAACATGCGCGGGCACGCATGCTTGCCGCCCTTGAATTTGTGGACCTGGTGATCGCTTTCAGCGAGGATACGCCCAAAAGGTTGATAGAGCAGGTGAAGCCGGATATCCTGGTCAAAGGCAAAGATTATAGTATTGAAAACATTGTAGGCGCTGATTTCGTATTGGCTAATGGTGGTGAAGTAAAAACGATCGACCTGATCGAGGGATTTTCCACGACGGACTTAATTAATAAAATAAAACGACATTAATATGATCATAGTAATTGTGGTATTTTTCATGATTGTAAGTTTTGCAGTCAGTGCAACCTTGAAAAACAAATTTAAAAAATATTCCAGGATAGGATTGAAGAATAATCTTACCGGTGCACAAATCGCCGAACTGATGCTTGCCGATAATGGAATACGTGATGTGAAGGTAACTTCGGTGAAGGGGCACCTGACAGATCATTACAATCCGATGAATAAGACGGTGAATCTCAGTGAGCCGGTATATTACGGCCGGAATGCAGCGGCTGCAGCTGTCGCGGCACATGAATGCGGCCATGCCGTTCAACATGCAACAGGCTATGCTCCGCTGAAGTTGCGGAGCGCACTGGTTCCCATTCAGAATGCCAGCGGAAGGATTCTGAACTTTATTGTACTGGCAAGTATCTTTGGCTTCGGCTTTCTCTACAGCACCTTTCCCACGGACCTCGTGCTCCTGATAATAATAGGATGCTATAGTGTACTTACGCTTTTCTCTTTCGTAACCCTTCCCGTAGAGTTCAATGCGAGCTCCAGGGCACTGGCCTGGGTACAGGAGCGGAACATCGTCGACTCCTCAGAATACAGGATGTCCAAGGATGCGCTTAATTGGGCGGCCATGACCTATGTTGTCGCTGCGATCGGATCCCTGGTTTCCCTCTTGTATTATGTCATGATATTCTTAGGAGGATCAAGAGATTAATTTTAAATTGCATCCGGCAAATTAAATTTTTTAACTATGGATTTTTTATTGAGTGAAGAACACCTGGCTGTTCAGGATACAGCCCGTGAATTCGCTCAACATGAACTACTGCCCGGCATTCTGGAGCGGGACGAAAAACAGCAATTCCCCCATGAGCAGGTAAAAATGATGGGAGAACTGGGATTTCTGGGCATGATGGTCGATCCCAAATACAACGGCAGCGGCATGGATACCCTGTCCTACGTGATCGCCCTGGAGGAGATCTCCAAGATCGATGCGTCCGCCGCTGTGATCATGTCTGTAAACAATTCCCTGGTCTGCTGGGGCCTGGAGGAATATGGCAGTGAGAGGATCCGTGAAGAATACCTCAGCCGGCTTGCAACAGGATCCATTTTGGGGGCTTTCTGCCTTTCGGAACCGGAAGCTGGGTCCGATGCGACGGCCGTCACTACGAAAGCCATTGACAAAGGCGACCATTTCCTGCTTTCCGGGGTAAAGAACTGGATCACCAATGGGAAGAATGCTTCCGTGTACATCGTTTTCGCACAGTCTGATCCTTCACTGGGTCATAAAGGCATCAATGCCTTTGTGGTGGAAAAAGACTGGGAGGGCATACAGGTCGGGCCAAAAGAAAATAAACTGGGCATCAGAAGCTCGGACACCCATTCCATAATGTTCAATGACGTTGTAGTCCCCAAATCTAATCTCCTAGGACAGGCAGGCATGGGCTTCAAGATTGCCATGAATATATTGAACGGTGGAAGGATCGGGATTGCGGCACAAGCCCTGGGTATTGCCGCCGGAGCCTGTGAATTGTCGCTCAGGTATGCCAAAGAGAGAAAAGCGTTTGGAAAACCCATCGCCGATCACCAGGCCATTCAATTTAAACTGGCGGATATGCATGCTGCCATTGAAGGGAGCAGATTGTTGTGTTATAAAGCTGCCTTCCTTAAAGATCAGGGGAAACCCTATGCGAAAGAAAGTGCCGTCGCCAAGCTTGTATCCTCAAAAACAGCCATGGACGTGACCAATGAGGCCATTCAGATCCACGGCGGGTATGGCTACGTGAAGGAATACCACGTGGAGCGTATGCTCAGGGATGCAAAAATCACGCAGATCTACGAAGGCACTTCTGAGATTCAAAGGCTTGTCATCGCCCGGGAAATCCTTAAAACGGTCTGATCATAACGGGATATCTTAGTTAAATACAATTCCCAAATACACTATTGCAAGAATGATCTTATATAATATTTTGCAGGAGAATGTACATTATTTTAAAAAAATTTGTACTTTTACAATATAGAATTTGCATTTTACAATTTTATTATCGTTATTGTATAACTATTTTGTAGAATTATCCAATTCTTCGCTAAAAGATTTAATTAAAATAAGATGGAAGATTATAATAAGATAATTGAATCTTTAGGAATAAAGTACAATAAATCGAAGAATATTAAGATTATTCAATCGGTATCGAATGAAAATTATTACGATGTAGAAAACACGGTATTTATTGTACACAACGGTGAATTACGGTTTGGCCCGGAAAATAAAGTAGTAAAAAGGGGGGAAGTACTACTCATACCGGGCGGGAAAAACGTTTCGATCACGTATGGTGCTCCTGGTGACACCAAAGGATCAAATGAAGCTTATCTTTCCCGTAAGGAATCATTCCTTCAGAGCATCAATTATTCGGAAGTAGCCAATGCAACACAGGAAATTTTTAGTTACATTACCTTCGAAGCCAAGGTATTTGATTCAGTGAACTTTTTTGCTTCGCTGGATATACCGCCGTTTGTAATAAGAAGTACCCAGGTTAACTCGCTGATCAATACGATTCTGGCCGAATCAGAATCGTCATCTGCCGGTAATGACCGGGTGGTAAAAGCACTGACTGAATATCTGGTCATAGAAATCACCAGGTATATCATTGAACATCAACTTTTCGTGGAACAGTTGGCTACGAACATTACCTATTTCAAGGATCCCAGGCTCATTGATATTTTTACCTATATCCGTGAGAACCTGCAGGGCGATCTGTCCAATAATATATTGTCGAGTGTAGCCAATGTTTCTGAAGATTATGTCGGCCAGTATTTTAAGATGCTGACAGGCATTAATCCTCAGGACTACATAGAATATCAGCGCATGGAGATGGCGGTGAATCTGCTGCGGACTACAAAAAAGAGCATCCGGGAGATCGGCAGGGAAGTTGGCTATAAGGATACGGCCTATTTCTGCAGAAGGTTCAAGATGATGTTCGGAATTCCAGCCGGCAAGATGCGCAGGAGGGAATCCTTAATGAATATTTAGGGATTCGTTATAGGTCTTGAGCAGTGCGGACACTTCTCTGATAAAATCAGGGTTCTCCTCGATCTTATTGCCTAAAACAATCATATCGGCGCCTGCATGCAATGCTTTTATGGCTTTATCAACGGTATTGATGCCTCCTCCGACAATCAACGGAATATCTATCGACTTCCTTACCTTTCGGATCATGGTTTCAGGCACCGGGCTCAGGGCACCGCTACCCGCTTCGAGATAGATAAGTTTCATCCCCAGCAATTCCCCGGCTATGGCTGTGGAAGCGGCAATTTCCGGCTTATCTTGTGGTATTGGATGGGTAAAACTCAAATAAGATACCGACGTGGGCCGGCCGCCATCAATTAACAGATAGCCGGTGGGTATCACTTCTATCTTGCTTTGTTTGAGCGCCGCAGCTACGGTAACATGCTGCCCGATGAGCAATTCCGGATTTCTACCGGAGATCAGCGATAAGAAAAGGACGGCATCTGCAGCATCCGACAGGTACAACCCATTCCCGGGAAAAAGCACCAGTGGTATTTTGGTCCTGTGCTTTAGAAATTCAACACAAGGATTGATGTCGGGATCTTTCAGCAGACTTCCCCCAATAAAAATATGGTCAACGTTTGATGCTTCAAGATACGTGACCAATGTATTCAGCTTGGCCTCTGAATTGTATATTTCCGGATCGATCAGTACGGAAAGGGACTTCTGGTTTGACTCGTATAATCTTAGCAGATGACTGTATACCCCCTCAATCATGTTTTTCAGTACTCTCGCTAAGCAATTTAACAATATACTCCCGTATCAGTTCCAACAGGACCAGCGCCGCCTTGTCTGAAATGCTTTTAATCAGAATATTACGGCTATCTATTCGGGCTGATTTCACATCTTCGATCCCCACAACCTCGGATTCTTTTTTTCTTCCAAATATTGCACGCACTGCAAGGTAAGACACGAGTGCCGTGCCACCGATCAGCAACAGCCTCCCACCCCACTCCTGAGCGGTTTCTGAGAGGGAATTAAGATCTTCATTCAGGGCCTGTTCAAAATCACCGGACGCCCTCAACAGTTCTGATTTTTTATCTTCAATTTTATTACTCATACTCTTCCTCGCTTTCGGATTCTTCATCGGGGAACATCATGTCCATTACTGAATCTTTTATCTGGTTCCTCAGCAGATAGGTAACGATCCCGATAACCAGGTAGAGGCCGGTCACGATCAGATAACCTATATAATCGTTCTCAAAGGCATCATTGAGCATATGGCTTATAAAATGACTTAGAAAAAGAATGAACAACATACCGATCATGGCAAACATAAAGACCAATACCAATATGGAAAGCGCCTTGGCAATTTCTTCCTTGAACTGGATCTTATACAACTCCACCTTGGTCTCGACAAAACCCATAAGGGCATTCACAATATTCTTGATGCGGAAAATATCCATGAATTTTTTGTTCTCGCTCACGTTAAATGTGTTAAATATCTAGAAGTTTACAGGATTTAAATATAATAAAAACCACTAAGAAATACCTGATATTCTTATTTAGTGTGAAAGGCAAATCTTACCTCGACAGGTAAATGAGAAGAAAAGGAATCAGGAAAAAGGTTAGGATAATATAAAAGAACCCGATCAACCGGTTATCGCTGGCCAGCATACCAAACTTTTTAGCCAGCATTACTGGAAAATTTCTTATCTGAGCAAAGGGCAGGAAAATCAGTACACCAATCAGATTAAAGACCAGGTGTGCGATCGCCAGGCTGACTGCCGCTTCCGATTTAAAAATGGCTGCAAGCAATGCGGTAATGGTAGTTCCTATATTTGCCCCCATGACGAAAGGAAATACATCCGAAAGCGATACCTTTCGCGTAGCTACCAGAGGAACGGTAAGGGATGTGGTAATGGAACTGCTCTGCAGGGCTCCCGTAAACAATACTCCCCAGGAGAAAGATTTGAAGGGATTACTGAATATGTAGGATTGGAGTTTATCTTTTGACTTACCGATCAACAATTTATAAGAATACCTGGAGAAAAGTTTTATCGCTGCGAACAACAACAGGATGCCTATTATGGCCACGATCCAATCATTCCCTACAAGATTGGCAATACCATCTGTCAAAGGTTTAATGATAGAATACACCGGTTTGGTTACGATCATGTCCGGAGTGGGGGTCTTGACGCCCAGGAAATGGGTAATATACATGGCGGATCCGGAGAGGATCTTGTAATAGTATTCCAGCGGAAAAATTATAACCGTTGTAAGTATATTGAAGAAATCATGAACCACCCCCGCTGAAAGTGCCAGTCTGAATTTATTTTTGCTGGTTATGTAACTCAAAGAGATGATATCACTGGTTAATGTAGTACCTATATTTGCCCCCATGATGACGAAAATGCCCATGTTCAGGGATATGGTCCCGGAGGCCACCATGGCCACCGCAATGGAGGTCACGGTCGAACTGCTCTGAATCAGGGCGGTGGTCAGTAATCCTATGAATAAGGAGATAAACGGGATCTCCGCTACCTTGATCAACTCCCTGGCAGCGCCTAAACCTATGGAGGATAGTGCATAGATCATCAGGTCGATGGCCAGGAGGAACAAGAGAATTATCGAAAGGATTAGAATGATCCTGACAATCCAGGTTATCACCACGGGATTTTCAAAATAAATTGTACTATTTTTTATGGATTTCCTTATAAAAAAAATTGCCTGCGGGCAATTTTTTTTCCTTTTTATTCCTCCTCCACCTTGTCTTTGACCACCGGTTTTGTACTTTGCTTTGTATCAAAGATCAGAAAATCCCGTTGCGCTTTGATCAGGTTAACCGTGAACAGGAGCAGGTTTTTCGTTTCATTCATAACGTTGAGGTATAAGGTACTGTTCTTGGTACCACTTTCCATTTTCTTGATTCTTTTCAGTTGCAGTTTGCTGATCGCTGTCAATCGATCGATCAGGGCCCTTTGCTCCTTCACAATGCTTTCAATGTCCACAAATCCTTTTTCCTTAAGCACCAGGACCGTGGAACTGAAGAATTCACTGATCATCTCCCTGAGCTGGTTCATTTCCTTAACCTGCTCTTCGATCAGTGGTTTGTGATTGTTGTCGATATAGGTGTAAATGGGTTTAGAAATGTAAGTCAACGCGGTTTATTTGGTGATGTAGTTGAGGAAATCGACCATGGGGTAGGGGAAATCATAAAAACATTAAAAGAGAATCGGCTGGATAAAAATACGTTATTCATTTTTACATCGGATAACGGACCCTGGTTAGTGTATAATCAACACGGCGGATCAGCCGGTTTGCTTAAAAACGGTAAGGGCACTACATGGGAAGGGGGTATGCGTGATAGAATGGGCGGAAAAGGGGTTGCATGCCCTTCCTCAGGAGCATCTGCTCATTCGATTGGAGTACATCTCGGAGAATGAGCGTCGCCTGATCTTTGAGCCCAGAGGGGAACATTATTTGAATCTGGTTTCTGAGCTATGCAACTGGCAATAGACACCTCCACAGACATTTCGAGCATCGCCCTGTCAAATCAGGGCGATGTAGTGGCCGAGCTGACCTGGCACTGCGGAAAGAACCATACCAGGCAGTTGCTGCCCAACCTGGTGCACCTGCTGCACCACACCCTGGTCGCCGACGGCCACCGCCCGGAATACGGCCCCATCTCCCGCGCCGGCTACATGGCCTGCATCGAAGCCGACGGCACCATGCGCAAACATCACGCGGTGATCAATGAATTCTGACGTCATCTATCTCCGCGACCT
>Ga0209536_100015516_pt1 | contig 10874 bp, 8 predicted proteins | sample DeeMarSeWOR28_12_FD_187461 | JGI IMG/M metagenome (GOLD analysis project Ga0209536, IMG submission 187461) | Marine sediment microbial communities from White Oak River estuary, North Carolina - WOR-2-8_12 (SPAdes) (version 2) | ecosystem: Environmental > Aquatic > Marine > Intertidal zone >... | reverse complement strand
CCTCCACCACGCCCGGTTTCAGTATTCTCGGCTTGCCGTTTACCGTAAGTTCCACCGGGAGTTTACTTCTTTCTTCATTCGACTTCTTTGACATCTTTTTACTACCTTTTTTCAACTGCTTCAAAGCGGCACACGGTAAAACACTTGCCGCACTTTACACATTTTTCCGCATCTATCTTGGGAACGGGAGCCATAACGGTTTCTGTTCCGACCATTCGGGGATGAAGAAACAGATGGGCATTGGGTTCCTCAACATCGCAATCCATCAATTGCACGGGGGACTCCATAGCCATCGCAAGATTGGTATAATCCTCCACGTGGAGCAACCCTTCAGACACTCTACGTCTAATATTGTTTGAGAGACCCAGTGCCTCTATTGCGGAGAAAGCAATCTCGTATCTATTGGCGACACCGGCACCAGCCATGATCTCCAAATCCACCTCTGAGCCGCAGGTATAGACGGTAAGATTTCGTTTCTTTTGTCTAACGAGCTCGTGCGAGAAAGCAATGGGAGGTCTCTGATAGCCAAAGCCACCCCAAAAAAGTCCATCACCATCAGATACTTTTCTTGCGGCTTCGGAAAGTGTGATGCGTTTATCTTCTACTTCAGCCTCTGTCAAATGTGCTCACCCGATGTTGAATTTCCCGAGTATTCAGCCTTTTATCTTTGACCATGGAGAGAAAGAAGATTCACCCAAGGAATGCGAGTATCAATGAAATCACTACGGGGATGATTATGACAAGAGTACAACAGCAAAGACCCCCAATTAGAAGAGCCCGAGATAGGGATAGATCATCTTCAAGAGTTGTACCATCAGTTGTCAAACGTTGACCTAGAACACCCTTTTTCACCATAATTCCAAAGTCATCCTCCAGAGGAAATGAACCCTCATTGGGGATGTATTCGTATCTTTGTTCACAAGATGGACATCTGATTTTGATTGAACCCTCAATAGATTGAGAAACTGGCTCAGTCAGACGATGTTCACAGAATGGACACTCCGGAAACTCAGACATCTTGCTTCACAGACCTATTTCATGCTACCAGAACCAAAACCACAACCATCCAAAACCAAGAATGATTGAAAAGATGAACATTATGATAGGAAGGACACAACACAGACAGACCGCCACACCACAACAGCTTCCATAGTTGCTCTGAGGGGTTGGTTGTGTATCAGTTCCCCATGGTACTTCATCCTCATAGTGAGGTCTAAAAAATCCTTCATGTCTCACTGAACCCCTTCGTTCTAGTTCTGGAAGTGTGAATGCGCCGAAACCGGGCATAAACTCAAAAAACCCGCCACAGTTGTTGCATCGGAGTTTCACTTTGCTATCGTAATCCATCACTCGATCAGTGCGGACTGCAGCTCCACAGTATGGACAGTCTGGTACTTCGGACATGGTCTTTCCTCAAGTCATTCAAATGATTGAGAGAATTTAAACTTCATCTGTCATAAGAGATCTTACCTACAATTAAAGAGGGGGATTGCTCCAACCAGAGCTATGTCAGCCAATGAGAAGTTTCCATCAAGAAAGTTCCCAGGAATTCTAGGAATCATTGGACCCATCATTGCACTCATAGCCATTTTCGTTGCCATTTCACTCTCACTTTCGTGGTTCACATGGGATGGTAATGCTCTGAGTGATCTTGGCAATTACGATAATGGTCTGCCAGCAGCCATCGTGTTCAACGTGGGACTTGTTCTTGCAGGAATACTACTTCTGGCATTCACATATTTCTTCACACGAGCAATCACCGACTTGCCCACAAAGATTGGATTAATCCCCTTCTTCATTGCATTGTGCTTCCTTATTGCAATAGGTGTATTCTCAGAGAACGCAGGTGAAATTCACTTCTGGGTGTCCGTGGGTTTCTTCGGGAGTTTTCCATTTGCAATGTGGTTCGTTGGACTTGGTTTCTTGAGGTTCAGGAAATTCTGGTGGTTCTCATTGATCTCAATCATTCTACCATTCTTCTCAATCTACATGTGGACCTCATGGTTTGGAGGTGCCCTCCCCTTCTGGACAGGTAATGCAATACCTGAAATCACGACAGCACTTACAGGAATTGGTTGGCTCTGGCTCATCTGGTTCCTATATGACAGAAGCGACCTTTCAGTCATCACACAGTGAGATTATATTGAGAAAAAGGAGAGGTGGACCCAGCGTTCTGCTGAGTCCAAATTCGAGTTACTCTCCAGGTTGTTTCTTTCGAATAAGATAGACTACTATGATGACTACAATGATAGCACCGCCAGCTCCAATAGCGAGGAGGAGTGGTGTGGTATCTGGTAGCACAGTAACAACTACAGTATCCGTTGCAGAATTCCCACTGCCATCAACAAATGTCACAACAAAGGTATGAGTGCCAACAGCTAGGCCATCTACACTTATCGTGACATTCTCAGCAGTGGAGTTCCAAGCACCAGACATGACCTCGACACCATCCAGAGTCACGCTATAACTTGCAGGATCATAGTCCTCAGGAATCCAGGCAATTGTTCGACCAGTTTGTCCAACAACATAGTCAAAGTCAGCAGGACCAATGATGTCAGGAGCAATAGTGTCTGACACCGTCACAGTGAAAGTAGCACTTAACTCAAATCCATAGACGTTGATTGCTCTCACTTCTAGCGGGTATTCACCAAGGTCTAGCAATATCGCATTTTCGACAGTTCCATCATTGATAACGAAGTGCATCGCATCATTGACCCACCAATCCGTGATTGGCGCGAGATGAGTTGAGGTGGTTACACTAAGTGTATATTGGAAATCATGACCCAACTCTGCGATTTGATTCTCTGGTTCTGGCGACCAAGCAGGAAGTGTGGGATGATAGACAAGAGGATGTGTATCGTTATTATTCGCTGATCCGCCTATCGGATGCCATGTGTCACCGATTCCGTCGGAATTGGCATCGACTCCAGTGTAGTTTGACCAATAATTGTAGTCAAAAAGAGAGTTGTCACTGTCATCCAATGCGTTATCTCCATTGTCTTCAAATATATTCCAAGTCACATCTGATCCGATGATTCCTCCTATGTGTATTCCAAACAACACATTGTCCTCAATGATGTTCTGAGAGATCAATCCATCATTCCCGATAGCATCGATTCCTCCAGTGTTAAGACTGAAGTCGTTCCAAAGCACATCAGCTGAAGCATCACCAAGCAGCAAAGCCACCCCTTCTGCACCAGAGGTGTTTGTACAGGTGTTCTTGGTAACAGAACAGTTGAATGATTCCACTACAACGATAGCATAACCCTTCTGAAGATGACAGTAGTTTTCATCCACTTGGATGCTGGTACAGGTGTTGATGACGACAATACCATCGAAGTTATCGACGCACGTATTATCTGTGATATTGCAGCTAATGGACTGGTCCAGCAATATAGCCACATTGCATTCGCTGATGTGGTTCCCCTCGACTGAGATGTAGTACGAGTTCTCTAGGTGGATTCCCGTAGGACCCCCTTCCCATGTTGCTGTGAAGTTTGACACAATATTGTCGAGGACAGATCCAAAGATCATATCCTCCAAGACAATTCCTGTTGAACCATTTCTAAGAGTGTTTCCTTCAATATGAGCATTACCTCCGGTCAACATAACAATACTCCCCTCAGAGCTCAAATAGCAGTCATTGTCTACGACTGTAATTTGGTTGCTGTCGAAGCTTGCGATATTATACATGGAGTTATTGCATCGATTCTCAGTTATTGTGTTATACGATGATTCTTGGACGAATATATCAACTTCTCCTGCACCATTACCATCACAAGTGTTGTTCGTGATTGTGTTTGATAGTGCACCAAACCAAGTAACAACTCCACCGGCATAGTAGAAGCAGGTGTTGTTCAGGATCTCGTTGTATGAGCTCCCCCATTTCATCTCGATACAAATGAACGAGTTCTCAATGTAGTTGTCCGTGACAATGCTACCGTTTGTGTTATAGAGAGCAATAGAGGCGACCATATCAGGTCCAGCCCCAGTGGTTTCTCCGCAGTCATTTTCTCTAATTGTGTGTGATGTGCAATTTTCTAGCACGATATCTCCAATTTGACCTCGACCATAATTGCTCAGAATCACGTTGTCTTGACAATTCTGTGAGTAGACACCATATACACTGTTCATAGTGCAATTATTCGAGTCAATGATGTTGTTAGTGCAGTCGAGATATAGACCAATTCCAACATCATTGTCAGTGAGGGTGTTGTTGAAAACAGTGATTTCCTCGCACTCGAGATATATCTCTACACCACCAAGGCAACCTGTACAGTAGTTATCCTCTACGAAGATATTATTCGATTGCTCAATGTGGAGTCCTACAAAACAGGTCGTACAGTTGTTATTCTCCAAAGTGGATAGCGAGCAATCTTCCATATAGACCCCAGCCCAACTAAAGCTATAGAAGAGATTATCGTAGATAGTCAGATCACTAGAGTGGTATGCAGCAACACCCTTCTCACCACTTAGGATCGTATTGTTTAATACTCGACCATGTGTGACTGAGTTTAACTCAATGACACTAAGTGAGGCACTAGTGAGCCAGCAGTCCTTGATGACGAAGTGAACATCGGTGCCTGTGATATTGATAGCTGGCGTGCTTCCATTGATTAGCAGACCAGCAATAATGTAGGGCTGTTCGACAGAACCTTCACCAGGCCAACTCGTGAAATCGCTATTTTCATCTATGAATATGGGGGCATGAGGTGTTCCAAAGGGAGTTATGTCATGGGAGTTCCATGAATCGGTTTGAGGAATAGCTGGTCGAATTTCAGTATCAGTCTGTAACAGCTTGAAATTGACTCTCGATTCTCTACTTGCGAAATCCCATTGACGTTCGCTAAACTCTTCAATTGTTGGCTCAGCAATCGTAACAATGGTGGTGTCTGGTTCCTGTGCCACTGGACGTGCATACGCTGCAGGAATGGATGTCATTAGCGTAGCCCAAAATAGGGATAGAAAAACCACTACTAACAATCCATGCCTGGAGCTACGTTCTCCTTTTTGCATGGGCTTCAATCTCCTAAACCTACTCCATATTGTGCAGATGTCAATTATAGTTTTGTGAAATTCTAATCAAATGAGTTATGAGAGAATTATGTCACACTTGTTTTAGTGATAAGAATGGGAGTAACAATTCGATGGTTAGGTCATGCCAGTTTCCAGATAAAGGCAGATGAAAAAGTATGCTATCTTGACCTTTACAGATCAAAGGAACTGAGAAAGAGAGTTCCAGATGAATTGGAACCTGCGTCAGTAGTACTAGTGACACATGCTCACAACGATCACTGTTTTCCTGAGGCCATAAACGAGGTGAGGACAGCTGATACAATAGTTGTGGCTCCGAAAGACTGCGTAGAGAAACTTGATTATTCATTTGAGTCACTTAAGCCCGGAGAAGAGTCGAGGTTCCATGATATCGACATTAGGGCTGTCCATGCATACAATGTGAAGCGGTTTCGTTCTCCTGGCAATCCATACCATCCCAAGGGATATGGAGTTGGATATCTGGTCAAGTTAGAGGGGAAAACTATCTACTTTGCAGGAGATACAGATGTGATTCCCGAGATGAATGAGTTGGGTCCGATAGACGTGGCACTTCTCCCCTGTGGTGATACATACACAATGGACAACGATGACGCAGCTGAGGCTACTAAGATAATCAAGCCAAAAGTCGTGATTCCAATGCATACCTGGGATAAGAGCATTGAAGACTTCAAGAACGGAATATCTGACACAGATACGAAGTTTGTCCCTCTAAAAGAGGGAGAAGAGTACACAGTCATTGATTAGATATCAGGAACTGACCTCAACCCATATTGGACCTATGTACGCAGAGCGACCATTCGCACCGACAACTCGAATTAAGTAGAAGTCAATACCATTAGTATTCAGAGTGGCAGGGTCAATTGGATTGTCACTGTATCTATTGATGTAGTACTCACCATTCACGAGAATGCAACTTTCTGGACCATAAGATGCGCCAGCAACCATTGCTGAATCGACGTAAGTTATGTTGACAAGAGGTTGGCCAACTGCAATACTTGTCAGCAGTTCCCCGTTCTTGATTATCTCAACCTGTGCATTCCAATCCGGAATCCAGTCATCCGTCACTGAGGCGGCAGTATGCATTGTGGCTGCTGGAGCGCCGTCCTGGGCTAAGATTATCTGAATCATGCGGGATGTTGATGCGCCACCGACGACGACTGTAGAATTATCTCCAACTCCAACTCCATTGATTGTGAAGTTGAGAAGGGGTCTTCCATAATCCGAACTTGCGAAGATTACTTGCCGTTCCAAAGCAGAAAATATGGAATCCCGAGTCAACTCATGGGCATATACTGCAGTCAATCCTCCAGGGTATGGGTGTTCGTTTCGGGTATGCCAGAGACTATATGGTCGTTGATGACCCACAAAGGCAGGAGTGTGACTTATTGAATGGCCGGGTCGACCATCGTGGTTGTCACTCGATGCATAGAGAGTCATTCGATAGCCCATTCTGAAGGCATCTACTATCGATGAACCGTTCTGATATTGTGGCGGAGGTGCAATCAGTCCTACATAGTTCAGAGGATGGCGCTGCTCAAAAAGGCACTCTCCATGAACAGAGGTGACCTCAGCTATCTTGACATACTTGGGATTTAGATAGGTCCAGTCCTGAATATATTGCTTCTGAGTTGTGTGATGAGGAAGAGCAAGAGCTCTGCAGCCAGTTGCATCTGTGAAATCGTCAAGCGCATTCCAGAGTGATTCAGTTGTGGGGAGAGTTAAGTAGGAGAGGACAGGGTCTTTCAGGAGTTGATCTCCACTAAAGACACAGGTGTAGTGACCAGTTCGAGTGTTCGTCCATTCAAGACCATGAAATGTCACAAAGCTGTGAGGATCATCTGCATCGTTTGTCGCTTGTTCCAAGACATTGAAGGGTCTAGACCCTCCAAACAACATAATCTCACCATGATCAGTTACTGACGTGAAATCTATGCACGCGATATAACGTGCATAATAGAATGAGTGAGCAGGAGTACCGGTTCCATCTGAGAGCTCGGAGTGATTATGGATGTCCCCCCAGTAGATCATAGTGTCAAGTTCGCTGGCATCCTTGACAATGACCGGATTACTGTAGTACGTGTTCCCAGTGAAGGAGTCCTCTACCAAGATGTAATGTATTCCAGGAGTATCGATAGTCAATGAGAACACATGTCGTCCGTTGTCTCTCCCATCCTGAATCTCGTAAGCAATGTCGGATCCAAAGTTTTGTCCAGTGAATGTGTAGTCAGATGGCAAATCGACTGAAGAACTAGCGAGCTGCTCGAAAGTTGAAAGGTTATAGGACTCAATGGAGAATTGCACGGTGCCCTTGTATGTAGCACTCAATCGTTCATACGGATCCCACGCTTCCACTGTGATTTCGAAACTTTCTGTTGCTGCGGCTGTTGAAGGTGCATGTATCCACAGCAGTCTGGTCCGATTGTCAAACATAACACCGAAATCTATGCTCACACTCCACCACATTGCGACAGGTGAAAGAATTAGTAGCAGTACGAGCAGTCGTTGAATGTTCTGTGGGAAGGCTCTCAACATGGTCTGAGCTTTTGACATCAAGAATGGTGTCGTTCGTCCAATTCTTTTCCAAACCCAGAAACCAGTTACAATGGCGATGTACACCACAAGAATTGTGATAGAACTCATGATGGCCATTGTGAGTGGAGCCACGGATTTTATCACATGAGCTAGAAGTGTTGCAGTTCCTGCTGAAAATGCTAGAATGATTCCGTGTCTTGACCACGCGGACTCTTTGAACGAGATGAAATATGCAATTCCAACTACTAACCCAATGAAACTGAAGAACAACCAGAAAGTTGTGAATATTCCAAAAACAAACAAGATAGCTCGACCTATGCGAAGGAATCCACTTATGACAAGACGAGATCTGCTTCCCTCGGGTTCTGATGCCATCTCAGCACATCCAGTATCTTTGCGAACACCGGAAATTACCAGGGCATCTCCGACATTTAACATCACTCATTATTCTCAGATTTGGAGAACCATAAATTCAGTTGTATATCAACAGGAACAACTAATACACCGAGTGTGCTGCTACACTGCTCTGCGGGTGAACTAACGTATGACTGAAGAAGAACCTCCTTCTGGACCCTATTTTTATAGATGGGTCATACTGGCGCTTGCATGGCTTGTCTATTTCGCGTTTGGGTTGATTCTTTCTTCAATACCGCCTCTTGTGAATATCATAGCTGCAGATCTTTCATTGTCATACTCTGAAATGGGCATCATCCTAGGCAGCGTCATTCTGATGTATATCCCATTTGCTATTCCAATAGGCGCGGGCATCGATCGAATCGGACATAAAAGAATGATAGCAATTGGACTCCTATTCATTTCCTCATCGGCTGTTCTCCGTTCATTTGTTTTTAGTTTTGAAACCCTTTTCCTTGTTGTGTTACTTTTCGGATTTGGTGGCCCTACAATATCAGTCGGTCTGGCAAAGGTGGCAGCATCGTTCTTTGAAGGAAGGGAGCGTGGAATTGCTTCAGGCATCTACATGACTGGAGCTGTTGTCGGCTCGGGAGCAGCTCTAGCTCTTACCAACTCCATTGTCCTACCAATTGTGAATACCTGGCGTAATGTTTTCACACTCTATGGATTTGTTGGACTAGCCATAGCAGTAAGCTGGATTATCCTTGCGCGAGAATCATCCGAAGGTACTCAAGAAATTGACAAACAAATCCCAATTGGTGTGATTATCAGATCACTTCTGGGCAACAAACACGTCTGGATGGTTGCTATCATTGGCTCAACATCCTTTCTAGTCTTCTATGGCTTTGGAAATTGGCTTCCAACCCTATTAGAAGGAAAAGGGATGAGCCCTGTCGATGCAGGATATCTTGCTTCAATACCGACATGGGTTGGTCTCTTAGGAAGTGCAGTAATCCCTGGAGTTGCTCTGGCTGGAGTAAGACGACCAATAATTGTAGGACTACTGCTGATTGAAGGGGTCAGTATGTATATCGTAGGAATATCTGCAGGGGCGTTACTTCTAGTTTCTTTAATCGTGTATGGTATCTTTAGTGGTGCTGTGATGCCACTCATGCTAGTAGTTATGATGGACCTTCCAGAAGTTGGAGCTGATTACACTGGTATTGCGAGTGGTCTTTTCTTCTCAATCGGAGCATTCATGGGGTTCATTGGACCAATTCTTGTAGGGTATCTAAAAGATCTATCTGGTAGCTTTGTACCAGCTTTAATCCTGCTTGCTATTATAGTAGAGATAATGATTCTACCCGCGATATTTCTAAGAGAACAGTAGACCTCTTACTTTGCAACAGTGTTCAATGGTGACTGATTTCGAGGCTTTGTGTATTGGAATCAATTCACATTGAGAAAAAAGAATAGTTTTGCTGCAGAGGTCAAACCCTCCGCAGCAAATTGTCGATTATAGTAACTCGTCAAGAAGTTCGAGTAGTTCAACAACCACAAGCTTCGAGCCCTGATCAGACAAGTCCTTGCCGGTTTCCTTCTCCTCTTCCTGCAACGCTTTGATACCATCGTTGAAGTTAGTAACACAGAAGGGACAGGAAGTCATCAGAATCTCAGCGCCAGTTGAGGCTGCTTCTTTGAGTCTCTCTTTGGATGCGAACAGAGCTAAGTCTGGGAACTGAGCCTTAACACCACCGCCTGCACCACAGCAGAAGCTGTCGCCCTTGATGCGGTACATCTCTCGGAGTTCCAGACCTGGAATGCCATTGAGAACAATACGAGGCAACTCGTAATGCGCCTCCTTAGCTTTCTCAGCAGCTCTACTATCAAGAAGCCAGTTCTTCGAGTTCTTGAGAATCTCCTTCTCGATAGCGATACCAATGTGTCTTACACTGTGACAAGGATCGTGCCAGGTGACCTTCTTGTTGTAGGGCTTCTTAATCTTGAGCTTACCCTCATCAAGCCAGTCGTAGACAAACTCCACAGCATGACGTACCTTGAAGGGAAGAGGTTCACCACTGTGTGAGGGATAATCGTTCCTGAAGGTCTTGTAACACCCAGCACAGCTGAACAGAACTAGGTCGAAGTCCTTGAACAGCTCAAGGTTCTCCTTCATCACCTGTCTGAAGATGTCCCTCTGTCCAGTACGGAGAATGGGAGACCCACAGCAGACCTCGTCGCTGAGTACTGTGAAGTCAATGTCCAGCTTCTTCAGAATGCTTGCTGTGTGATCAGCAATGTGCTGTTGCCGATAAGCGGCTGTGCAGCCTACATAGTAAGCAACCTTCACGTCAGGCTTGTCGATTACATCCTTGTACTCTTCAAGCCATTTGATACGTTCCTCTCTGGCACCCTTGTAGGGGTTCCGAAGACTCTCCTCGTCCACTCTTTCACCAAAGACCTTGTGTTTGTCAAGTGGCTCTACACCAGCCTCGATAATGGCTGCACGAAGTGCCTCAGTGACATGAACTGTGTCGATGTAGTTCGGACACTGGGTTTCACACATACCACAGGTAGTGCAAGCCTCAGTAACCTCCAAGAGTTCCTTACTAGCGGGTAGTTCACCGTTCAGGAACGCTCTCGCCATCCACTGCTTGCCTGAGTTGAAGTAACCTTCCCAGCCAAAGTATAGTCCAGCAGGACATCCCTGAAGCATCCCAGTGTATTCCTCGGTTTCACCCTCTTTGTCGGGCTCACCAGAGTAGGCGTACTGACATGCTCGACAGTGAATGCAACGTGCATTAATCCTGCGAAGATCTTCTAAACTTGTCATCTCAATCCTTCCTCCTTGTATCATTTGCATATTTAGTGGTTATGTTCTGTAACATATTCCGCACCTTAGTTTCATTCCTTAGTTGGATCGGGAAGGTCCG
>Ga0209536_100015514_pt1 | contig 10875 bp, 10 predicted proteins | sample DeeMarSeWOR28_12_FD_187461 | JGI IMG/M metagenome (GOLD analysis project Ga0209536, IMG submission 187461) | Marine sediment microbial communities from White Oak River estuary, North Carolina - WOR-2-8_12 (SPAdes) (version 2) | ecosystem: Environmental > Aquatic > Marine > Intertidal zone >... | reverse complement strand
ACACACTATTGTGGATGTTGTTTATGAATCTAAAAAAGTAGGAATGATCATCTTGGGTGGTGGTTGGCCTAAACATTATGCCCTCTTTGCCAATACCTTTAGAGAAGGTGTAGACAGTGCAATACAGATAACCATGGACCGGCCAGAACCTGGAGGTTTAAGTGGCGCTACCTTGAAAGAAGCGATTAGCTGGGGAAAAGTAAAACCCGAAGGAAAAGAGGTTACCCTTATCTGTGATGCTACAATCGCCTTCCCTTTGATTGTTGCTTCGGCATTGGAAACCATCGGAAAGGCTCGTTAGCAAACAAACTTGCCGACTTTTTACATAGCATAGCGACATTTGGGAAGAGACCAGATCCTTAGCGGGAAACATCAACGGGTTATTCAATTTCATGTATGTTTTTTCTTGGAAATCGTACCTCGAGTATACCTTCTTTGTATGAGATTTTCATTTTTTTCGAATCGATACCTACATGTACACGACCTTGACAATGTAATGAAGAAAATTCCCCACTTCTATGACAAATACCTAAATCAGAGAAACTCACTTTCTTTTTCATTTTTGCAATGATATCTATTTGATTCTCATTTAATACTTCAACCTTCAGTGTTTCAAGTTCGACATTTGGAAGATCAGCTGTTACAATGACTTCTCTTGGTGTTATGAAAACGTTTGAAAGTGCATTGAGACAACAAGTTTCTGTGTTCCAGCTGGGGCCTTGAGGGAAAGCTTTTGCCATAAGTTCGTTCGCTAAGGCCTCTATTTCTTCAAGATATTCCTCCATCGAGTCAAAAGTTGATAGTTTTTTTTGTTTTTCGGACATTGACCTTTTCCCCTAAACGTATAATGGGAGATCATACTCCTGAGATTTCTGCATACGATTCATTTCCTGTTGTGTACGTTTCATTATATCCCTAGCTTTTAATCGAATTTCTTCCCCTCTCTCAAGAAGTTTAGTAACGTCGATTTTAATATCGGAAATTTTTGAGAGTTCCTTCAAAGCTATAGCCGCTGCTTGTGGGTCGGGATAATTGTAAAACGATTGAGCTAAGATTGCTATAGCCGAGACATTTTTGCTTACACTGTACCTCATACTAAGCGCTTGAGCGCCAACTATATAGCCTTCATTCATGGTTTTTAATCCGCTTTTCTTTAACATATCAAGCAGTTCTTGGTTGGAAGCGGCACCAAAAACTTCAGGTTCGTTGATAGTCTGTCTGTTTTCAAGCGGGATTCCCCCCATAGAAACTATGTTTTTAACTTTCTTTTCTTTACCCCAATTAACGATTTCCCTCATTATTTTATAAATTGCCGGTGCAGGAACCGCCAACTCTGAAATTACAGCAATCAGATTTTGGTTTCCATAGATTCGCAGGGGCGCATGGGGTAGTCCATTATGCAAGACTACCACGGGAGGAAGTAGATCCGATTCCATGTATGCTATCTCTTCTAGGTTGAGTTCAGATATAATGTACGATGTTGCTATGAGGCCTACAAGTCCCACATCAGGAAGTCCAATTATCATCGTGGCTTCAGATGGTACAGTCTTTTTTTCAATGATTTTAATCGATTCTGACAAGAGTTATTCCCCCATTAATTATATTTATCTAAAAGAAAAGAATTATGCTAAAGCTAAATACCTATAACAGAGAACTCTATTTTTAAGTGGGAGAACAAATGGTCCTGGATCGTCTCGGCTCTTCATTAAATGACGCTTTACGGAAGGTTTTCAGAGCACCGGTTATGGACGAGAAAACAGTAAAGGAACTTGTCCGCGACATCCAACGAGCCTTACTTCAAGCGGATGTTAATGTTAAGTTAGTTCTTGAAGTTTCTAAAAGAATTGAGGAACGGGCGCTTAAAGAAAAGGTTCCTCCTGGAGTTTCTAGGAGAGAACATGTTGTAAAAGTTGTTTATGAGGAGATAACACGTTTTTTGGGTGAAAAATCGGTTTCATTGAAAATAGAGCCCGGAAAAAGAAAAGTTCTAATGCTTTTAGGAATCCAAGGTTCAGGAAAGACCACTGCATCAGGAAAACTTGCTAAATATTTCCAGAAAAGAGGTTTAAAAACAGCCCTCGTTTGCACTGACACTTATAGACCTGGTGCCTATGACCAGTTGAAGCAGTTAGCGGATCGAGCAAACATTGCAGTTTATGGAGAACCCAAAGAAAAGAATGCTGTAAAGATCGCTATTCATGGTTTGAAACAGTTCAAAGATTATGATCTCGTCATTATTGATACCGCTGGGCGTCACAAAGAAGAGGCGGGCTTAATTGCAGAGATGAAGAAACTAGAGAATACTATAAAACCTGACGAATCGATTCTTGTTATCGATGGAACTATTGGTCAGCAAGCAGCCATACAGGCTAAAGCGCTTCATGAAGCTTCGCCAATCGGATCCATTTTGGTTTCGAAACTTGATGGTTCAGCTAGGGGAGGGGGTGCCCTTTCTGCAGTGGCTGCTATAGGCGCCCCTATCAAATTCATCAGTTCAGGAGAGAAACTTGAGGATATTGAGGCTTTTGTGCCCTCCAGGTTTGTGGGGAGGTTGCTCGGAATGGGAGATCTTCAGAGCCTCGTTGAGAAAGTGCGTGATGCAGAAGTTAAGGTTCCTGAGAAAAAAGCTCGTGCATTTATGAGTGGAAAGTTTACTCTTACCGATATGTTTGAGCAATTTGAATCTATGAAGAAAATGGGTCCTCTTAAAGGCATTTTAAAAATGATTCCAGGAATGGGTTACAATATACCAGATGACCAGATGAACTTAGCTGAAGATGCCCTTAAGAAATGGCGTGTAATAATCCAGTCTATGACCCCCAAAGAGAGGGAAAAACCCAAAATTCTTTCATCATCCAGAATTCGTAGAGTTGCAAGAGGTTCAGGTACATCAGAAAAAGAAGTTAAGCAATTGCTAACTCAATACAATCAAATGAGAAAAATGATGAAAACTTTTAGAAGGAAAAAACTTCCCTTTTTTGGAAAAAGTCTTCCCGGAGCATAAGAAGAAGATATTTTGAGAGCTAATAGTTAATTTAATGAGTAAAAAAACGAGGAAAAATTAATGGAAATACTAAAAAAGGCACAAGAAATGCTTGAAGTGCACTCTCTTTGTGACCACTGTTTGGGAAGACAATTTGCCCTTCTTGGTTATGGACTCGATGATAAAAAACGGGGTGAAAATCTAAAGCTTATTTTAACCATGAAAAATCATCAATTAGCGCTTTCTGGTAAGCAGGTAGGTTTTTCAAATTTAAGGTTGTTGAGTTCACATGGATCTTTCGAAATGGCCTTAGAAATACTTAAAAAAATGAGGAAGAGATCTAGAAAAAAGATTGAATGTTACCTTTGTCAAGGCGTTTTTAAAAGCTTGGATGTTTTGGTGGAAAGCGCTTTAGCAGCGCTTGAAAACTATGAGTATACTACATTCCTTGTTGGAATCGAGTTGCCTACTACCGTTGAGGAACGGGAAGATGAGTTTAAAGCAAGGTTTGAAGTGGGTTACGGAGAGAGTATGCGAAACGAGTTCAGTCGCGATATTGGGAAAAAAATCTTTGAGCTTACAAATAAACCAGCTGAATACAAAAAGCCTGATGTTGTTGTTCTTGTTAAACCCTTTACGGGCCAAGCTAATCTGCAGTCTAATCCTCTCTATGTTAAGGGTTTGTACAAAAAGCTAGTTCGCGGTATCCCTCAATCAGAGTGGTTTTGTAGAAATTGTAGAGGTGAAGGATGTGAGAGATGTAACGGAACCGGAAAAATGTATTCTGAATCCGTTGAGGAGATAATTGCAGGACCCCTATTGGAAATAACCGGGGGAGACGGTGTAGCTTTGCATGCTGCTGGACGAGAAGACGTGGACGTTCGGATGCTTGGAACAGGAAGACCCTTCATTATAGAAGTTAAAAAACCAAGAAAACGATTTATTGATCTTAAAAATCTAACAGAACTCGTTAATAAAAAAGCCCAAGGTAAAGTCGAGGTTTTAGGTCTTAGTTTTGCCAGTAAAGATGATGTAAAACAATTGAAGAAAGCCGAAGGATCTTCGAAAATTTATCGCGTTCTTATCGAATTTGACAGAGAAGTCTCTGATGAAGAACTAAAAAATCTATCAAAAACCTTGACTAAAGCTAACATTCATCAACAAACACCCTTGCGAGTTTTGCATCGAAGAGCTGACCTAGTTCGAGAAAAGTACATATATGAGGCGAATATAAAGAGGTTGGCGCCTAACCGCGTAGAGATGAAAATACGTTGCCAAGGAGGGCTTTATATTAAAGAGTTGGTAAGCGGCAATGAAGGACGAACCGTCCCTAGTGTAGCCTCTATTATCAATGCTGAAGCAAAGCCTCTAGAGTTAGACGTTTTGAACGTTATTATGGAGGAAACTTAAGTTGGGAAGAAAAGCTAAAGGTTATCGTAGAAAAACCCGTTACCTCCTAAAGAGGAAACCTAGAGAACGGGGAAAGACTGGACTTAGTAAGTTACTACGCGAGTACGAAGCTGATGAAAAGGTTGTTGTAAAATTAGACCCGAGTGTTCACAAGGGTATGCCTCATCGAAGATATCATGGTAGAATCGGCGTTATAGCTGAGAAGAGAGGAAAAAGTTACGTAGTTAACGTCTCCCAAGGTAAAGCTATTAAAGAGATAATTGTTCGCCCTGAGCATATTACACCTCATAAGGAGGTATAAAATTGGCGCGAAAGGCACTAAAAGAGAGCATTGTTACCGTTCCACAAGTAAAAGAAGCCTTGGAAAGCATAGGTGAGGAACAACTGGATCAGTTACAGAGACGTTCTCTTGATTACGCCACAAAATTTACTAAAACTGATTCTGTTGCAATTGATACTGTATTGAAGGAACTCGTCGAAAAATTCGAAATGGAAGAAGAAGAGGCTGTGCAAATACTAAACGCTATGCCTGAAAGCATCCAAGAAATTAGGGTGTTTTTAGCTGGTGGCCGCAAGATCATTGAAACATCCAAACTTGAGAAAATACTTGTATTTTTGAACAAATATAGGAAAAAGGAATAAGGACATTTCTAAATATACTGTCCAACCTAATTGTTACCATTTCGGGGCGAGGAAAGAATGGAAAGAAGCGAGAAGAGATACGAAGAATACGCTTACGTTTTGGATTATCTTCCCCATGGCCGGGCAGGGAGTCGACCAGGATACAGAGCCGGAGCTTTGGTTCAGGTTGTTGGAGAAGAATACTTCACGTTCCTCGAAGCAATAGCTAGAGAAGGAATGGCGCTCAATACTTCTGATAGAGTATATGTTGGAAAAGATTCTCGAAGAACAATAACCTACATTATTGGGCGAATAAACTATGAAGATTTAACATCTAACGCAAAGATGGAACTTTCTGGAACAATAGAGAAAATAGTTATTAACCGAGAAAAATGGTTCGTTAACTTCTTTAATACCGCCCAAGCCATAACTCCTAGGATGCATGCCCTTGAATTGATCCCAGGTATTGGGAAAAAATATATGTGGCAAATTATTGATGAACGAGACCGAAAACCCTTTCAAAACTTAGATGATTTACAGAATCGCGCAAACATACCCACCCCCTCCAAATTGATAACGAGGAGAATATTAGAGGAACTTGGTGGAGAAAGTAAATATAGATTATTTACGAGAGCACCATAGTGGAAAATATTAATTTTCTTCAGAGAACAAAACATCTTCTTCGTCTTTACGGCTTTTCTCCCAAAAAACGTTTAGGCCAAAACTTTACTGTCAACTACGACATAATGCAATCTTTAGTAGAACATGCGTCTTTAACTAAAAATGATGTTGTCTTAGAAGTTGGTGCTGGATTTGGTTTTTTAACCCGTCTTCTTTCAGGCAGATGTAAAAAAGTAATTGCTGTTGAGATTGACCCCCAACTTACAAATTTTTTAAGGAAAAACCTTAGTACCCTCAATAATGTGGATTTGATAGAGGGTGACATTCTCAAAGTTTCTCTTCCTGCTTTTAATAAGGTTGTTTCTGCTCCACCATATTCAATCTCATCTCCGCTTCTGTTTCGTCTTCTAGAAACAAGATTTGATTTGGCTGTTCTGATTCTTCAGAAAGAATTTGCAGAGAGACTCGCAGCTCAAGTAGGGACCAAAGATTATGGAAGGCTTACTGTTTCAATATACTATAGGACGGATGTGGCGCTTCTGGATGTTGTCTCTCCAAAGATGTTTTTTCCTTCGCCAGACGTGGATTCAATGATGTTGCAACTGAAACCAAGAGACCCACCTTTCAACGTTGAGGATGAAGTCCTCTTTTTTGAACTTGTTCGTGCACTATTTACTCAAAGAAACAAGAAGGTAAGAAACTCATTGATTCACTTCTTACGGAAACGTGAATTCCCAAGAGACGAAGCTATAACATTGGCTGATTCTACAATTTATAGTTCGAAAAGAGTGCGAGAATTAGCACCAGAAGATTTTGGAATTTTGGCGAACGAGTTAGCTAAAATACTTCGTTAATATCTTTTGATACATTTCCAGATACATCTATTAGACTTAAAATCCATTAGAAAATCATTCTTTCTTGTTTATTTTCCAAGTTATGTGCCTATTTATAGAATAGTTTTTATTAATCTGCTCAATTACCTTGGCAGATACAATTGAGGAATTGACATTGAAAGCTCGTAATTATAGGGAGGTTAAAGGGCAATCTTACACTCGGAAAAAGTATATCCGTGGATCTCCTTCGTCAAAAATAGTGAAATTCACTATGGGTAATACAGCAGGTGACTATGAGTATCAAGCTCGTTTGGTAGCTGAGAGATCAGTTCAGATAAGACATAACGCTCTTGAGGCTGCACGTATTGCAACTAATAGGGTTCTCAACGAAAAACTGGGAACTAGTTATCATCTAAAGGTTTTACCCTTTCCTCATGTAATCCTTCGTGAAAACAAAATGATCTTTGGAGCTCACGCGGATCGACTTCAAGATGGAATGAGAAACGCTTTCGGTAAAGCTATAGGATTAGCAGCTAGGGTGAAACCTAACCAATCACTTATAATGGTTAACATAAACAAAGATGGACTCGAAGTTGCTACACAGGCGTTAAAAAGAGGAAGCGCCAAGTTACCCACACCTTGCCGTGTTGTGATTGAAAAACTTGGGGATTAGATAAGAGGGTATTGCTTTGCAGGTGCTTTGTCCTGAGGTCGTGACTGTTAAAGACGGGAAAGTGCTTAATTTTTTATAGTTAATAGTCAATAAGAACGAATATGAGGGTTGAACTTGACTTCTGAACCTTTAATCGTTAATATTGAAGAAGATATTGCTGCTGATGGCCGATTCACCGGTGGAAAGGGTGCTAATTTAGCTAAGTTGTTCCATATTTTAGGCAAGGATAACGTTCCATATTCAATAATGGTTACCACAGAATTCGCTAAGATGCTGTTAAATGATCCTGCAATTGTAAAACTAGTTAATGAATTGGATGCTGCATTGGATAAAGATGACGAGGAAGAGGCTAAAAAAATTGCCAAGAACATAATATATTTTATCGAAAACATAAAAACCCAACCTCATCTCATTGCATTGCTTGAGAAAAAAATTAAGATAATGAAAGAGCTTGTTGGACGGAATAGGGTTGCTGTAAGAAGCTCTGGTATAACAGAAGATATGGCTACCGCTGCTTTTGCTGGACAATTTGAAACTTATCTTAATGTACCTTTAGATTCCTCTAATGTGATCAAATATGTTTTGAAGTGTATTGCTTCGGCTTTCGGTTGGAGAGTTATTGACTACCGGCAAGATTTGCGAAAGAAAAAAATTCTTAACCTGTCAGAGGCTGAACTCCTTACTCAGGGTCTAATCTCTGTTGTCATAATGACTATGATTGATTCAGAAAAGTCTGGGGTTGCATTTTCGATAGACCCTAACACAGGAAACCGTAATGTAGGAGTTATTCAAGGCGTTTATGGTTTGGGCGAAATGATTGTTCAAGGAAAAGAAAGTGCCTCTTGGACTGGTTTTGTTAAAGAACCATCAATAAAAATTCTTGGAATAATTCCGCCTAATGACCCTCAGCAAGAAATGATGGTTTACGACGAGAAAACTAAGTCAAACCGAGATGTTCCTGTTGGTGCTCGAGATCCTCGGGTTCTTACTTTTGATGAAGCAACTCAGGTAGCAAAATTTGTTACAACTATAGAAAATAGCTACAACAAACCAATGGATGTAGAATATGCCGTCGAAAAAGGTAAAGTTTTCATAACTCAGGCACGCCCAGAAACTGTTCACGCAACAAGAACAGTATTGAGTCTTTACAAGCTAAAACAGAGCCCAAAAGTTGCTCCGCTTTACATCGGTATTCCTGTTGGGACAAAGATTGCTTCAGGTATTGTTGCCAAAGCAGCGACTCCTGAGGAAGCTATGGAAGAGGTTATAGCATTCAACAAGAAGGGTTTAAAGCCAATGCTCGTTACTTCAATGACTACGCCCGATTGGGAAGTTATTATGAGTCTAGACAAAGTTTCTGCTCTAATATGTGAAAGAGGTAATCGGACATCTCATGCTGCTATAGTTTCTAGAGAAAGGGGAATTCCATGTGCTGTTGGAGCTGTTGGGGCACTTAACCTAGATGATGGGGATAAAATTACTCTTGATTGTTCAGGTGGTCAAGCAAGAATATTTGCAGGTGAATTACCTTTTGAATTACAAGAAATCGAATTGAAAGAAATTCCTGAAACCGTAACAAAGATTCTGGTTAACATCGGTAGTCCTGATGAGGCTTTACATGTTAGCCAACTTCCTTCCCAAGGTAGTTCTCTTGTTCGAATTGAATTTGTTGTATCAAGTGCCGAACTGCATCCCGTTTTTGCATTAAAGGCTGATCAACTTGGACCCGAACGATGGGCTGAAGACGTAAAGAAAAAATATCCGTTTATTTCATCCTTGGCAGCGGAATATATAGAAAGATTGAAGACTGGTGTAGCTATTATCGCCGGGGCGTTCAAGCCTCGCAAAATTATAGTACGTTTTTCAGATTTTAAAACAAACGAATACGCTTCTCTTCCTGGAGCGGTATATTACGACATAACCTGCGGTTGTGGTAAAAGCATATCTCTTAAACCACAGAAAAAGTGTCCTGTTTGTGATTCAACAGCAATAGAAGTTAATAAGGTCGAACTAGAGTTCCAAGAGAATAATCCTATGATAGGTTTCAGAGGAGCTTCAAGATATATTGACTCTTCCTTCTCTGACGCATATTTGTTAGAACTTGAAGCTTTCACTGAAGTGCACAAATTAGGTTTGACAAATGCAATTCCAATGATTCCATTTGTACGGACAACTATTGAAGCAGAAAAAGTTACTGAGTTAATTAAAAATGCTTTCCAGAAAAAGGATTTGAAAATACCTAATGTCATATTCATGGCTGAAGTTCCAAGTGTATGTATTATTCCAAAAACTTTTTCGAAATATTGTAATGGTTTTAGCATAGGAAGCAATGACCTCACCCAGCTAACTCTAGGAATAGATCGTGATAGCGAAAAAATTGCCTGGGAGTTTGATGAATCTAATCCTGCTGTTACAAAATCTATCGAAATGTTATGTGAAGGAGCGCATTCCATGAATCCGGAACGAACTGTGGGAATCTGTGGTCAGGCTCCAAGTGATTTGGGAAAAGAATTCTTGAAGTTTTTAACAATTCATCTTGATTCTATTGGAGTCAATCCTGACAAAGTTGTTGAAACTTTGCTTTCAGTAAAAGAGATAGAAACTGAGTTGATAACAACCATTAAGAGAAACAACAAAGACATCGTTAAAATTGCAAAGGAACTAGGAATAACAGAGGCCAACTCAAAGTACTTGGTTAAGAAATTTACCTCAGCGATTTGAGAAATAATTGGCTTACCGTATCTGTGATTCGGATGTTCTAGTTTCCTTTAGATGTCTCATTCTGGTAAACTTGTAGATGAAAATAATGCCCTTTGATCTAGAAGAGAAACGACTGAAAGAAGAAATAAAGAAGCGAAAGCCTAAAATCGTGTTATTGCAGCTTCCTGAAGGCTTAAAGGCTGAAGCTAATCGTTTAGTAAAAATTATTGAAAAAGCCGGATCTTTACCTATTGTTTCGTCTGATCCATGTTATGGAGCTTGCGACCTCGCTGTTTCTGAGGCAAAAATTTTGGGTGCTGATCTTATAATTCACTTTGGGCATTCACCTATGATCGTGAATTCAGAAATTGCGACAATGTATGTTGAAGTAAAAGCTGACATTAGCCTCAAAGAGGCGGTAAAAAAAGCCTTACCTTTTCTTGAATTCTGGGAAAAAATTGGTTTAGTTACAACAGTTCAGCATGTGCACCAGTTGCAAGAAGCAAAAAATATACTTGAGACTGCAGGAAAAACCGTTTTAATTGGGGATTCTGGATGCCTTAAGTATGCTGGGCAAGTTCTCGGATGCGATTTTAGAAACGCTCAATCAGTTTCGGAAAACGTTGATGCATATGTTTTTGTTGGTGGTGGCAGATTTCACGCAATCGGTTTAGCTTTAGCAACGGGAAAACCAACAATTATTGCTGATCCCTACGAACAAGTAGCCTATTCTGTAGATGATCAAGTTAGGCGTGTCCTAATGCAACGTTGGGCTAATATATCTGAAGCAAAAGGGGCAAACAATCTTGGTGTTTTGATTAGTCTTAAACCTGGACAGATGAAACTAAATGATGCACTTAATTTAAAACAAAAACTTGAGAAACATGGACTTAGAGTTAGTTTGCTCGCCCTCAGAGAGGTTACTCCTAGTTCTCTTATGCAGTTTCCTTTTATTGATGCTTTTGTAAATACAGCTTGTTCTCGTCTTTCTTTAGATGATTCAGGGAATTTTGATAAACCTCTTTTATCTGTTA
>Ga0209536_100015513_pt1 | contig 10875 bp, 9 predicted proteins | sample DeeMarSeWOR28_12_FD_187461 | JGI IMG/M metagenome (GOLD analysis project Ga0209536, IMG submission 187461) | Marine sediment microbial communities from White Oak River estuary, North Carolina - WOR-2-8_12 (SPAdes) (version 2) | ecosystem: Environmental > Aquatic > Marine > Intertidal zone >... | reverse complement strand
TGCAGGCGCCGGCGGAGGCAACCGAATTCGGGGTCCTCCGGCACGAGGGCGAGGCGTGGCTGGCGCAGGGCGAGCGGGCCGTGATGCCGGTGGCCGCCATCCGCATGCCCGGCCGGCACAATGTCGGCAACGCACTGGCAGCCCTGGCACTGGGCTCGGCTGCCGGCCTCGAGCAGGAGGCGATGGTGGCCACGCTGGCCGAGTTCCAGGGGCTGCCGCACCGCATGCAGCCGGTGGCGGAGCGCGACGGCGTGCACTGGTACAACGATTCCAAGGGCACCAACGTCGGCGCCACGCTGGCCGCCATCAGCAGTGTCGACGGCAGGGTGGTGCTGATCGCGGGCGGCGACGCCAAGGGCGCCGACCTGATGCCGCTGCGTGCGGCCATGCAGGAGCACGGCCGCGCCGCCGTGCTGCTCGGCAGGGATGCCGGGCGCTTGCAGCAGGTGCTGCAGGGTGCGGTGCCGCTGGCGATGGCCGCCGACATGACCGAGGCCGTGCGGCTGGCGCGCGAACTGGCGCAACCGGGCGACAACGTGCTGCTGTCGCCGGCCTGCGCCAGTACCGACATGTTTCGCAATTTCGAGGAGCGTGGCGAGGTGTTCAGCCGGGCCGTCGGGGAGCTGCTGTCATGATGGCTGCGGGCCAGCAGGCAGTGCGCCACGGCGCAAGGGTTGGCCGTGTGCCGCGGCTGGACTATGTCCTGCTGATGACGGCCGTCGCGCTGGCCTCGCTGGGCCTGGTGATGGTGGCATCGGCCTCCATTACCTTCGCCGACCGCGACCTTGGCCAGCCGTTCTACTACGCACTGCGGCAGGCCGTGTATATCGGCATCGGCGTGTTGCTGGCCATGCCGGTCTACCGCCTGCGCCTGGCGCTGCTGGAGCAGGCCGGGCCGGTGCTGCTGGTCGCGGCGCTGGCGCTGCTGGTGGCCGTGCTGATCCCGGGCATCGGCCGCGAGGTGAACGGCAGTACGCGCTGGATCAGTACCGGCCTGTTCAACCTGCAGGTCTCGGAGCCGGCCAAGCTGATGATTCTGGTCTACCTGGCGGGTTACCTCGCGCGCCACGGCGAGGAACTGCGGGAACGCCTGTCGGGTTTCATCAAGCCGATGGCCGTGCTGTCGCTGGCCGCATTTCTGCTGCTGCTCGAGCCCGACTTCGGGGCCACTGTGGTACTCATGGCGACGGCCATGGGCATGATCTTCCTCGCCGGCGTGCGGCTGTGGCATTTCACCGGCATGCTGGGCGTGGCCGGCCTGTCGCTCGCCGGTCTCGCGGTGTCCTCGCCCTACCGCATGGAACGCCTGACGACCTTCCTCAATCCCTGGGCGGATCCCTTCAACAGCGGTTTCCAGCTTACCCAGTCGCTGATCGCGATCGGCCGTGGCGAGCTGTCCGGTGTCGGCCTCGGCGCCAGCATCCAGAAGCTGTTCTACCTGCCGGAGGCGCATACCGATTTCGTTTTCGCGGTGCTGGCCGAGGAGCTCGGCCTGCTGGGCGTGTTCGTGGTGATCGCCCTGTATGCGGTGGTGGTCTGGCGCGCCTTTGTGATCGCCCGGCAGGCCGAGAACGCGGGCAACGTGTTTGCCGGTTCCCTTGCCTATGGCATCGGTATCTGGATCGGCCTGCAGAGCTTCATCAACATGGGTGTCAACATGGGGTTGCTGCCGACCAAGGGGCTGACTCTGCCGCTGATGAGTTACGGTGGTTCCAGCATGGTGGTCATGTGCGTCGCGATTGCCCTGCTGCTGCGTATCGACAGCGAGACCCGTACCACGCTCGACGGCATCTCGGCCAGCGGCGCCGCCGCGGCGACCCGCCGCAGGAGTGCCACATGAACGCCGCCGGCAACCGCATGCGTCCCGTGCTGATCATGGCCGGCGGTACCGGCGGCCATGTCTTTCCCGCCCTGGCCGTCGCCAGCGAACTCACCGCGCTGGGTGTGCCGGTGTCCTGGCTGGGCACGCGCCGCGGCCTGGAGGCGCGGGTCGTGCCGGCCGCCGGTTACCCCTTGCACCGCATCCGTGTGACGGGGCTGCGCGGCAAGGGCGTGCTGCGACTGCTGCTGGCACCGTTCATGCTGCTGCTGGCCATGCTGCAGTCACTGGTGGTGTTCCTGCGCATCCGCCCCGTGGCCGTGCTGGGCATGGGTGGTTTCACCGCCGGTCCGGGCGGGGTGGTTGCCTGGTTGCTGCGCCGGCCGCTCCTGATACACGAACAGAACTCGGTGCCCGGCACCACCAACCGCTTGCTGGCGCCGCTGGCAAGGCAGGTGCTGGAGGGTTTCCCCGGCAGCCTGCCCGCACGCTACCGGCCGCGGCATATCGGCAACCCGGTGCGCGCGGAGATCGCCGCGCTGCCGGCACCCGCCGAGCGTATGCGCGGGCGTGAGGGAGGGCTGCGCCTGCTGGTGGTCGGCGGCAGCCTGGGCGCGCAGGTCCTGAACCGGACGGTGCCGGAGGCCGTTGCCTTGCTGCAGGACTCGCTGGCCCTCGAGGTCCGTCACCAGACGGGGCGCGCCGGGGAGTCGGTGGTGCGCGAGCGCTACGCCGCGCTGGGTTGCCCGGCGCGTGCCGAGGCCTTTATCGAGGACATGGCCGAGGCCTACGCCTGGGCCGACCTGGTGGTCTGCCGGGCCGGTGCGCTGACCATCGCGGAACTGGCCGCCGCGGGCCTGCCTGCCATCCTGGTGCCGTACCCGCATGCCACGGACGACCACCAGACCGGTAATGCCGCCTACCTGGCGGATGCCGGGGCTGCGATCCTGCTGCCGCAGCCGGAACTGAATGACGAGGCACTGGCCCGCGAGCTGCAGCGCCTCGGCGGCGACCGCGAGGTGCTGCTGGCGATGGCGAACCGGGCGCGGGAACTGGCGGTGACGGACGCGGCACAGCAGGTCGCGCGGCTGTGCCTGGAGGCCGCGGCATGAGCCGCTCGCTGCGAAACGATGCCGCCTCCCGGCCACAGGGCATGGGCCGGGTGCGGCGTGTGCACTTCGTCGGTGCCGGCGGCGCCGGCATGGGCGGCATTGCCGAGGTGCTGCACAACCTTGGCTACGAGGTTAGTGGCTCGGATCTCGGCGAGAACGCGGTGACGCGAAGGCTGGCCGGCATGGGCGTGCGCATCCACATCGGCCATGATCCCGCCAACCTCGGGGAGTGCGACGCCGTGGTGGTTTCCAGTGCCGTGGACGCGGACAACCCGGAGCTTGTCGCGGCGCGGGAGCGGCGCATCCCGGTGGTACCGCGTGCCGAGATGCTCGCCGAGCTGATGCGCTTTCGCTACGGCATCGGCATCGCCGGTACCCACGGCAAGACCACGACGACCAGCCTGATCGCCAGTCTTCTGGCCGAGGGCGGGCTGGACCCGACGTTTGTCATCGGCGGCCGGCTGAACAGCACCGCCAGCCATGCCCGTCTGGGCGAGGGCCACTACCTGGTGGCGGAGGCGGACGAGAGCGATGCCTCGTTCCTCTACCTGCAGCCGTCCATGGCGGTGGTGACCAATATCGATGCCGACCACCTGTCGACCTACGAGGGCGATTTCGACCGTCTGCGCCAGACCTTCATCGAGTTCCTGCATCACCTGCCGTTCTACGGCCTCGCCGTGCTGTGCCTGGACGACCCGGAGGTGAAACGACTGCTGGGCGAGGTCACGCGGCCGGTGATCACCTACGGCATCGATACCGAGGCCGACGTGTGTGCCACCGACCTGCGGCAGCAGGGCATGCAGACCCATTTCACGGTGCTGCGTGCCGGCAGCGACGCCGGGCTGGCGGTCACGCTGAACCTGCCGGGTCGCCACAATGTTCTGAACGCGCTGGCCGCGATTGCCGTGGCCAGCGAGCTCGGCGTGTCGGACAGTGCTATCCAGGAGGGCCTGGCGCACTTCCAGGGCATTGGCCGGCGTTTCCATGTTGCGGGTGAGGTGCAGGCGACGGCCGGCAGTGTGCTGCTGATCGATGACTACGCGCACCACCCGCGCGAGATCGCGCCGACACTGGCCGCGGTGCGTGCCGGCTGGCCGGGGCGTCGCCTGGTGCTGGCCTTCCAGCCGCATCGCTACACCCGTACCCGCGACCTGTTCGATGATTTCACCGAGGTGCTGAGTGAGGTGGACGTGCTGGTCATCGGCGAGGTGTATGCCGCCGGCGAGGCGCCGATCAGCGGCGCCGACGGTCGTGCCCTATGCCGCGGCATTCGCGCGCGCGGCCATGTCGACCCGGTGTTCGTCGAGGCGATCGACGAACTGCCGGTTGTGCTGGGCGACATCCTGCAGGACGGTGATGTGCTGCTCACCCTGGGCGCCGGCAATATCGGCGCGGTGGCGGCGCAGCTGCCCGACAGCCTGCGCGCGGCGGGAGGTGCCGGATGATGGCGGCTGCACAGACACCAGCATGGCGGGGCGAGATGCGTTACGACGAACCCATGGGGCGCCACAATTCCTGGCGGACCGGTGGCCCGGCCCGGCGTTTCTATCTGCCTGCGGACCTCGATGACCTGTGTGTGTTCCTCGCTGACCTGGATCCGCAAGAGCCGCTGCTCTGGCTCGGGCTGGGCAGCAACCTGCTGGTACGTGACGGCGGTTTCCCCGGCACGGTGATTTCCACCTTCAATGTCCTGTCCGGTATCGACTGGCTGGAGGACACCGTGCTGCGGGCAGGTGCGGGTGCCACCTGCAGCAAGGTTGCACGCACCGCGGCGAAGGCCGGCATGGTGGGCGCGGAGTTCCTGGCCGGCATCCCCGGCACCATGGGCGGCGCACTGGCCATGAACGCCGGCGCCTTCGGCGGCGAGACCTGGAACCTGGTGCGCGCGGTGCAGACGGTCGATCGCCACGGCCGGCTGCGGCGGCGCACACCGGAGGATTTCCGCATCGCCTACCGCTCCGTGCAGGGGCAGGCCGATGAGTGGTTCGTGTCGGCAGAGCTGCAGTTGCAGCCCGGTGATGCACAGGCATCCCGGGCCGGTATCCGCGAGCTGCTGGCGCGCCGCGGTGCCACCCAGCCGACCCAGCAGCCGAGCTGCGGTTCGGTGTTCCGCAATCCGCCGGGCGACCACGCGGCCCGGCTGATAGAGAGCGCCGGTCTGAAGGGGCGCAGCATCGGCGGGGCCTGCGTGTCGGAGAAACACGCGAACTTCATAATCAACACCGGCACGGCAACCGCGACCGACCTCGAGTCGCTGATCGTGCTGGTCCAGGAAACGGTCGAGCGGCAGCACGGCATACGGCTGCAGACCGAGGTGCGTATCGTCGGCGAGGAGGTGCGGGCATGAACCGGCTGGTTGCCGATCCAGTGCGTTTTGGCCGCGTTGCTGTGCTGATGGGCGGTGACTCGGCGGAGCGGGAGATCTCGCTGCGTAGCGGCAGCGCGGTGCTGGAGGCGCTGCAGTCGGCCGGCGTGGATGCCCATGGCCTCGATCCGGCGGCCCCGGGATTCCTCAGGGAACTCGGTGACGGGGGTTACGACCGGGTGTTCATCGCACTGCACGGCAGGGGCGGTGAGGACGGTGTGATGCAGGGGCTGCTCGATGTGCTCGGCCTGCCGTATACCGGCAGCGGCGTGCTCGGCTCGGCGCTGGCGATGGACAAGCTGCGCACCAAGCAGGTGTGGCAGGCGGCCGGTGTGCCCACGCCGGGCTTTGTCCAGCTGCGCGGCGAACCGGACCTCGATGCCGTGCCGGCGGCGCTCGGTTACCCGGTCATCGTCAAGCCGGCGCACGAGGGTTCCAGTATCGGCATCAGCAAGGCGGACTCCGATGAAAGCCTGCGCGAGGCCTGGCAGCAGGCCCGCCGCTACGATGACGAGGTGTTCGCCGAGCAGTGGGTGACCGGCGGTGAGTACACCTGCGGCATCCTGGACGGCGAGGCACTGCCGTTGATACGCCTGGAGACGCCTAACGCCTTCTACGACTACGAGGCCAAGTACGAGGCCGATACCACGCGCTACCTCCTGCCCTGCGGGCTCGACGCGGAGGCGGAGCGCTCACTGCAGACCGCTTCGCTTGCCGCCTTCCGCGGCGTCGGCGGCAGCGGCTGGGGCCGGGTGGATTTCATGCTCGATGACCGCGGACAGCCGTGGTTCATCGAGGTCAACACGGTGCCGGGGCTGACGGACCACAGCCTGGTGCCCATGGCGGCGCGTGCGGCGGGTGCGGACTTCACCGCGCTGGTGTGCCGGATACTGGCTGCCACCCTGGCCGGGACGGAGGCTGAACATGCCCAGGCCTGAACGCCGTCCGCTGCGCGAGATCCTGCTCGGTTTTCTGCTGGAGCATTTCCGCTCCATCAGCGGCGGCCTGCTGCTGGTGCTGCTGACGCTGTCGGTGCAGATGGGGCTGCAGTGGCTGCAGGACCCGTGGCGCTTCCCGCTGGAGGTGGTGAAGATCCAGGGCGATTTCCGCTACCTAGACCAGGCACGGCTGCAGGCGCAGCTGGAACCGCACCTGGGCGGCGGCTTCTTCGGCGTCGACGTGGGCGAGGTGTGCGAGGTGATCGAGTCCATGCCCTGGGTGGCAACGGCCACCGTCAAGCGTGTCTGGCCCGACCGGTTAAGCGTGCTGGTGACCGAACAGCAGCCCGTGGCGCACTGGGGCGAGAACGGTTACCTGAACGCGCGCGGCGAGTCGTTTGTACCCGAGCCGACCCGGGTTGATCTGGAACTGCCTGCGCTGGCGGGTCCGGCCGGGCACGAGACCGCGGTACTGGAGCAGTACCGGGCAATGAGCCGCGCGCTGGCGCCCACCGGCCTGCGCCTCGTTGGGGTCACGCTCGACGACCGGCGTGCCTGGCGCCTGCGGACCGACAGCGGCGTGCAACTGGAACTGGGACGGTCGGACACGCGGCGCCGGCTGCAGCGGCTGGTGCAGGCCTGGCCGACGGTGTTTGCCGAGCGGGCGGACGAACTGCAGCGGGTTGACCTGCGCTACAGCAACGGCTTCTCCGTGCGCTGGCAGCAGGCAAACGCGAAGACGGATAACAGCAAGGGTTAACGGATGCCAAAGAAGACCGAAAAGAATCTCCTGGTCGGGCTGGACATCGGCACCTCCAAGGTGGTCGCGATCGTCGGCGAGGTGATGCCGGACGGTGCGATCGAAGTGGTCGGGATCGGTTCGCACCCCTCGCGCGGCCTGAAGAAGGGCGTGGTGGTGAACATCGAGTCCACCGTGCACTCCATACAGCGTGCCGTCGAGGAGGCCGAGCTGATGGCCGGCTGCCAGATTCACTCGGTGTATGCCGGCATCGCCGGCAGCCATATCCGCAGCCTGAACTCGCACGGCATCGTCGCCATCAAGGACAAGGAGGTACTGCCGGGTGACGTCGAGCGGGTCATCGATGCGGCGCGCGCCGTTGCAATCCCCGCCGACCAGAAGATCCTGCACATCCTGCCGCAGGAGTTTCTCATTGACAACCAGGAGGGCATCAAGGAGCCGGTGGGCATGAGCGGTGTGCGCCTGGAGGCCAAGGTGCACATGGTGACCGGCGCCGTCAGCGCCGCGCAGAACATCATCAAGTGCGTGCGCCGCTGCGGCCTGGAGGTCGACGACATCATTCTCGAGCAGCTGGCCTCGAGCTACTCGGTGCTGACAGAAGACGAGAAGGAGCTTGGCATCTGCCTGGTCGATATCGGCGGCGGCACGACCGACATCGCCGTGTTCACCGAGGGTTCCATCCGCCACACCGCCGTCATACCCATTGCAGGTGACCAGGTGACCAATGACATCGCCGTGGCGCTGCGCACGCCGACCCAGTTCGCCGAGGAGATCAAGATCAAGTACGCCTGCGCGCTGACGCAGATGGCCAGTGCCGAAGAGAACATCGAGGTGCCGAGTGTCGGCGACCGGCCGCCGCGCCGCCTGGCGCGCCATACCCTGGCCGAGGTGGTCGAGCCGCGCTACGAGGAGCTGCTGTCGCTGGTGCAGGCGGAACTGCGCCGCAGCGGTTTCGAGGACCTGATCGCCGCCGGCGTCGTTCTGACCGGCGGCAGTGCCAAGATCGAGGGCCTGGTGGAACTCGCCGAGGAGGTGTTTCACGTGCCGGTGCGCCTGGGCGTGCCACAGTACGTCACCGGCCTCGTGGACGTGGTGCGCAACCCGATCTACGCGACGGGTGTCGGACTGCTGCTGTTTGGATACAGCAACCGCGAACAGCGGGTGCTGGAGGCAGGGCTGGGCAAGGGACTGCGCAGTGTATGGGAACGGATGAAGGGCTGGTTTCAGGGCAATTTCTGAAGACGCGGGACAGGTATGAAGGGAGAGGCAGGGCTGGTTATCTAGGTTCAGGCTGAAATTTATTTTTATCGTTTTCCGAGAAGGAGGAGACATCATGTTTGAGTTGCTGGATTCATGCGGACAGAGCGCGGTTATCAAGGTGATCGGTGTCGGCGGCGGTGGCGGCAACGCCGTGCAGCACATGTGCGAACAGAACATCGACGGCGTGGATTTCATCTGCGCCAACACCGATGCACAGGCGCTGAAGAACATGTCGGCACGCACCACGCTGCAGATCGGCAGCGGCATTACCAAGGGACTGGGTGCGGGTGCCAATCCCGACATTGGCCGTCAGGCGGCGCAGGATGATCAGGACCGTATCCGTGAGGTGATCGAGGGTTCCGACATGCTGTTCATCACGGCCGGCATGGGCGGTGGCACCGGTACCGGTGCGGCGCCGGTGGTGGCCCAGGTTGCACGGGAGCTCGGCATCCTGACAGTGGCGGTTGTCACCAAGCCGTTCCCGTTCGAGGGCAGCAAGCGCCTGCATGTGGCCCACAACGGCATCAAGGAGCTCGGCCAGTATGTCGATTCCCTGATCACCATCCCGAACGAGAAACTGCTGTCGGTGCTCGGCAAGCAGATCAGCCTGCTGGATGCCTTCCGCTCGGCCAATGACGTGCTGCTGGGTGCCGTGCAGGGTATCGCAGAGCTCATCACCCGCCCCGGCCTGATCAACGTCGACTTCGCCGACGTCAGGACGGTGATGTCGGAAATGGGCATGGCCATGATGGGTTCCGGCGCCGCCAAGGGCGAGGACCGCGCCCGCGAGGCAGCCGAGGCGGCCATTGCCAGCCCGCTGCTGGAAGACGTCAACCTCATGGGCGCGCACGGCATCCTGGTCAATGTCACCGCCGGCATGGACATGGGCATCGGTGAATTCGAGGAAGTCGGCAACACCGTGAAGGAGTTCGCCTCCGAGAACGCTACCGTCGTGGTCGGTACCGTGATCGATCCGGACATGCGCGATGAGCTGCGGGTTACCGTGGTGGCGACCGGGCTGGGCGAGCAGGCCGTGAAGTCGAACGACAAGCCGGTGGCGCTGGTCAGGGACACCAAGACGGGTACCCCGGACTACCATGAACTGGATCGCCCGACCGTGATCCGCCGCGAGCCGAAAAAGGTCGCTGCTGGTGGTAACCAGGCGGAGGACCTGGAGTACCTTGATATTCCGGCCTTCCTGCGCCGGCAGGCTGACTGACGGTCCGGTAGCAAACAGCCCGTCCCTTTCCGGGAGGCCGGTGAGGGATGGCTGGCTTGCCTATAGGTTGAATTGATCGGCCTATAGGAATAATCAATGGTTGGGCCCTGGCCGGGTGTGGTGGTCATCCTTGCCCCGTTCTGGGGCAGGTGTCTGCCTTGTGGTACTATCGGCGCGGTTTTATTGACAGCTGCCGGGCCCGTGCCGGCGCTCTAACGGGAATCGACAGGCGCCATGATCCGGCAACGTACCCTGAAAAACGTCATCCGCGCCACCGGTGTGGGGCTGCATACCGGCGAGAAAATCTATCTCACCCTGCGCCCGGCACCGGTCAATACCGGTATCGTGTTCTGCCGTGTTGACCTGGATGAGCCGGTGCAGATCCAGGCCAGCCCCCAGAACGTCGGCGAAACGCGCCTCTCGACCTGCCTCGTAAGCGGTGAAGTGCGCATCTGCACCGTCGAGCACCTGTTGTCTGCGATGGCCGGACTGGGAATCGACAACGCCTATGTCGATGTCAGTGCCGCCGAGGTGCCGATCATGGATGGCAGCGCCGGTCCATTCGTTTTCCTGATCCAGTCGGCCGGTATCGAGGAGCAGAATGCACCGAAGCGCTTTATCCGGATCCGGCGTACGGTGGAGCTGCGCGAGGATGGCAAGCTGGCTCGCTTCGAGCCGTTTGACGGCTTCAAGGTCGGCTTCACCATCGAGTTTGATCATCCCTGCATCAGGCACGATATCCAGCATTCCGAGATCGACTTTGCAACGACCTCGTTTGTGAAGGAGATTAGCCGTGCCCGCACGTTCGGCTTCATGTCAGAGGTCGAACAGCTGCGTGAGCGCGAGCTGGCGCTCGGCGGCAGCCTGGAGAATGCGGTAGTGATGGATGAATACCGCGTGCTGAACGAGGATGGCCTGCGCTATCGGGATGAATTCGTCAAGCACAAGATCCTCGACGCCATCGGTGACCTGTACCTGCTGGGGCATGGCATCATCGGTGCCTTCCATGCCGTCAAGTCGGGCCACGCACTGAACAACAAGCTGCTGCGCATGCTGGTGGCCGATGAATCGGCCTGGGAATATGTGACCTTCGATGAGCCTTCCCAGGTCCCCGTCACATTTATGCAGCCTGTCGGCGCGACCTGATCCGGATTCAGTTGCGGGCTGTCGATCCAGCCCAATTACCTTTTAGTCATCCCCCGTCCCGTTTCCGGGCGGCGAGTCTGAGCAGCGCCGCTTTAAGGCCGGCGTCACTCACGCCTTGCGCCGTCTGCTCGAGCGCCAGTGCATTTCCCGCGGTCAGGCCGGGCGTGTTCAGCTTTTGCTGCGGAGCCGGCGGCGGGTCGACGGGACGAACACGCACCTGAACTGTGCGCAAGTTCACAGTTTGATTGCCGGCCAG
>Ga0209536_100015512_pt1 | contig 10877 bp, 9 predicted proteins | sample DeeMarSeWOR28_12_FD_187461 | JGI IMG/M metagenome (GOLD analysis project Ga0209536, IMG submission 187461) | Marine sediment microbial communities from White Oak River estuary, North Carolina - WOR-2-8_12 (SPAdes) (version 2) | ecosystem: Environmental > Aquatic > Marine > Intertidal zone >... | reverse complement strand
ACATATTTCGTTCGCCGCCAGACAAGGCGGCCAGGGCATTGCGAGGTGCGGGCTTTGATGTGGTTTCGCTCGCCAACAATCACAGTCTCGACTACGGCTACGAGGGCATGGTGGATTCCATCGCCAGCCTTGCGCGCGTTGGAATACGCCACATGGGCGCGGGCGATAACTCGCGTGAAGCAAGAGCGCCAACGTTTGTGCCGGTTGGCAACCAGATGGTTGCGTTCCTGGCCTATTCGCTTACCTTCCCCGAGAGCTACTGGGCAACCGCACAGCGACCCGGTACCGCATTCGGTCATGAGTCGCACGTGGTTGCCGATGTGAAACGCGCCCGGGAATATGCCGATGTCGTGGTCGTTTCGTTTCACTGGGGGCAGGAGAGTAAAACCGAGTTGCGCGAGTATCAGACCCGGCTCGGACGGGCGGCGATTGATGCCGGCGCGCAAGCCGTTGTTGGCCACCACCCGCATATACTGCAGGGTATCGAACGCTACAAGGATGGCGTGATTCTATACAGCCTCGGTAACTATACATTTGGCTCGTTTAGCCAGAAGGCCCGTGTCAGCGCAGTGGCACATCTGCACTTCAAGGGCTCTCGCCTTAGCAAGGTTCGCATGCACCCGATCAATGTGTTGAATACCGAGGTCCTGTTTCAGCCACAGCCGCTTAAGGGAGACGCCGCGGACCAGGTGGCGACCGAGCTGATGCGGCTTTCCGGTGAGCAAGGTACCGCCCTGCGCAATTTTAACGGCGTGGCAGAACTGGACATGTCATCGTCGCGCGCCACCGCACAATCCGATAGCGCGCCATAGGACGGACAATGATTCGACCTTTGGAGCTTTTTATTGGCCTGCGCTACACGAAGGCCAGGCGCAACAATCATTTCATTTCATTCATCTCATTGATGGCTGCTACCGGCATCGTGCTTGGCGTGACCGCGCTGATCACTGTGCTCTCGGTGATGAATGGCTTTGGCAATGATTTGCGCAACAGGATCCTGGGTGCCGTCTCCCATGTGACGGTAACGGCGAGTCGTGGGTCACTGCAGGACTGGTCTACGGTATTGGATCAAACGAGCGCTATGGAAGATATTGCCGGCGCGGCGCCGTATGTCGAAGGGCAGGGCATGCTGATATCGGAGGTCACCTCCCGCGGCGCGATGGTTCGTGGAATCGACCCGATAGCCGAAACCCGGGTAGCGCGGTTCCACGAGAAAATGACCGCAGGCTCACTCGACGATCTGAAAGCGGGCACATACGGCATCATCGTTGGATCAGAGATTGCCTGGCGACTTGGAATCGAGCTGGGGTCGCCGGTCTCGGTATTATCCTCGCGCGCGCAAATCACCCCTGCCGGTATCCTGCCGCGGTACAAGCGATTCACAGTAGTAGGGATTTTTGAGATGGGGGTGAGTGATTATGACGGTAGCCTTGCGCTGATTCATATCGAGGATGGTCGACGCCTTTATCAAACCGGCGCCGGCGTAACCGGCGTACGCATGCAACTCACCGACCTGTTTTTTGCGCCGGCAATGGCGACTGAACTACAGTCCCGTCTCGGCAAGCAGTACCAGGTGAATGACTGGACTCGTGAAAACGCCAGTTTCTTTCGTGCCCTGCGTATCGAAAAGACGGCGATGTTTATTATTATGATGCTCGCGGTTGCGGTTGCGGCATTCAATATTGTTTCGATGCTGGTAATGCTGGTCACCGACAAAGAGGGTGATATCGCGATCTTGCGCACGGTGGGCATGAGCCCCGGAAGCGTGATGGGCGTGTTTATGATCCATGGCGCTATCCTGGGCGTCGTCGGTACTCTCGCGGGAGCAACGGCCGGTGTGCTGCTGACCCTGAATATCGATAGCGTCGTAAAATTCTTTGAGGCGGTCTTTCAGGCACAATTGTTCACCGCTGACATCTATTACAATACCGCACTCAAACCAGAACTCCGTTGGACCGATGTTAGTGTCATTACACTTTTTTCACTACTACTTACAATCGGCGCAACCCTCTATCCGGCTCGCCGCGCTGCCGGCATCAACCCGGCACAGGCGCTGCACTATGAATAATTCTGGACGCACCCAGAAGCACGGCCCGATCACCAGGCGGTACATACGATGATACGCCCGTTGGAGCTCTATGTTGGCCTGCGCTACATGCGCGCCAAGCGCAGCAACCACTTCATCTCGTTCATCTCGTTGATGGCGACGCTTGGCATTGTCCTGGGTGTGGCCGCACTGATTGTCGTGCTCTCTGTAATGAACGGATTCGGCACCGAGTTGCGCGGGCGCATTCTGGACGTGGTGTCTCATGTCACCATCACCGAGGGCTTTACCGGCTTGCGACGCTGGGAGCAGGCAGACACAACGGTAAGCAAGCAGGCGCACGTGCTTGCTACCGCGCCTTATATCGAAGGGCAGGGGATGCTCTTGCGCGGTCGCAATGCCAGCGGTGTCGCTGTGCGCGGAATATTACCGGAGCGCGAAAAAGCGGTGTCTGAAATCACATCGAAAATTCAGGCCGGAGACCTGTCCGCATTGACGCCCGATGGCAAGGGCATTGTCATTGGCAACGCACTGGCAAAAAGGCTTGGTGTTAAGCTGGGTGATCGTCTCGCGCTGGTGGCGCAACAGGGCGGTAGCGATCAGCTGTCCCCCAATCTGCTGCGGCTCACCGTCGTTGGTCTTTTTAATCTCGGCATGTACCAGTACGACAACGCCATGGTGCTGATTCACCTGAATGATGCGCGACAACTGTTCCGTAGCGGTGAAGAGGTCAGCGGCCTTCGCATCAAACTCGACGATGGCGAACTGGCACCGGCGGTGGGCCGACACCTGAGCCAGGTACTCGGTTCGCATTATCGAGCACGGGACTGGACGCAACAACACCGTAATTTCTTTGTCGCGCTGCAAGACCAGAAGCGAATTTTATTTATTGTACTGATGATGATTGTGGCGGTCGCGGCATTTAATATTGTTTCGACGCTGATTATGATGGTCACCGATAAACGGGCGGACATCGCCATCATGCAGACGCTGGGTTTCAGTACCGGAACGATTACCTCCATATTTGTCATTCAGGGCGCGCTGCTGGCGCTTGCCGGTACATTGTCCGGCGCTGTGATAGGTGTCGTGCTGGCATGGAACGTGGAAACGCTGGTCGCCGGCATTGAACACCTGCTTGGCTTTAATTTCCTGGCGGCCGATATCTACCCCATGACCGACCTGCCGGCGGAAGTCATCTGGGGCGATGTCGGGATGATTGTGGGCACAACCATACTGCTGGGTATCGTCGCGACCATTTACCCGGCCTGGCGAGCATCCCGGGGTCAACCTGCTGAGGCACTGCGATACGAATGAGTGATAACAAGAAAAATATCCTGCGAGCAACCGGGCTTGGCAAGATCTATGATGATGGCAAGCTGAGTGTTGAAGTACTGAAAGATGTTTACCTGCGCGTCGACAAGGGGGAACGAATCGCCATCGTCGGCTCATCAGGCAGCGGCAAGAGTACGTTGCTTCATTTACTGGGCGGGCTTGATACACCCACTACCGGCCTGGTCGAGCTGGACGGCGAGGACCTGTCAAAACTTGGCAATCGTGAGCGCGGCAGGTTGCGCAACCGCGCACTTGGTTTTGTCTATCAGTTTCATCACTTGCTGCCAGAATTTACCGCGCTGGAAAACGTCTCAATGCCCTTGATGGTGAGACGCCTGCCGGACGAACAGGTGCTGGCACCGGCCCGCGAAATGCTGGCGCGCGTCGGACTGGAAGACCGGATGAACCACAAGCCGGCTGAACTCTCCGGGGGCGAACGTCAACGCGTTGCCGTCGCACGGGCAATGGTGGCACACCCATTGTGTGTGCTGGCCGATGAGCCGACCGGCAACCTGGATCGCCGTACTGCTGAATCAGTTTATGAATTAATGCTGGAACTGAACCGCGAACTGCAGACCAGTTTTGTTATCGTGACCCATGACATGGTGCTGGCTTCCGAAATGGACCGTGTGTTGAAGCTGGAAGACGGGGTGCTTAAGGATTTTTCCGCCTAGCAGCGGTTCGACGTTCCTTGCGAGCCTGCCATTCACGCACCACGTGCCAGCGCCAGAAACCGCGCATGGCGCTATAGCCGATAGCGCTTAACGAAAGACCCACCACAAAACACCCGAGCAAGAGCGGCTGCCAGTCCTTAAGCAGCTCCTGTCGCAACCATTCAAAACTCAACTCAAACGCGAACGGTTGTGGCGGGGTTTGCAGGATCCAGGTGCCAACCTTGTAACAGAAGTAGAACAGCGGCGGTATGGTTACCGGGTTGCTCACCCATACCAGAATCACCGAGATAGGCAGGTTCGCGCGGAACCAGATCGCCAGCATCGCCGCCGGAATCATCTGGAATGGTATCGGCATGCACGCCATGAACAAACCAATGGCGAATGCAGTTGAAACTGAATGACGGTTCAGGTGCCATAGATTGGCATCGTGCAACAAGGTACCGAACATTTTCAGGTGCCTGTGATTGCGGACGATATGCGCGTCTGGCATAAATCGCTTGATAAACTTGCGCGCCATGCTTTATTGATTCCTGTTCCTTATTAACCCAACTTACCGGTTGGCTTGTGCACATATGGGATAATATATAGGCTAGATTGCTACTGTACTAGCGTCGGCACGGAGGCTGACCTTGCTACCTTGCGCACTGTCCTTTCTGGCCGGAATCCTTCTGGTACTGCAGCTTCCCGAGCTACCTTCACGTTGGTGGGGACTGCTGATCGTCCCGCTATTATTCGCAGCATGGTACCGGCCACGGTTGCTACCGCCGGCTTTTCTCGTTGCCGGGCTTTTCTGGGCCAGTGTCTACGCGGGCGCACGGCTAAACGACAGACTCTCGGCAGAACTGGAGGGCCAGGACCTGGTCATTCAGGGCATCGTCCACTCAATTCCCAGGGAGACCGCGCACGGAAGCCGATTCGATTTTATTATCGAATCTTACGATCGTCGCTCTCACACTCACCAGGTCCCACGACTTGTCCGGCTGAGCCTCTACCGTTCGGCGCTGCGACCGGATATCGGCGAGCGCTGGCGATTCACCGTTCGCCTCAAACGCCCTCACGGTTTTCAGAATCCTGGCGGTTTTGACTACGAGGCCTATTTGTTTCAACAGGGCATTCGCGCCAGGGGTTACGTTCGCAGTGGCAACCGGATTGGCCAGGTGAATGACTACTGGCTCGGGCGATTCCGGCGCCAGATAGCCAGTACTTTCGAGAACGCGTTGCCCGAGAGCGAATTCGTCGGTGTGTTGACCGCTCTGGCGACAGGGTCACGCAACGGTATCAACAAGAGCCAATGGGATGTGTTTCGTATAACCGGTACCAGTCACCTGATGGCCATCTCCGGATTGCACATTGGCATGGTCGCGGTGATTGGCTTCTTTCTGTTTCGATGGATCTGGTCTTTACCCGGCACGACCGTATTGAGAGTCCCGGCACCCATGGTCGGTGCAGCAGGTGCGGTGCTCGTTGGGACTCTGTATGCGGCGCTGGCCGGTTTCTCGATCCCGACCCAACGTGCACTGGTGATGCTGGTGGTCGCCATGAGCGGTCTTGTATTGCTGAAAAAGATTGCGCCGACAACCTTGATCGGGGTCGCGCTGTTTGCCGTTCTGGCATTCGATCCAATGGCGACTTTGTCCCCGGGTTTCTGGTTGTCGTTTCTCGCGGTGAGCGTCATCATCATGAGTGCGCACAAACCCGGGCATAACAACAGCAGCTTCATACAGTTGATTAAGATTCAATGGTTGCTCGCGATCGCATTGATTCCCGCAACGATACTGTTTTTTCAGTCCGCATCGCTGGCTGCGCCGGTTGCCAACCTCATCGCGGTACCGTTGTTCACGGTCGCGGTAGTTCCCTTGACATTGTTGTCGGCGATTGCCGGTGAGTTTCTGCCAATGGCCATTGCCGCTTCATTATTATCGCTGGCAGCAGCAGTGCTTACATGGCTTTGGTGGTGGCTGTCCTGGCTGGCGGAGCTGCTGCCGCTGGTGCGCGTGTCGGCATCCTTCAGCGCGATCGTGATCGCAGTGATCGGCGTAATGATTTTCCTGCTGGTTCGTAGCACGCAGGTACGCTGGATCGGCGTTCTCGGTTTCGTGCCGTTGTTCTATTGGCCATTCGAAGATCGACTGCAGCCCGGGGAGGTAACCATGACCATGCTGGACGTTGGCCAGGGTCTGGCAGTCGTGGTGCAAACCCGTTCGCACACGCTTGTCTATGACACAGGCCCCCGCTTCAGTCCGGAGTTTGATACCGGCAGTGCGGTGGTAGCGCCATATTTACGACATGTCGGTGTGTCGGCAATCGACAAATTGATGGTGAGTCACGGTGACAATGATCATATTGGCGGCAGCGGGTCGTTAATGCGGGAACTGAATGTCCACACGATTACTACCAGCGTTCCGGGTCGATTTCGTGAAAACGCATCGATCGTAAACGAATGCCGGGCCGGCGAGCGTTGGCGCTGGGATAACGTCAGCTTTGAAATGCTCAGCCCACCGAAGGCAATTCACGGTAACAACGGTTCCTGTGTGCTGCGCATTTACGGGCAATACGGCGCTATCCTGCTGCCCGGCGACATCGAACGTAAACAGGAACGCTGGTTGATCCAGCAATACGGTCAGGCCATGGCTGCCGACGTACTGATAGCACCCCATCACGGAAGCCGCACCTCGTCGTCGCAGGATTTCATCCATGCCGTCGGACCGAAACTGACCCTGTTTCCCGTCGGCTATCTCAACAGATACCGTCATCCTGATAAGCAAGTTGTGCGAAGATACCGTGCTAACAACAGTGCAGTATTGATGAGCCCGGTGACCGGCGCCGTGCAAATTACCATCTCCCGAAACGGCCATGCAGTCAGCACCTGGCGACAGGAAAACCGCCGATTCTGGTTCCATTTGCCGGAAAAAACCCGGACCAGTTTGCGCCAGTAGGCTTGTCTGTTAAATTAGCCCCCCAGTCGAGTTACCGGAAACAATAAAACGATGTTTGAATTAGTAAAAACCGGCGGCTGGGTCATGTGGCCCATTATCTTCTGTTCGATTGCCGCCATGGCCATCATCGGCGAACGCCTTTGGTCCCTCCAGCGAAAGTACGTGATCCCCGCCAGCCTGATGCCGCAGGTACGCCAGTGGTTGGCGAGCAACGAGCTGGATAGCGCCAGAATTGAGCTTCTGCGTAACAGTTCACCGTTAGGAAAAATTCTCGCCGCCGGCCTGGTGAACCGCGATCATAGCCGCGAAGTCATCAAGGAGGCCGTGGAGGACGCAGGGCGCCATGCGGTGCCGGACCTCGAACGGTTTCTGAACTCGCTAGGCACGATCGCGGCGATTACTCCGTTTCTCGGTTTGTTCGGTACCGTCATTGGCATGATTGATATGTTTGCCGGAATCAGCACCCAGGGTATCGGTGATCCGGCAGTCGTCGCCGGCGGTATCGCCCAGGCGCTGGTTACCACCGCGGCCGGTATAGCGGTGGCAATTCCCAGCGTCATGTTCTATCGATATTTCCGTGGCAGGGTGAATGAGCTGCTGGTGGAAATGGAACAGGAGGCCATCAAGCTCATCGAGATTATGCACGGTGAGCGAGAGCGGGACTGACGGAAAGGCGGGGAGACCATGAAATTTCAGCCAAGCCGAAGCGAAGAACCCGAATTGAACCTGGTTCCGTTGATCGACGTCTTGTTAATGACGCTGATCTTTCTGGTGGTGACCACGAGCTTTTCCAAGGAAACCCAGCTTCGGATCAAACTCCCGGAGGCCTCGGCCGAGGCGAGCGTGACCGAAAACACGATTCGGATCCTGATTGATGCCCAGGGGAATTACTACCTGGGTGAACAGCAACTGGCAAACCAGTCTGCGGATGCGCTGCGCGGTGCCATGCTCAGGCTTGCCGGCAAGATGAAGGATCCCGTGATCGTCATACACGCCGATAACAAGGCCCCGCACGGTGCCGTGGTTCAGGTAATGGATTCAGCGCGTCGACTCGGCTACTCACGCCTGACATTCGCGACCCAGAAACCCGCGGCCGGTAATAACAGTAAGTGAGAGATCCCAACCAGCACGCGAGCGGGTGGCAGCTTTATGGTCAGCTACTCGGGTACACAAAAAGATATACTCCAGCGCTACTGGTCGCATTGGTGGGTATGATATTTGCGGCCGCCAGTGACACCGGTTTTGCCGCGTTGATGAAACCCCTGATGGACGAAGGCTTCGTTGCCAAGAACCAGGACAGCATCAAACTGATACCGGCCGTTATGGTCGCGCTCGTCTTGTTCAGGGGTATTACTACGTTTGTTGCGGAGTACTGCATCAAATGGGTCGGGCGACGCATTACCTACGATATTCGCAACGAATTATTCGAGCGTGTCATCAATCTTCCCTCTAGTTATTATGACCAGCATTCCTCCAGCTTCCTGGTGTCCAAGCTGATCTATGATGTCGAGCAGCTGGCCAACGCCGCTACCGGCGCAATATTTATCATTGTCCGAAACGGTCTCACCGTAATCGGAATCTTCGCCTGGATGACTTACCTCAACTGGAAATTGACCCTGTTTTTCCTGGTCCTGGCACCGATCATGGTATGGCTGGTCAGGCTGATGACGCATCGTTTACGACAGGCCAGTGAGCGCATTCAGCAATCAATGGGCATCATCACCAAGGTCACTCAGGAAGCCGCAGACGGCCAGCGGGTCGTCAAAGCGTTCAACGCCCAGGCGCAGGAACAGGAGACCTTTCGTCAGGCCAACAATATGAATCGCCAGCAGGCGATGAAGAGTGCGACTGTTGCTGCCGCCGGTACGCCGATTCTCGAGTTTCTGTCTTCGATCATTATCGGCCTGGTGATTTTCATCGCGCTACATCAGGCGGCCCAGGGTGATTTCTCGGCAGGTGGCTTTATTTCGTACCTCACTGCGTTGATGGTGTTGATGCCGTCCGCCAAGCGCTTGAGTAGCGTCAATCAAACACTGCAAATGGGTATTGCCGCATCACACAGTGCATTTGCACTGCTGCGGCAGGAGATCGAGACGGACCAAGGCACCCTGGAGAAATCGCGTGTCTCCGGAGAAGTGGAGTACCGTGATGTCAGTTTCGGATACCCGAATGTCGACTCCGCGGCGCTGGAAAATATCTCGTTCAAGGTAGCCCCGGGGCAGATGGTGGCGCTTGTCGGCGCGTCAGGCAGCGGCAAGACAACCACGGCGAGTTTGCTTGCGAGATTTTACCTGCCGTCAAAGGGCGAAATTCTGGTAGATGGGGTAAACATCAATGACTATCGCCTGAAAAATTTACGCAGCCATATTTCCTACGTCAGCCAGGAAACAATATTGTTCGACGACAGTATTCGAAACAACATTGCATACGGTCAGTCAGGTGATGCCGATGAAGACCAGATAACGGCGGCCGCTAAAGCGGCGCATGTACTGGAGTTTACCGACCGCCTTGCCGACGGCCTTGATACCCAGGTCGGCGAAAAGGGATTGCGCCTGTCCGGTGGGCAGCGTCAGCGTATTGCCATTGCACGCGCCATATACAAGAACGCACCGATCCTGATTATGGATGAGGCCACCTCTGCGCTGGACAGCGAATCAGAGCGCCATGTCCAGGCGGCAATGGAGGCGCTGACCGAACATCGCACCACCGTTGTTATTGCACACCGACTGTCCACGATCGAACGGGCGGATATGATCGTCGTCATGGATCAGGGCAGGGTGATAGAAACCGGTACCCACAAAGAGCTGCTGGCCGCCAACGGTGCTTACGCGGGGCTGTATAACATGCAGTTCCAGACCAGCGCGTAGCTGCCATGTTGTGGCTGGTTGATCGCTGGCAATCCCGCAATCTGCTCAGCCTGGCTTTGTGGCCGCTGTCGTTGCTCTACTGCGTGGTCGCGGTATTGAGACGCTGGTTATACCTGAGCGGAATCCTGAGAAGTTACGGGCATGATATCCCGGTAGTGGTAGTGGGCAATATCACCGTTGGCGGTGCCGGCAAAACACCCTTTGTCATCTGGTTTGCCAATTGGCTCAGGGCACAGGGTCATCGACCTGGTATCGTGCTTCGCGGCTATGGCGGCAAGTCCAATGACTGGCCGCTGTCGGTGAACGATTCTACTTCGGCGACTGAAGCCGGTGACGAGGCAGTGCTGCTGGCGAGGCAGACCGGTTGCCCCGTGGTCGCGGCACCGGATCGCGTGGCTGCGATTCAAAAGCTGCTGTCGACCCACGACTGCACTATCGTGCTGAGTGACGACGGCCTGCAGCACTATCGCATGCGCCGCAATCTTGAAATCGCTGTCGTCGACGGAGCGCGACGCTACGGTAACGCCTTTTGTCTGCCGGCAGGTCCATTGCGCGAGCCGCGCTGGCGCGCAGACCGGGCGGACCTAATCGTGGTCAACGGGCCACACGGCACCGATGAACTCGGCATGACTATCGAAGCCACCGGTTTTCGAAATGTCTCTGATGGGAAAGTCGTGGCGCCTGATTATTTTTCCGGTCGCCCGGTGCATGCGATCGCTGGAATTGGCAATCCCTACCGGTTTTTCGGAACGCTTGAAAAGCTTGGGCTTCAGATCATTGCCCATCCATTTCCTGATCACTATCGCTTTGCGCCCGCTGATATTCGGCCAATTGATGGTAGTGATGTCATCATGACCGAGAAGGATGCGGTAAAATGTGAATCATTCGCCGACGCACGCCACTGGGCGTTGATGGTTACTGCATTGCCTGATGAGCGTCTTACGAATCAATTGACTGAATGGTTGGAGGGTGAAATTGGATAAGAAGCTACTGGAAATTCTCGTATGCCCCATCTGCAAGGGAC
>Ga0209536_100015511_pt1 | contig 10877 bp, 7 predicted proteins | sample DeeMarSeWOR28_12_FD_187461 | JGI IMG/M metagenome (GOLD analysis project Ga0209536, IMG submission 187461) | Marine sediment microbial communities from White Oak River estuary, North Carolina - WOR-2-8_12 (SPAdes) (version 2) | ecosystem: Environmental > Aquatic > Marine > Intertidal zone >... | reverse complement strand
TGCCGAACCGCGTACCACGGCGGCGGGCGGTGAACCCCGCCACAAATGCACGCTCCGGCGATTCGGTGAGCACGGTCACCACACCGAATCCGAGGAACCAAACCGTTGCGGCAAGCGGCGTAGTCGACGCCGCCAACCCGAGACATATCATGGCATACGATCCCCAGCCCAGCAGCATGGTAAACCGAGGACCGATCTGGTCCGACAGCCAGCCACCCGGGTAACTGCCCAGAGCCCTCACCACGTGCAGTGCCGCCCACAGCGCGGGCACGAGAGCGACCGCCACGCCGACATCCTGGAGCCGGAGCAGGAACAGGGTTTCCGGGAACCGGGCCAGCGCAAACAGCATGATGAGACTAAGCAAGGATTTGGAGGAGTGCGGCACGGGTGCCGTATCATCGGTGCTGCCGCCGGGCTTGGGCTGGGCGACACGTGGCAAGTCGCTTCGGGCTGTGCCGATATGCCGCGTTGCCCAAACGACCATGGCTACCGCCAGCGCTCCGGGGACGACACTGCACGAGATCACCTGGGCCGGGGTCATTCCCGCGGCGGATAGCATGATCCAGGCGATCAGTGGCCCTGCCACGGCACCGGCGTGGTCCATTGTTCTGTGGAAACCGAACGAACGTCCGCGGATCTCGGGTGGCGACGCGTCGGCGATCACGGCGTCGCGCGGCGGATTCCTCATCCCTTTACCGGTCCGGTCGGCGGCACGCAAGGCGATGACCTGCCAGGCCGCTCCCGCACAAGCCATGACCGGTCTGGCAGCTGCGGCCACAGTGTATCCCCATATGACCAGCGGCCGTCGCAGCGGAACGCTGTCGGCCAGGCGACCCGCGGCCAACTTGGTGCCGGCCGCTACCGCTTCGGCGATTCCGTCCAGTGCCCCCAGTGCCAGCGCACCTCCGCCCAAGCGAGCGGTGATCAGCGCCGGAAGCAGCGGGTACACCATCTCGCTGGCGAGATCGTTGAGGAAGGACACCAGGCCGAACTGTTTGACGACCGGGGGGAGAGATTTGGCGTTCATGGCCACCGCTAGCGCCTAATTCGGCGCGAGCCCCAGTGCCTGGAGAACGTCCGACCTGTCAACATCCACCAACGAAACTCGCTTGCTGCGACTCGTTGCTCCGCTCAGGATGCGCACGGCTGACCGCGGCACCCCGACTCGTTGGGCGATGAAGCGCACCAATTCGTCATTGGCGGCGCCGTCCACGGGCGGCGCCCGGAGCCGGATCTTGATGGCGCCTCCGTGCCAGCCGACGACCTCGGTTCGTCTTGCTCGGGGCCGGACACGGAAATCGAGAATGCACGGCGCCGGCTTCAGATCACCCTCATTACGAGCGGAAGTATCAGCCATTGGATCAACAAATACGCCACGATCGGCGTGATGTCGAACCCCCCCAAGTTGGGCACGATTCTCCGCAACGGCTCCACGATCCAATCGGTCAGAAGGTAGGCCGGCCGCATCCATTTGTTGAATCGAACCTTCCCGAACCAGGCTCCGATGACCCGGACGATCAGGGCGATCGTAACCAATTGGGCTGCATAGTAGACGACGAGTCGGATGATACCCCGAGGACCAGCTTGCCCTGCAGAGGCCAGGCGGACCATCTGCACAATCACCCACTCAGTCATAGTGACCACGATGATGCCACCGACCACACTCGTGCCAAGTAACCACCATCCAGCGTTCTGCGGGTTGGCTCCCCGAGTCAGCAGCCATCGCTCTATCGGTTGAAGGACGGGGTCTGTTGTTCGGCGGATCACCTGGCCCAGGGAACCGAACGGGTTGACCCGGCGAGTCTTGACCGTCCAAGAACCGAGTGCCGCTAGTGCGCTGAGCGCGAAGACGGCGAACACGAGAGTTCGCACTACATCGAGCACCATCATCTACCGCGTTTGCCTTTCAGTATGCGTACGACAGGACATCCGGACCATGAAAGAATCTTAACGAAAACAGACCATAGCGGTTTCCAGGGGAAATACTACCATACTAGTAGAATTGGAGGAGGAGAAGGCGGCCCACGTCTGATGGGAGGTATACATGACTGAGAGAACCAAGCTGATCTTGGCTGGAGGGTTGGTCTCAGGCCTCATTGGATACGCGACAGTCGTCGTGCTTGTTGGCGCGCTCAACTTGGTGATGGGCCGCTCGCTGTTCCATACAGCGGCGCTGTTTGGATCGGCCATGTTCTACGGACTGGAAGATCCCGCCGCTCTTCGAATCGAGGCCGGCCCGGTTCTGGCCTACAATATGGTGCACGTTCTGACGTTCCTTGCCGTGGGCATGTTTGCCTCGTGGCTGGTTTCGCTGGCCGAGCGTTTCCCGGCCGCGCAATATTTCATCCTCGTGGTGCTCGTCTTCGTGGCATTTCACGTTTTCGCCGGCCTGCTACTGTTTGCTGCTCCGCTACTGGGCGGCGGCGCGTGGTTGGTGGTCGGAGTCTCCGGAGTGGTCGCCGCCGCGCTCATGGGCTGGTACTTACTCACGACACACCCCTTGCTGCGGCAGGAGCTGAGAGAGATCCCGATGGGGGAGGTTCCGGCTGAGTAGACGCACGCGGTGTAGGAGGGACAGGATACTTGAATAGGCTCGGCGGCGCTGCTTTAAGGGTGCTGCGGCGCCTGCGTCATTCACTACGCGGCCCTGAAGCGCAGCTCGTTTACCACAGCGCTTATGAGCTGCCGGTAGCCGGAGTGCCTCTGGACCCGCTGAGAGGACAACGGATCCTCGCTTACTTGACCGATCAAGGCGTGGTCAGCCCGAAGCGGGTGAGTGAGCCAATCCCGGCCTCCCTTGAGAACATTTCCCGGGTCCACTCAGCCGAGTATCTGGAGCGGGTAGACCGGCCGGAGACGATGCAGGCCGTACTCGGTTTTCGGACCACCGACGAAACTTGGCAACAGTTGATCGACCTGCAGCGGCTTGCCACCGGCGGCACGATTCAGGCAACTCGCCTAGCCCTTCGCACTGGTTGCACCACCGTCAACATTGGAGGCGGGTTCCACCACGCCGATCCCGATCACGGAATGGGGTTCTGCATCATCAACGATGTAGCCGTTGCCATCTCCCGGCTACGGTCTAAGGGGTTCGCAGAGCCAATTCTGGTCATAGACTTGGATATTCACGATGGCAATGGCACGCGTGTCGTCTTCTCCGATGACCCCACAGTGTATACGTTCTCAATCCACAACGAAACTTGGGACAGCGGTGCTGCGGCGGCAGACTCTTGCATCGAGCTGGGTCCCGATGTCACGGGTGAGCATTACCTCACAGTGCTGAAGCAGGAACTGCCACGGGTTGTGTCCCGCCACAAACCGGGTCTGGTGTTATACATCGCTGGAGTCGACACTGCGGCTGACGATCCGTTGGGTAACTGGCAAGTGAGCAGTGAATGTCTGCTGCAGCGTGACCAGTTCGTGTTCGAACAGATACGCGCCGAGGCTCCTGGTTCCGCCGTCGCGATAGTCCTGGGCGGCGGATACGGTGACAATGCGTGGCGCCATTCGGCCGGATTCTTCTATTGGTTGTTCACGGGTCGTGAGCAGGTGCCGGTTGAGGACGTCGAAGCCATAGTACGGCGATTCCGACGTATCGAGATTGAACGACGTACCCGGGAGACTCGTGAACGCTCGGCGGGACCCGACTGGCAGCTGGACGCAGAGGACTTGCAGCTGCCCGGCCTGACCGGCCGTAGCGATGCCCGCGTGCTCGGTGAGTACACCAAACACGGCGTCGAGCTGCAGCTCGAACGGCTGGGGATTCTCAACCAGGTCCGAGCCAAAGGTTTCTCGGCTCCAACGCTCACGATCGATACGCACACATCCCTGGGCCACACCGTTCGTGTTTTCGGCAACGTGGAGCGAACCGAACTCGTAATGGAGCTGCGCGTTCGGCGTGACCGGGGCTCGGTGCCGGACGTCGATCTGCTCTATGTGGATTGGCTGTTGCTGCAGAACCCCCGGGAGCAGTTGGGGCGAAGACCGCGCTTACCCGGACAGCAACACCCTGGCTTGGGGCTGCTGCGCGAGATCGTGGCGCTGTTGGTCGTGATCTGTGAACAACTCGGTCTGGACGGTATCATGTTCGTGCCGTCCCATTACTACATGGCCGCCCTCGGACGGCGTCACCTGCGATTTGTCCGCTCCGAAGATGCCGCCGTTTTCCAGGCTATGAGCGATGCGCTTGCCAGCCTCGATCTGGCCGCCGCGACGCACGCCATCGAAGAGGGTCGGTTGGTGGACTCCAAGACTGGCGAGGCAGTCCCGTGGCACACGCCGCAAATGATCCTGCCCGTCAGCAGGAGGCTCAAGCTGCGATTCGATCAGGGCAGCTTGGATTTGGCGCTTCTACAGGCGCGCGCATCGCTGTCGTATGAACTCAGGCCCGCGACTTGATCTTCTGCATCGGGCTCAACGCGTCAGCCACCAATCGCTGCTGCCGCGCGAGGTGTTTGTGGAGATATCCCTCAGCAGGCGCCGAACGTTCTGGCCGCGCCACGTAGCGTAACGACACCCACTCGGGTTTGAGCTCCGCCAGTTGCGGAACGACCCATTTTCGGGCCCCCATGTTGACGGGCTCCTCCTGCAGCCACACGATCTCCCGAACATTGGGATACAGACCGATGAGATTGCTGACCGCGTCCTCAGGAAACGGATAAAGAAGTTCAATTCGGGCAATTGCGACGTGGTCGGCGGCCGGCCGGTCAGAAGCCGTCATTGTATCGTAGTAGACCTTACCTGAGCAGAACACGATTCTCTGCACGCTCTCGCGCGGCCCCGGCAACGAGATGTCATCCATGACGTATTGGAATTGGCCATCGGCCAGATCTGTGGTTCGCGACACTGCCTGTGGATGCCGTAACAGGCTCTTTGGGGTCATGAGAAACAGCGGCCTCAGTTGCATGTGCACCGCCTGGCGCCGCAACAGGTGGAAGTACTGCGCCGGTGTCGAGCAGTTAGCCACCCTTATGTTGCCCTCGGCTCCCAGAGCCAGATAGCGTTCGAGACGCGCACTAGAGTGTTCCGGTCCCTGTCCTTCGTAGCCGTGGGGAAGCAACAACACCAAGCGGGACGTTTGCCCCCATTTTGCCAGCCCCGCGATCACGAACTGGTCGATGATCACCTCGGCGCTGTTAGCGAAGTCGCCGAACTGCGCTTCCCACATCACCAAACACTCCGGTGCAGCGACGCTGTATCCGTATTCGAACCCCAGAGCCCCATATTCGGAAAGGGGTGTGTTGTGTAGCTCGAGCGGAGCAGCCGCGTTACTGAGGGCTTGCAGTGGTACGTGCTTGGCCCCGGTCTCGGCGTCGTGAAGCGCCAGGTGTCGTTGACTGAAAGTACCGCGTTCCGTGTCCTGACCTACCAGCCGGAGCGGAATTCCGTCCACCAGGAGTGTTCCTAGCGCCAATGCCTCGGCGTGGGCCCAGTCGATGGGGCCGTCGTCCTGGAACGTTTTGAGCCGTCGCTCGAGCAAACGCTGCAACTTGCGGTTCACCGTGAAGCCTTCCGGGGTCGCAATGAGCTGCGCATTGACGTCATGCAGAGTCTCCAGAGGTACTCTGGTGTCCGGCTCCGCAACGGCAGTCCACTCCCCAGACGAGCGCAGCATGTCCGGACCCGCGTCGGTTTCCGTTCGCTTCTCTAGCCGGGCCTGTGCATCACTCAATTCCCGGAACGCGCGCTCCGTTTCCCGCTCCACCTCCTCTTTCGAGACCACACCCTCTGCTATCAGAGCCCGCGCGTAGAGATCCTTGACACGGGGGTGTACATCGATGCGAGCATACATCATGGGTTGTGTGTATCGTGGTTCGTCTCCCTCGTTGTGCCCATAACGTCGGTATCCCACGAGATTGATGACGCAGTCTTTGGCGAACTTGTCGCGGTACATTGTCGCCAGACGGACCGCTGCCAAACACGCCTCCGGATCATCGGCATTCACGTGTACGATGGGCACGTCGAACCCCTTGGCCAGATCACTGGCGAAATCTGTCGATCTGGCCTCCTGGGGGTCCGTGGTGAACCCGATCTGATTGTTGGTGATGATATGAAGCGTGCCGCCGGTATCGTATCCGTCGAGACAAGCCAGGTTGAAGGTCTCTGCGACGACGCCCTGGGCTGCAAAAGCTGCATCGCCATGAATCAGGATAGGCAGCACGCGTCTCGAATCGTGTCGTATCTGGTGGCCAGAGCGCTCGGTCTGCGACGCCCTCACTTGTCCTTCCACGACCGGGTTCACCGCTTCGAGATGACTCGGATTGGGCATTAGAATCACGTCAACCCTCTCGCCGTGGAGACACTCGACTATCCCGTTGGCACCGTAGTGGTACTTGACATCGCCCGTGCTGCGCCCTGCTGCCAGCGTGTCATGTGTTTCGTGTCCGCCTTCGAACTCGGCGAGCAACGATGCGTAGGGAACGCCCAATATGTGAGTCAGGACATTGAGCCTTCCTCGATGCGCCATTCCCATCACCACCTCACGCACCCCCTGTTCGGCCGCGAGGTCGATCGCCGTTTCCAGCACGGGAACCAGCATTTCGAGACCTTCGATGCCGAACCGCTTCTGTCCCAAGTACGTCCGATGCAGGAACTCTTCGAGCGCCGTCGCTTTGGTGAGTGTTGTCAGTGTACGCAGCTTGCGGTCGCTCGTGAGCAGGCGGCGGTGGACGCCCGATTCGACGACCTGCCGGAGCCAGACCCGCTCCTTGTGGTTTGCTATATGTTCGATCTCGTACGCGATGGTACCGCAGTACAGCTCCTGAAGCTCCGGCAGCGCATCGGCCAGTGTGTGACCCTCGACGTAGACTCCCAGCACGGTCGCCGGGATCCGCGCCATGATGTCCGGAGTGAGTCCCACTGACTTGGGGTGCAACGCAGGATCACCCACGGGGTCGGTTCCAAGCGGATCCAACCTGGCGTTCAGGTAACCGTGGGTACGATACGCGCTCACCAGCGACATGGCAGATACCACGTGGGTCAGCAGTTCGCGATCCCCCATAACGCCGCCGGGCACGGCGGCGACTTCGGGATGCCGCGATTCGGCCTCCGTTGCCCCGCTCGCGGCGCTCACTCCCATTTGCCCAGCGACCTCGTCGTAGAATCCTTCCTCGCCTTGCAGCAGTAGGTCGATTTGCCTCAAGAACATTCCCGATTCGGCACCTTGGATGATCCGGTGATCGTACGTGCTGGTGATTGTCATCGTCTTGGTGCCCGCTATGGTCTGGATCGCACCAGTCGCGATGATGGAACCCTGTCCCGTCATGAGTCGTGGTACTGAGGCCACCGTACCGATCGTGCCAGGGTTTGTCAGTGTCAGGTTGGCGCCCATATACGCGTCTGGCATGAGCTTGCCGTCCCGAGCGCCGGCAACCAGCCGTTCGTACTCATCGTAGAACTGTCGGAAGCCCATTTGGTCAGCTTGCTTGACCACGGGAACCATCAGCTTGCGCCGGCCGTCCCTACCCTCGGTGTCGACCGCCAGGCCAAGGTAGACCGAATCCCGCTCGACACGATGCGGCGCGCCATCCTTATCCAGCACTGCAAACCCCATGACCGGGTATCGCTGCACGGCACGTACTATGGCCCATCCAATGATGTGAGTGAACGAGAGCTTGATCCCCCGCGTTTCCAGCGCTTCGTTGAGTGACCTACGAATGTCCCACAAGCGGCTCACGTCGAGATCGCGAAACGAGGTCGCAGTGGGGATCGTGAGACTGGCCTCCATGTTTTGCAGCAGCCGCAGAGCAGGGCCTTCGAGCGGTTCGGAGGTGCCGGACGGCGGACGGGGTGAGGTGGCAGCGATTGAAGTAGACCTGGCTCCGATCTGAGGTTCCCCGGTTTCACTTTCTTGCTCAGGTTTCTCTTCTACCGCCGGTTCGACTGCCGGCTGTTCACCCGTGAGGCCATTGTCGAACAACTCCCTCCACTCCTCCGGAACGGAAGATGGATCTCTCAGGTAATCCTCATATAGAGCCTGGGCGAACCCTGAGTTGACGGTCTCGAAAACATTCTCGAACACGGCTGTTACCTACTTTGCAGCTTTTGAGTGACACCACATCGGGAAAGTGAAACTAGACGCGGCCGTAGGACAAGTCGAGTTGCTCGGCCGCGACTGCCGGACCCGTGGGGCCAGTCACGAGATGACGAGTGATGGGAACGAGACCCCCCCCTTATTTGCAAAAGACAGTAACAAACAGTAATATACTGTATTAAACAACATGTTACTTCAAGAGCCAGAGGGTCCACCATGACGCAACGCAACGACCACACGGGCCCGGAGTCATCCTCGTCGAGCTACCAGGGCTTCGTGACCGCTGTCTTATCGGACCGCGAGCAGCTGTTTGGAGAGGTAGTGGAAGGGAGCGAACTCACTCGCAAACTCCGCTATTCGGTCGCGACGCTCCTGGTGCTGACAGCATTCTACGGCCTGTGGGCGGGGGCGTACGCCGGGCCGCTGCAGGCAGTGTCGGCCGCCGTAAAGCTCCCCGTGCTGATCCTTGCTACCTTAGTGATTTGCTTTCCGGCGTTCTTCGTGGTCCAGATCCTCGTCGGCTCGCGACTGCGGTTCTCACAGGTGTTGGTGCTGGTTCTCGTAGCACTGGATCTGACGGCGATTCTCTTGGCTGCGTTCGTACCAGTGACGGTCTTCTTCCTGATCACAGGTGCGAACTACTATTTCCTCCAGCTACTGCACGTGCTGGCCGTGCTGGTCGCCGGGGCGTTTGGCATGTATGCCCTGCACGAAGGACTCGCTGTGGTGTGCGAGCGGAGGGGAGTCTATCCGCGCAAGGCGCTAACCATCATGCGAGCCTGGGCGCTGCTGTTTGCGTTTGTGGGAATCCAGATGGCGTGGAACCTGAGGCCGTTCCTCGGTGACAGGGGGGAACCGTTCCGCGTGTTCCGCAGCTACGAAGGCAACTTCTATGCGGCCATCGTCTACTCTGTCAACAAGTTGCTCAAGGGCGAAGGCGAACCCTCACGGGAGGAAACGGGCGAGCAGTCCAGTATTATCGACGATCTCCTGGCTTCGCCAGCGGATTCTGCTGGTGCGCCGGAACAGCGATGACCACTCTCAGAGGCAGCGGGTCGAATCCTGATAATGAGATCCTCACGATAGAGGAGGTCGCCGCCTATCTGAGACTCAGGCCCCAGACGATCTACAAATGGGCGCAGGAGAAGCGAATTCCGGCGGCGAAGCTTGGAAAGGAGTGGCGCTTTCGGAGAAGCGTGATAGATCGTTGGCTCGATGACCAGATGTTCGAGGATGGATCGGCCTATGCACATCTGCGAGAGTGCCGGTAAGCTGTGCGGGCTGGTGACACGCGTACTAGCTCACGCGCCTCGTCTTCCTCTTCATGAAGTCCATCAGGATGTACTGGCCCAAGGTAACGCTATTAGTGAAGTAAGCCTTACCCCGAGAGATCTCGCAAACGCGCTTGATGAACTCGACCAAGGCTCGTTCGCGTGCCAGCATGAAAGTGTTGATCATGACACCTGCGCCCTTGCAAGCGGCGACCTCCCGGTAGGTCTCCTTGATGATATGCGGGTCCAGGCCGATCGAGTTGATGTACACACGTCCGTCAGCCAGCGTCAGCGCCGACGGCTTCCCGTCGGTGATCATGATGATCTGCCGCATGTCTTTCTTCTGCGCCAGCAGGATGCGGCGCGACAGCTTCAGTCCTTCCGCGGTGTTCGTGTGATACGGGCCGACCTGGGCGTGTGCCAGTTTGGCTAGCGGGATCTCTTCGGCACCATCATGGAACAATACCACCCGAATGGAATCGCCGGGAAACTGTGTGCGTATCAGGTGGGTCAATGCCAGCGCGACCTTCTTGGCAGGCGTGAATCTGTCCTCGCCATACAGAATCATCGAGTGTGAGCAGTCGAGCATCAGCACCGTCGCGGCACTCGACCGGTACTCGGACTGGTGGACCATCAGATCTTGGTAGTTTATGTCGAGCGGCAGTCGCAGTCCGTTGCGGGCCATCGAGTTGCGCAGCGTTGCGTTGACGTCCAGGTTGAGCGTGTCGCCGTACTCGTACGGTTTGGATACGGCGTCTGCCTCAACGCCGGTCGCCAAGTGCGAAGTCTCGTGGCTCCCAAAGCTGGATTTGCCGAGACTGCCAAGGAGATGCTTCAACGCGCGGTAGCCTAGAAAGTCGATTCCCTTCTCAGTGAGGTTGAACTTCACCTGCTGCGCAGCCGATTGGGCCTGTCCTCCCAACCCCGGTATCTGTTGGTGTCCGTCAGGCAGGTGCGGTAGCTGCTCGGTTGTTAGGTAGCCGTCGTCGATCAGTCGCTGAACTATCTGGTCCAGCAGGTCGGCCAACTGTCGCTGGATCTCGGCATCCTTGGCCGGATCTCCGCTAGTATCGCCCCGCAGTACCTGCAGCATCTCGGGAGTGAGTTTTCCCGATTCGATCAGTTTCTGCAGGATCGCCTGTTTCAGGGAATCGAGCGACCGGTCTCCATCGTCTCCACCCAACTCCCCCCAAAAGGGATGGGACCACGGGCCACCGGCGAAACCTGATTGCAGTAGGAAGTCACTCAGCTCGTCGAGCAGCTCCTCCAGATTCAGGGCGTCGACGAGTTCCGGTATGTATTTCGAGTACGTGGTGTACTTCATGGGCTACGCCGGTCCGGAATCTACGCTAGCATCCACGGTCCCAGCCCCTCATCACCCGTACCACTGCCCGGCTGTCTTCGCTTTCGCAACTTCGAATATCCCAGCTCCTCGGACCGCGAAATGCGTTTCTGCGCGACGAGACCTTCGAGTGCGAGCTCGCAGGCGGCCACGACGGTCGCGGGGTCATTCTTTCCGGCGAGGCCGACGGACTGCACCAATTCAATCAGACCGTCCACTGTGGAGAAGCCTC
>Ga0209536_100015508_pt1 | contig 10878 bp, 8 predicted proteins | sample DeeMarSeWOR28_12_FD_187461 | JGI IMG/M metagenome (GOLD analysis project Ga0209536, IMG submission 187461) | Marine sediment microbial communities from White Oak River estuary, North Carolina - WOR-2-8_12 (SPAdes) (version 2) | ecosystem: Environmental > Aquatic > Marine > Intertidal zone >... | reverse complement strand
GAGAATCACATCCGGACATCCAATTCACTTTAGAGGAAATTGATGGCATAAATATATTGCCCGCGGTAGAAGAGCGCCGTTTTGATCTGGCGTTTACTCGCCATAATTTTTTAAATCATGAAAAATTCACAAGTTTGGAAATCCGTAAAGATAAACTGCTGGTTGTTGTATCTCATAAAAATCAACATGCAGCCAGATCCTCTATCTCCATAAAAGAACTTTCTAACGACAATTTCATCGTATTTGACAGAGTAACAGAACTGCACGGATTGATCATGGATGTATGCAAGAAGGCTGGATTTGAACCCACGATTTTCTATTCAAGTCACCGCAAAGTAAGTGTTTTTGGCCTGGTGGGAGCAAATATCGGACTTGCTTTAATGCCTTCTAAAATCTATGATTATCACAAACACCCGGATGTGCTTGCCATCCCCCTGGATGAAGACATCGAATGCAATATAGTACTTGCATACTTGAAGAATAAAAAGCTTCCCAGATCAGCAAAAACTTTTATCGAGTTTGTACGAGAAGCAAGTAAGTAACCCAATATTCGATAAATGAGATAATTCTGTATGGTTGATTTCTCAGGATACTTTGAAACATATTTAGATTTTCTTCCTTTGATATTGATCGTCCTATCCCTTTACTGGACACGACTTGTCGGAGGCCCCTGGGTGCCATCCTCCATGCAGGTGGTCAATCGAATGCTGGAGATGGCCGAAGTAGGTCCAGATGATGTAGTTTATGATCTTGGTTGTGGAGATGGTCGGATGCTCATTGCTGCAGCAAGGCGTTATTACGCCCGTGCAGTCGGGATTGAGATCGATCCGCTGCGTTATCTCTGGTGCCAGTTCCTGATTACGATCCTGGGCCAACGAAAACGCATTCGAATTGTTTTTGGAAATCTTTTCAATCAGGATATAAGCGAGGCAGATGTCGTCATGTGCTATTTGATGCCAGATGCGCTTACGAAACTTGAAAAGAAATTTAAACAGGAGTTGCGATCCGGAACTCGGGTTGTCTCTAATCGATTCGCTTTTCCGACCCTCGACAAGGTTCGGGAAGATGGGGAAGCCAGGTTGTATCTGGTCTATCCTGAAGGGGATGAGTGAAATAACCGGAAAAGTAATTTCCCCTTAGGCTCTTGGATGTAAAAAGGGGCGGACTCGCATCTTTAGAGTCAGCCCCTTTCCTATGTCTAAATATTCTTCAAGATACTTATTCGGTGATGGTTTCCTCCGTGAAGTCGTTACCGTCGACTATTGTCATGTTAGGGTTGCGCCGCCAAGACTTCGGCAAGCCAGCCGTAAGCCTCCTGGACGTCATAGTTGCCGCCGTGCGGTTGCATATAGGCCAGCGCGTAATTAGCATCCTGAACGGTCGAATCGTTCTGGATCGCATAGAACAACGCTGCTTCGACTGCAAATGACGTATCGCGGTCGCGTATTCCGTGACGGACATACCAGTACGGCGCGCTGTCCCCTTCTTCATTTATCAGGTACGGCATCGGGTTGATCATCTTCATCTGCTGTACCACAGCCTTACCGGCGGCGGTTTTCATGAACTTATCAAAGGTTAAGTTGGTGTCGTCCAAACCGACGCCGTTATCGGGGATGATGTCGTTTTCCCAGGACCATCCAATCCAGTGGCTGTACTCCGTTTTCTCATCACCGGAGAGGTTGGACTCGTTCATCCGGTACTGGAGTGGCGTACCATAGTTTTCGAATGCGGGAGCTGTTTTAAGCTTAGCCGTCTTGACGACAAATTCAAGGTATTTGCCGTAGTGGATACTTTCAACAGTACCGGCGTCATTATCGACATCGAGCCAGTCATTCGTCACGACCAGTATACTTCCGTCCCTCTGGATAAATTCCCAATCTTCGCCTAAATCAGGTACGGTTTCGCCGCTTGCCATCGCCTTTTCGGTTCCGGCTTTCACTAGCGCTTCGATCGCGCGCGGCATGGTATTGGCGTTAAGCGGTGTGCCATCATCCAGCACAAGCTCGAGACTCTCGAGATATGCGGGGTACTGCGCCGCAAGTTCTATGGATACTCGCGCGTCAAACGGGCCATCAGTATAGTCGTCATCAACAAGCCTCGTGAAGGAGTATTGCCACTCGTAAGCCATATCCGCGTGGTCCAGATCGGTGATGGGGCAATAAGCGATCGTCGCGAATACGTCGTCCGTGAGCGTGCTTTTATTACCGTGTGCTTCGATGCCAGCCGCCCCGATCTCCGCCAGATACGGATAATAGTCGGGGCTGTTGCCGCTGGCCGCTACCGCCGTCGAGAGGCCGCCGCCGCCGCTTGTTCCGGTGATAACGATTTTATCCGCGGATCCGGGCATTATCTCGTCGTTATATTTAAGGTAACGTATCGCCGCTTTTGCGTCTACAACCACGGCCGGGGCATGGCCGGGATATGTGCCATCTGCAGCGATGAGTCCGCGGCTGCGCGTGCCGGCATTGACGATGATATAGCCGGCGGCCAGGGCAGCGCCGGTCTTGTCGGTGTCCGAGTCACTGACGAACGCAGTGCCCTCCTGCATGATGTCTCTTACCGGGCTTGACAGCCAGCCGCCATTGCTGACATTCATAATAATCGCCGTGGCCTGATCATCGGCCGCGGTTTCGGGTACGTAGACGTACATTTTATGCCAAGCGGTCGGGTCCGTCGCTGGCCCCGTGTGACTGCTAGCCATCTCGATGGGATTCGCCACGTAAGTAACCAAATATTTGGTTACGTTAAGCGGCTCTCCGTCCAAGGTGATGGTCACCGTTTCAACGGTTTCAAAGTTTTCCGGAACAAATGCCAGGGGATCGGGGCCTTTTTTGGCCTGCGCCACCTGAGGCGCTGCAGGGGCTGCAAGAGCCGTTGACAATGATCCGATCAGCAGGACAAGTGTTATAACAACAGCTAACCATCTGCGGTTTTTCATTTTTCTGTCCTTTTTAGAATTGTGAATGTGCAAATTTGGGATGAAAAAAACATCCTTGACATACAAGGGATATCGCCTTGTTTGTTACTCCTACTCTCCACCTCCTTACCTAAAACAAAAAAACTGCCGAAGTGACGGATTCGGCAGTCTGGCAGTCTGAAACGGAGCGGCAGTGTAGTCTACGAGCGGACAGACCCATAACTTTGCGCCCCCACTTCACAGTGGGTTAGCCTTTTCGGGGTCAGCACAAATGTATACGGTTGGCTTTACCTCTAAAGGCACGCGCATAACTATAAAAACTTACCTTCTTATTGAACCAATGATTTACTCTGTGATATTTCGCACGAACCTCTATGTAAAGAATACAAGTATTTTTATAAAAAAACAATTCATTTAATGGTACAACCCATTCCAATATGGAATGGATGATAAAAACCCTTGGAAATTCGCTAGATCCAGTATTTCTTTTTCATTGGAGAAATAGGCAGCTTTTCCGCAACTGCCGATGAGTTATATCTCCTAATCATCGCTTCTAAAATATCATTCACTCCTGCTTGAAGATGTCGAAGGCTGTGTACTTGTGTACACAAAAAACAAAAAGCTTCCCTTGCAAAATTCAAAGGAAGCTAGTGAGTAATTTATATATCGAACTGGGAAGTTAAAGCACCTCTCCCGGTTTCTCAAAACCATCCAACCAGGCTTTGCTCTCGGAATACAAATTTTAAACTTCCAAGCTGTGCAAGCCGACAAATCTCTGTTGATAACGTTATACACCCACAGGTTCTGCCTTCGATATCCTGCACAGAGCGGTGCGGAGCGGATATGAACCGATCTCGGGATTGCAGTGGTTCGGATCATCGCTCATGCATACGTTGATATTGGATTCGAAGGTTCCGTGAAGCGATGGCTCCGCCCCCGGCATTTCCGGATACCACCAGCCGTGCTCGGCACTAATGATGTTAGGCTCCATCTTATCGAAAAACTGAACTTTCTGGCGCACCCGTCCACGCTTGGTTTCGATCCAGATCCAGTCACCCTCGGCGACTCCCTCTGCACGCGCCGTTTCAGGATGGACTCTGACAATCGGATCGGGATAATGCTTGCGGACCGATTCCACCTGGCGCCACTCGGCATGATAGTAGAACAATATCCTCCGACCACTAATCAGGGTGTAAGGGTACTCGCGGGCAAGCTCGGGGTCACCCTGTGTGCTTTCGGGTGGAACAATATACTTGGGTAGCGGGTCATAGCCTAGCGCTTCGAGCACAGTAGAACGTAACTCCACTTTCCCTGTGGTTGTGCCGAACCCCTGCTTTTCATACTTCTTCTCCACTACGGGACGAAGGATGATTTTAGGAAATGTCTTGAGGGTATAACCCAGCGGTTCCAGCCTGTAGTCAATGACATCTTCCAGCGTCTCCCAGGGCCAGTCTGCTTCCTGCCCGAGCCTGATCCCCAGTTCCCGCCAGATATCATAGTCCCGAAAGTGTTCATAGTTGCCGGGCACAATGTGTGGCACAACCGCTTCACGCGCCCAGATATAACTACCGTAATCGCTGAATGCCCACACATCAGGCCGTTCTAACCAGGTAGCAGCCGGCAGCACGTAGTCCGCCAGTTCGGCGCTCGGTGTCATGAAGAACTCATTAACAACGTATAGTTGGAGGTTGGGGCTCTTGAGTGCCTCGTAAACCGTCTTGGTTGCGATCTCGGTCACCATGGGATTGCTGTGGCTGGTGAAGAGAGCCGTGAGCGGGTAGGGGTTGCCCGTGATGATCGTCTGGTAGGCACTCGGCGTGTGGCTCTGACACTGGTGGAACATCTCGTTGACAGGCGCGCCCCATACACGAGTAATATTTTGCATGAGCATGATCTGCATATCGTAGCTGGAAACGCGGAATCTATCCGCCCCGATCATCTTCTTCCACTGCGACTCGGGTAGCCTGTCCCAGAGCTCCATATCACGCGTAGGCACTAGGCCCGGAGGCCCCATCTGTATCTCGCCGCCCTTGACATCGATATTCCCGCAGATTGCGGAGAGGATCCAGCGCGCGTGGATGGCCTGTGTCGAAGAGTAGGAATGCTCGATTCCCTCGCCCACCATGCAGCTCGCCGGTCTATTGGTGGCATACATGCGTGCCGCATCTTGAATCAACTCCATTGACAACCCTGTAATCTCCGACACTTTCGAGAGAGGGTATTCCTTCAGACGCTCCAGCAAGTCCTCGAAACCGTAGCACCATTCTGCAACGAATTTTTTATCGTAGAGTTCTTCATCTACCACAACGCGGATCATCCCCAGGAGCAGAGCCGAGTCTGTTCCGGGGCGCACAGGCAGCCACAGGTCGGCCATGGAAGCCGATTTCGTTTGGCAAGGGTCAGCGACGATCAGCTTCGCGCCGCGTTTCTTTGCATCCAGGATGGCTTTGGCGACCATCGGTCTGGCTGTCATCGGCTCAGCGCCCAGGAGCAGCAGACAGTTGGAGTCCTTGCTCAACGCGTAGTTGGGGAACATCCCGACGATTGCATCGGCCATGATGGAGCGCGGGCCGAAGCAGATGCGCTCCTGTCCGAGCAGGTTCGGCGAGCCAAATAAGTTGAAGAAACGGGCCCGGTATTCGTCATGGGTGCGGGCTGTTCCGCCCGAGGCCCCCAGCGTCTCACCGCCGTAGCGATCCCTGAGTTTTTCTAACTTATTAGCGATTTCGTCCAGAGCATCTGCCCATTCGATCCGCTGCCACTTTCCCTCGCCTCGCTCACCGACTCTCTTCAGGGGATAGTTGACGCGCCCGGGATGGTAAAGATACTCTGTCGCTGCCTTGCGTCGCACGCAGCCAGCTGTGGGAGGATAGCAATCAAGCGGCCATTCCGGGTCTTCTTCGAGCTTGAGCAGCCTGCCGTCCTTTACATGCGCAAGCAGGCCGCACTCTGCCTTACACCAGAAGCAGACCGTGGGTTTCACTTCAACATTTGCAATAGATGTTGTCTTTTGATGCGTTTCTTGCATGTGAGTTACCATACTAATCTCCTTCCTAGCTAACTGCAATTCTGAACTGATTTGTTTTGGATAGCCAGTCAATCTGCAAATAAATTACTCATCATTACTTCCCTATTTCTGGGATATTGTGTAAAGTCAAGGCAACCCCATCGCGCATTTCTTTGATATCAACCGAAAGAGAGATGTAATTGCTTTCAAAGCGATCCCCAAATGTTTCTTTGAGCACTGCTAGCACACGCCGGGATGCATCTTTCTGGACCTCAAGCGGGCGTCCCTCACGGATCAACAGATTGACATGCACAAAGGCGTATTCCGGGTTGCCATCCGCGATCCGATACTCGCTATGCCGGACGGCGCGGCTTTTGAGCCCCTTCAAGTTGATGGCTCCAGTCGCCACCAATTCGGTGTGTAGACGTGCCAGGAGCGGCTGGACATCGAACTCAAGGTTATTGGTATATTCAAGAGTCAATTGCGGCATAAGATTACTCCGCGGGCGGTGTACCATGCGTGTGGAATGAAGCTATCGTTGGCAAACCCCAGGCCTGGCCTTTCTTGCGTTCTTCTTCGTTCCAGACGACCGATTTCCAGTCGGGTGCAATCATCAAACGGGCTCCGGCATTGGCGATCTCGAAGCGATTGCCACCGGGCTCATATACGTACAGGAAAAACGATTGTTGGATAGCGTGTTTGTGCGGGCCAGTTTCAATAAATACACCGTGTTCCAGACATATATCGGCAGCTCGAAGAATGGCTTCGCGGTTATCAACCGCGTAGGTAATATGGTGCAAACGCCCTTTTGTGCCGGTCCAGTCTTCGGAAAACACCACATCATAGGTTTTATTATTGAAGGTAACCCAGGCGGCCTTCTCTGAGCCATCCTCGAAAATGATCTGTTCGGTCAGGCGAGCACCAAGGATTTCTTGCATAAACTTCCGGTTTGCGGGGATGTCGACAGCCAGCAAGTTAATATGGTCGATGCGGCGCAGCCCCACGCCTTTATCAGGGAAACGGGAAGCCTGGTTCTTGAGTGCCGGGCGCAGGTCTTCCGGTGGTTCGTACCATTCGGTTTCGTAGTAAATTTCCATATTGTGGCCATCGGGATCGGTAAAACAATAAGCGGGACCATGCCCGACACTATCGTCTTTCCAACCCTTGCCCAGCCCAGATTTCTCGATGGCTGCCACACGTCTCTGCAAAGCCTGTGGGCTCATGGCACGCAAAGCATAGTGACCTACTCCTGACGTTGGAGAGTCGGTCAGTTGAAGCGAATGGTGTTCATAATCATCCCAGCCGCGCAAATAAACTGAATTGCCTTCTCGACCACTTTCTATCATCCCCATCACATCAATAAAAAAGCGCGTGCTCTCCTCGAATTTGGGGGTCAGCAATTCAACATGGGCCAGGTGAGCTATATCAAAAATTGGTTCAGAGTTCATAACTATCTCCAAATACTTCTAAGTTTTTTCTATAATATCACGCAGCCCGTGTAAATCATAAGACATTTCACCGGCTTCGAGTTTTTCTCGCAAGCGCGCTTCTTTCTCAAGGCGTGCTTCGGAAGCCTGCAAGACTTCCCCAGCACGCTCATGTTTGACACAAACCCCGCCATCTGTATCCAGAACTAAAATATCCAATGGGTGGATTAGCGTCCCACCGACAGATACGGGCACATTAAGTTCACCGACCTTTGTCTTAGTCGCGCCTTTTACGCGGATAAAGCGAGTCCAAATGGGTAGACTCAGTTCAACCAATTCATCAACATCCCGGACTGCTGCATCCACCAGAATCCCCGCAGCTTTCCGAACCTTGACCTGCGTGGCCAACAATTCGCCGATCAACGCCACCGGGCTGGGTTCCGGCATGCTCAAAACCAGCACTTCTCCCGGCTGGATCTGTTCGATTACAGCGTGCACCATCAGATTGTCATCTTGTCCACATAAAACCGTTCGGGTTGGCCCGGCTACGCGGCTGCCTGGCAAGAGTTGAAACAGTGGCAAATCTATCAAGCCTTCTCGTCCCGAAGCCTCGTAGACGGTCGCCACGCCAAGTTCACTGAGTCGAGTGAGTTCGTCAGTTGTCATAAGCTTTTTACCACCCAGGGCAGTGTGCGCTGCATTGCTTCGGCAAACTTGACTTCTTCCATTCCGGAAATGCGACGGGCGTGATTGCCGCGCCGGGAGGCGAGTTCTGTGTAATAACTTTGCAAGTAACTCTGCGCCTGCATGACTTCCATTGCCTTTTGTTTTTGTTCAAAAACGGGGGTGATATCCACGAAGGTGTTGGGAGTGAAATCACACAACTCAGGTTGATGCGGTTCAAAAAAATAAAGATCGGGAGGGGTAATGCGCTTGAAGGCGCTGGCCACACCCGCCCCGGATGCCAAAAGGCGCGCTTTTTGCACTGCCTGGCAGGCAACGGGATGATCGGGATTAAAGGGGTCAACGGGTGTATGGGTCAGAACGATGTCCGGTTCCAGTTCGCGGAAGAGTTCTGTGAACTCGTCCATGGCTTTATCGGTAATGTTCAGGGGATAGTCACCCAGGTCCATGCAACGGAAGGCAGCCCCAACGGTCCCGGCTGCTGCGCTGGCCTGCTCGTGCCGGATACGTTTGACGTTTTCAATGGTCTGGTTTGGTTCTTTCCATAATGCACCCGATTCCCCCCGTTCCCCATAGGATAGAGCAATAACGGTTGCGCTGCCCCCCTGCGAAGTGATCACGGCAATCGTGCCAGCCGCCCGCCAGACGAAATCGGCGGAATGCGCCCCGATGACAAGAAGTTTTTTACCCATAAAAGATCTCCTTCTGAAATCAAGTGTTTTTCAAATCTTCATCCAAGAAATCCAATACCCTCTTATTAGTGGATCTCCTTTCTTGTGTAAGTTTATTTGTTGAGTTTTTCCTATTCTCGCATTTGGATAACATCATCAACGTATTCCATGTCAAACCACCACTTTTTATCAGGGAGGTCTTTGCCCGGATCGAGAAGATAGGCAGATCGAATGGCAATTCGTTGAGCTAAGCGAGAATGCGTGACCATCTTGCGAACAAGGTTGTGCGACCAGGTTGGCGGATTGGTCCATGGGCAGCTCTTAACGCAGCGGTTACACATGGTGCCTTTTTTATTGGTAAAGTTGAAACTGGCACAACGTTTTGTGTTCAATTTCCAGGTTTCGTAACCGTTGTACATCACTTTATCGCCTGTCGAAATGGCCCGGCTGGGACAATTCTCGGCGCAAATCTTACAATTCTGGCAGAAATTTTGCAGGTCGAAATCAATCGGTTTATCAGGGAAGATTGGCATATCAGTCAGGACAGCCGCAGCTTTATACCCAAGCCCGAGGAAGGGGTTCAGAATAATTCCCGCACGACTGACCTCGCCGATGCCTGCGGCGAGCAATAGCGGCGGCATTAATACAGAATACTTATTAACAAAAGATGGCCCATATTGGGGGGAAGCATCCCAACCCAGGCGGCGAATATAATTTGCGATCGTCTCGGTGACCATGCCGAGGTGCTGGTAGGCCTGAAAACTGATAGGGTCACCCATCCAATCGGAACCTGTAGAGGCATGTGCTGCATTGCTTTCTTTGCGCATCACAATGATGATGGCGTTCTCGTATCGTATAGCTATGGGGTTACCCTGTTTGTCGTGGCTGTAATAAGCTGACGTTGGTACTTTGCAAGCCCCCATCACATCTGCTTTTAGAAAGTAACCGAAGGCTTTGATATGGCGGGTCAGGATTTCAGGTTCCTGTGGAATCGGCGCTTTCTTATCAGATGTCGGGTTGGGTTCGATCAGAGCGATATGGTCAATTACATCTTTCTGAGCAGCTGACAACGGGTATTTTTCAGGCTGTTTTTTACCCACAGCTTTCTGAACCGCCGCGCCATATTCACCACGAGCGGCCAGCCCATACGCATTCTCTCGCATGTCAATTCGCTGCACTGCTTCATCGGTTATGGTGTTCGTAGGCCGGTCCACGCGCTTGAACCGCTCCATTGGGAACGGTCCTAACTGATCTTGGTTATGTAGGATAGTTCCTTTTTTACCAGATTTCATTGTAGACCTTGCTTGAAAAATAAATTATATGATTTCTATGGAATGTGAGGATGACCGGTACGGCCATCCTCACATTTACAATGGTAATAGTTAGGTGTAACTATTATCTTTCAGCAAATGGCGGAGCCGGGTAAACGAAGTCAGCAGTAGCCTGATCTTCTGGCCACACCAATTCCTGCTTTCCATCTATCCATTGGACGAGTGGGTTCCAGACATTGCCGGTACCATCTTCGTTGAAGGTGACTGGGCCCATGACTGTTTCCATATCGGTAGCAAGCATCGCATCCCGGACTGCTTCGCGATCCAATGTGCCCGCGCTCTCGATAGCGGCGGCGATGATCTGTACACATGAATAGGCTGAACCCGTCAGGAGATCGGCGGGGCGTCCAAAGTCGGCTTCGAAGGCTGCGTTGAGTTCGGCCACTCCCTCGAACTTAGCGCCATTGTGCCATCCGGGGAAGATGGTGACATATTCACCGATCTTACCCTGAGATTCACCCCAGGTAGGACCTTCCGGCGCCCTGATCACTACAGCGAATTTCGGTGCCCAGTCAAGTTCGGCTAAGGTCTTATACATACCAGCGCCATCCGGAGGAATTGGCAGGGAAAGAAGTACCTCTGCTCCTGCCGCCTTGGCCTTGAGGATCGCGTCAGACCAATCGTTATCAGGAGCTGGGTTTCTCTCTTCGTAAACCACCACTTCATAGCCATTTTCTTCGGCATACTGTTGCCAGAGGCCGCCCTGCTCTTTGCCCCAGTCATCACTGTAGGAGAAAATCGCAACCTTTGAGGGCCTTACATCTTCAGGAAGACTATTCAGGATTTCAAATGTGTCTTTCGCCTGTTGGGGTGTCTTGGGGAAGGGGGAGAACAGGTACTT
>Ga0209536_100015507_pt1 | contig 10878 bp, 10 predicted proteins | sample DeeMarSeWOR28_12_FD_187461 | JGI IMG/M metagenome (GOLD analysis project Ga0209536, IMG submission 187461) | Marine sediment microbial communities from White Oak River estuary, North Carolina - WOR-2-8_12 (SPAdes) (version 2) | ecosystem: Environmental > Aquatic > Marine > Intertidal zone >... | reverse complement strand
CCCCCGGAGGCCGTCCGCCGCAAGTATCTCCGGCACCTCCAACCATTCCTGGCGAAGAAGTGATCTTCCAACTGTGTAACGAAGTTAACGTTCTGCGTTTCGGTGAGCGTTCAGTCTTCGGTACGCTGGAAGACGTCGATGGCGTCGCCGTGACGCGCAGAGATGCTACCGCCGACGAAGACGGGTATGTCGACGTTCTCGATCAGGGCAGGCAGTTGCTCGTCGATCAGGCCGCGTGCCGGTCTTGCCGAGCCGGACAGTACCACGGCATCGCAGCGGCGTTGCTCCAGCACCACCGGGATCTGTTCCAGCGGCAGATTGGCGCCGAATACCACGACGCGGTAGCCGTGACTGACGGCCGCCAGGGCAAAGAACAGCATGCCGACTTCGTGGTACTCGCCTGGCAGGCAGCTTATCAGTAACTGCGGGCCCGTTCCCCGTGCGTTGAGGTGGTGAATCCGGGCGCCGATCTTGTTGCGCAGATAAACGGAAAAAAAGTGTTCCTCGGCGACGCCCGCGCGACGCTCCTTCCAGTGCTTGCCCAGGTGCTGAAGCAGCGGGGTGGCAAGATTACGGATCACCAGCTCCACGGGGTAAAGTGACAGGGCGTCGTTGTACGCTGCGTCGACGGCGGCCTCGTCAAAACGCTCGATTGCATTCAGCATGCGTGTGCGGTAACGCTGCCATTCGTCTGTCTGGCCCGTCTGTACCAGGCGCGCGGGTGCGGGAACGGCTTCGTCTACCAGGGGTTTCACCTGACCGATGGATATCCCCTGGTTCAGCAACGCCACCACGCGCTGTATACGGTCGACGTCCTCCTGCGTGTAGAGACGATGGCCTTTCGCGGTTCGCTGTGGGCGTATCAGGTTGTAGCGGCGCTCCCAGGCGCGCAGTGTGACGGAGTTGACACCTGTCAGGCTGGAAACGGTGCGTATCGGGTAGAAGCCGGCAGGTTCCGCCGTGTCTTCAGCTGGGCTGGTTTTCGTCATAGCGAAGCAGTCTGAGCTTGTACAATCTTTGTATCATATTACCAATTCCGCTGGCTGTCATTCGGCTGTTGGCAGCGGGCCGCAAGTGGGCTGTAAGTCTGGTGGCGGGCGATAACGCCGCCTATGCAGCTACTAGAGGCCCTGAGGTGTATCGCGGAACTCAGCCGGCGCGTAGCCCGAGGCTCTAAGGCTGTCATTCAGCTTGTCGCGAACGGCCGGGTTGATCGTCGGTGTCCGGCTGAGCAGCCATCCATAACGGCGGTTCGGTGTTCCGACGAAAGCGTAGGAGTAATCCGGCGCCAAATCCAGAATCCAGTAGTCTCCCCAAAACAGCCGCCAGCCAAGTATGGACACGAAACTCACCTCCAGTTTGGCGTTGCCCGAACCATCGACTACCCTGGCGACACCCTCTGCGGCATCGACCTCACCGTTGTTCGCGAGGCAACTGTTAATAACTTCCAGCCGTCCGGCCCGATCGCGCCGATACTCCGCTGTCGTGTTTCCCCGGCAGTGTCGCTGGAAGCGGTTGGGGATGCTGGCGATCTCGTACCAGGTTCCCAGGTAGCGGTTCAGATCCACCGAGGCTACGGTCTGCGGCACTGGGCGTTGGTCCTTACCCGCGGTCGCAGCCGCAGGCAGGGAGGCTGCGATGACGACAAACAGCGTTGCCGCCGTCAGCAGTGCCTTGGTCATGGGGCAGGCCGGAGAGTGCCTGAGTGAAGCCACCGGGTGCTGCGTCACCGGAGCGTACCCTGTCCTTCCATGCCGGTTTGCGGCCGCGATAAGGGGGCGCACCCCCTTATCGCTCCGCGGGCTATGGGGTGAGCCTCAACCTTCGTCGATGCCTTCATCTACGGGGTTGTTGATGATTTCGTGCAGCCTGCTGTCGGGTACATCGCTGTACAGGACTTCATACTTGTCTTCGATTTCGCGGATCAGATCGTCAAACATGACAGGTACCTCCCTGCTTCGGTGTGGGTATACAGAGCCAATGCCCTGACTCCGAGTCAAAGGGTATGTCACAGAATTGTATAAGTCAAGTAAAACTAATGTACAGAATTTTGTGTGGCGCTGCGCCAGAAATGCTCAGGCGAGGGGCGCGCCAGCGTTGTTGGCTTCAGTGCAGGGATTTGCGGCGGCGAAGCCGTCGGTTTTGATCGAAGTCACTGTCTCCGCAGTTCCCTTAACTGGCGTACTCAGGGTTTGAGGTGCCGCAGTGACCGTTTGCTCTCGTCGGCTTCGGAGCAGCTTCCGTAGACGCCAAACAACACCGTATGCATCAGTTCAACCTCGCCGGTGTTGTCGACCGCAGGGGGACCAGTTTTCTCTGTCTGACGACGTACTGCCGCCGACAGCTCTCCTGCCAGGCAGTAGCCAGCACCAACTGACGATCGAGGTCGACGATCCGGTCATCGAGCTGGGTCTTCCTGACCGTTGTCATGGCGGTATTTTCCAACGAGTTGCGAACCAGGGGTAAGTATTCCTTACCGCAAAAGTAAGCACGGCGTCCTTCACCTGACACCTGCTCTCCTATTGCTCGAGCTCCGCCGGGCTGCTGCACCTCCCTGCCTTGCCAACAAGGGCTGCTGTATCGCTGGTTTACGGAAAGCCTGTAAGTTCGTTTGCGACGGCAGTCACAAGTGGTTATGCCGCTTAGTTTACTGTGACATCCTGTGATATGTTTCCCGGCATAGCACTGTGGGTGAGACTATGGTCGACCAACTCTGGCGAATCAGGCATTCCTGCGGCCCCCTCATCGCGGTGGCCAACCACAATGGACATGAGATGAGGCAGGAGCTCGTTGCCTTGTCGGTGCTGGATGAGGTTACACGGCTACGCGAAGAGGATCCATACACGGGCGAATGGGCCGAGGTGGCACCGTCCAGCATGGTCGCGGAACGGTCGCGTTTCGAGGTGGACCTCAACCGCCCCAGGGAAACGGTGATCTATATGACGCCCGAAGACGCCTGGGGGCTTGAGCTGTGGAATCGTACGCCGCCGCAAGCCGTAATTGACACATTGCTTTCCGACTATGATGCCTACTACGAGGCGCTCGAGTCTCTGTGCCGTGAGAAACAGCGCCAGCACGGCGCATTCGTTGTGCTCGATCTTCACAGCTACAATCATCGGCGAGACGGACCAACCGGCCCCCAAGCCGATCCGGCAGGAAACCCGGAAGTCAATATCGGCACCGGTACGATGGATCGCGAACGCTGGGGTAGCCTGGTGGATCGCTTCATAGAGGACTTGCGGGCTTTCGATTTTCTCGGGCGTCATCTGGATGTGCGCGAAAATATCAAGTTTGTCGGCAGGCAGTTTCCCCGATGGGTGCACACGAGGTTTCCGGAAACGGGATGTGCTATCGCCGTCGAGATCAAAAAGTTCTTTATGGACGAGTGGACCGGTGAACTATACTTTGAACAGCACCGTGCTATTCAGGAGGCGCTGGCCTCGACGCTGCCGGGCCTGATGCACGAGCTGGACAGATACGGCGTGCAGCGTTGAGTACGAGTCAGTGAGAGCCCAGTGACAGCGGCAAAGTCCCGCACAGGATCAGTCAGTGCGGCTGAGCGCGGGGTGCGCCTGGGGCCACCCACGCTGATAGACGAGCCGCTTATTGCGGCGATCGTCAAACGTCTGGAGACGGGCAAACCCATGCGGCGCACGCTTCCTTCCGGCGGTTATCTGCACATCGATCGGCAGTTGCCATTCCTTGTGATTTACCGGCGACCCGCCAGTGACGAGGATCCCGCCATGGAGCAGCTGCTTAAAGGTGAGTCCTCCTATCTGATCGCCAACAGCCGGCGGCGCTTCAACAAGGGGCTGGTCGGATTGGTCTCGGCGATCGCGGAGACGCTGGCTGAGGGGTTCGGAGCTTTCCTGCTTATCGAGATCTGGAGCGGCAAGCAGACCGAGTTCAGTCAGGTGACGCCGAGAATTCGCCCCGCATTCCAAATTCTGTCACGTTCTGACGACATCGTGATGTCCTTGTCACGAACCTTGCACAAGGCTTTGGGTCGTATCAAGGTGCAGCGGCTGACCGCTCAGGTTGAGCAGGTGCAGAGCAACAAACCGTGGGCGCCCGGCCTCCCCGGTCTGATCGCCCCTGAAGTAGCTCGACGTATCCGCTGTCACAGGATTGGAATCGCAATCCGGCCGGTGCTGCACGATCCGGAAACGGGTGAAGAGTTTCCGCTCAACAGGCGCGCGATGCATCGGGGCCTCGGGCGCGCCATAAGGCGTACGGTATTCAGGTTCACCAGTGAGCAGACCACACAGCGGCCACCGCATTTTCATGCGCTCGGACCGCGCAGCCTGGTGAAGCTTGTCTGGCAGGTGGACCGGGAGCTGGCGGAGATCGCCGACGATTTTGATTTTCTGCTCTCGGTGACACCGACCAACGCAGACCGCGCCTGGAGTGCTTTCAAGCGGCAGCGATTCCAGATTACCCCCCGCTTTCTTTACCGTCCACTACCGGTGGATCCCTCGCTGGTAAAACGCCAGCTGTTCCGAATTCCAATCGAGAATATCGAAGATCCGGCACTGGAAGCGCTGTTTCGTGCCCAGCAGATGGAACTCGACAGAAAGCTGACCATGCTGGGCGATCGCGCTACCCACAGGTTTTTGTATGGCAGTCTGCAACTGTATGGCCGGGTCGACGACACCTTGCTGCGCTCGGCACGGGAGATCCTTGATAAAGTGCCGGCGCGCAGCCGGGGCGCTAGCAGCGCCTCCAGCCTGGATGCCCGAGCGTTCGCTGCGCGCGTTGAGGCGGATATTCGCTATTACCGGGAAAGGGACAGGCGCGTCTGGAGCCGCGTGGAGATTCGTGACGATGTCGTAGGCGTCCTGGTTTCTCAGGGCAATCTCCTCATTAACAAACGGCAGAAAATTCCGGAGCTCCGTGTCGAGGCGCTTTTGGCACACGAGATCGGCACCCACGTCGTCACTTTTTTCAACGGTCGTGCGCAGCCCTTTCAGCAGCTCAGCAGTGGCTTGCCGGATTACGAGGAGTTGCAGGAAGGGCTGGCGGTGCTGGCCGAGTACCTGGTCGGCGGACTCACGCCTCCAAGATTGCGCCTGTTGGCCGGGCGCGTGCTGGCGGCGTATATGATCAGCGAAGGTGCGACATTCCCTGAAGTCTACCGTGAGCTGAATCATGAGCATAATTTTGCGCAGAAGACAGCATTCAATATCACCCTGAGGGTCTTCCGCGGCGGTGGGTTATTAAAAGATATGGTGTATCTGCGTGGTTTGATTCGCTTACTCGAATACCTTGGTGATGGCGGAGAACTCGAGCCCTTGCTGGTGGGTAAATTCGGCGTCGGACACCTTCCAATCATCCGGGAATTGCAGTGGCGCAAGGTGCTGAGACCGCTTCGGCTCAAGCCGCGCTATCTCGACAACCCGGTTGCTCGGGAACGACTGGATGGCCTGCGCAGTGGCAAGACTGTGTTGGAGCTTGTGAAGAGGAAATAGGAATGAGAATAGGGTTTCTGGTAAACGATGTTGAAACCGAGAGAGCGGGCTACACCACGCTGCGCCTGGCAATGACGGCCGTTAATCGCGGCCACGAGGTGTGGTTCATCAATGCCGGTGATTTGGCCTTCGATACAGATGAAAGGGTCCGTGCCTGGGCGCGCACCACCGCAGGCAAGAAATACAAGAACACGGCCAGTTATCTGAAAGTGCTCAAAAGCGAAAAGGCCAGGCTCGAGCGGATGACGGTCGACGATCTGGACATACTGATGTTGAGAAGCGATCCGGCAGATGAAGCCGGTCAGCGCGCGTGGGCCAAGACTGCGGGCATCATATTCGGCAACGTCGCCTTGCGCAGCGGTGTCATTGTGCTCAACGACCCAACCGCGCTGGCCGGTGCGCTGGACAAGATGTATATGCAGCTGTTACCGCAGAACATCCGCCCACGGACCCTGATATCCTGTGATCGGGAAGAGCTCAAGGCGTTTGTGCATGACCATGGCGGCGTGGCGGTGCTGAAAGGCTTTCAGGGAAGCGGTTCCCAGGCGGTATTTCTGGTCACGGAGGCCAACCGCGCCAACCTCAACCAGATGATCGATGCGATCGTCCGCTATGGCTACGTCATTGCACAGGAGTATCTGCCCGCCTCCGAGCACGGCAGCGTCAGGTTGTTTCTGGTCAACGGTGAGCCGTTGCGTTACAAGGGCAAGGTGGCCGCATTCCAGTGGGTGCGCACGGGCGAGGGGATGCGGGCGAATATTCACCAGCCCGGTGAAACCAAACCCGTAAAACTCACCGATGCCCACTTTCATATTGCGGAGGCTGTCAGGCCGCGACTGGTGCAGGACGGCATGTTTCTGGCGGGGCTGGAGATCATCGATGACAAACTGATTGATATCGACGTGTTCAGCCCGGGCGGACTGGGAACTGCGCAAACGTTCGAGAAGGTCAACTTTAACGAAGCCGTCATCCGAGCGCTGGAACAGAAGGTAGACTATATGGCCTACTACCGGCGGCGCTTCGATAACGTGGATATGGCGACGCTTTGAGAAGGCGGGAGAACGCAACATGAGACTGGGTTTCTTTGTCAACAATGTCATGGCCGAACTCGCCGGTTACACCACGACGCGCCTGGCGTTGACTGCGACGAACCGCGGCGATGAGGTGTGGTACTTCAGTGCGCCGGATTTCACTTACGGCGTGGACGAAAAGATTCAGGCACATGGCGCCAGTGTACCCAAGAAGAAGTACAGCAATCAGAGGGCTTATCTGGCCGATCTGCAGGGGGCTCAGGCCATCAGGCAGAAGGTTGTTATTGACGATTTCGATGTCTTGATGCTGCGCAGCGATCCTTCTATCGATACGGGTCAGCGTGTCTGGGCCCAGACGGCGGGTATCACCTTTGGTCGCATCGCCATGCGGCGCGGTGTGGTCGTGCTCAACGACCCCGAGGGACTGCTAAAGGCGATGAACAAGATGTATTTCCAGCATTTTCCGGAGGAGGTGAGGCCGCAGACGCTGATTTCCAGACACCGTGATGATATCAAGGCCTTCATCACAGACGTCGGCGGCAATGCAGTGATAAAACCCTTGTCAGGCTCTGGTGGCAGCGGTGTGTTTATGGCGAAAGTCGATGACCGTTCCAACATCAACCAGATGATCGATACGCTCATTCGGGATGGTTACGTGATCGCGCAGGAATATCTTCCTGCGGCTGCCGAGGGTGATACCCGCTTGTTTATGATGAACGGACGTCCGCTGCGGCATCGCGGAAAATATGCGGCTTTTCGGCGTTTGCGTCTCGGTGAGGATCTTCGCAGTAATATCCACGCCGGCGGAAAAAAGGCCAAGGCGGAAATAACCGCTGCCCACCTTCGCCTCGCAGAGATCGTGCGGCCGAAACTGGTTCAGGACGGCATGTTCCTGGTCGGCCTGGACATCGTCGGCGACAAGCTCATGGAGATCAACGTGTTCAGTCCCGGTGGGCTGGGCAGCGCCCAGCAGTTTGAAAAAGTGAATTTCAACGATGCTGTAATCAATGCACTACACCGCAAGGTTGCCTATATGAGTCACTACCATCGCAATTTCGCCAATGTGGAAATGGCGATGTTGTAGTCTTCGGCCACCAGGGATCGCCCGACAGCTCATTCATTTTCCGCGCGGGCGGCTCGGCGTGCGAGACGCATAGCCACGCTCTGGCGCGTCGGGAAACAGGCGGCGGTGTTCGGGCGCAGTTGCCAGATCAAAGACCTCTGCAGGGGGACACGAAACAGGTGGCAGTGGACAAGTCCAGTAAGAACACCAAAGTTCGCAAACTGGTTTCCTTGCAGCGGATTGTTCAGGCAGTCGGCGAGGCCCCCGATCTTGCCGCGGCATCACGCACCATCGTGGAACGGGTGAGGGAGGCGATGCGAACGGATGTCTGTTCCATATACCTTACAGAGCCGGCCACCAGAACCCTTGTTCTGGCAGCCACGGCAGGCTTGAACCCGGAGGCTAGCGGAAAGGTACGTCTGGATTTTGAGCAGGGTCTGGTAGGTCTGGTGGCAATGAGCTGCGAGCCGATCAACGTGCGTGATGCCGCTCGGCATCCCCGGTTTAAACTCATACCGCAATGTGCGGAGGAGCCCTTCCACGGCTTCCTCGGAGTGCCCGTCATCCACCGTGGCAAGACGCTGGGCGTGATCGTGGTTCAACAGGCACGCGCCCGACGTTACCGGGATACTGATGTCGCATTTCTTGTGACTCTTGCGACCCAGCTCGCCGGGATCATCACCCTCGCGAGGGCGAGTGGGAGTGTTGATCTGCTTGCCGCCGAAGGGCATCAGCGCGAGCACTATGTCGATGCGATCGGCGGAGCGCCGGGCGTCGCCCTGGGCATAGGTGTTGTCGTCTATTCATCGGCAGAGCTCGACACTGTTCCTGACCGGACGCCGCAGGACCCGCACAGCGAGGAAGCCGCGTTCCATGCTGCCGTGAGCAGTGTGGTCACGGAATTACGCCGCCTGCAGACAGACTTCGCGGGGGCCTTGCCCGCGGAGGACCGGGCGCTGTTCGAAGCATTGGCCATGATCGCCTCCAGCGACATGCTGGTAGAGGCCACGGTGACAAGAATTCACGCCGGAAATTGGGCGCCCGGTGCGCTGCGCGACACGATAGAGGCGTATGCCGGTCAATTCGCCGCGATCGAGGATGCCTACCTCAGCGAAAGGGCTCGCGACATCCGCGGTCTCGGTCGGCGTATCCTTGCGCACCTCCTGCACACCGGTGATCAAAAGCAGGATTACCCCGCGCGAACCATTCTCGTGGGGGACGACCTGGGGCCCATGGAGCTGGCCAAAGTTCCGCTGGATCGCCTCGCGGGGGTTATCTCCGGCCACGGCTCGAGTCTATCGCATCTTTCGATCCTGGCGCGAGCCATGGGCATTCCCGCTGTTGTGGGCACGGCCGACCTCGTTCCGCTTGCCCAACTGGAGGGCGCCGAGCTCATCCTTGACGGCTATCGCGGTAGACTCTATGTCAGCCCGAGTGAGGCAGCACGACAGAGGTTTTCGCGTCTTGAGCGTGAGGAGCAGGCGCTCACCAGGGAACTGGAGCACCTGAGAGACCTGCCGGCAGAGACTGGCGACGGCTTCCGCGTGAAACTCTATGCCAATGCGGGAATGGCGGCGGACCTCAGCGATTCGCGCGTGGTGGGCGCAGAGGGTATCGGCCTCTATCGCACGGAACTGCCCTTCATGTTGCACGAGCAGTTTCCCGGTGAGGAAGCGCAGATGAAGGTGTATCGGCAAGTGCTTGAGACCTTCGCACCCAGGCCGGTCACACTGCGGACTCTGGACGTTGGTGGTGACAAGGCTTTGCCGTACTTCCCGTTGACCGAACCGAATGCGGCCTTGGGCTGGCGCGGTATTCGCTTTGCGCTTGACAATCCTGTCATTCTGATAACTCAGCTTCGTGCCATGCTTCGAGCGTCGGCGGGGCTCGATAATCTGCGTATTCTGATACCGATGGTGAGCACCGTCGACGAGGCTGAAGAGGCGATTAAACTGATTCGGCGTACCTGGCGGGAGCTTACAGACGAGGGGGAAAGGGTGGTTCTGCCAGCCTGCGGCCTGATGATCGAGGTGCCTTCGGCAGTGTACCAGGCCGGCGCCCTGGCTCGTCGCGCCGACTTTCTGTCCGTCGGCACCAACGATCTTACCCAGTACCTGCTGGCGGTGGACCGCGGGAATGAGCGCGTCGCCGCGCGATTCGATTCTCTTCACCCGGCGGTGATACGTGCGTTGCAGCAGGTCGTGGAAGCCTGTGAACAGCATAACAGGCCGGTCAGCGTATGTGGCCAGGCGGCTGGCGATCCCGCTATGGCGATACTGTTGCTGGGCATGGGGATTGACAGTCTCAGTCTGAGCGCGGGCGATCTGCCGCGCATAAAATCTGTGATTCGGACTCTCACCCGCGCCCGCGCGCAGTCCCTGCTGAGTCAGGCACTGCAGCTAGAGAAGGCGCACGAAATCCGCCGGCTGCTCTCCGGCGTGCTGGTGGAGGCCGGGTTGGGCGGGCTGGTTCGGGCAGGTAAATGAGCAGTTTTTTCAGGAATCGGAACCATGGCCGGGATGATGCTCGACCGCGAGAATTCGACGACAGCAGCTGCTGGCGGTGGAGTGCGCCTTGGTATAGATTGTCACTCCATGCAAACTCGTTTAATCCTGGATATACAGCCGCAGCCCGACGAAACCACCTGTGGCCCTACCTGCCTGCAGGCGGTATACCGCTACTATGATGACGACCTGCCGTTGGAGCAGGTAATTGAGGAACACCGCCAACTGCGCGAGGGTGGCACACTGGCGGTGTTTCTGGCCTGCCATGCGCTGCGGCGCGGTTACAAGGCGACGATCTACACATACAACCTGGAGGTGTTTGACCCCAGCTGGTTCGTGCCGGAGCCGAAAGATCTGCGCGAGCGCCTGGCGGGAGAAGTCGGCGAGTCCCACACGGGGATCGAAGGCATCGGTGTAGGACGAGCGAAGCGCCATGGGAACCTCCGGGCAACAGGATACGCCGAACCGCCCCGAGCTGGCGTACACCTCGCGCGACCGGACGCAGCGCCCGGACGCCGTGGTGTTCCTCAACTACTGGAACAACGAGCAGGCGACCGCTGAGAAGTTCATCGGCGACTGGCTTCTCACGGGGGACACTGGTGTCTGGGAAGAGGGCGGCTGGATTCGCTTCATCGGGCGCGACGACGATGTGATCACCTCGGCGGGCTACCGCATCGGACCCGGCGAGATCGAGGATTGCCTCATCCGGCACCCGGCGGTTCAGCTGGCTGGCGTGGTGGGAAAGCCGGATCCCGACCGAACGGAGATCGTGAAGGCGTATATCGTCTTGAATGAGGGCTTCACGCCGCATG
>Ga0209536_100015506_pt1 | contig 10878 bp, 11 predicted proteins | sample DeeMarSeWOR28_12_FD_187461 | JGI IMG/M metagenome (GOLD analysis project Ga0209536, IMG submission 187461) | Marine sediment microbial communities from White Oak River estuary, North Carolina - WOR-2-8_12 (SPAdes) (version 2) | ecosystem: Environmental > Aquatic > Marine > Intertidal zone >... | reverse complement strand
ATCATTGCTGGGACTGCCTGTACTTTTGTACCCATCGAGAAAATCCGTTTTGGTAAAACGGTAGTTGCCCTCGAGGCTCAGGCTTTTGTATTTGTTGAAGTAGTAGCTCACTCCTGCACCCACAGGGAATATGAGGGAAACTTTGGAATAGTCGTAATTCAGGTAGGTGGTATCTATCCCGATTTCGCTCCCTTCCTGTCCGCCTTCCAGGTTATGGGAGGGGAAATAAACCACCTGACCTACACCGCCAAAAATGTAAGGATTCCATCTCTTGAACTGGCCATCCAGCCGACTTTTCCTGAAAATGTCAATAACACCGTGCAGGGAATAGTCGAAATTGATGGATGAAAATTCCCGGCTGTGTTGTACCTGTGTGAAACTGGCCTTTGACGAAAGCCGGAAAATGTTTATTTCTGCCCTCAGGCTGATCCTTTCAAAAAAGCGATAGGACAAACCTGCGCCAATCCCCGGATTCAGGAAATAATACTGATTTACAAAATTGCTCATCCCCGAAAACTCGCCGTCGTAAATGGAGGTGCCCAAACCAATCGACACGGAAAAACGGTTGAGATAGGGATTGAACCTTGATTCATTGTAATTATAAGCCTTGTTCTGGGCAAAGCCATTTGATGCTAATGCCCATAATACCAGGGCAAGAAATATTTTGCTGGTTTTCATAGTCTGGTGCTTTAATAGCTTTCCCGCTGATTGGGAAATGAACCTGTTTTTACATCTTGTATATAATTTTTTATTGCTTCAGAGATTACAGAATTCAGATCTGCATAACGTCTCAGAAACCTTGGATTAAAGTCCTTGTTGATCCCCAGCACATCATGCATCACCAGCACCTGTCCGTCCGTATGGGGACCTGCCCCGATTCCGATGACGGGGATCTTCAGCTCAGAAGTTATGGCTTTTGCCAAAGTAGCCGGGATCTTTTCCAGGACGATGGCAAAGCATCCGCATTTCTCCAGCTCAATGGCATCATCAATGAGTTTATCGGCTTCCTTCTCATCTCTTGCCCTTACCGCATAGGTGCCGAATTTGTATATGGATTGAGGCATGAGTCCCAAATGTCCCATTACCGGAACGCCCGCGGACAACACGCGCATAATGGATTCCTGGATTTCTTTTCCACCTTCCATCTTAACTGCATGGGCGCCTGATTCCTTCATGATCCGGATGGCCGATTTCAGGGCTTCAGAAGAACTGCCCTGATAGGACCCGAAAGGGATGTCCACCACCACCAGGGCCCTCTTGGCCGCTTTTACCACAGCGGTAGCATGGTATATCATCTGGTCCAATGTAATAGGCAGGGTGGTCTCATGACCTGCCATGACATTGGAAGCGGAATCACCCACAAGAATCACCTCAATGCCGGCAACATCGATAATCTTTCCCAGGGAATAATCATAGGCTGTCAGCATGGATATCTTTTCGCCCTTTTCTTTAAGCTCCCTGAGCGTATGTGTTGTAACCCTTATGATCTCATCCTTACGCTTTGACATAGGATATCAATATAAATAAACACCTGATCCTTTTCTTTCGAGATTCACCTCGATGTGTTCGTTCAAGGTAGTCGATAATTCGTATCCGGTATAGTTTGCATTTACCGGGAAAACGGCATAGCTGCGGTTTACGAGCACAGCTGCCTGTATTTTTTTCACATCAACCTCAAGAAATGGCTTCATGCCAAGTATGAATGTTTTGCCGGTGTAAAGTACATCATCCACAATAATCACCGTCTTGCCTTTGGCGATCGAGGGATCGACATCCAGTTCCACTTTACTGTTCATTCTGCCTTTCTTATCCAAAATGATCTTTACCAGGGTCAGTTTGAAAGGTGTGATGGCGGCGAGTTCCTTTACCAGCATATTGGCCAGCTTGTAGCCTTCTGTGGGGATCCCTGCGATGATCAGTTCCTTTTCGGTAATATTATTTTCATATATTTCGAAGGCAATGCGTTTTACCTTTTGGTTGATCTGTTGCCTGTCCAATATAAGGTCTTTAATTTCTTCCATGATATTCTGGTGTTTAATGATCATCGAGGTTGTCCGGAATCGGCATTACCTTGCTGTCTTTAAAGGTCGACAATACCACCATGGACTGCATATTGTCCACTACCCGGATATTACTGACCTTCTCCAGCATAAGTTTCTGGTAGGAAGGGATATCCTTGGAGATGATCTTTAAGATAAAGTCACCGGCACCGGTTATATGATGACATTCGATCACTTCGTCCACCTCGTTGATCTCTTCAATGAATTTGTCAATATTTTCCTTGTTGTGGCCGCTCAAGGTAACCAGGACAAAAGTGGTCACGCCAAGTCCTATTTTAGAAATATCCAGTTTAGCATGGTAGCTGTTAATGACACCGAGATTTTCCAGTTTTTTGACCCGCTCCAGGGTGGGCGCAGGCGATAATCCAATATCCTTGCTGAGCTGTGCATTGGTGATCTTCGCACTCTTCTGCAGAATCTCCAAAATCTTGCGGTCGGTTTTGTCAAATTTTAAGTGGTGTGCCATAGTAGATTCAAAATTTTATTCTGATCAAAGGTAAGAATTTTATTTTTTATTTTAAGATAATCAATAAAACTTTGATAAAATGATCAAATATTCTTTTAATGCCAATATCCTATGGTCATACATCGACCATTTCAGGGATCTATATTGTAAAACGGCTTTTCCCTGATTTATTGTTTCCGGTGTCGATTTTGGTGTATATTTAGCCCACTAATCAATAATGCGGTATGGATAAGCTCAGCAAAGAATTTTTGTATAATTATTTGAACAATATTTCCCCTACGGGCCATGAGTATTCCGGACAGAAGATCTGGCTGGATTATATAAAAAAATATATCGATGATTATATCGTCGACAACTACGGAACTGTTGTCGGGGTGGTCAATCCTGATGCCAAGTACAAGGTGGTGATCGAAGCGCATGCGGATGAAATTTCCTGGTTCATCAATTACATATCCAAGGAAGGATACCTGTATGTGATCCGGAATGGCGGATCCGACTATCAGATAGCCCCAAGCAAGAAGGCGCTGATCCATACCGATAAGGGGATGGTTCCCGCAGTGTTTGGATGGCCGGCCATACATGTCAGGGACCAGAAAAGCGATCCCAAGATGAACGAGGAGACCATAGTACTGGATTGCGGTTGTGATTCTGAGGAGGAAGTCCGCAAACTGGGCATCCATGTGGGCAATGTGGTTACGTTCGATGACGACCTCATGGAGCTGAACAAAAAATACCTGGTCGGCAGGGCACTGGACAACCGCATCGGAGGATTTATGATCGCAGAAGTGGCCAGGAGACTGTCTGAGAAAAAGATAAAGCTGCCCTTTGGTTTATATGTCACGAATGCTGTCCAGGAGGAAATAGGCCTCAAGGGAGCGGAAATGATCGCCGAGAACATCAAGCCTGACCTGGCCCTGATCACCGACGTGACGCATGATACCCATTCCCCGCACTATAACAAGATCAAGGAAGGCGACATCAAGGCCGGTAAGGGGCCTGTTCTGACCTATGCCCCTGCGGTGCACAATAACGTGCTTAAAAACCTGGTTGGTGTGGCAGAAAAAAGTAAAATACCTTTCCAAAGGGCGGCAAGCTCCAGGATAACCGGCACTGATACAGATGCATTTGCCTATTCCGGCAGCGGGGTACCTTCGGCACTGATCTCCCTTCCGCTGAAATATATGCATACAACTGTGGAAATGGCCCACGTGAAGGACATTGAGAACATCATAAAACTGTTTATTGCCTTTTTATCGCAGCTAAAGGCCGGAGCAGATTACCGCTATCTGAAGTAAGCTTAGAGTATACAGGAAAAGCCGGCTTTCTCCATATCCTCCCAGAAGGTAGGGTAAGATTTATTGACCACCGCCGGATCTTCTATGCTAACATGCATGCGGCATGCCAACGGCGCGAAAGCCATGGCCATCCTATGGTCTTCATAGGTGTTGATGTAGACCTTCTTAGGGATAGCCTCCGTTGGAGCAGGGTGTAATACCCAATGGTGAGGATCATGTTCAATCAACCTGGCCCCCAATTTCGACAATTCAGACTGGAGGGCAGCGATCCTGTCGGTTTCCTTTATGCGGAGACTCTCCAACCCAGATAACCGGGCATTAATCCCCTTAAGGGCGCAGGTCACGATAACGGTCTGGGCAAGGTCGGGAATATCCGTGAAGTCGACCTCAATATGGCCAATATTGTCTTTTTTGGTAAGAACAAGACCCTCTTCTGTAAATTCACTTCGCACACCCAGATCAGCCATGATGTCCTGGATCCGGCTGTCGCCCTGGTAGGAAGGTAGGCTGAAATTTTTCAAAAGTACCTCTGCTTCTTCAGCCAATGCAGTGAAAGCATACCAGTAGGATGCCCCGGACCAGTCGGGATCGACAGAAAAAATGGATTCCTTATACGCTTGAGATGGAATAAAGATCGTATTGTCAACTATATCCGCCTTTACCCCGAAATGTTCCATAATGCCCAGAGTCATATCGATATAGGGCCTGCTTCCTATCCGCCCGGTCAGCTCGAGCTTCAATCCTTTGCTTAACATCGGGCTGATCATGAGGATGGCGGAAATATACTGGCTGCTTACATCCCCCCGCATCCTGATCTGATCCACCCCAGATTCCCGGAAGGCATTAATCTGCAGGGGTGGATATCCTTCCTTTTCCATGTAATTAATATCCGCACCCAACTGCCTTAAAGCCTCGACCAATATGCCTATAGGACGCTCACGCATCCTGGGGGTGCCGGTGATGATCCTGTTATCTCCCTTCAGGGCCAGGTAGGCGGTCAGGAAACGCATCGTAGTGCCGGCATCGATAACATCCAGGATCTTTTCATCGGATTGAAGGAGCTGCTCCATGGTGCGCGTGTCGCGGGCCGTCGACAGGTTTTTCACCACTCCCTTTCCGGCAAGTGACCGAATGATCAGTGCCCTGTTGCTTTCGCTCTTCGAAGCAGGAACAGCAATTGTGCAAGGCCTGATTAAAGTGGTTTTCAGTAGTTCAATATGGTCTATCTTCCCGGACATGCCGTGTATTTAATGCTAAAATTACTGCCATTTTAATGACCAAAAACCAGAATTCCGGCTTTTTAATCGTTCAAGCGGGATTTTGTAAATTTTTTTTAATAATTCCAATAAAAAATTTCATTATTTAAAGTTTAATGATTATCTTAAGCCAGCATTTATTACAAGTAGAGTAAAGCATTACAAGCAAAACCGTTATCGCCATGAAAAGTCTAATAAAGGTCTTAGCCGTAATAGGAACAGGTGTTTTAATCGGATCAGTAGCCGGTAAATACCTTAAATCTGAGCGTAAGCAGGCTTCGAAAGGTATATTTGAACCAGCAAATGAAAGCAAATACTTGCGTTCAACCACTGTCAACAAGCCAAGCGAGCTAGAGATGTATTTTATCTAGAGCTCAAGGTGCCGATTTAAAGCTCAAGGTACCGCTGTATCGACTTAATGATCTCATCCTGACCGACCACTAGGTTGATTACAGGGTGGCCAATATCTTCCAGGAGGGAAAGGTTGATACTTCCTTTTTCATTTTTCTTATCCTGCATGCATAGGGCCGTTATTTTTGCGATCTCTTCAGGGTGTATATCCACTTTGCCGAAAATGCCCAGGATATATTCCTGGATATCCTGTATAACCGTTTCCGTCAGTCCACAATTCCAGGCAGACAAATACGCTTCACAGATCATGCCGGCTGCAATAGCCTCACCGTGCAATAATTTCTTTTCCCGGTAGTTCAGATAATAACTCTCTATGGCATGTCCAACGGTATGTCCGTAGTTGAGGATCTTTCGGTACCCGTTCTCGAATGGATCGCTTTCCACCACCTTGTTTTTCACCTGGACGGAATGTTCCACAATTTCGGGCCATGGTTGCGTGGCAAGCTCACGGGAGGAGACCTTTTTCCAGTAGTCTGCATCGGCGATAAGGCAATGCTTGATTACTTCCGCAAATCCCGACCGCAGTTCACGCTCCGGCAGGGTGTTAAGGAACTGTGTGTCGATGAATACCTTTTGCGGCAGCCTGAACACACCGATATGATTCTTGAATCCCAGGAAGTCGATCCCCAGTTTTCCACCGATGCTGGCGTCCACCTGTGCCAGCAGGGTAGTGGGTATGTTGATGAAGTGGATCCCCCTTTTGTAGGTAGCTGCGCAGAATCCTCCCATATCGCCGATCACACCTCCTCCGAGGTTGACCATGAGTGATTTTCGTTCAAACTGGTGGTCCGTTAAATGACTCCAGATGTTGGTACAGGTATCCAGTGTTTTCTGTTCCTCGCCGCTTTTGATCTCAATGATTGTGGTAGGTTGCATCGATTGCTGAACCAGGGGGAGGCAGTGTTCACGGGTGTTTTCATCTAACAGAACGGCTACCTTATCATAATCGGAGGAATTAAAGAAAGCCTGTATATCTGTGAATATATTCTGACTTATCGTAATCTCCTCAGGAAGCATCCTTGGCCTGTTGGAATGATTTATTCATGATCTCCCGCTGGCGCCTGATCGAGTTCTCATGGATCCTTTTGAATATTTCATCCATGAAATCGGTATCCAGCCCGAGTTGTTTTGCCCAATTCAAACGGCTTTCCGATATCTCCTTCCACCTGTTTTTCTGGAACACGGTAACATTGTTGTCGCGCTTGTAATAGCCGATCTGGTCTACGATACGCATACGGGTGGCGATAATTTCATAAAGGTCCTGGTCTACCTGGTCAATTTCATCCCTGAGTTCTTCAAGGTGGGAAAGAAATTCCTTATTCCTTGAGGTAGGATTCCTGAAAGTGACCTTGCCAAGTATTTCTCCCAGTTTCGCAGGGGTTACCTGCTGTTTTGCATCGCTCCAGGCGTTAACCGGATCACGATGTGTTTCAATCATGAGTCCGTCATAATCAAGGTCCGTAGCTTTCTGCGATATCTCCAGGATCATCTCACGGTCCCCGGCGATATGGCTGGGATCACAGATCAGGGGGATCTCTGTAAAGGTCTTCTTCAATTCGATGGGGATGGTCCATTGGGGTGTATTCCTGAACCTGGTTTTCTGGATTGAAGAAAAGCCACGGTGTATGGCACCAATCTTAGTAATTCCGGCCTGCAGGAACCGTTCGATGGCACCGATCCACAGGGATAGTTCGGGATTAATAGGATTCTTGATGAATACCGGAACGTCAACTCCCCGTAAGGCATTGGCGATTTCCTGTACGGTAAAGGGATTTACTGTCGACCGTGCACCGATCCACAAAATATCTACGCCATGGTAGAGGGATTCTTCCACATGATGCGGATTGGCCACTTCCACTGCGAACTGAACATCAATCTCATCTTTAATATCCCGCATCCATTTGAGTGCATTGACGCCTACCCCTTCAAAGTTATTGGGCCTGGTTCTCGGCTTCCACACGCCGGCACGAATAATGTTTATGCCGAGATCGTGGATCGCCAGAGAGGTTTCCCTTAATTGTTCATGCGTTTCAGCACTGCAGGGCCCCGCCATAATCAAGGGTCGCTTCCACTGTCCGCCCCAACTTTTCAATCCTTTAATTTCCATCTATTTTTATTTAAATATTCTCAAAATCGTGTTTCTTTGCCCTGATTGTGATCTTAAGTTTTTGAACCGATATTTTTTTCAAATGATCAACAATAAAGAAATTTCTTTTGAAGATACTTTAACAGCATTTTCTTCTAAAACGGATAAAGATCTCAAAAGAAGTTACGCTCTTTTTGCCGTTATGGACAAAAATCTGATTGTAAAATTAGGTACATTTTTCGTAAATGCAGCACTTAAACTTAAATTACCAGTAAAAAAACTGATCAGAAACAACCTTTTCGATCATTTCTGTGGAGGAGAATCAATACGGGACTGTGAAAAGACAATAGTCGAGCTGTCACAGTTCAATATAGGCACCATACTCGATTATGCGGTAGAGGGTGAAAATACGGAAGCAGCATTTGACCGCACTGCCGAGGAGATCATTCGAACCATTCACCGGGCAAAGGGTGATTCGAATATCCCTTTCTGCGTGTTCAAACCTACGGGCATGGCCTCCATCGACTTGCTGGAAAAGATACAGCTGGGCAAACCGCTCAAGGATTCTGAAAAGCAGGAATATGAGAACATCAGGAAGCGCTGGGATAAAGTGTGTGGCGAATCCTACAAGAACGGCGTAAAGATCTTCATTGACAGTGAGGACAGTTATATCCAGGATCCTATTGATGCACTTGCGTATGCGCTCATGGAAAAATACAACAAGGAGCGTGCGATCGTATGGAATACCTACCAAATGTACAGGGTGGGTATGCTTCAGAATCTTGAACAGGCCCTGGCGCTTGCGAAAGAGAAAAAATACTTTTTCGGCGCCAAGCTGGTCAGGGGGGCCTATATGGAAAAAGAACGTGAAAGGGCGGCCGAAAAAGGTTATCCTGATCCCATTCAGCCTGACAAACCCTCCACTGACCGCGCCTATAACGATGCTTTACGGTTTTGTATTGACAACAGGAATACAATATCAGTATGTTCCGGATCCCATAATGAAAACAGCAATTATCTCTTGACTGAGCTCATGTCCGAGGCTGGAATGGAGAACAATGATACAAGGGTATATTTCGCCCAGTTGTACGGTATGAGCGATCATATCTCATTCAACCTCGCCAAAGCGGGATACAACGTGGTCAAATACGTCCCCTATGGCCCGGTGGAATCTGTGGTGCCTTACCTGATGAGAAGGGCCGAGGAAAACACCTCCATTGCCGGCCAGAGCAGTCGCGAATTTATGTTGATCAAAAAGGAAATGAAAAGAAGAAAACATGAAATTCCGGTTTTTGAATAACCTTTTCAGAGTAGTACATAAAAGTAAATAATTCATCATGACAAGACATTTTTTAGCCGCATTGATTTTGATCCTTTTTCTATTGGAGTCATGCATGACCGACACATCCTGGGTTCCAATGTTCAATGGGGAAGACCTTTCAGGATGGGAGATAAAAACTATACCTGATGATGCAGGTAAGAATTTCTGGACAGTTAAAGAAGGGTATATTGAAGCCAACAGCCTGGGGCAGGGCGATCATGACTATATCTGGCTTTACAGCGAAAATGTGTATGGTGATTTTGAATTGAAATTCAGGTTTCAAGCCTTTAATGACAGTCCGGGAAACAGTGGCATACAGGTTAGAAGCCGTTACGATGATCAAGCCTACTGGTTGAATGGGCCGCAAATTGACATCCATCCTCCCGGCTACTGGAGGTCAGGGATGATGTGGGATGAGACCCGGGGAAACCAACGGTGGATATTCCCGGATATCCCGGATGGCGAATGGGTGGACACAACGATGGCCATTTCCAATCATGAAATGTATTTTGCATCGGATAATTTATGGAATGATATGCTGGTCAGGGCGCATGGGACAAGAATAAAAGCCTGGCTCAATGGCAGTAAGATTACGGATTTCGAAGGGCAGGGCATACTTGACGATGCGCTGCACCAGAGACTCAACGTAGGTATGGAAGGGCACATCGCTTTTCAGATACACTCCGGGGATGAGCTTAAGATCAGGTTCAAGGACATATATATCAGGGAGCTGGAAAATTAAGGTACATTTGACCGGGTATTTTGTTGCTGATCAGCTATGAGACCCTGAAAACACAGCTTTATTTTTATGAGGGACGCCGGATTTCCTGATATAAAAGTTTCCAGTTACTGGACAATTTTCTTACATTGTACTACTACTTACTGAAAGATCAATTTTTTATCCTGTAAAAGTGGATAACAGATCAAAAGAAATAGAGCACCTGGCCAGGAAACTCAATGTCCTCATTGGCAAACAGGATGTCCTTTCGAAAGAAATCTCAGAGATAAAATCTGCACTGGATCATCTCCAGGAGGAAGGGGCGGCATCACAGGTTGGTGAGGAGGTACAGGAAGTTTCGCAACCCCCTGTTGAAAAAGCCACCGAAGTTGAAAAAACCCTAGAAGTTGAAGCAACTGCTGTAAAAGCGGGGGATACAGGTAAAATACAAGCTGAATCGAGCGCCCAAACGTCTGTAGAACACGCTAAGGTATCAGAAGCCAAGCCAAAATCCGGAATAACAGACATTCAGGCTGGTCAAAAAGCGACGCGCAGATGGGGTCTGCCGGAATCTGTCCAGTCCAACCTTGAAGATTTTATTGGCACCAATCTTATCAACAAGATCGGGATCCTGATCCTGATCATCGGCATCAGCATCGGGACGAAATTCGCGATTGACCGTGATCTAATTAGTCCCCTGGTGCGGTTGATCCTGGGCTATGTACTCGGTGCAGGACTCTTGTTCTTTGCTTACCGTTTAAAGAGGAACTACCACAATTTCAGTGCTGTGCTTTGCAGCGGGGCGATGGCCATACTCTACTTTATGACCTTCGCAGGTGTGGTTTTCCTGGATCTTATCAGTATAACCCCTGCATTTATCGTAATGGTGGTGGTCACTGTTTTTACCGTATACCAGGCGCTTGCCTATGATCGCCAGGTGATCGCAATTCTGGGCCTTGTAGGCGCGTATGCCATACCGTTTCTGATTGGAGATGATCCTGATGCCTATGTTTTCTTGTTTTCTTATATCGCCATTATCAATGCAGGAATCCTGGTCATCGCCATTCGCAAGTACTGGAAGCTTCTGTTCTATACGGCCTTTACATTGCATCTTCACAGGTATACACATCAAACCTTCAAGTTGAATCTCTTTGCCAGGTTGAACATTTTGTTCTGTAAGTTGATGCGCGTCCATTAACGATGTAATCTCTTGTAAAAAGCCTCCAAGGTCTCGACTGGAGGGTATCATTTTTTTATAGTTGGCT
>Ga0209536_100015505_pt1 | contig 10879 bp, 10 predicted proteins | sample DeeMarSeWOR28_12_FD_187461 | JGI IMG/M metagenome (GOLD analysis project Ga0209536, IMG submission 187461) | Marine sediment microbial communities from White Oak River estuary, North Carolina - WOR-2-8_12 (SPAdes) (version 2) | ecosystem: Environmental > Aquatic > Marine > Intertidal zone >... | reverse complement strand
TCATACTCCGTTGCAAAGTCTGCACTTCCTGTGACATTCTTCCCTGAAATCACATCTGCAGCTGCTAGGACTCTTACTCCGCGACACCATGCGCTCACAATGAGACCTTCATCAACTGCTGAGTTGATCAGATTGAGTGAGGTTTGATTAGTTCGAAGAAGATTGTGGGAGTTCCCTGGCATTATTGAGATTGCATCATACTGGGACATGTCGCTAATCTCAGTCATCAGCAAATCTACCGTGAATACATCATCACCCAGATAATCACAAGAAGTGAGAGTCCTGTTCAATCCTGTCGTTGTGATGCTCCACTCGAAACGTTCGAAGATATCAATGATGTGTGGGACATTCCCCCCATAATTATGGTCTAACAGCAGCAAGATTTCTACCGGTTCTTCAGCTTCAGTGGTAGCGTCCACATGACATGGTGTTTCTGAAAGGATCCCTGTCGAAAAAACAAATAGGACAAGGAAGACAATCATGTATCTTCTAGCTGTCCATTGTCTTGAAACGAGGCTCAGCATAATTTATGACACCGAGCGGGAGCTAATAGGAGAAATGGCCTAAAAAAGTGTCATTGGCGCAAGTTTTTTACTAATTGTTGTAACAATAGTTAATACTTAAGTGGTGGTTTCAAATGACCAAACTGATTGATGCTGAAATCAAGCAAGCAACCTTTGTCCGTGCAAAGCCAGAGGAAGTATATGACGCTCTGACAACTGGAGAGGGTCTAGATGCATGGTTCACAGTTGGATCCGAGGTTGATGCCAGACCTGGTGGAAAAATCGTATTCCGGTGGAGGGACTGGGGTCCTGACAAATACACTACTGATTCTCCTGGTACTGTGGTGGAGGCAAAGCGCCCTGAACGGTTCGTGTTTCAGTGGAAAGCTGACAACCCATCGTATGCCACAACCATAGAGATGGATTTCGAAGAAGTGGAAGAAGGAACTGTAGTGAGGCTACGAGAGTATGGGTATCATGATACACCATCTGGAAGAGCAGCCCTGTTGGAATGTGCCGCTGGCTGGGGAGAGGCACTAACACTCATGAAATATTATGTGGAACATAGAGTGACCTATTAGACAACTCCATTGACGTGACAAATCAACGAATTCTCATGATAAACGGCCTCGTCAATATATGCCGTTTTTTCCTTTATTTACGCCACCAATTACGCATTATGTAGCGAATCTATAAGGCACATAATCTGTCATAGTGACTTCCTTCCCAAGCATCTTCAGGCCCATCACAATCTGGCCCCTATGATAAGTGAAATGATTCACAAGATGGAAAAACATCTCATCGAATGTAATCACAACTGTCTTTCCTGCTCTCTCATCCATGAAATGGTCAACAGTCCTGTCTTCAATCAGACTCTCCCATTTCTTCAGATAGCTCTTAATGAATTGATAGAGGTCATCCCGTGTCATACTCAAAAAATCAGGTTCTTCTGGTTCTTCACTTTGCCAATCATGAAACCATTCCCATGTGTCTTGAGCAAGATGAAGATACCTTCTACGAATACTACCCGCGTCTGCCGCAAGGGATTGTGCGAACTCGTCATCAGCGAGTGTTTCAACAATTCCCCATATTACATCGTTTGCCCAAGTCAAGTAGCTTGCTAGCTTTGGTATCAGGGTCATACTGCATCATTACATGGCGTTGTTTTAAATTAAACAGTCAAAACAGAAGACTTCTATTCGATAATCCCGATTCAATTTAGAATCACCATGAAGGGTAAAGTTGTCATTGTAACAGGCAGTAATTCAGGGATTGGGAAGGAAACAGCTCTTGCCCTAGCTGAGAAGGGAGCTACTGTAGTCGCAGTTGTCCGTAACCAAGAGCTTGGTCAACAAGCGTGTGAAACAATAGTTACTGAAACCGGGAATGAGTCTGTCGATATGATGCTCTGTGATTTGTCATCAATGAGCACAATCAGGAAGTTCGCTGAGGAATTCAAGAGCAAGTATGATCGTCTTGATGTCTTGATCAACAATGCAGGAGCAGTCTTCAGCAAGAGAGAGGTGACAAGTGAGGGCTTTGAACATACACTGGCAGTAAACTATCTTGCTCCATTTTTACTAACTCATGAGCTACTCCCACTCCTAAAAACAAGCGCACCTTCTAGGGTGATTAACCTCTCATCCGGTTTGGCCAGTAGGTCTGATTTGAATTTGGACGACTTGCAAAGCGAGTCTGGCTATAAATCCCGGAAGGTATACGGTAGTGCCAAGCTTATGATTGAGATGTTCACATATGAGATGGCACGACGACTGGAGAACACTGGCGTTTCAGTGAATGCGGTTCTTCCTGGTTTCGTCGCAACTAATCTTGGTCGCAGTAGTGGTAGCCTCAGCTCCAGAATCATGTTTGGTATGATGAAGCCCTTCCAACTAAGTCCAAAGGAAGGTGCAGAAACCTCGATCTATGTTGCTAGCTCGCCTGAAGTAGATGGAGTGACAGGTAAATGCTTCAGAAAATGTGATGTGACCACCACTTCTGAGATTTCACACGATGTTGAGAAACAGAAACTGCTCTGGGAAAAGACAATTGATCTGCTAGACCTCTAAAGACTGACCAAACGATTTCTTGAAATTCTCGGATTTCTCATAGAAGCCGTACTTCTTCCATGCCACCAAGGCTGAATCATATGTTTCCTTTGCCATGGTTAGATACTTCTCGTCAGCTAGTTTTTTCCACGCAATCGATAAGAGATCCATTAGAGGGACAGACATCATTGCAAGCTCATAGTCGAATTTCTCAGGATCTTGCACTACAATCCTGTTCAGGTCAACCACTCTGTCTACAGTCTTTTTCAACTCAGATTCTTCCAGCGTTTCCACAATTAAGGATGCGTGATAACTTACAGACATGGTATCATCCCTAACTACCTCTCCAAATGACAGGAACCACTCTTGAACATTTAATGCTATACTTACCCCCTCTTTGAGAACATTCGAACGGAGCTCACCTTGAAGCAACCTTGATGCTAGGGATGTAAGTGATGTATTTGTGTTGCCCAGGTAGGTGGCATACATAGTTGGTCGAGTAATCTGAGTCGCATCAATTGTGTTGATGTCAAGAAGCTTCATGGCTGCATATACTAGTCGAATCTCAGCATCCGGCAATTCTCCAGCCCTAGTGAGAACTGGAGATATGGAATTGGTCACAACAAAAAGTGAGAATCGAACGCGCGCCTTTGGCCACTCTTCAACCATTGTTTCGTAGATATCACCAAGGAATTCTATTGTTCGTAGAATGTGATGATATCTCGCATCACCAGTGGACAGAAAATAATATTCTGCATGAGCGACACCCACACTCTGGAAGACACTATCTAGGGTGTACGCAAATAGGGGGATGTCTGTTCGCACTAACTCTCGAAAATACTCACGATATAGCATGAGGACCTCTTCAAGGAAGCCCTTACGTTCACCGATTGACAACACTGGTGACTCAGTTAGAGCTGTCAATACAGCAATATAGTTCTGTAACTTAAGTGAGGCTGTGAGTCCAATCTCAATTCCTTTTCCTTCCTTCTGCAACTCCCACATCAAATCTTCATTTGTGACCCACGTGATACTCCCTAAAATACTTGATAGCTGAGTTTTGTAGAGACCAAGTTCGTCCTTGAATCCATCATAGCTTGTTATGGAGTACAGCTTGTTGAAGATATTATTTCGTTCTTGAATCGACTCAATAAACGTACAATACACCTCTGATCTGTCCTTGTAGAGTCTTTTCAAGTTCTCAGAAAATTCTGAGTAGTCTGCCACTCGAACATCTAAGAATAGAAAACCAAGCATGAGGTGTTCATCATCCTCAATGAACTCAAAATTACTCATTGACTCCCTGAAGACACGAGCATAGTCTGCTGGAATGACCTCACCAGCTACAGAACCTACAAGAATCTTGGCCAAATCAGAGAAGGGATAATCATCAGGCAGCTTTGCTGCAATTGCTCTCAACTCAGCAAGAGTTGGAGGAATTGCTTTTGTCATAGAGTGTACCAAAGCACCCATTTTGATGCTGAATATTCCTGCAAGAACACCCTCATTGGCCATGGCAATTGCACAGGCTTTGTCGAATTCTCCTCTCAGGGCACGATTCAAAGCATCACTCAATGAACCACTGGATTCTCCCTTGAATTGGTTCCACCGTTTCTCCGGCTCAGGTCTGCTCAGAAGGTCCTCGACTTCCTGAACTACCTTAGAAAATCGAACATCATTTCTCAGCACCTCATGGATAGGGTCCCATATATTGGAAATTGCTTCGGGAAACGAAGTTTCAATGTGGTCTCTGACATAGGGACTAAGAATTCGTTCGATAATCGCCGTCTGCTCATCGTTGACGGATCCATCAGCCATTTGAATATTGGACTCATCTATCTTCTCTGCGATTATGCGTAGAAGACTATCCATGTAGTCCTCCGCCTTGCTCACTAGAGCAATCACAGTAAAGCCCTTGTTTGTTTCTGTGACAATTAGCGTGTTGTCTTTGAAGGCTAATCTCCTGACTTCACCACTTCCAGTTATGTTGCTTAGTGCCTTGGTGGCTTCAATCAATGGCCCTAGAACGAATTCGCCCTCTGCCTCCATCGAGCTCTTAAACTTGATAGGTACGCCGCCTTCGGTCAGAACACCCATCAGTCTAATCATTTGCACTCACTGCCTACTTGACAAACCTGATTTTCATTACATCCAAAGAAAAAAGCCTTCTTGATACGGATTGAATTTTTGCAAATTCCTTTAGATAAATACGGGGCTCTTAAATATCGCACCCATGTCGAAAAAGACTAACAGTCTACAGGCGATAACAATGTGCGAATGGTGCTTCAAACACGGAGACGGCGGCAAATGGTATGAGAATGCTAGATTATACAGAGATGAGCTAGCTGATGAGTACAATGCCAGAGAATACCTCGAAGAGCAATGGAAGAACATGGAAACCCTATTCATCCGAAAGATAATGGGATTCAACTCAATCGGTCTTGGTTACAAGATGCAGATGCCTATCATCGGTCGAGTCATCCGCAGGATTGTAGAAGGTCAGATTCACAGTGAGAAGAAGAACCGGAATCCCGTAAGAGCAGATGGTCACTTTGGCCAAGTTATTCCCCTAGAGGATGCTCAACACATTATGGGGAATCTTGCCGCAGAACCCATCATCAAGAACTACTGTGTCTGCAGGTATATGCAGAGGGGTGTAAAGGACGCAGTCTGTATCAACTTTGGTCAACTTTCAGAAGTCATTGAGAAACATACACGCTACATTCCTGAGGGTGTAAAGTACAAGCTTGATCGTGAGGAAGCAATTCAAGCTCTACAGGAACAGAATGAGAAAGGGTATGTTGCTTCAGTCTGGTTCCAACCGGTTCCATACATCAACGCCATATGCTCATGCGAAACCCCTGAGTGTGGCGGACTGCGCCTCAGAAATGATTTCGACTTACGGACAGTCTACAAGGGTGAGTATGTTATTGATATTAACATTGACAATTGTCAAGGATGCAAGTCTTGTGTGCGCATGTGTCAGTTCAATGCACTCAGATACCTACCCTCGGTAAAACGTGTAATTGTTGACTTGGACAAGTGCTTCGGCTGTGGTGTCTGTAGGCATGCATGTAAGCATGATGCATTGACTCTTGTTCCACGAGAGTCGATTCCAGGAATGGCTGGTAAATACTGAGGTGGTCAAGATGGTAAAGAAGACAAAGATAACCATTGATCACTCGAAGTGTCACTCAAGGGCAAATACTGACCCACGTGACTGCAGGAGGTGTCTGTTTGTTTGCGACCCTGCGGTTTTACTGATGCATCCTACAATTGAGGACGAACATCCAGACCCCCATAATCCTGAGATTTGGAAGATTGATGCAATCTGGCTCTCAAAGTGTACGGGATGCATGAAGTGTGTAGAAGTCTGCCCCGAGCAGGCAATCACAGTTGATCCTGGTGTCACTCTTCACGATATGAAGGCTCGCTGAGCGTCGTTATTGGTCTAGACTGAAGAATAACTAGCTTCCCATCAGGCTTGATACACCACTCGATATCCTGTGGGGACTCCATGCTACTTTCAATTTTCATTCCGACTTCAGCAATATCAAACAGTGCTTGGTCCTCTAACGTGAATTTTGAACGTTTCTCTTCAGGGGTGTCGGTAATTACTAGATTATAGATCTCTGGCTTTGAGGTGAACTCCTTGTCACCTAGAACCTGTTGAATTACACCGAGCGGCCTCTTGGTAAGTACAAATGTATCAGGTATAATCTCTCCGGAAACTAAGGTGTTTCCAAGTCCCCATGTTGAATTGATTAAGATCTCTCCAGTGTTACTCGTCACAACATTGGCCGTGAACATTACACCTGAAATCTCAGCTGGAATCATCTCCTGAAGTAGTACTGCCATCTTGACTTCTACGAGTGGAATACTCTTGGTCTTGAGGTATACGAGTGCTCGGTCAGAGAATGCAGATTGCCATACTTTCTTCACAGATCCAATGATATCCTCTTCTCCCTGCACACAGAGATAGCTCTCCGCCTGTCCTGCAAAAGAAACATCCCTACGGTCCTCAATTGTTGCAGATGATCGGACAGCAAATCCGAACTTTGCCTGTTCGATGTGTTTTAGGTTCTTAGTAATTTCAGATACGACATCATCTGGTATCCGGTAGTTGTCAATTATCTGCTGGATACTTTCAGAAAGACCCAAAATCTCCTCAAAATCATCAGATTTGTCTACTTTTTTCAAATAACTAGTCAAATCCTGATTCTTCTTCACCATCTGAGTGAATACAGCACTAGAGATCGAAAATCCCTTCGGAACATTGAAACCTAATCTAGCAAGCTTTGCTAGGTTTACTGCTTTTCCACCGTGATTCTCGAAATCATCTGATTGAATATCTTCCAGAAACTGAACTATGTGCAATTATCCAATCGCTCCTTTACAAAGAGTGCTCCTTCGCTTCCCTCTTCAGGTTTAATCATGACATATTTTCTATCCAACTCTTCTGGACTCTCAATCTTAGTCCCCATTAGAGCAGGTATCTCGAATTCCCGTGTGACTATGGCTAAATGTGACCCAAGCGCTCCAGTTATACAAACAACTCCAGCAAGCTTGGCAAGGACTGGAGCCAAGAAGGTAGTACCACCCTCATTCACGAGGACAATCTTGCCATCGGCACCTTCCTTCAGAAGTTGAATGACCTCTTTCATAGTAGTAACGTATCTGAGTTCACCCTCAGCAGTTAGTCTTAACGAGATCAGTCCTCTTGCAACTTCTTTCAATATACCATCCTTCCTCAAACTTGCAGCGGGACACATGTAGCACGTAAAAAGCTTCGCGCTAACCTTCTGAAATGCTTAATACTCCGATGTTGTGGATACTGCTCCATATTCAAGATGTTTTATTGCAGGGGCTAGGACATTGGAAGTTAGCGATACCAACAAGATGATTAAACACATCTCAGACACCTTTTCAGATATTCTAGCTGAACGTGGTCTTCTGGAGTCTGAGATTTTTCCGACAAACGAATACATCTCTGTGTCTTGCTACCACACCTATGATCACCTGTATGATGTCATGAAACAAGTGTGGTCTAAAGTATCTCCAGAAGAACTTGCGAAACAGAGCAAGACTTTGCTATCTGAGGTTCATGCTCTCTCTATTACCTACCTCTGGCTCTACTATTCCCTCGGAAGAATGGGAATCGTCTTTGAGAAGTGTGAGAGTGAGCCAAAGAATGAGCCTGAAGAGAAAAGAGAGCAATGGCAGTGGATGCTTGAAAAGTGGTACAAGCTCGGAACCAGCTACTTCAACACAGGAAAACCAACTGTTGCAATGTCCGGAGCGAAGAATCTAGCATTTGGCGATGACACTCTGAGCTGGCTGAAGGACAATCTTGAGCCAGTTGATACTGAACAGGTGAAGAAGATACGACGGACTCTGGGCCAGGTTGAACTTTACGCCTTTATGGATGAGTGCGAGGCTCGTGCTAAGTTAATCGACCATGGACCATATCCTATCTCAGATGATGAGATACTCGTTGCCACAGAGTTCACACGTTTACACGATGGTCAAGGAGATCTCTGGCTGCCTTGGTCTGACACCGAGTCGAAACTACCTTCTGCCAAATTAGGAGTGGCCATGACAATCAAGGGCGCGTCGGCTTCTTTCAATGATATTGGGACTATGACCATTGAACCAGGGGACTACTCAAACCTCGTTACTAGTGTTGCTGCATATGCTGAGAGAGGATCCAAAGTAGTGCCTTTAGGTCTAGACGAGTTACCTGCCTACGAACAAGCCGCTGAGGCTGCACTGTCCGAGCTCTACATGAAGTATGCAGAATGGAACAAAAAGCAGCTCATGCTAGCAGGTGCTGTAGCTTATTGGAGAGGCTTTGCTCGATATACTGACAAGGTGGATATCACTGATAAAATTGACTGGAACATCTCACAATCAGTGATTGACGAATATGTCCCATACTTCATGGACAACGATGCTGATCCCGCCTTCATCAGATTCGGTCGCTTTGATGATGAAATGGAGGAGGACCCGACACTCTACCTATTACCTGAATAGGTGATCATCGTGGTAGAACTCAATGATGCTGATGAGTATGCCCACAAACCTACTGAACGCCCAGACTGGCGTGAAAGCTACTACTTCAACTGGGTTGATTTAGATACAGGTGTGTCAGGGTTTTCAACAATAGGTCTTCTTCCTAATGCATCAAAGAGAGAGTTTGTCTTTGCTCTGTTCTATGATGGAGAGCGTGAGGCGTACTTTGTTGAGCCTGATGGACCTGTTCCAGAGAACTTCCATGAATCTCTCTCGGATGGAGTCCTCTCCTATGAGGTCCTTGAACCCTTCAAGGAGTGGAGAATAATCTACAAAGGAAAGAACCTAAAGACCGACATCCATTGGGTGGGGCGGTTTCCCGCGTATGACTTTGGACAAGGGAGTGGGACTTCCTGGGAGGGTCACTTTGAACAGTCTGGAGTCACGAGGGGGAAGATTGAGTTCTCTGATGGGAAGGTCATAGAGTTCACTGGACTCGGAGAACGTGACAAAAGTTGGGGGTCTCGCGACTGGCACATTGAGAGTTGGTATGCACTGCATGCCCAATTTGATGAGATATCTATTGGTCTACGACTTGATACTGTGAAAGATGAGTTTCACCCCTCAGGTGGAATCAGTACTGCTAATAGACACATTCCAATCTCAAAAGTCGAGCTTGAAACCATCTATCACAAAGACAAACCAGGTCTTCCTGTTGGTGCTCTGACAAAAGTCCATGGTGAGGATGGGAGTAGCTACAATTTGAAGTCTTCACTGATCTCACCGACCAGTTTTGTCCGATTTTCACGTGAATTCTCTGGCGGGACAACAGAACTCTTTGAAGAGATGGCTGTCCATTACTGTGATGAGCTCAAGGCTCAGGGTACAGGATTGATTGAGTGGCTATTCACTCACCCGAAAAAATAGGCAACTGAAGGACTATTTCTAGGTCCTTCAGTTTCAGCTCATTTCACCAGCTCAATCCCAGTATTGATGCAAGAAGCCATGCACACAGAATGGCGTTGACCATGGCTCCGAGCCAACGATTACCAGTGACACGGTACGCAAACATAGTGATTACTGTGCATATTGCAAACCAGGGTGCGAATGCATAGAAGAACAACCAGGAGTAACCAATCATATGTGGAACAAGAGGTGCTCCTGCGAGGAAGCCTCCTATGAATTCGAATGCAATTAAGATGAGGTATGGGATTGTCTTGATGAACACTGATTTCACAGTCCAATTGAACTGGACTTTGGCCCAAGAACCAGAGCTCTCAGGTAACATGATGCCTGTCAACCATGCCCCATCAACTAAGGTGTAGACTAGGAACACCACAAAGTAAAGCGGCACTAGTCTTGCTTGTCCCAGTGTCAGGTCGTGGAGTCCAGGAAGGAAACATCTCAGGTCCAAGACAAGTCCAAGGTCTATCAGTAGGGTCAGCAGATATAACCAAACAAAGACAATGAGAGTCAAAACGAGGGTCTTCAGTAAGTAGGGCACTGGTTTTTGATCTTTTGTTCCAAGAATCTCTCGAAGCTTTGGAGATGCATTCTGAGAATCTCCTTTTCCCTTGGTTCGCAGGATTATAAAGAGGACAATTAACGCTACAAGCCCACTCCCCAGAATCCACGCCACCACTGCCAGTCCATAGAATGTTGGGAATGGGACCACACGCGCTATTAGTAGTCCAACAGCAAGAAATGGGAAGAAGGTGATAATGCCAATCAATCCCAATATCGTGCCATAAAGATAGAATGACTTCCTAGTGGCAGGTTCATCAGTTGGACTTCCTTTGAGACTAGAGAAGATGGGTGTATCAAGTAGAATTGCGATAAGAGGGAAGATTGTAAGAAGAGCTCCGATCAATCCAATGAGTCCGCCAAGTAACCAAAATGGATACAGGATGGATGTGCTCGCTATCCAGTGCTCATCTTCAACTCCTCCCTTCAGGCTGTTCTTCATCCACTCCACACTTTCACTCACGATGACTGGATCCGTAGTTTCGAACAGATGATTAGTTGAGGGAAACACGGCTCTTCTCGCTGTGTTGGTCGCAAAGTCCCCATACGTCGTTTCAGGTTCCACACCAGTCACATTGAACACTGGGTCTAGCAGTGTAGGTTCGTGTGGATAACTGGATAGAGAATCGAAGTTGCCGGTCGCCAAGAGTGTGTTTGGTATGTAGGTCACATTCTCTCTAAATCCAGAACCAACTAGAACAAGAGCGCGCACATAGACACTGGACTCATTTAAAGCAGCCCATGCGATTCCACCTCCCATACTGTGACCGATAAGCCCAATCTGTGTATTAT
>Ga0209536_100015504_pt1 | contig 10879 bp, 10 predicted proteins | sample DeeMarSeWOR28_12_FD_187461 | JGI IMG/M metagenome (GOLD analysis project Ga0209536, IMG submission 187461) | Marine sediment microbial communities from White Oak River estuary, North Carolina - WOR-2-8_12 (SPAdes) (version 2) | ecosystem: Environmental > Aquatic > Marine > Intertidal zone >... | reverse complement strand
GATTGTTTCTGCGGGGTATGATGCAATACGATATGCTAGTTCTTCCACGAATGGCGTAATTTCATCTGGGGGAAGTGCTCGATTAATATAGCCATATCTTTCAGCCAATTCAGCAGGATAATCTGTACCACACAACACAATCTCTAATGCACGTGATCTCCCCATTAAACGAGGAAGTCGTTGAGTTCCACCTCCACCGGGAATTATCCCTAAGGGTATCTCCAATTGAGCTAAAACTGCTTTTCCAATAGCCCCAAATCTCATATCTAATGAAAGAACAAATTCACTCCCTCCCCCTCGCACGCGCCCCTCAATCTTGGCAATTGATATTTTTGGTATGGCACGGTAGGCTTCCATTATTTGATGACCACCATGGAGTGCTGTAGGTTTTGGGGGAGCTTCATCCGGATATTCTAGGAGTTTGGTTACGTCATAATGAGCAATGAAATAGTCAGGATCGGCACTATCAAAAACGATTACTTTTACATTATCATCGTTTCTTACATCTATTGCTAGTTTTCCGAACTCACCATAAAGTTCATCAGTTAATAGATTAATGGGGGGATTATCGATTGTTGCAAAAAGAACCCCTCGATCAATACGTATTTTTAACAATTCATAATCATTATAGGACATTCAATTCTCTACCTCTATTTTTGATTATTATTAATTAATCTTGTTTAATAGAAAAATATAATTTAAATTCTATTTTGGATTAATTAGATCCCTTAAATTTTCATCTTGTTCACCTTTAGCGTAGGATAATTCTGCTTCCCTAGATTGACCATCGGCTTTTAATAATGCACCCATTCTCCGTTTAGATTCAGGTAATCTTACTGCTATCTCAAAAAGATTTGTTTCTACTAATAATCCCTCTTCGAATGATTTTTCTTCTGCAGCAACAACGCATTGCTTTATAAGGTTGACCGTTTCTTGGGGAATCATTGCTATTCTATAAGCTAGCTCTTCTACAAACTTATTAATCTCATCTGCGGGAAGAGCTCGATTGATCCAGCCATATCTTTCAGCTATCTCCGCACTAAAATTCCCACAACCTAACATTGCTTCCAACGCTCTAGCACGGCCCATTTTACGAGTCAGAAACTGAGTACCTCCTCCTCCCGCCAATATGCCTATCATAGCCTCTTTCTGGGAAAAAATTGCTTTGTCTATTGCTCCAAATCGCATATCACGAGAAAGACAGAACTCACTTCCACCCCCACCAACAATTCCTTCAATTTTCGCAATTGATACTTTTGGATCTAGTCTCGCTGCGACCATCCATTTCTTATGCTCTGGAAGTTCGCTTTTTTCAGTTGGCTGTTCCTTGGGTAATGCATCAAGCAACGAAACATCATAATGTGCAATAAAGAAATCTGGATCAGCACTCTGCCATACAATTACCCTTACTTCGTCATCTTGTTGTACTTGAAACGCAAATCTCCCCATATCCATGCTAAGTGCTACATCCATAAGATTTATAGGAGGGTTGTCTATAGTAACAAAGGCAAATCCTCTATCCACGCGAATTTTTAACGTTTTATAATTTTTATATTCCAAAATATTCACCTATTTTCCTTAAGAAATTTTTGTGTATAACTAAGAGTAAATAGAGCCTTATTTATAAATTTTGAATTTCTAATTCCTTGAAATAATAATAAAAAAGAATATAAAAAAAAGTATTAACTTAGAGATCCCGTGAAAATACGTGCATTACGTTGGTAAATCCCATACCTGGTTGCCCTAACGTATGCTGAAGGCCAAGATCAAGATGTTTATCAGGAACTTGACGTTTTGCAACTTCTTTATCTTTTGTCATTTGCCAATATATTTCAGCTACCTGTCGTGTTCCAGTTGCACCGAGTGGGTGTCCTACTGAGAGTAAACCCCCACTAGGGTTAATAGGAAGATCACCATCAATTTCTACCACACCGTCGTTAATCATATCAGGTCCCTCCCCTTTTTTACAGAAACCAAAATCTTCGTAGTGAACAAGCTCTGAAACTGAAAAACAATCATGACACTCAACAAATCCTCTATCATAGAAGTCTTTTGGTTCAACCTTCGCCATTTTATATACTTTTTGTGTTGTTAAATAATCAGTGACTATTCCTGGGCCATACCATTTACCTGTGTCTTCATAATATCGCCTGTCATTTCCACCTGCCATATTACTTCCCATAGCACTCCCTTTAACCCAGATAGGGGTGTCAATGTGATGCTTTTTGACAAAATCTTCGCTCATGAGGACCACGGCTGCAGCTCCATCTGTTCGGGGACAACATTGTGATCTGGTAAGGGGATCATTTATCATTACGTCATCTAAAACTTCATCAAGCGTCATTGGGTTTTGAAATTCTGCTTTAGGATTTTTAGATCCATTTCTCCTGCTTTTGACGACGATATTTGCGAAATCCTCTTTTGTTGAGCCATACTGCTTCATATGCATTCTTCCCATAAATGCAAATCCAGCTGGCATACCCCCACCGCCACCACTTGGCATTGGAGAACCGTAACTATAAGCTTTTGCTTCAATTTGAAACCTTGTTCCCCCCCCAACAACACCCATAGAGACATTCTTCATCTTCTCTATTCCCATTGCCATTACGCAATCACTCATACCTGACGCGATATCCATAAAAGCTAGTCGGAATGCGTTTGAACCCGAAGAGCACGCATTTACTACTCTGGTAATTGGAATTCCTGTTATTCCTGCTTCACTCATTATTTCATGTCCAACTCCAACTCCCCCGCAAGTACCGTAATAACAACTTTCGATCATTTTACGGTCAATTCCTGCATTTTCAATAGCATCATTTACGGCAGGTCTTCCAATTTCTTGATACATCAGTGCATCAAGTCTGCCAAAAGGAGACATTCCTGCACCTACTACTGCGACATTTCTCATCTTTCTATTCCTCTATTTTTTTAAAAATGTTAAATTTATCATTAGGGACTAATTCTACTTTATCCCCTATTTTTAGATCATCAATCCCCTTCACATCAAATGTACCGCTGATTGCAATAGAAGCTTTCCCATCCTCAGTATAAAGTCTTGCAGAGCCAAAAATTCGTTGTTCATCGGTGGCTTTCCTTTTATAAGTTGAAGAAAAGGTTATAACCTCACCTTTTGGTTCAAACAAAATAGGAGAAAAATCGGTTCCTTGACATCTATTACAATAAGTTCTTTGCGGGTATCTAATATTTCCGCAGTTATTGCACTTGATAGCATTAATTTTATTATCAATTCTCGCTGGTGCATTTACACGAGTTATTAGACTTTCTTGCTTACTTTTCATTGTCGTTTCCTTTAAATTAATTCTATTTTAGTATATGAATTGTTAATTCAAAAAATTTACTAAGATATTTCATTTGGAAAAAAATGTAGAACTTATAAAATTTTCAATTTCGTTTTATATATTTTATTTATTTTGGTAGTTTGGTTTTCTTCCCTCTGAAATAGCATTGAACCATTCAGTAAAATCTTCCGTTGAAGAAACAACCCCATAACCATATGCATCTAGTTCGAGAGCAATATCCATTGGAAGAGAAGCACTAAAGTTGACCATTTGTTTAGCTATTCCTACTCCAATAGGAGCACAGGTGTTCGCAATAGTTCTTGCAATCCTGTTTACACCCCTTTCAATTTTACCTGATTCATACACACCGTTGATCATTCCTATGTCCAAAGCTTTTTGGGCTGAAATCAGTTGACCTGTAAGAATTAATTCCATAGCTCGCCCTACTCCCACTTGCCTGATTAATGTATGAGTACCCGCGTTGCCCGGAAGCATTCCTACTGTTACTTCTGGAAATCCAAATAGAGCATCTTTTGAAGCATATCTCAAATCACAATATAATGATAATTCCAAACCAGCTCCAATAATTAACCCTTCAAGAGCAGCTATAACCGGTATTGGGAGATCACTAAACCGTTTGAAAATCCGTGTTTCTCTCGCACAATACTTTTTAACTCTCCAAGAATCAATTCTCTCTGGGGGTTCTTCACCCTCTGGTTGGCCAAAGTCCGCACCACTTATAAAGCAGTTTTTAGATCCTTTTAAGATTATTACACGAGAATCATCATCATAAAGGAATTCTGCAACTTTACCCAATTCTTCCACAAGTTTAGGACCCATTGTATTGACGCGATTATCTCCTTCCATAAGAGGGGGATGATTTAGAATTAAGGTTGTGATGAAATTTTTCTCATCTTTCACCACTTCGATATGTTCAAAATCCCAATCTTTTATATTACTATTTGTAATAATTTTTTCACCTTTTTTTTTATTTTAAAAACTATAACTAATATTTATTCTGAGGGTAATTTATAGGTTTACAAGACATAAATGAAGAAAAAATAGAAGATGCCAAACTAAAAATGGTTATAAAAATTTAAGATCAAATATTAGACTAATAAAAAGCAGGTCTTGTTTTTGTACAAATTGCACTCTGAAACCAGTGAAATTGACGGAGTGTTTCGATTTCAAATTGATTTTCCTACTTCATACGGATTAAGATTCGTGTGCATGTATTTATTTAGAGCTGAAGATACTTATATCCTAATTGATGGTGGTTTGGATTTCACTGATTGGGAGAAGACGTTCTTTTCAGAGCTTCAAAAATTAAATATATCTATTAAAGATGTTGATTACCTAATCATCACTCATGAGCATCCCGATCATCTAGGTTTAATGAATTCTCTAAAGAGAAAAAACCCTGATATTCAAATATTAATGCACGAACTTACTCAGGAAAGCATGAAATGGATGATTAACTCTGAAAATCTCACAGAAAAACAAATGAGATCTGAAGAATTATCCCAACATATGGTCAAGTATGGAGTGACCAAAAAACAAGGAAACAGAATTGTAAAATTTCTTACGGCAATGAGAAGTTTCACCAAATATCAAGAACCTGATAGACTTTTGAAGGATAACGAGAAAATTCTCATAAATAATAGCACATTGAAGACAATTTGGACACCAGGACATTCATTAGGTCATATGTGTATCTTTAATGAAAACACATCTCATTTATTTGCGGGAGATCACATTCTTTCACGAATAACGCCACATATCGGAAGTTTTATGGTACCCGCAGATTTCTCAGAGAACTATAAGAGCTACAATTTTACTAATATCTTAAAGTTTTATTTGGAATCGCTAGATCGTATTGATAAACTTAATGCTAAGATTATTTTCCCAGCTCATCAAGATGTTATCTATGACGCTCATAAACGAATCTTAGAAATGAAGGATCATCATAGAAACCGATTGGCAGAGATTTCTCAGGTAATTGAAAATAATCCCTTAACTCCTTTCAAAATTTCTCAAATTCATTTTGGGACAGAATTAGATGAGATAAACACTTTTTTAGGATTGGGTGAAGTATTAAGTCACTTAATTTATCTGGAACAGCAAAACAAAGTAAGGAGATTTGAAGAAAACAATAAGATCTACTATGTAAAAGAACCTTAATCAAACGCACTCAGAATTGCATCGAATCGTTCTTTAACACGTTCTCTCCAATATGAATCTTTATGGGTGAAAATATATAATTGTTCTTGTCTAATTCCTTGAAAGACAATATCTGCAACTTCATCAGGAGTCATAATAGGAGATTCTTCCATCAACTTCTGAATTTCTTCTGCTCTTTCTTCACTCCTTCCCTCAGGATTTAATAACTCTTTCCTTCGATCTTCACTTACCCGATTAAGTGCCGATAAGAAAATATTTGTCTTAACAAATCCTGGACATAAAACAGATACTTTAATATTTGGCCCATTTTCCTCTAATTCAAGTGCTAATCGTTCTGTAAGGTGTACAATTGCATGTTTGCAAACTCCATAGGTAGCGCCACCTACCCCACCAGAAATGACTCCTTCTATAGATGATGTGTTTACAATATGACATTCTTCACCTTGTTTAAGCATTATGGGAATAAATGTATGAATGCCGTGAATAACTCCCCACAAATTTGTTCCTAATACTTGTTCCCAATCTTTAAGATCATATTCCCACGCAAGGTTTGGAATTGCTATTCCTGCGTTATTGAATAATAAATTGACTTTGCCAAATGTCTCTAAAGTTTTTTTTGCCAAGTCTTTTATAGCAACTGGATTTGATACATCCGTTATAACTGAAATAACTTCTGCTCCTTCTCGTTTTAATTTTCTTTCTAATCTTCTTAAACGTCTATCATCAATATCAGAAATAACTACCCTTATCCCTTCTTTAGCACATCGCTCAGCAATCCCCTGCCCAATACCACTAGCAGCACCAGTAATAACTGCTACCTTATCCTCAAAATTTTTCATAGTTATAATTCAGCATTATTGAATTAAAAGCTTTTTTATGTATCCGATTTTGAATTATGGAACATATAAATATAAATAGGTTTGAAAAAAGAATCAAATATTAAAAAATAAATTGATGATGATTCAAGGGAAAGTTTAAAAAATGAAAGCAGCAGTTTTTTATGGTCCACGAGACATCAGAACAGAAGAAGTAGAAGATCCAAGTATTCAAGATAATCAAATTCTCATAAAGGTTAAAGCTTGTGGGATTTGTGGTTCAGATTTACATATGTATAAATTGAACTTGTATGCTGAAGGCCTGGTAAGGCCTGTAGAAAAAGGTGGAATACCGGGTCATGAAATTAGTGGTGTAGTACAAGAAGTTGGGAGTAAAGTTTCAGGTATTAATGAAGGTGTTAGAGTCGCAGCATTTGCATTTGGGGGGATGGCTGAATATGTACCTGTAACTATTACCCAAGGTACTAATGTAGTTCAGATACCTCCCGAGGTGACTTATGAGGAAGCAGCAACCCTTGAACCCTTAAGCAATTCTTACCATGCGATGATGAAGGGGAATCCTGTTAAAGGTGAGAATAGTGTTATTTTTGGGGCAGGAACAATAGGCTTGGGAATTATCCAATGTATGAAAGCATTTGAATTAGACATGAAGAAAAATGTTATAATTGATTATTCAGATTCCCGACTAAAGACTGCGAAACAATTAGGTGCTGATGAGATTATTAATATCGGAAAGAAAGATCTTTATGATGAAATAGTCCGCTATTTGGGGACTTCTCCCTTATTATCTAATCCAGCAATAATTGTTCCTAATGTAGATATTATATACGATTGTGCAGGATACATGCAAGATTTTAAAAATTCTATCGCCCTTCAAAAAGCTTTAGACATAGTTCGTCCGGGAACAGGTAGAATTGTAGTACACGCCTTATTTGAAGATAATATTCCCATGAATTTTCTCCCCCTGGTCTGGAAACAAACAGTAATTCTAGGATCATACGGATTTCTTCCTGACGAAGTTGAAAAATGTCTGGAATTGCTGCGAACCAAAAAAGTAGACCAGTCGAAAATAATTAGTCATGAATTTCCGTTGGACCGTGCGAATGAGGCATTTGAAATTCAGTGCAATATTGAGGAATCTATAAAAGTTTTAATAAAGCCTTAGTTTATTGGTTCTAATTAAATTTAAATAGAGTTTTGGTCTGAGTGTGAGCCAACAAACCTATAACTATAAATATTTTCGAGATAGAGGAACTATTATCAGATTAGTCTTTACAAACCTACTTAAAAGGAAATGAAAATAATGAAAGCAGGAATTTTTTATGGCCCAAAAGACATCAAGATGGAAGATGTAGAAAAACCTGAAATTCAGGATAACGAAATTCTCATAAATGTCAAAGCTTGTGGAATTTGCGGTTCTGATTTACACTTATATAAGTTAAATATGTTCAGTCTTATTCTTTTAAAACCTACAAAAAAAGGTGGAATCCCAGGCCATGAATTTAGTGGTGTAGTAGTGAAAGTTGGAAAGAGTGTTAAAGATATTAAGGAGGGAGACAGAGTAGTGGCTTTTAATAATGGAGGTATGGCAGAATATGTTTCTGTTCCCTATGTATCGGGTTTTAATATCATTCAAATTCCCCCAGAGCTCTCCTTTGAGGAAGCTGCAACACTTGAGCCAATAAGCAATTCCTACCATGCTATGATGAAGGGAAATCCTACTAAAGGAGATAATGTAGTTATTTTTGGGGCAGGATGCATAGGATTAGGTATTATTCAATGCTTAAGGGCACTTGAAATAGATATAAATAAAATTATAGTAGTAGACCTGTCCGATTATCGATTAAAAGTTGCTAAAGAGTTGGGAGCAGATGAAGTTATTAACGCTAGCAAAGACCACCCCTTAACAAAAATTAACCAGCTGGTTGAGTTAGTCCCTTTAGAACTTATGCCCGCCATGAAGGTACCCAAAGTGGATATTATTTATGACTGTGTTGGGTACATGAAACAACATGAGGGACCAGCAGTTCTCCAACATGCTATTAATCTGGCTTTTCCAAAAACAGGGAGGATTGTAGTTCATGGGATATTTGAATCAGATGTAAAGCTGAACCTGCTTCCAATGATCGGTAAACAAATAGTTATCAAGGGATCTTACGGATTTGAACGCGAGGAAGTAGAGAAATGTATAGAATTGATGGCCTTCAAGAACATTGATATGTCAAAATTGATTAGCCATGAATTTCCCTTGGAACAGATAAAAGAAGCCTTTGAAACCCAATGTAACACTGGAGAGTCTGTAAAGGTTCTGATAAAACCCTAATCTTTTTTCTTCTATTTTGGAAAAAATTTTCTTAAGATACATATTTTTGAAGGTAATCCTCTCTTGAAAGCACAAAATCTAATGCTACTAATTCAATCGGATTTCCATTTTCATCTGTTCTGAACGATACGTTGTTTTCACCAGTGAAGGTAAAACCTAATCGTTTTAATAGGTTACAAGAAGGATAATTTTCTTTAGCAGTTCCTGTATTAACTTGAACTGCTTGGAATGTCTCAAAGATATACTTGAGTACAACTTTACATGCCTCTGTAGCATACCCACTGCCATGGTAATCGGGATGGAACACAAACCCAAAATCGAAGGTTTTGTTGCTTTTTCTTGGTACCGATATGAATCCAATCATTTTATTTTTCTCTTTTAGAATGACTGCAAGAAAATCATCATTTTTAGACCATGATTCTACAATTCCTTTGTACACTTCCGGAGAACCTGGCCACGGTCCATGGTCATATTTGGCATATTCAGATATCTCATAATTCGTTCCTATTTGAAAAAGATCATCCCCGTCTACTGATGTGAAATTTCGAATAATTAACTGCTCTGTTGCAAGTTCTATCAAGATAACCCTCCCTACTTAACTCATTAATTTATAATTTGATTTATTTAGATTGTTTATTAGACTTTAAGTATCAAGCTCTTTAAGAATCTCATCAAATCTCATTCTTACTAGTCCCTTCATGATCGAATCTTTATGGGTAAAAATGTAGAATTTACCTTCTCTTATCCCTTGAAATATAATATCCGCTGCCTCTTCTGAAGCCATAAGCTTTGTCTCTTGAATTACTTGTTCAAAACCGGATTCATTACTGTATCCGAATTTTGCTGCCATATTAGCTAGATATTTTTGCCCTCTGTCTTCGACTTGAGTAGTTGGGGGATTTTGAAACTCTTTGGGACGATGAATATCTCCTAAAAATATTCGTGTATTTACAAATCCCGGACATACTATTGACACCTTTAATTTATCGATTTCTTTGAGTTCCAAGTCAAGTTGTAGGGTTTCAGTCAAGGAGACCACAGCATGCTTACTCGCTCCGTAAACTGCACCACCTGGACCACTTCCTTTAAACATTCCTTCCATTGATGAGACATTTACGATGTGACATTCTGTATTTTGCTTTAACATTATCGGTGCAAAGATTCTGATGCCATGAATTACCCCCCATAAATTTACTCCTAATTGCCACTCCCAATCTTTCATCGTATACTCCCAAGCATATTTAGTATTTCCGATTCCTGCATTATTAACCAACAAATGCACCGCTCCATAAGTGTTAATTGTCTTCTCAGCCAATACCTCAATGTCATTTGCTTTAGAGACATCTGTCAATATTGAAATTGATTCGCCACCAATTCTTTTAATCTTTCTTTGGACCCTTCTCAAACCTATTTTATCTATATCTGCTACTATCACTTTCATACCTTCTTTTGCACAGCGTTCTGCTAATGCTAAACCTATCCCACTTCCGGCTCCGGTGATAACCGCTACTTTATTTTTGAATTCTTTCATTTAAACCATTTTAATTTATACTTTACAGTCAGATCTACATATAATCTTCGATATTAATTCCATGGCTATGAAAATGTTCCCTAAAAGTTTTTCCTCGATTTGCTATTCCCTCTACTAACATCTGTTCATACTGCCGAGGATTAGCTCCTTTCATAGCTAGGAGATCATAATAATACGGATTATCAAAGACATACAAATTGTTTTTTTCAATTCCCTCTAAATATTTAGCGACAGCATCATCAGGTGAAATAGCTCCGTTTGCGATAACATCCATTAATGATCCATAAGCTTTATCTAATTTTTCCTTCCCAAAGTCTTCTAACAATTTAGGAGGATATTGCATTTTATCAAGATCCACCTTTATTATATTAGTTTTTACCCACATTGGTACAAGAACAGATACATTAATGCCAAGAGGTTTTAAACGAGCAAAGAAAGTTTCTGAAAGGCCTACCACTCCAAATTTTGAAGCAACATAAGGGAGAGGTTCGGCTGATCCTGAGACACCCGCCCCTGATGCATTATTTACAATATGACCTGATCCTCGCTTTACCATTCGGGGTAAAAATGCCTTTATTGAATAGATAATACTTCCTAAATTCGTGTCCATTACCTTTTTCCAAATTTCTAAGTCGATATTGAGCATATCCATACCCATCGAGATGCCCGCATTATTTATGAGAAGATCTATTTCACCCAATTTTTCAAA